>Ga0209648_10000828_pt1 | contig 24473 bp, 26 predicted proteins | sample GraSoi2013_115cm_FD_185830 | JGI IMG/M metagenome (GOLD analysis project Ga0209648, IMG submission 185830) | Grasslands soil microbial communities from the Angelo Coastal Reserve, California, USA - Sample 9_17_2013_115cm (SPAdes) (version 2) | ecosystem: Environmental > Terrestrial > Soil >... | reverse complement strand
CCGTCGCTCCCTACTTCCTCCCGCCTCGCCTTACTGCTTTCTCGCGCAAATTCCCCCAGGTCCGGCTCACCATCGTCGAGGAGATTACACCTGTCCTTCTCGACCGCCTCCGCGCCGGCACCATCGACGTCGCTATCCTGGCGCTTCCCATTCGTGGCCACGAATTCGAAGCTTTTTCTCTATTGACCGAGCGGCTTTTCGCGGTGCTCCCCAAGAAGCATAAACTCGCCTCGCGCCCGTCTCTTACTCTCAAAGATCTCCGTGCCGAACCGTTCCTTCTCCTGCGTGACGGCCACTGTTTCCGCGATACTGCCGTTGCCGCCTGCGACCGCGCGCGTCTCCATCCGCAGATCGTTTTCGAAAGCGGCCAGTTCAGCAGCCTTCTCAGCATGGTCGGAGCGGGCATGGGCGTTTCCATCGTTCCCGAAATGGCCATCGAGAAGAAATCTCAATGCCGCTACATCCGCATCGCCGATGAGCAGGCCGTTCGCACCATCGGCGCAGTTGTCCTTCGCGGCCGCTCGCTCACCCGCGCACACAGCGCCTTCCTTTCCCACCTCCAACCGTCTTCTCCCCTCAGGCTCTCTTAGCGCGCCTCATTGCTTGGGGGTCTTCTACCGATTATCAACCGGAGATAGACGCGGCCGCGTCTGTGAGGTAAAATTACTTAAGTCGTTTACTCCGGTGGGGCCGTGGCGCAGTTGGGAGCGCGCCTCGATGGCATCGAGGAGGTCGTGGGTTCGAATCCCATCGGCTCCACCATTTGAAGATTCCAAAGAACTTATCCTAGAAAACCGCTAACTGTTACCAGCTACTGTTGCCATATCTGCTTTTTCCCCTTGCATTCAAACATGAATCTTTCACGCTTTCATGAGGAAAACGGATATGGCCCATTACACGCTCATCGCACGCATCAATGCAGGTGACGGCAGATTTCCGTTCGTCAATGTGCAGTTCTCGAGGAATCATCGTCCGATTCCAATCGAGGGAGCGACCTACTACCTCCGTCCGAGCACAAGCGGCAAGCGCACGCCAATCAGGATCGGCAAAGATGTCGCCGTGGCTCACACTGCGCTGATCCGAATGGAGGACGGCCAACCCCTCGAATGCATTGCCGCGTTGCACGCCGGATCGCTGTCTAGTATTCCTACTGCCCCGCCTCGCAGAAGGGTCGCCGAAGCCGCGCGAGAGTACATTGAGCGTAGCAAGCAGAAATCGCGCAGGACCTACTTGGGTTATCGCGTTGCCGTCAATCTGTTCGTCGCAAGCTGTAAGAAGACTTATTTCGACCAGATTTGCCGGGACGACATGCTCGACTTTCTGCACGACCTGCGGACTCGTCCATCGAGAGAAACCGGCCAGCCGATCGGCGAGTCAACCGTGTTCAACTACTTCCTCAAAACTATGGTCTTTCTCAACGACCGTGGCATCGGGAAGTACGTAGTGAGGGAAGATTGGGTCCAGAAAAAGGACTGGCCCGTAAACGTGGACAAACGGAACAAGAACAAGAAGTATGCAACCTACACGGAGCAAGAGGTCGCGGCCATGATCCAGGTCGCGGACAGTGTCGAGGAAGCTCTCACCCGCTTTCTCGTTGGGACCGGCTTCCGCATTGGCGAAGCTGCGGTCGCGGAGTGGAAGGACATCAATTGGGAAGAAAAGACCGCCTCGGTTCGGTTCAAACCGAAATTCGGCTTCAAGCCCAAAGACTATGAAGAGCGGACCATCGCCGTCAGCGATACGCTGCTCGCCTGCCTGAAGAAGTATCGCGGCAAAGCACCGAATGATGCATTGATTTTTCCGTCGCCCGCGACACAGACGATGGACAAGCACCTAGATCGAATCATCAACCGTCTCATCGACAAGGCGAACGATGCGAGTTACACGGTTAAGAAACCGAAGAAGCCCTGCCACGCCTTTCGCGTGCTATACGCCACTCGGCGGCATCATCATGGGGTTGACATCGAGACCTTGCGGCAGGAACTTGGGCATTCCGACATCACAACCACTCAAATCTACTTGCGCTCGGCGAACACAAAGTCTGACAGACATCGCTCTCGCATCAACGAGGCGGACAGGTTCTCTCTAGCTTCGACCTGCAAGCCTTTTCTCCGCCGTCCGCTCACCGACTCGTCGCGCAAAGGGGAATTGCTTGAATCAAACAGGATTTTGCCGACCTGACCACCACTAGTGAGTCCAACAAGTGCTTTAGGCATGGGCCTTAGGCTTCCTGGTTAAATTTTCAACTTCTTATGCAGGGTGGTTAAGCAAGCGTTCAAGGCTGTCACTTCAGGGGAAAGATCAAGTTTCGCTACCTCGCCCCGGTTGTGATTGCCGCTCATCGCATTGTTCAACAATTTCGTCCGAAGAACGCGCACCTCTTTCAACTCGTTGTACTGCACTAGATCGGATAGGAAGGTTGATCGATGATCGACAAACTCCTCATCTTCGCGGGAGGGAACGTTCCCAACGATGGTCGTCCAGTACCGCCCCTCCGGGTTTTCCATGCGAATCACATAGGCCGAGTGCATGTTGTTCAGCACGGGATAAAACTTAGTACGGAGCTCTCGCCGATGAAAAAGCCGATTGAAAAACACGCTGACGCAGGCTCCGGCAAGTCCTCCACCAAGAAGCGACGCCATGATTACGATTGCGAGCTGCATAGTCGGATTATGGTAACACCGCTCGGCAAAACCGTCTGCGCGACCCGTGCTTCGGGCCTCCTGATTTTAGCGATTCACTTGGTTGGACGGACAGTCTGGGTTCGTGCAGCCATTCACTTTTTGTCGTCCGCTCTGGGGGTCAATCTCGATGTCTAAGGGTTGACCGCATTGAGGACACCGAGGATTTTCTAGGTTTAGCATCAAAGCCCTCCTCTCACTGAGATGCGGTTTTCTTGCCAAACGATTCCGGGGGCGCGCCCGGCCGCCGGTAAACAACCGCAGCCAGTTCGACGTGATTGGTGTTTTTCCCTTGTAGCATGGCGCGCCCAAGGGGACGATTTTAGAATTTTTCTTACCGAATTCGTGTCAAGCATGCCACAGGCTGAGCTTCCTATTGGAAGACTCGCGGCACTTGATGTCTGGTAACAGGAGTTGGCAGGCAGAACTTTTCAGTTGCTGTCATGGTCTTCACCGTTGCTCGCCTTCGATTTGTGGCGGCCTCCAAGATTTAGGGTGATAAAGTGAGGAGTCCCTCGTTGCAATGTGGGAGGAAAGAGCCGGGTGAATGTCCTTCGATAGAGTAAAAGAGCGCTAGTCGCTGCCCCATACGATACCGGGTAAGTCAACCAATAGGCCAGATTACCCGGAATCCAGTGCTGCAACAAAATAAGGCTGCAGAGAATCAAGGAACCGAATCCAAACGCCGCCGCAAATCGCATTACATTTTGATAGCCGTCGGAAAGACTCAACGGCTCCCTGCAAGCTGGACACTCGAATACTTCACTTAGCTTGATTTGCAGTAGTTTCAAATGTGTCTGACAAACGGGACATTTGGTTCCGGGTATTTGCCAAGTTTTGCGGCTCTGTCGGTCTTGGGACAATTGTCCCACTCCCCACAGGTAGACTGCCTGAACCGCTAGATGAGCCGTAAAGGGAGCGAGGAATGATCCCTGCCACAAAAAAAGGAACCCGAAGAACACTCCTTCGAGGCTGGCGACGGCCGCACGCTGAAGGCCTAGGCTTAGGTACCCGCTGCCAAAGGCGACGCTAACGGCGAAGACCGAAAAAAGAGGCGAATTTCGGCTGGTCACCAGAGCCGCGATTGCTGTAACCCGCCACGTCTCTTCCGCTAAAGCTCCCACCATCCAAACCGCAATCTGAACTTTGAGCGGGGCCATTAGCCCAGGGATTTCGCGCTGCATCCGTCCCGTTGCGGCGCCTAGCGCCAGAAACCAAATTGAAACGCCCGCCCAAGATACGCCTAAGTATCCGCCGATCAACGCACTCGTTAACCGCGAGTTCGCGAAGAAAGCGGCTTTGTCGAGATCCACGGAAAAGAATAGCTGCCACAGGAGGGTGCCACACATCAAACTGCCGTAGATGAAGAGCGATAATAATGCGCCCAGGCTCGCCGTCGCTGCCTTCTCAGTTTCGGTCACCGCGTCTACACCCAAGTTCGGAACCGGCGGTAGCATTTTCGGCCATAGCGAGTAAAAGGCAACGGGCGCAGCCATGCCGACGACAGGGTACAAGACCAGTAGTAAGACTGAAGGAGACATGCTATCTCTGGCGGAGAGTGTACAACAATTAGGTTAGCGCCGATTGAAGCTTCAGTTACCGGACACGTTATCCGAGCCGCGCGTTAGATTTGAGTTCGAAACGAGGTAAAGGGTATCGCTTGAAGTTGTTGAAAACAAAAACCAGAAGGCGGTGGCGCGCCCGGAGAGACTCGAACTCGTGACCCTTTGGTTCTAAGTGAGCTCGTCGGCCCGAACCCGACCATGTTTTTACCTCGCCTCACGATCCAAGCGATGGTGTGGTCGTATCTTCACTTACGCACCTCACGTTGCGCTAGGAACAGTTCCACCGCGGCAGGCCGGAACCGAAGACGGTTCCCAACCAGGATATAGCTCAGAAGTTTTCGGGAAACCCAACGACGGATAGTCTTGGGCTTGAAGCCTGTGAGGCTGGCCAATTCATTTGTGCTCAAAAGAACATTGGGATCATGCTCATCAAGCAGACGCTGCTTTGACCACCTGAGCGGGGCTTTTACCTCCGACGGATCCTTTGCTTGCTCCGGCTGAATGTGATCGTCCAAGCGGAAGGAGTCCGAGCTCAATACCGTCCTCCGAACAACCTCGGCTTCGGGCGGAAGCTGGTTATAACGAACAGCTTTGTCTGCCTGTTGCACGAGGATGTAGTCCGACATCGCGCGTCCGGTCTGCTCGCAATAGACCCGGTTCATTTCGGCGCGTGAACAACCCGCTATCCTCGGTGCCCATTTCTCGAATGCCTTGACCAAGCCCTTGCCCGCAAGCCCTTGTTGTCGCAACACACCCAGGAGAATCTTTGCTTCCCACAGAGGAGACACACTCCATTTGCCTCGCGAGCGGCGATGCTCCGCTTCGCACGCCTCGATTCCTGCATCGGCTCGCTTCTGGTTGCTATCTGATTTCGAGGCGGTCCCCACAGCTGCCCTATGGCTGAGAGGCAACTCGAAAACTGTCATTCTCGGTGGAGAGAACGATTCGTATCTGGCCTTCGAATCGCTGGCTTCTTCGACTGCGACTCCTGCGGACGAATTCACCACTGCGCGCGAGCCATGTACTCGCAGCGAGTCTGGGTTCTGGCGCCGATCGAGTTGGGTGCTGCGATGTTTCATGGGTTTTCAACAATGGAAGTCTAGAACCTTGAGATGGCCTTCTATAGAATCTACTTGCTTTAGGCATGCAATTTGGCCTACCATGTGAGTTACAGTCTATATGACTGTAGGAGCATATGTCAACCATGATGTCGATCCTCAAGAAAAAACCCCGGCATGAGGTTATCTCGATTCGACTCAGCGAAGACCGCCTCAAGCTCCTGGAGCGCTACCAGAAGGTTCTCAGTGAACAACGGGGACGCGAGGTGTCCTTGGGAGAGGCGGCCTTCCTCGTTATCGAGGAGCGAGTCGAAGGGATGGACCGTGAAACAGTTCGTCATGAAATGCTCAGCACGCCGACCGCTTCGCTCTATCGCATTCGCAAGAAGTGGGAATCGCAGCACACTCTGTCTGCCCCCGAGTGGGATGTTCTCGCGCAGTACGTGCAGATCGGCACAGAGGAAGAAGCTCAGGAGCCGCCACTGCTTTGGCCCGCGATTCCATCCAGAGAGTCGTACCTCAGGCTACTCGACGCCTTCGAAGCCGTGTATCAGAACCGTAAGAAGCATGCTTCGAAGCACGCCTGGTATTACTTCGGAAACCTTGGCGGCCACTTCACCGATGTTCGACTCTCCGATGATGACGCCGAACAAAGACATCAAGCAGTTCTGAAGCAAATTTCACATCGCAAGGAGCTGCTGAAGTCGGTGGAGAAATGGCAGAGCCCCGGCACAATTGGACGATGCTTCCTAGCCGCCATTAGTGATGAAGGAGTCGAGAGCACTAGGCTCGATCAAATCCTTGCCCCGTACTGGCCGACGCTCTGCGGCCTCGCCGCTCGGGGCCATTGGGTGCGACACGACCGCCAGCCCGTGCGACCAACGGGTCCAAATGAAGATGATTTTCGCCGCCGAATTATCCTGCCTGATCCGCTCAAGGTCGATGACCTGAAGCTGTCGTTTACGACGACAGCTTGCCCGGAGCTGGGCGTGTATATCGACATTGGCCCAACACGCCGCGTGAACTATCTCATTGCTCGGTACCCCGACCTGGCCGAGTTCCGGGCCATGCTCGAAGGATGGTCGGCCAAGAGTTCGTGGAACGGCAGGCACTTCCTCACGACGCTGTCCAAGGAGAAGGGGCCAACGTTCACACTTTGGCTTCGGCAGAACGATGTAAGTATCGACTTCACCGAGAACGAATGGAACGCCCTGCGCGAACTGTTCCAGAAGGCGTGGGCGATCCCTGAGCTTCAGCGGTGGATGCAGGAGCTGCAGTTGGAGTATGGCGAACAGGGTTGATAGCGCGAATCGTGAGTTTGCGCCGCGTTTTGCGGGGAGCGGTGCCTACGGCACCGGGAGTTGGACTGACACGTCACCCCCAAACGGGTGCCGCACAGCAACCAAGGTTGCTGTATGGGAACTTGCTGAAAATCCAGGAGCTTGCCGCGAATCACTTCCCTCGGAGCGCCGCGCAGTAAGCATTGGTTCCCATATGGGAACCTGTTGATTTTATTGGGTGAGTTCCATGCCAGCACTTCGAACCAAATCCATCAGCACCAAAGTCACGGACGAAGAATACGCCCAGTTTGAAGCCCTAGCAGGTGGGCAGACGATCAGCGAGTGGGCGCGCGATGTTCTGCTGAATGCAACCAAGCCCGACGCAGGCCGGCAAACTGTCCTGGCCGAAGTCTTGGCGCTGCGAACGATCCTGCTAAACGTCCACTTCGCGGTATCCCAGGGGCAAACGCTGACCGCAGAGGAGATGCAGCGGCTAATCGAGCGCGCGGACCGGGACAAGTTGGGCAAGGCGCAACAACGCCTCGCAGATGCAGCAGCAGGAGGTGTGCCATGAAGCAAAGATGGGGCCGAGAGGAAGACGCGGGCGACTGGCCGAGCGACAAGTCGGTGTGGACCATTGCGGCATTCTGCGTTGCCGCGCTGAGCGTGATAGGCATCGGCTACTACCGCTGCGAACGCGAGTGGACGCCGCTCGAACGGCATTACCTGCTGACCTACACAGGGACACCAATAGCGGGAGCGTTGCGCAACGACGCCTCGTACACGCTGTTGATGGTAGTGATGCGGAAAGGCAATCGGCTCGCCATTGATCCCGACGTAGCCCCGGTGACAACCGCAGCCGGGGAGTACACGTTCGCGCTGACCGACGAGGCGCTGAAAACAGGCGCGGTGAAGCTCGAATGGCAACGCGGGCGGTACGACAATGCGAAGCTCCATTCGTTTCTAGGTCACTGGATATACCAGGACCAAACGCTCACCGATCTGGCGAAACCGGCACTGCGGGGCGGGCTAGGCGTCTTGCTTGTGAGCCTCATCGTGGCGATCCCGAAGGACGCAGCACGAGCGAGGGAACGGAAACACGGACGTGTTCTCAAAGGGCCAGAGATTGTGACGGCGAGAGTGTTCAACCGGAGAACACGCGCGGACGGCATCGGGTTTCTGCTGGAACAGAGCTTCGCTGAAAAGATGATCGGTAGGAGACGCTGGCTGCGCATCCCGCGAGCCATCGAAGCGAGCCACTTGCTCATCATGGGCGACAGCGGCACTGGAAAGAGTGCGCTGATCCGCCAAACCCTGCTGCGAGTCGAAGAGCGTGGCGAGACAGCCATCGTCTACGACCCGGCGCTCGAATACACGCCGCAGTTCTTCAATCCCTCGCGTGGTGATCTAGTGCTAAATGCGCTCGACGCGCGAATGCCCTACTGGACTCCGGGCGATGAACTGCGGCATGAGGCTGAGGCTCTGACTCTAGCCACGAGCTTGTTCCCCGACCGGCACAACGAAAACTCCTTCTTCGTCGAAAGCCCGCGAAAAATCTTCGCCTACCTGTTGACGTTCCACCCGACGCCGGAGGAGCTGGTGTGGTGGATGTCGCATCCGCAAGAGATCGACCGAAGAGTGAAAGGGACGGAGTACGCCGCGATGATCGATTCGCAATCGCCGCAGCAGCGGAACGGTGTGCTCGGTTCCCTCAACATGGTCGCTGATGCACTCAAGCTGTTGCCCACGGAAAAAGAGACGACGAGGCGCTGGAGCACCCTCGAATGGTCGAAGGAGCGTCGCGGGTGGGTATTCTTGACCTCGACACCGGAGACGCGAAAGAGGCTCTTACCGTTGACCAGCTTGTGGCTCGATACGCTGGTGCTGCGACTCATGAATCAGGGACAGGTGAATCCCCGCCCGGTTTGGTTCGTTCTCGACGAACTGGCGAGTTTGCAGCGGTTGCCGCAGTTGCACACGGCGATCACGGAGAACCGGAAATCGAACAATCCCGTAGTGTTGGGTTTCCAGGGACGCAGCCAGCTTGAAACACGCTACGGGCATGAAGCCGAGGCGATGATGTCGCAACCGGCGACGAAGATCTTCCTGCGAACCAGCGAGCCACGCGCGGCGAAGTGGATCAGCGACACCATCGGAGAGATCGAGATCGAGCGGATACGCGAGAGCCGGTCAAGCGGTCAGTTCCCGCAGCAGCGCAACTCGAAGAGCTACGGGCTGGAGCGCCAAGTCGAGCCGCGTGTGATGGCGAGCGAGATCAGCGGACTTGCGCCGCTGCATGGGTATCTCAAGTCCGGGAATCTGGTGGTGCGGATGAACTTCCCGTACACCGTGCTAGCGAACAAGCAGCCCGCGTTTATCGAGCGAGAGATCATACAGACGCCGCGGCCAATGGAAGAGCCGAATGCAGCAGCGGCCGCGGCGGGAGCGAGCAGTGGTCTGCCGGAACAAAAAGTCACGCCACAGGAATTGAAGCAAACTCGCGAGCAACACCTGAAACGGACCGAGCAGACGCAGCAACACTTTTTCGAGTAGGCCAACACATGCTTACCATCTCCAAGCCACTGAGCGCAGGTCAGGCGCAGTCGTATCACGCGGAAGAGTTTGGCAACGCCCGCGAGAACTATTACACGGGAGCGGAGCAGATTCGCGGGGAGTGGCACGGAAGGCTCGCCGAACAGTGGGGACTACGCGGCGAGGTTCGTGAAGAGCACTTCCAGCGGCTTTCGGAAGGACAACACCCGATCACTGGCGAACAACTAATCCGCCGCCAAGCAGCCAGAGAATACATGAACAGGCGCGGCGAGAAGGTAAGTGCGATGGAACACCGCGCCGGGTGGGACGCGACGTTTTCAGCCCCGAAGAGTGTATCGTTGACCGCCCTGGTGGGCGGAGATGAACGTGTCCGAGAAGCGCATCGAGAGAGCGTCGGCGTCGCACTTGACGAGCTAGAGCGATATGTCCAGGCCCGCATCGGCGGGAATTTTCCGGCAGAGACGACCGGCAAATGGGTAGCAGCGAAGTTCGAGCACGACAGCGCAAGGCCCGTAGACGGTTACGCGGCACCGACGACGGTGAGGCACACGCGCTACAGCCAAGGGAACTCTACAAGACGCAGCAGTATGCGACGGCGGTCTATCGCTCGGAACTGGCCCATCGGTTGAAAGAACTTGGCTACGAGATCGAGCGCGGTGAGAGCAGCCAGCCGGAAATCAAAGGCTACAGCAAAGAGTACCTGGAGGCATCGAGTCCGCGCCGCCAGCAGATCGAGAAGCATCTCGCAAAGGAGAACCAGCGAGGGGCAGGCGCGGCGCAGATTGCCGCGCACCAGACACGTGAAGGAAAGCTAGAACTTTCACACGAAGCAATGCAGGAGCGGCATCGGGCGATGGCGGAAGCCTTCGGCAATCAGCCGGAGCGCGTTGTCGAAGCGGCGCAGAGGCGGAGAGAGCAGCTAAGGGAAGAACCGGGAGAGAGAACCGTCAGCCAGGCGCTCACCTACTCGCGAGAGAAAAATCTGGAGCGTGAAGCCGTGGCCGATGAGCGCGAGCTTCTGAGGGATGCACTGAAACGCTCAATGGGCGACGCCACGGTTGCGGAGGTTAAAACGGAATTCGAGAAAGGCGTGCAAGCAGGCGAGTTCATCGAGACGAGCAATCGCGCGCCGGGCCGTGCGTTCACCACAAGCGAGATGATCGAGCACGAGCGCAACAACATCCAAGTGATGCGCGCGGGACAGAATCAACACTCCCCAATCGCGAGTTTCGAGACACGCCACAAGATCGAACAAGACCACTCGCATTTGAGCGAGAGCCAGCGTGCAGCAGTCGAGCAAATCCTTTCGAGCCGCGATCAGGTGACAGCCCTCGAAGGCGTCGCCGGCGCGGGCAAGACTACTTCTTTAGCCGCGATCCGTGAAGCCGCCGAGCGCGATGGCTACAAGGTTGAAGGCTTTGCGCCAACTTCACGCGCGGCGCAAAAACTCGGAGAGGTCGGAATCGAAACGAGCACGTTGCAGCGGGCATCTAGCGCGGAGCCAAGAGCCGTACGACGGACACCAACGGCTTTACGTTCTCGACGAATCGAGCCTAGCGAGCACGAAGCAAATGAACGAGTTCCTGCATCGGCTAAAGGAAAACGACCGCGTATTGCTCGTAGGCGACACACGTCAACATGAAGCCGTCGAAGCGGGCCGACCCTTTCACCAGCTCCAGGAAGCAGGGATCGCGACAGCGCGCCTCGACGAGATCGTGCGGCAGAAAGACACGGCGCTCAGGGACGTGGTGGAAAAACTCTCGCGAGGCCAGGTCAAAGAGGCGATGGAGAAGCTCGATGCGCAAGGCCGCGTGCACGAAATTTTCGACCGCGACGAGCGGATGGCCTCCATCGCGCACGAGTATTTGAAGCAGCCCGAAGGGACGCTCGTGGTATCCCCAGACAATCAATCGCGGATGGAAATTAATCAAGCGATTCACTACGCGATGCAGGATGCAGGGAAAATGCCGTATCGCGAGCATCAGATAACAGTGTTGGTCGCCCGGCAGGAGATTACTGGGGCAGACCGACAGTGGGCGGCACAATATGAACCTGGCGACGTGGTGCGCTACACGAGAGGCAGCAAGACGCACGGCATCGCGGCTGGAGAGTACGCTCGCGTCGAGCACGCGAACGAAAAGGAAAATCTAGTAACGGTGAAACGCGAGAACGGCGAGCAAGTGAGTTACGATCCGCGCCGGTTGCGTGGTGTGACGCTGTACCGCGAGACGGAGCGTGCGTTCAGCGAAGGCGACCGCTTGCAGTTCACCGCACCGAATCGAGAGCGACACATTGCGAACCGCGAGCTAGGCACCATCGAAAAGATCGACGATAGCGGCAACCTGCAACTGCGGCTCGACTCAGGCCGGACCATTGCATTCAACATCAAAGAGAATGCCCATCTCGACTACGGCTATGCGGTGACGAGCCACAGCAGCCAGGGACAAACCACCGACCGCGTGCTTGTTCACATTGACACGGAGCAAGCGGGCGAAAAGCTCGTGAATCGTCGGTTAGCATACGTGGCGGTATCGCGCGGACGCTACGATGCGCAAATCTACACAAACGACAAATCCCATCTGGCCGAAGGACTGTCGCGCGACGTGTCGCACCGATCCGCAATCGAAGCGAGCCACGAATCCGTATCCTCGGCGCACAAGACCCAGTCGTCAACCACACGAAGCCAGGGGCACGAGCATACGCAGGCAGAAGGTCACAGCATCAGCAGATAGACCCCCGCTTTCCTCCGCTCTCGCCGCCGTCAAGGGTCAAGCCCGCTGCGCGGCTCCCTACGGTCGCCCTTGACCGCGTCTACGCTTCGGAAGTATCCCAGCCATGAGAGGTATGGGCCTCTCTGCGCTCAGTTAGCCACAGGGCGTTGACGAGCATTCGCACCCTTTGGATGCGCTGTTCTGAATCACCTTTGCGTTTCATGGCTTCGCTCCTTCTTGCCTCTGTCTCTGACTGGCGATTCCTCGACGCTCATCGTCTCTATCTCGGAATTGGCCTCATATATTCCCGAATCATCTCGAAATCGCCGGTCTTGAAGTCACAAAAGTCAGCGGCAACAACGAACATGTCGCATGCGTAGCGGAGCGAGAAGTCCGTTTTATCTTTGAACCGGACGCTGAAATACAGTGTTCCGTCTTCAATGGAATGCGTGATGAAGTCTACGATCTTGCCATGCACCTCCGGGTATCTCCTCCGAAAGCCGTCATACTTCTTCTTGATTGACTTGTGGATTCTCCTCCGCTCCTTCGCAGTAATAGGAGTTAGGTGTTCGTCCCCGGCGCACACGGCCTTAGGTTTTCTTTTCTTAGGCATGCGCATCCTCCGGCACTGTGCTCTCGACACCCGAAGCGGGTGTCGGCGAACCAGTTTTGTGGCTGGAGCGGACTCCTTCGGTTTTCTTAGGCGCTTTCTTCGGGCGCTTGCTCCGGGGGAGAAACTGCACCAACGGCGGTTTCCCTTCCAGTTTGCGCTCGCGTTCGACGGTGCGCATCAATTGACAGATTTCGTCGTTGGTTAGGGGCTCGTCGGAGAGCCAGACGTTGTATTCTTCCTCGAAGCGAGACTCGTCGTCTTCTTCCAGCTTGCGCATTTCGAGCATGAATTGCAGGTTGATCCTGGAACGACGGCGTTCGAGACCAGCCATGGACTTGTGGTAGGTCTCCATGAAAAGTTTGGGAGATTTCTTCAGGCGTTGAACTCCCCGGACGGCTTCGTCAATACCGTGGTTCACCAGATACAGCGCTTCATACAGATGTGCTTTCTCCATGACCAAACGTCCTTTCGGCGGCGAAGTGGCCGCAAGTTCGAAGGTTGATAGGTGCGTCGAGGCGCACGTCCTCGATGCAATCGAGTGCCGACCCGGATGGACAAACGGATTCAGTTGGGCAAACTACGGCGGGGGATGCGCCACACGCAGAGGTTCAGGGCATGGGAGGGAAACGAAACGGAGATGGGCGGGTTGCACCCAAGAGGGGAACCCGGTACTTTCTACTCCAGCCATCGCTGCCTCTAATCCAGGCGACTTTGGTTAGGGGCGCGTCCGGTGCTCAAACACTGGCGCGTCCCGTTCACTCACTTCTTCTTGCCTGTTTTCTTCGGCTTCTTCTTGCGCCTTGTCTTCCTGCCGTTCGCTATCTTCGGCAGAATCTTGCGAACTCGCTCAATGTCTTCGTCGCTCCAAGCGTAAATGAGTAGGCCCCCAATGCGCTCCGGCTCAGGCGCAGGGACCTTTTTCGCAGCCACATACCTGCTCAATGCTGCAACGCTCAAACCGAGTTTCTTCGCCGCCTGCCGCATAGAAAACGAACTCATCGGGAACATTGTTCCCGATAACCGTTCCGATGTCAAGCATTCTCCGTGGTAATATCACGTCATGGCTAAGGATGTAATTCACATCTCGGAGGCGGAAGCGGCGAGCGACTTTGCTGCGCTGATGGCACGCGTTCGCGCGGGCGCGGAGGTCGTCATCGAAAATGGCGAGCGGCCGGTAGCGGTCCTTCGTGCCGCCGAGCCGGTACGTCGCAGCATCTCCGAGTGCATCGCACTAGCCAAAGCGCACGAAGAAGAAACCGGCAAGGCTCCGATCCTCGATCCAGACTTCGCCGAAGACGTAGAAGAAATTCTCAGCCACAGCAAACCCTGGAACCCGCCAGCGTGGGAATAAGCCTCGACTCAAGCGTCATTATCGCCGCCGAAAGCAGAGGCCGTGGGACTCTGTAGACCGTAGTTTGCTTATGTTTCTGGAGCAACTACAAATTTTCCATCTTTAGCACGGCTAAGGAACCACAGCGGTAGGTCTCTGCTGCCATCGACGAATCGATGAATCTCTTTAATGAGAGTAACCGTTACATCGACTGCCTGCCTGACGGTGCGTAGATTTAGATCGAACAATTTGCTTAACTTATCGTACCCACCGAATTTCTCAGGCGCAGCAAAAGGCGAAGCATGCACGATAGCATCCCGATAGGGCTTGACGATCTCAATAAACGATTTCAAAGGGTCACGCGTTTGGTGAAGCGGCCCGGTCTCTCGACCTGTCGTCAGTGCCGGAATCCTGATCAACTTGGCCACAATGTTTACTGGCCCGTCTGACTCTGTAAGCACGTTTGCGGTTATCCTTTGACAGGCGGGAGATATCGTTGGTTTGAACGTAGTCCCACGCGAGCCCATTGACGTAGGCTTCAATCAGATTGAAACAAGAAAGAACACATGCTCTTTGGTTGGCGTTGCGACGCCGAATCAAGTCGGCGATTTCAAATCGAGTTCTTTGTTCCTTTCGTTCCCGCCAAGATTTCGTTCGATACGGCGTGAGGCGATGCTCCTCAATTTCAATTGCTTCATTGAGAGAGACTGCCAAATCCTTGAGCAAATCCTGTTCGGCATATTCCGTCTGCAATCCCCACGGTGAAATGTGAATTGTCGAATGAAGAGGAGCGCCTTTGAGGACGCCAGCCTTGAATCGCCCGAAATCTCGAACGAAATCGGTCAATGGGAGATACCATTCGCTACGATGTTCAAGAAGCACGTCGTACAATTTAGTGAGATCTTCTGGTTCTATATCCTCAAAGTTGTTCCGGCAGAATTTGGCTATCTCACCGCGCAGAGTAGACCGTGAAGCATCTCTTTCGGATATTAAATCTTTGCGAGGTTTGTTGACGTACTGCTCGGCGGAAATAGGTTCCATTGGGCCATCGAGTTCCCCAAGCAAGAGACGCCCAACAGCTGCGGCTTTCTTGTACCGAACAATCTCAGACGCCTCGCGCTGGCGACCGGTCCCGCTATTCATAACGCACCCATATTGATAAGCAAATGGCTTCCCTGGTGTTTTTGTCACAGTAGGCTATCATAGCTTGTCACAGTAACCTGTCACAGCTTGTCACAGTAGCGGCTGGTAGTATTTGGTGGGGTCTGTGGGGCCAGTTCCGATCTCGCGGACTAGGCCATTCACAACCAGCAGTTTGAGATCGCGCTGGAGCGTTCTTCTGTTCATCTTCAGTTCCTCTTCGCATTCTGCCACTGTCGCTTTACCAGCGGTGAGCAGATAACCGAGAATCGCGACGGGGCGCTCTTTCAATCCGTTCTTCCGGGCTCTCGCCAGAATCACATCCTTGCGCATGACGTGCTCAGCAGTCATTTGAACGTCTCGCATCTGCGCGCCCAAGCCTTCTGTGAAGTATTCGAGCCAGCCAGTCATGTCCATTCCACGCTCGCGCACGCCCTGCAGCGCTTTGTAATAAGCGGGCCGGTCGTGGTCGTAATACTCGCTGATAGTGAAGAGCCGCTTGAAATCGTAACCTGTGCCAAGCCGTCCCATACTGCGAATTAGAGGCCGCAAATGTCCAATTGCCGCACGTTCGAAGGTGACAGTTTACACTTTGGCGCATGTGCGACACAGGACTAGGCGAGGGTGGGTGCTACAATGCGACCCTCACACGCGCACGCGCGCGACGCATCGTAAATCCCGCGTTTGTGCTTTGTAGTTGAGAGAAGGCTTAGAAAAAACCTGTGCCGCACGTGCGTCAGGTGACGCACTTCATCTCAAAAAGCAGTTCCGGTGTAAGGTTCAGCGCTTTCCGAACAAGTACGTCACACGCGCACGCGATTGTGACTTCATAGGCCTCGTCGTCGCACTCTGTAGTCCGACAACCGAAGTGAGACTCTCGACTGACACAGGTATACTGCATTGAAGCGCGCGATCTGCCCGCTTCACATAAATTTTACTTGACAAGAATCGACATTGTTACTAACCTTCTGTCTCCCCAGCAACCCTGTACATAGAAACGTAATCAATATCGGGAGGCTAAAATGACTCACTCCCATTTCCACCCGTTGCTTTCGACGTTCCGCACACTATCCGTATCGTTTGGCATGTGCCTCCTTTCCCTGAGTTCTGCAGGACAGGAACCCAAGGTCTACGCACCCCACAGGCCGATAGCGCCGAGGGTTCTCGATTCGCAAGTGCAACAACGGCCTCCGATGGAGAGATCCATAGTTGGAGGGTTTTGGATGATCGACCCCAACCGCAAAGCATCGATCTATCTTAAAAACAACCTGGAGACCTCACCGCTCACTGTTACTCCCATCCTGTATCTAAGCAACGGCGCGCGATATGTATTGACGCCCGTCACCATCGAACGCTCGGGAACGGCTGTGGTTAGCATAAACGATAGCCTAGACAAACAAGGGATCGCGTCCTATGCGACTCTGTCCGGCTACGTCGAGGTTCAGTACATGTGGGCTTGGGATCCAATCTGTGCAACGGTGATCAGCGTCGATCCAATCCATAGTGTGATTTTCACCTATGGGTTACAGCCCTCGGATATTACAAAAATAACGAATGTTGCGGTGCCGCCGCCAAAAGTAATAGATGGCATGAACGCGGTCGAAGGAATGTGGTGGAAGCCCGAAGCGAACGTGACGGGATTCGTCGCCTTGTCAAATACATCCTCGGTTCCGGCTGACGCGAAAGTAATGACCAGCGATAGCCAGAACAAGTTGCTCTCCGAACAGAGCGTCCACATCGCACCGCATGCCACCAAGATATTGAAATTAGACGAACTCCAGTGGGTGGCTCCTGGTACGGCCGGAGGACTTCGCATCTTGTATTCGGGCCGCGGCGATGGAACGGTTATCAGCGGCGGCCTTGAGGATCAAACAAGCGGATATTCGGCAATTCTGCCGCATCATTTGCTTGCTTCTCCTCCATCGGAACAAAGCGGGCTGGAGACTTACGCAGAAGTAGGCCTGATGACGGGTGAAGCAGATCCTATGATGACCTTCCCGGCCGGCACTGTTTTCGCACCGTTTTCCGTTGTTCGAAATGTTGGCGACCAGCCGGTGCAGGTGACTCCCAGCCTTTATTGGATGCAGGGAGCAAAGCCACATTCGGCGCGCTTGCAATCCTTTACCATGGAACCTCTTGAGACGCGGGCCCTTGATGTTTCCGGCTTGCAAGCTAGCGCCGGTCTGCGCGGATTCAACGGAAGCGTGAATCTGACACTGGAAGCACAAGGGAAATCACGTTCGTTGCTGATGGCAAGCGGGAGCGTCGACAAGAAGAACAACTATGTCTTTCAAGTAGCTCCGCACGGCGTGCTGGAGAGCGCCTCCAAGACGATCTCCTATTGGAGCACAGCAAACGGTGACGACACGATGGTAACGGCGTGGAATCCGGCCGATGAGGCGCAAGATTACATCTTCACGTTGTTTTACACAGGCGGGCATTACCGGACGCCGATTCATCTGGAAGCAAGGGCAACGCAGACTTTCAACATATCCGAGATCATCCAGAGGCAGGCTCCGGATGTAGAAGGGAACGTGATCCCGGCGACGGTGCGGGAGGGGAGCGCTATGATTGCTGGTCCTCACGCCGACAACGAGGGGATTCTGGTGGTGCTGGATGCGGGAACTTATAACGTCCGCAAGGCAACCTGTACGTGGTACTGCGTAACCTGCAACGGCTATAACTATGGGTTTCTGTCGGTGACTCCGTTTACAATATCAAAAGGCGGCGGGACTGGACTCACCTTAATCGACAATTGGAACACGGGGGCGCAATACACTAGGAGCGGAAACTGGAGCAGCAGTAATACAAGCGTGGCTACAGTAGGGTCTAGCAGCGGCTCGGTGACGGGAGTTGGTGCTGGCTCCGTAACCATTAATGCCACTGCTATCTACACAGACTACCTTTTTAATTCTAATTACTGCGCTGTTGATCCGATCTGCAGCGCTCAAGGCTATCCTTCTGGTGGCGGCGGCGGGGCGGTGTGCGACTTTTACATAGACCCGAGCGGGGATATTTCAGCCCCGTATTGCGATGACGTACATGAGAACGCTCAAGATTTTTACCTCAGGCCCACTCTGAGTTCCCCTAGTTCTTGCGGAGGCCAGATTCAGTGCAGCACTTCGAGTTGCAGCGTATCTGGTAGTACGCAGATAAGTATCGATAATACTAATAGTTACTTTTATTGTAGCGATATAGGTACTCCTTATTGCCATGTCTTATATTTCGCTTCCGGTAATCCGCCGCCTCCGTACACCGGACAGAGGCCCGGGACTTATAGCTTGACCGCGACCCTCAAGTACTACGCAAACGACGCAGGAGTAAGCAACAGTGCTTCGGGTTCTGTGATGTGTCGGTAGTCTAAGAAATGCAGGTGTCAGCATGCGTTGCCTCAATGAAGTGAAGGTCGGATTGCATATCGCATCTGTTCGGCGAACCACGAGTTCCCATCGATTTGGGATCGCTGTCCTCTCTCTCATGATTGTGCTTAGTGGCGGTCTTCTTACGACGGCGAATGGCCAAATCGTATTCGAAAAAAAACCGGTCCGGGTATCTGCACAAGGGGAACTGTCCGCATACTGGGAGGTGCTTGAAGCTGGTTTTCGAGAAGATTTTATGGGAACTCTCGGTTACTTAAACCTGAAGAATATTTCGGAAGGGCTTTTGCCGGATGCCATTCTTTACGGCGAATATTTTGATGCAGAGGGACGACTTTGTTTCTCGCTAGTTTTCTCCCTGAACAAAAACCCTCAAAAAAACGAGCCAGTCGCGCCTGGTGAGTCCCGTATGATCGATTCATCTACATTTGGACTGTTTCCAGCACTTGAGCCCGAAGAGGTGAAGCTCTACCTGGTTCAATTGATGCTTCCGAATCAGCCGAATCCCCTGCGAAGGTGGGATGTGACGCTACGCGTACCCGTGACGGTCAGGGGGGGAGGAGACAGCGGACTCCAGTTGGATCCGGAAATGGCACCTCGCGGGGAGGCCCTCATTGACTTAATGCTCGCCCGGGTCACCGTGAACAAATCAGGGCATGTTAAGGATGTAGACGTGCTACAGGCATCTACAAATCAGATAGAATCGTGGTTTCGCGATTTCGTTGAACGTCAGGCGACACTCTTTCCTGCGACCGAGCGCGATGTCCCGCAAGAAAGCTACGCTCTTATATTGGTCCGCATGGCATCACAGGAAAAACTTGTTCCTCCAAGGATGTCACCGTGGGTCAAGTCATACGTGCAAGCTGCGAAAGATAGTGTAGTTCCTCCGGTGACCACCCTCGTGTTTATGCGACCGCCGACAAGAGTGAAGCCCCTCGGTACGAGTACGGACTTCACTGAAAGGCCTCCGTCGTCGCCCGGTCTCTTCGAGCTAAGGCTCGGGGATAGCCGCTGGAGTGAGCCGCCTGTCCACTGGGTTGTGGACCCTACGATGCCACATCACCTGAGGAGAGAGGTCGGTTCCTCTAAATATGAGTAAGAACTCTTGGCAACGAGGTGCTCATTCATGAACACCTATCCTCCTACTTGCTCGCTCGGTTCGAGAAGCCGCTGGTTTCTGCCATTCTTCTTTTCAGTCCTTAGCACAGTTACTTGTGGCTCCACCGCACCTGCGCAGAGCAATGGTTCGATGCCGAGCAAAAGGCCCATCGGGCGTCTCGCCGGGGAAGTCATCTACGAGGATGACCTTCCGGCTCAAGTCGTTGGACAATTGCGAGAAGCGCGACAACATGAGTACGAAGTAACAATAAAGGCGCTCCAGGAACTCGCCAGTCAAAAGCTATTGACGGCTGAAGTAAATAGAAAAGGCGTTACAGCCGAAAAGCTGCTAGAAAATGAAGTTGACAACAAAATCGGAGACCCAACTCCAGGCGAAGTGGAAGCGTTTTATCTAGGGCAGAGGGACAATCGGCCGTTTGAAGAAGTCAAGGCTGCCCTCAGCCAGGATTTAAAGCGCGCTAAAATTCAGGCCGCCCGCGACGTCTTTTTGCATTCGCTACAGCACGGCTCAGAGCTTATGGTATTACTGCCCCGACCCAGAGCAGACATAAGCTACGATCCAGCACGCATCAAAGGAACGCCCGAAGCGCCCGTCATGATAATTGAGTTCTCTGACTTCAGTTGTCCGTTTTGCCGCCAAGCGGAGTCTACTTTGAAACTGCTTGCCGATAAATATCAAGGAAAGGTGACTTTGGCTTATCGCGATTTTCCGTTGAGAGAAAGGCATCCGCAGGCGCAATTGGCGGCGGAGGCTGCTCGCTGCGCTGCCGAGCAGAGCAGGTTTTGGGAGTACCACGATTTGCTTTTCGAGAATTCAAATAGGCAGACGCGAGAGGACCTCCTCGAAATGGCTCGAAAGATAGTGTTGGAAGAGAAGCGATTCGTTTCGTGCATGGATTCCGGCAAGTACAGGCAGCAGATTGAGCAGGATGTCCAAGATGCCACGCGTATAGGTGTTTCTGTAACTCCCTGCTTTTTCATCAACGGAATTTTCCTCGCTGGGGCACTACCGGCCTCTGCTTTTGAGAAGATCATCGATGAGGAGCTTGATGCAAGCCAGAAGCATGCGAATTAGCCCAATGTTGCAAAAAGACCAAAACTTTCCTGTCGGATTTTGTGACGTGAAGTTGCGGGAGGAGTGATTCTATGCAAAGGCGGCCGGGCCAGCTGCCAGCTTTGGCCATGACCAATCGAATCGGAATCCTGCTCTGCGTCGCCAGTCTGTTTCTTGGGTCTGAATGCCCGATTGCAGAGGCCGTCTTCTTACCCAGTGTTATCAGTCAGTGGAACGACGCTGCGCTGCAAGGAGTGCGCGATGCGAAGCTGGGTGCGCCAATGGCGGCACGGACACTGGCCATCGTGCATACGTGCATCTACGACGCGTGGGCAGCATACGATGAACGAGCGGTAGGAACGCAATTGCGAGGCGCGCTACGAAGGCCGCCCTCGGAGCGAACGCTGGCGAACAAGAGAAGCGCTATCAGCTATGCGGCATTTCGAGCGCTTGAAGATGTGCTGCCCGTCGACAAGGATTCCGTCTACGTCCCTCTGATGAAACGACTGGGCTACGACCCGAAGGACCATTCCACCGACATCGAGACGCCAACGGGAATTGGCAATGTGGCGTGCGCCGCCGTACTGGAGTTCCGCCATCACGACAAGTCGAATCAGCTTGGCGACCTCGCGCAAGGCCCCTACTCCGACTGGAGCGGGTACTTGCCGGTTAATGCGCCCGGTACGGTTCCCGCACGTGCCGCGGCAGCGGATGCAAACCATTGGCAGCCGCTGACGTACGTGGACTCGAACGGCAATCTGGTGTTGCAGCGATTCGTTGGCGCGCAGTGGTGCTACGTCACTCCCTTTGCGATGTCCAAGGGTGAAGAGTTTCGCGAGGCGGTAGGGCCGCGGCCCGCAGAATACGGATCGGCGGAATACCAGCAGCAGGCCGAGGAGATGATCGCCCTCAGCGCGGGGCTGGCGGACCGGCAAAAAATGATTTCGGAATACTGGGCGGATGGGCCAAATTCGGAACAGCCACCGGGGCATTGGCTGCGCTTCGCACAGTTCATTTCCGCAAGGGACCGCCATACGCTGGACGACGATGTGAAGATGTACTTCGCGCTGACGAACGCCATGCTGGACGCCGGAATCGCGGCGTGGGATGCAAAGCGAGCCTACGACTCCGTTCGCCCCGTAACGGCAATCTCGCTCTTGTTCCGGGGAAAGAGGATTCGCGCCTGGGGCGGGCCCGGCAAAGGGACGGTCGAAATGGACGGTTCGCAATGGATTCCCTATCAACCGACGACGTTTCCGACTCCGCCGTTTCCCGAATTCGTGTCTGGCCACAGCACCTACAGTGCCGCAGCCGCTCGCATCCTCGTCCAATGGACCGGCAGCGATCGCTTTGGTGATTTAGTGACCCTTCCGGCAGGAAGTTCGAAGATTGAGCCAGGCAACACTCCGGCAAAACCTCTAACCCTGCAGTGGGAAACTTTCACCGACGCCGCTAACGAAGCAGGGATGTCACGGCGTTACGGTGGAATCCACTTTACCCGAGCTGATCTAGCCGGCCGGAAGCTCGGTCGCCTCGTCGCCGACCGTGTCTGGGCCAAAGCGCGAAGCTACTTCGACGGAACAGCCAAGACTGGTCCGCAAGAACAGCATTTTGTCGATGATAGTTCTCCAATTCATTAGGCCGCGGAACGTTCCGCGAGCCTTCTAAGCCAGAGGTCGTGCGTTCGATCCCCACCACCTCTACAACCTCAACAACGCAAACACAATCCACTAGCTTGGCCCCTTTGCCCTGTGGCGGGAATGTCGCCCCCTGTGGTAGTGTTCGCCATTTATGGGATCCCAAATAAAAAGTAGCAGCCCAACGCCACCCCAAAGAATCACTATGAATCCAGAAGACATCCTGACACCTGACCAATTGGCTGAGAGGCTCCGAGTAAAAGTGACTTGGGTTTACGAGAAGAATCGACGACGTGGAAAGTACAGCGGCGACCCGATGCCATGTCTGCGTTTAGGTCGCTATTTGCGTTTCTATTGGCCGGACATCTGCACGTGGCTGCGCAATCAGGGGAACAATCATCGGTCGTAAGGTCTATCTTTCAGATGGCGCACCACCAGCGCAGCATAACGGCACTACTGCATCGGCTGTATATGAGCGGCGAGGTGTGCGAACCTCCGTCCGATAGTCGAACTGTGGAGCAGGCTCTAGCCTAACGTATGGTTCCGTCGCCATCCAAGTCGCGATTTTCATCATGCAGGACTGCAAGTGCTATTCAACGCCTTGCCCGCGCCGCGTTATGGAGCGATCTGTCGCTCTACGCCTGCGGCACCAAGCAATTTGGCGTTTAGCGAGCCACCAGTGAACAGCATTTCTTCCAGCGCCGCATCTAGGGCTTGACTCTCAAGAGCACCACGCCCGCCGTTTTGAAGGCAATACCGTGCACACCGTCGCATCAGCTCTTTAATGAAGGCCGGACTCGCATTCTTGGTCTTTTTCACCATAAGTTCGACCACTTCATCTTTGAGCGCGAGTCCGCATGCGTAGAGTCGAATCAGTTGCCGGCGGCCCTGGTCATCTGGCAAAGGGAACTCGATCGCTTGGTCAATTCGGCCAGGGCGCGAGGCCAATGCCGCTTCCAAGTGCTCAGGGCGATTCGTCGTAAGCACGAACAGAACGGCTGCATCTTCGCGAAGGCCGTCCATTTCGTTGAGGAGTTTATTCAAGAGGCTCTCGTCACAAGGCCCATACATCTCTTCTCGTTTGCGGGCGATTAAGTCTACGTCCTCAATCACGATCATGGCCGGCTGGAGAAATCTGGCGAGCTGGAAATAATGATCCAAATAGCTCACTTGTTCGGACGTCATAAGCAGGGTGGTATGGTCCGGCAGCTGGCTGGCCAAGTAATGAATGGTGTGAGTCTTACCTGTGCCAGGGAGGCCATAGAACAGCAACCCTTTTTTGATTGGCAGGCCAAGTTTTTGCAGCTGTTCTCGTTGCTCAATAAAACCGACTATATTCCGATCAAGCAGCCCCAGGGTTTTCTCTGGGAGGACGACATCCTCTCTGCGGACGGTTCGGAGTTTGTGAACCCGCAAATTGCCAGTATCTCCGCTATATCTGTGTGTCACCTCAAACGAAATGACCTTCCCTTTGTAGGAAGCCGTTGATTTAACGAGTTGCTCCACTTCCTTGAGCAGACGGCGCGTCAGGTCCGCGCCCCTTTCTCCGGGTGGAACTGCGATTTCCAAATGCGCGCCACTTGTCTGTCCATAACGCTCCGCCGGGCTCAAAAGCAGGGCAAACGGTGTGCCCTCCATCCGTGACAGCCAGAGGCCCTGAGCCTTGATCGCGGGCCTTCGAGGGGTCTGTGGACCGCTTGACTCTCAAGGCGATGACTTCAGGCAGTATCCAGGACGCAAAGGCGACCCAGAAGATGAGGGTGAAAATAGGTCCCGCGGAAAATGGCAAAGGGCGCAGTTGCATATTTCTCGAGCAGCTTACAGCTTATGACCGAATGCTGTCTTCATGGCTATCAATCTCGTCTGGCGGTTCCAAGCTCGTTTCGGTGGCGAGGTTTGTTGTATTCATTCTAGGCATGATCTGGCCTCGCACTGCGGCGATCTTACCGAAGTGGTGTCGACCAGACACACTGACAAGCTGGCGATACACTCCCGGATGACGTTGGCGCACTCGGAAACAATGCAGCTGGCCTTGTATCGGACTTTGCGAAGATCACAAAGCAAGTAGCCCAAAGAATTTGTCTCACTGAAGGGGTGCAGTCGGGGAAACTGTGCCCAAACTGTGCCCAAAATTATTTCGGGGTTACCACAATTGCCATGGTTGACATTTGATGAATTTTGTCACCGATTCTATTTCAGTAACTTACGGAAGGGCCGGGAGATGGGAGATTCGTCCGGGGAATCCGGCTTACAGGTTCGCCCGCCAATTAATGTTTTGCTTTATTGCAGCCTTCCTGGAGTTTTCCTCGCTTGATCTGCATGTGTTCGAGATAAGACATAGCGTTTAATCTCTGA
>Ga0209648_10000827_pt1 | contig 24491 bp, 21 predicted proteins | sample GraSoi2013_115cm_FD_185830 | JGI IMG/M metagenome (GOLD analysis project Ga0209648, IMG submission 185830) | Grasslands soil microbial communities from the Angelo Coastal Reserve, California, USA - Sample 9_17_2013_115cm (SPAdes) (version 2) | ecosystem: Environmental > Terrestrial > Soil >... | reverse complement strand
TTCGACCTACAGCTACCTGCGGCTCCACCAGACGATGGTGACACCGAGGCAGACGACGGCGATTCCCATCCAGCGATTTGCGCTGATGCGTTCACCCAGGAAGGCTTTGGCGCCGAAGGCTCCCGCGGCATAGCTGAGGGCACTGACGGGCACGACAAAACTTACTTCCCGAAAGGACAGAATCGCGAGAAGCGAGAAGAATCCAAGACTCATCAGCGCAATGCCTAGCCACATCCAGGGCAACCGCAACGCTTGGAGAACGAAACTCAGAATAGATCTGGGACTAAAATCGTGGACTTCCCCAATGCTTTTCATGGCGCGGCTTACGCATAGCTCTCCGGCGGTTCCCGCCACAACAATGAAGAAGAAGAGGATCGCTTCACGCATCCTTGGGCGCTCCTGTCGTACTCGGCGAGGTCCGGCCGACGACGAAAACACCCAAGCAGATGACCGCGACGCCAAGCCAGCGTAACGGGGAGATCGCTTCTCCAAGCAGGAGGTAACTCAGCATGGTGATCGAAAGGTACGACAGAGACGAAGCGGGCTGCACATAACTGTAGTCCGCCCAAGTTAGCAACAACATGTGCACGGTAAAAAATCCCAGCAGACAAGCGATGCCCAGCCAGATGTAACCGGACATCAGTACCCGGGGAACTATGGGGACGAGATCGAGAATTCCGGCCGAATTAAGCGAGCCGACGCCCTTCATGGCCTTGCCGAGAAGTACGTTTCCCAGAGGTCCCAAAATAATGCAGATCAAAATCAGGGGGATTGTTTTCAGTTGGAGTCTGCGCGTATGCGTCACGTATTCATTCAACCCGTGGTTCAGAATAGCAAAAAATCAGGAGAACGAAAGGCTCGACGGACGGGAAAAATCTTCCAGAAAACGCGTGCGGCATGCAAAGCGCCATCTTCATGATCCAAAGAGCTTTGCGCGGAGTGCCGCGATGCCATGTGCTAGTATCCAGCATGGAAACGGCCCTGCGGCATTCGGGAATTTTCTTGATCAGGATATAATGTAAGAGCGGGCAGCGCGCCTCCCGTTCTCCCGTGTGACGGAATTTGGAGTCAACTTCGACTGGCGGCACTAAAATCGGGAATGAGGTGCCGTGCCCTCAAACATCGTAGAGTTCGTTGTCCTGTTCGCGGCGGCGATCCCTGCTATCTTTTACATTCTGGCTATCTACAGTTCCTGGCGATATTTCCGGCAGGCAAGAAATCATTCCGGAAAAAATCCTGATTTCACCCCCCCAGTAAGCAATCTCAAGCCGGTTCGAGGCCTGGATGCCGATGCGTATGAAAACTTTGCCAGTTTCTGCCGCCAGGATTACCCCGAATATGAGCTCATATTCTGTGTTACGGACCAGACCGATCCTTCCGTCCCAGTAATCCAGAAATTGATGCGGGACTTCCCGGAGCGAAAGATCCGGCTGCTTTATAGCGCCGGACACACGGCCATCAACGACAAAGTCGCGAAATTGCGGCTGATGGAACGCGAAGCCCTTTACGATTATCTGGTCATCAACGACTCTGACGTGCGGGTCGACAGCGAATATCTGCGAAGAGTGGTTGCTCCCTTGCGCGATCCCAAAGTTGGGGGCGTGACTTGTTTCTATGTGTCCTCGCAAGAGGGATCATTCGTCGAAAAAGTCCAAACCATTGGGATGATTTCAGACTTTTACGCCGGCGTATTGGTAGCGTGGCAGCTGGATGGAGTCCATTTCGCGCTTGGCCCAACCATGGTGTCGACCAAGCAGCGTGTCCGTGCCTTCGGCGGCTTTCAGGTGTTGGAAAATCGGCCCGCGGATGATCTGCTCTTTGGAAGGCTAATCGCCGAGCAAGGGGTCGAAGTAAAACTGCTGCCGTACGCCGTGGAAACGGTCCCCGATTTCACGGGCGTGAGCGAGTTACTGGCCAAGCGCTTGCGCTGGATGACGGTGATGAGAAACATGCGGCCGTGGGGGCACTTTGGCCTGCTTTTCACCTGGGGATTGCCTTGGACAATCCTCGCCTTTTTGGTCCATCCCACATTAGGGGTTGCTGCCGCTTATTGGGGTTTGTATTTATTCTTTCGCGTGTCCATAACCTGGCTTATCGGCGTCCATGGACTGAAACAAGCGGGACTTTGGAAAAAGATGCCCCTGATTCCACTGTGGGATGCAGCGGCATTTCTAATCTGGTTGGCGAGTTTCACGCGAACGTCCATCCGCTGGCGTAACGTCGACTACCAACTCCGAAACGGTCAATTTGTTTCGCCACCGGGTTCTTTCGTGCCGGATTCCTCCACCAAAACCGACTAGAACTTAGTGATTGTGTTCAGTGGAGTGCTGGCTCAACGCTTCTTCTCCTTGCCGTTTCCCACGCGTGCCGCACCGGCTTGCTCCGCGCCAACAGGAATTCCACCACCGACGCCGGTATGCATCCGGCGGTCATTGCGCGGTTCACGCCAATTCACCTGCGGCAGGATGATGGTGGGATCTATACGGTCGCGATATCTCAGAGCGATATTCATTAGCGAATCGAGGAGAGATTCGGAGAGGTAGTGTGGCTGCAGGCCCAGATCAAGCAACTTGGAATGCTTCGCGTTGTAGTAATGCGTTTCGGCCTCGACGCGCGGATCCGGGATGTGGTCAATTTCCACCTTTACTCCGAGATTGTTTCCTGCTTCCTGCACCTTGCGCGCGATATCCAGAACGGAAAATTGCTCCGTGAATTGGTTGTACACTCGGCATTCCCCTTTGGCCGCCGGGTTGAGACAGGCCAGTTCAATGCAGCGAACGGTGTCGCGAATATCCAGGAATCCTCGAGTCTGCCCACCCTTTCCGTATACCGTCAAGGGCTGGCCGATAGCCGCTTGCACGCAAAACCGATTCAGGACCGTGCCGAACACTTCGTCGTAATCCAGACGATTGATCAAGGCTTCGTCCAAAGCTATTTCGTCCGTCATCGTGCCGTAGACGACGCCCTGGTTCAGGTCCGTGGCGCGAAGCCCCCAGATTTTGCAGGTAAACATCATGTTATGGCTGTCATGGACTTTGGAGAGGTGATAAAAGGAGCCGGGCTGTTTGGGGAAGGGTACGAGATCGCGCCGCCCGTTGTGCTCGATATTGATATAGCCTTCTTCGATGTCGATGTTTGGAGTGCCGTATTCCCCCATAGTACCGAGCTTGATCAGGTGGCAATCCGGGTTCACCTCCCGGATGGCGAACAAGACGTTCAGTGTGCCCACGACGTTGTTCACCTGGGTGAAGACCGCGTGCTTTCGGTCGATCATCGAGTAGGGAGCCGAGCGCTGTTCGGCAAAATGGATGATCGTGTCCGGCTCAAACTGCTTGATGGTGGAGAGCAAAAAATCGTAATCCATCACATCGCCGACAAAAAGATCGATGGACCTACCGGTCAGCTGAGCCCATGTTCTGAGACGGTCACTCAGGGGAAGGATGGGGGTAAGGGTCTGGGCGCCCAGTTCGTGATCCCATTGGCGGCGAACGAAGTTGTCCACAACAGCTACGGAGTGTCCCTTAGCTGAGAGATATAGCGCGGTCGCCCAGCCACAATACCCATCCCCGCCGAGAACCATGATTTTCATAGCTTTCCCTCTTGTCCAGCTGCCTTCCATCCCGCCTCCTCGAATTATTCCGTTCCGTTACGCAATTCCCCGCGAGGGCCAATTAAGTTCCGGTGCTCCATAAGTCCAGATTTACCGCAATCTGGAGAATTGGCAAGCGCGCCGAATTCAAATCAATTTGTCGATCCTGCCGCAATGTATCCGACCTCTGCTTCCCGAGGGTCCTCGGCATAGGGATAGACGCTTCGCTGCATGCCAAACAGGTACACGACGAGACCCAATAAGCCTACAAGAACATTCCATAAACGAACACAGAGTAACGCTTCCGCTCCGCCGCTTAGTCCAGTCAGCTTAAATAGCGCATTAAAGGCCGTCTCTCCAACCCCAATGCCCCCAGGAGTTAAAGGCACGCTATTCACCAAATGACCGATGGGCGCGACCAATGCCAGGCGGGTCGAGAAGGACCCGGGATTGACGGCATACAGGCCCAGTGCCGTTACGACGATAAGCGCCAAGTTTGCCAAAAGTGACAGAAGCAAGGCGAGGAACAATCTGCTTTGTGCCTTGCCGTGTATTGCCATCGCGTCCAGTACACGCAGGGCAATGCTTTTGATTCCGGGCCATCTGCCGAGTAGCGCGGAAACCCATGAACGTGCGGGCGGAAAAAACATGAACAAGGCCGCAGCGGCAAGCATAAACCCTGCCAGCAGGGCGTCGATATACAGTAGGCGCCTGAGAACGGAAACGGAGCGCAGGAGTTCGGGAAAGAAAGGGGCAAACAACAGAGGGAGCAGGACGAGCGAAAATGTCCCTACGAGTCGATCCAAAATCAAGACGGTTGCTACCTCCGCGCGCCTTCCGTGATTCTCCCGGGTTGCATACACAACTTTAGCAATGTCCCCGCCAGCCGCCCCGGGTAGAAACGTGGAGAAAAGAAAGCCGACCAGGTTCAGTTGAACGGAATTTGCCAGAGAGAGAGACAGGCGCGCCGTACGGAACAAGAGCGACGCTCGAACCGACATCATCAAGATATCCAGAAGCAAGAATAGCACCGCAGTTAGAGTTATTGGCCAAGCATGGAAAAGCCGGATCAGAGAGGAAAAATTGATCTGGCCTGACTTCGCAAGGTAGGCGAGGACTGCTATCCCGATGGCCACGCGCAGAAGAAGAAAAACCGTCTTCCGCGGGACAGCACGGTTAGGACTCGTAGCAGGTTGCGGTGCAGCGTCAGTCTTGAACATCGTCTCCTATGGTCGAGGGAATGAGGATACAACGGGTTGGAGGCACGCGGTCGGCAGATTGTCGGAACGAAGCTTGAGGTTATGTTAGTTAGCAATAATTTTCCTCCGCTAGTCGCGACGGTTTGAAAGTGCTCCTTGCCAACTAGCGTTTCGATGCGATCTACCGCTGCTCAGATACAACGAAATAATATCTATTGTCGCTTGTCTATGGGTATGCTCAGATCATATGAATCGTATGCCATTCAGATCGATTCCACTTCTTTTTGGAATTGCTGCTTTTCTCGCACTTTTGGCGGTGGATATTCGTCGCAGGCGGCTTGCTTTCGCTGGTGTATTACGGCTGCCGGTGCTTGCGATCGTTGACCTTCTGCCGCCCGCCTTGACGGCTGGGTTCGTGGCGGCGCTTATCGCGACCCTTTATCCCGAGGCTTCGGCCCGAGGCGTATTGCAGCTGCGCTCTCCGTCAACAGTGGGCCTGATTCTGTGCCTGGCATTCTTACCGATATTTTGGACAGAAGGGCGCAAACAGATTCAGTTTCAGCGGCCTTTTGGGCTGTTGTTTGCCGAATGGCTCGTCTTTGCAGGGGCCGCCCGCATCCTGCTCCTGGTAGTTTTTCACCATCCAGGTCAGGCCCAGATCAACCGTTCAGTGCTCTCTGCGGTTCTTTTGATGCTCGCGGGCGGTGCGTTGATCGCCGTTGTCGTGCCGCCATTCATGAAGAAGTACGAAGGATTGCGGATTTTGGAACGCGTCGCGCAGGATGAGCAGATCATGCAGCCGGAATACACGCCCGCCACTCCCGAATGTCCGCAGCCGCAATTGTGGAGAATGCTCGACTCGCAGACTACGGAGGTCGAAGTTCTCGATTTCCTGAAGACCCTGGTCACCACCCTCAAGCCGAAACTGGTCGTCGAGACGGGCACGTTTCTTGGCCATGCCACGATAAAGCTCGCGGAAGGCTTGAAAGAAAATGGTTTCGGCAAAGTCATCACCATCGAGTGTGACCCAGCCATTCGCGCAAGGGCCGAGGAACGCTTCCGTGCTTGTGGATTTGCCTCCTGGATCGAATCGCGGCTGGAGTCGAGCCTTGAGACGAACATCGAAGGCATGATCGACCTGCTGTACAGCGACAGCCATCTCGCGAACCGGGAAGCGGAGATTCGCAGGCTCCTACCGCAGTTGGACCCGCGCGGTCTACTGGTGATCCACGATGCCAGCTCTCACTTCAAGATTGTGCGCACGACCGCCCTTCGGCTGGAGGAAGAGGGTCTGATTTCAGCCGTCCTGCTTTCGACGCCGCGTGGTGTCGTCGTAGCGCAGCGGCGCGAGGGCCGACACTAGAAATGACCGGACTCTCCATGTCAGCCGTTCAGTGCTTCTGCGAGGGACCATTAGTCAGCAGCACTTTGCCGCCGCTTGTGCCGATGATCTGAAAATTTCCCCCGCCAAGCAGCTCCTCGAACCGAGGCAACTGGTCCGCCTTTGCAACGAGGTAATAGCGCTGCGGCTGAAACCAAAGTGTTTTCAACCGGCCATCGTCGATAAACACGTCCGGCACACCTGGCGCGGCCGCTCCATATTCCAAGTTATTGAACTTGCCGTTCAGGAGCAAAGGATCCTGATTCGTATAGAAAATGACGGAAGAGAACGAATAGTAGTGATGATCAACGATGAGTTTCCCCGGGGGCGCCGAAAGGAAAGCCTCTGCGAGCGGACGAGAAGAGAGGTAAGGATCAAAGACGACCAGCGCCAGCCGGGCGGCGTGAAAAAACAGAACCATCATTACTCCGGACGCCAGGATGGCGCGGATGCCTGACCAGCGCAGATTACCGACGGCGCCCACCAAGAAAGCGGCCCCCGCGACGTATAACGGCAAGCGGAGATAAGCAAAGGAATCGGCGGTCAGGTCCAGCATGTGTCCGAGCGACAGCGTGTAGGCCGAAGGATGCTGCGACAGGGCAAAGGAAATATCCCCGGGAGTAGGCAGATTGCGCACAGCAAAAGCAATGGAGATAGTAGCTAAGGCCGCCAAGGCGGCGATTCCTCCCAAAACGCGTGTTCCTCCGCGGATCCACTTAGATTCCGTTGCCATTGCGGAGCCGAGCAGGAGAGCCAGCGCCGGATAGCACGGCATCGAGTAATACTCCTGAGTGGTTGAGAACGTGAAGAAAACGAGAATGAATCCCGTCCAGCAGAGGGCCAGAAGTCTTGTTTGCCCAGCGCGATCCACAGGTTTGAACGAGAGCTTTGCGATCGCGGGCAAGTACACGCTCCAGGGAAAGAGCCATAGGAAGTGAAACAGCCAGAAATACAGCCGCGGAACCGTGTTGTAATCGCGGGGATATCTTAGATTAAGAAACCGCAAGAGCTGTTCGTTGATGAAATAGAACCACAGGAATCCATGGTACAAGCCTGGGCCGCTCTTTAGGGTCCAGACGAAATAGGGAGGATTGCGTAGCGTCGCCAACACATGCCAAGGGACGGCGATGAGCAGGGCGATTAGAAATCCACTCACGGGCCTGAGCCGCTGCCAGGTTCTACGGGAAAAGAGTTGTTTCGTAAAAAACAGGTACAGCAGAGCGGCCGCGATTGGGAACACGATGCCAATCAGACTCTTGAGCAAAAGCCCGGTGCCCAGACTCGCAGCAAGGATCGCCGCCCAGAGGCGCGGCCTTTTTTCTTGTTCATCTAGCGCTCGCAAGAATGCCCACATGGCAAGCGCGATCGTGAAGGTGAGCATCACATCCGGGATCTGGATGCGCGTGAAGAGAAATAATCCAATGCACGTGGACATACACAACCCGGCATAGAAACCGGCTCGTTTTCCGAAGGCCCACATGCCGAAAAATGCGGAAAGGAGCGCGAGGCCAATGGAGGCGAGTGCCACCGGCAGCCGAGCGACCCAATCCGAAACGCCAAAAAGCTTATAAAAAATCGCCATCAACCAATAAATTAAAGGAGCCTTCTCCAGGTAGAGAACTCCATCCAGCCGTGCGGTCACCCAATCGCCGCTCGCCAGCATCGTTCTAGCGATTTGCGCCTGCACGGCATCGACGTCATCCATAAGAGATGGCGGCGAGAGCACGCAGCCCAGATAGATCGCAGCTGCGAATATGAAAACGAGGGAGAGCAAAAACCACCGGCGACAGAGAAGGCCGCTCGCGCCTTTGGAAACAGATAGATCCCGATTTTCGACAGCTAATTCTTGACTTGCCATCTTTTCATCCACAAGAACAGTGTGAGCAGGCCGGGCGCTCTATTCAACTCAGCTACTGGCGCGTCGCATGCGTGTGAGTGGAATAGTTTGCCGCAGCGGATTCTTCCCGTCCAATCGAGGTGGAGCGCTTGTGCGTTTTGCGCCACCGATCAACCGGCTCGCACAGGGAGCGCTAGCAAGGTGCTGGCGTTAGAAAGAGACCTGTTCTGCGCAGGCTAGAGGTTGCCTACATGGTGAGGACGACACGGAATTGGGCCTTGCCGCTCATCATGCGGGCGTAAGCTTCGTTTACCTTCTCGATCGGAAATTTTTCAACCATTGGACGGACGCCGGTCTGCTCGGCAAAGCGCAGCGTGTCTTCCGAGTCGGATGGAACGCCGGAGGCCCAGCCTTGAATGCGTTTGCTCCCCGGAATGATGAGCGCGGCTGACACCTGGATGGGATCGGCGCCCGCGCCGAGAACCAGCAGCGTGCCCCTCGGAGCGAGGCCCGGCAGTAAGTCGGTCATGGCCTTGCCGCTAGGGGCGGTGGCGAGGATGACTTGCGCGCCGCCAAGCTTTTGCAATTCCGCGGCTGCGTCGACTGCGGCGCTGTCGATGTAAATGCTGGCGCCGAGTTTCCTGGCAAGCGGCTCACTCTCTTTCCCACGGCTGATGGCGGCGACGCGATAGCCGAATTTGCTGGCGAATTGAATGCCCAGATGGCCGAGCCCGCCGATTCCCTGGACAGCCACGAGATCGCCGGGCAAGGCACCGTTATGGCGCAGACCATTGTAGGTGGTGAGGCCCGCGCAGAGAAGGGGAGCGGCTTCGGCGGCGTCGAGAGCATCGGGCATCAGCGCGAGGGCTTCTACGGGAGCGATCATGTGTTCAGCGTAGCCCCCGTCGAAAGTGAAGCCGGTGATTTTTTGCTGCGCGCAATTCGCGAAGTCGCCGCGACGACAGTAGAGGCAAGTGTTGTCTTGACCGCCGTGCCAGCCGATACCGACGCGCTGGCCTTGCTTCCAGGAGGTCACGCCGGGGCCGACTTCAGCGATTACGCCGGCAATCTCATGGCCGGGAGAACGGGGATAGCTTAGGCCGGGCCACAAGCCGTCTTTGACGAGGTGGTCGCTCCAGCAGATGCCGCAGGCTTGTACGCGGATGCGGGCCTGGCCGGGGCCGGGCTGGGGGATTTCGCGTTCCTGGAGCTCGAAATCAGCGCCGGGCTTAGGGACAACGGCGATTTTCATTTTTGGCATTTGCGATTTCCTTGGATGGAAGAGCAGACCGTTTGATGCTTGCCTGCGCTCGTTTGTTAGATGTTAGGCGCTCGGCGCAGTGCTTAGCTTAGTGAGCCACAGCCAAGATCCATCGCAAGCAAAGGCACTTCCGGATCGAGAGCGCATGGGTGTGTCACGGTTAGCTTCGTGCTAGAGTTTGCGGTTCGAGTTGACCAGTCATTTGCGAGAGTATACGGGAGGAAGTGTGGCGTATCGGGATTTGCGGGAGTTTGTGCGCAAGTTGGAGAAGGAAGGGGAACTGAAGCGCATTCGGACGGAAGTGGATCCGATTTTGGAGATTACCGAGGTCACTCAACGCGTGACTCGCGCAAAGGGTCCTGCGCTGCTGTTTGAAAAGCCGCGAGGATCGCGGGTGCCGCTGCTGGTGAACACGTTTGGGAGCGTGCGGCGAATGTGCCTGGCGTTTGAGGTGGGCGCGCTCGACGAAGTAGCAGCGCGGATTCGCGGATTTCTGGATATGCAGTCGCCGGCGGGATTGTTCGACAAGATCAAGATGCTGCCGAAGCTGGCGGAGTTGGGCTCGTTTTTCCCGAAGACGGTGAAGGCCGGGGATTGCAAGGAAGTGCGGCGTCACGGGAGTGACGTGAACTTGTTCGACTTTCCGATTTTGAAATGCTGGCCGCAGGATGGCGGCCGGTTCATCACGTTCCCATTGGTCTTTACGCGCAATCCAGAAACGGGGAAGCGAAACGTAGGAATGTATCGCATGCAGGTGTATGACGAGCGCACCACGGGAATGCATTGGCAGACGCAAAAGCATGGCGCGGAGCATTTTCGTCGAGCGCGCGCGGCAAATCCGGATGGGCGGATACCGGTGGCAGTTGCGATAGGGTCGGACCCGGCGACGGCACTGGCTGGGATGTTGCCGATTCCACCCGATTTGGACGAGATGATGTTCGCGGGATTTTTGCGGCGCGACCCGGTGGAGATGGTTCCGTGCGAGACGAATGATTTGGAAGTGCCGGCGAACGCGGAGATCGTCCTCGAAGGTTACGTGAATCTCAATGAGATGCGCACGGAAGGCCCGTTTGGAGACCACACCGGGTTTTATTCGTTGGAGGGCGAATTTCCCGTTTTTCATGTGGAGTGCGTGACGCACAAGAAGGATCCCATTTACCTGACGACGGTGGTGGGACCGCCGCCGCAGGAAGACTATTACATGGGATATGCCGTGGAGCGCGTGTTTTTGCCAGTGATGAAGATGCAGTATCCGGAAATCGTGGATGTGGCGATGCCGGCGGAGGGGATTTTTCATAATTTGATGATTGTGGCGATTCGGAAATCGTATCCGGGCCATGCGCGCAAGATCATGAACGCAATTTGGTCGCTGGGGCAGGCGATGTTCACGAAGGTGATCGTGGTGGTGGATCACGATGTGGACATTCACAACTACAGTGAAGTGGTGTGGAAGACGCTGTGTGCGCTGGATCCGGAGCGCGACGTGCAGTTTGTCTTCGGTCCGATGGATACGCTGGATCACGCGGCGCGCCTGCAGGATTATGGGTCGAAGATGGGAATCGACGCGACGCGCAAGTGGGCCTCGGAAGGATTTACGCGCCCTTGGCCGGATGAAATCCGCATGGACGAGCTGACGAAAGCGAAAATCGACGCGATTTGGAAGACACTCGCGCTTTAGGCGGCCTCCGAAACCTGAGACTTTTAAGCTGTTATGGAATGTGACCACAAAGGATAACCGTCCTAGTGGACAGCTGCGATTCGGGCCGAAAAACACAAGTAATAGTGGTTTTCGTTTTGCAGTACTCAATTTCTGGGATTCCCACCCCAGAAAACCCATTGATTGCCGAAGATAACCCCCTATTGTTAGGACAACTGCGGGCTGGAATCCCTTGACGCTCGGTATAACGCGGTGTCATAACTCCTGTCACGGGGAGTGCCCCAAAGGTTCGGCAGCGTCAACTGGGGTGCAACCAGCGGTCGGGTTCCAGCGGCGTGTGTCCTTATAACGATACGCCAGGGGTATGTTCCTCGTGAGCGAATCACGCGAAGTGATGAATGTGCGGCAAGCGTCGCAGTATCTGGGAATCTCCCCGGATACGCTGTACCGTTACATCACCGAAGGCGAGATTCCCGCATTTAAACTCGGCAATCGTTGGAAATTAAGAAAGACCATCCTGGATCGCTGGATGGAACGCAAGATGAGCCAGGTGCAGAGGCGCCGGTAGTTTTGCGAGGGTGGGAGAAAGAGGCCGCGTTATGGCGTTATTCGGCGGAAAGAGCAGGCAGTTGGTTGGGCTGGACATCGGGTCTAGCTCGATCAAGGCCGTGGAACTGAAGTCGACCAAGGGTGGATATGAGTTGGTCAGCTTTGGAACCGAGCATCTAGCACAGGACACCGTGGTCGATGGCGCCATCATGGACGCGCCACAGGTTGCCAATGCCATCAGCAAGATTTTCGATGCGCAGCGGATTAAGACGAAGAATGTGGCGACCTCGGTCTCAGGACATTCGGTGATTGTGAAGCGCGTGCCTCTTCCGTTGATGACGGAAGACGAGCTGTACGATCGCATTCCGTCAGAAGCCAGCCAGCACATTCCGTTTGATATTGCCGACGTGAATTTGAGCTATCAACTGCTGGAGTCGATGGACTCGCAGATGGACGTGCTGCTCGTGGCGGTCAAGAAGGACAAGATTCTAAACCATACCAACGTCCTGGCGCAGGCGGGTAAGACGCCGGTGGTGGTGGACATTGACGCTTTCGGGTTGCAGAACTGCTTTGAAGTGAACTACGACCCCGACGCCGGTCAAACCGTGGCGCTCCTGAACATTGGCGCGAGCGTCATGAACATCAATATCGTGCGCGGCGGCATTCCGCTGTTTACCCGCGACGTCAGCGTGGGCGGCAACCAGTATACCGACGCACTACAAAAGGAATTGGACTTGAGCTTCGAAGATGCCGAGCGCCTGAAGAAGGGCGATTCGCTGCCCAGCGTTACGGACGAGCAGAAGCAGCAGATTCTGCGCAGCGTCTCTGACATTTTGACGCTGGAGATCCAGAAGACATTCGATTTTTTCCGCGCGACGGCGAGCGGAGAAAATATCCAGCGCATTGTGGTGGCGGGCGGCACGGCGCGCGTCCCCGGTTTGGTGGATTTGCTGCGCGAGGAATTCGCCATGCCCGTGGAAGAACTAAATCCTTTCCGCAAAGTGCTCGTGAATCCCGGCAAGCACAGTGAGGATCAGATTCGCGAAATGGGCCCGCGGCTTGCGATAGCGGTGGGGCTGGCACTTAGGAGCTTTGACTAGCCATGATTCGCATAAATCTTCTCGGACAAGCGCGACCCAGGGCAGCACGGCGCCCGGTGGACACGGGTGCGGCGTTGCCGCTGGTGTTCGTGGGCGCAGGCGCGGCGCTGGGTGTTCTGGCGTTGTTTCTGTTCTACCTGTCGTTACAGAAGCAGTTAAGCGAGGAGAACACGCGCATTAAACAGCTGCAAGCGCAAAAGGCCGACCTGGAGCACATCAAGCAGCAAGTCGACACATTTGAGGCGCAGAAGAAAGTCTTGACGCAGCGCGTGCAGACGATTGAGCAACTGCAGCGCGACCGCACCGGCGCGCAGGAGTTGCTGGATGAGATAGCCAGCACAGTATCGCGTACGGAAAACCTGTGGCTGATCACCATGACCCGCAAGGGGAACAATCTCTCGATGGAGGGGGCTTCGGCTTCGATGAATTCCGTGGCCAACTTCATTACCGCGCTGAAGCGCTCGGGCTATTTCCAAAAGGTGGAAATCAAGGAAACGAAACAGGACGACAAGAGTTCTGGGATACAGACATTCGTGTTTCAAATGACCGCGGAAATCGCCCCGCCGCAGGTCGCACCCGTCGCGCAGCCAGCACAGCGGCCGAAAACGGTGGGGAGCCCGGCAGCAGCTGCCGGGCCGGCTAAGAAAGGGTAACGGACGATGGCCAATCCATTGCGCGACATGTCGTTGATCATGCAGGTTCTGCTGGCCCTGGCAATTACCTTGGTTTTGGTGGTCGCGGGAATGTACGTGCCCGGTTCTCCCGTCGCGCAAGAGCGCGACGAACTGGACAAGGCGGTTCGGCAGCGCGCGGAACTCAACCAGCAAGTGACGCAGTTGCAGGTCTACCGGCAGCGCTATAGCGAATTGAAATCGCAGATGGACGCGTTGAGCAAGCAGCTAGACACCTTGAAGACGATCGTGCCGGAAGAAAAAGAGGCCGACGAGTTTATTCGGATGGTGCAAGGCGCGGCGGCAGCGTCGAACGTGCAGCTGCGGCGCTTGACGTCCCAAGCGATTGTGACCAAGGAATATCACTACGAGATGCCTTTTGAGGTGCAGGCCGACGGCCCGTACTTCAACATCCTGGACTTTTTTGGGCGAATGAGCCGGTTGTCTCGCATCATCAACGTTGGCGACCTAACCTTCGCCGACCCGGCAAAAGGCCAGGGCGCGAAGTATCCCGTCCGGCCGGGGACAACGGTTTCCGGAGTTTTTACGGCTACGACGTTCTTTACCAAGCCGAGCGACGTCGGCGCTTCGACAGGCGCGGCGAAACCGGCGGGGAAACCCTGAACGGGAATGAGCGAAATATGCGTTTTTTGAAGACTCTCCTACTTGGGATTACGTTGGCGGCGGCTGTTCCAGGCCTGCACGCACAAGCTAAGCCCGCAAGCGGAACGGGCACAAATCCCGCGCCCCCTGCGGCCGCAAAGCCTGCGCCGCAAAGCGCGAAGCCCGCTGACAAGACGACTGCGAAACCGGCCGCGCAAACCCCGGGGAAGCCGGCTGCGGCTCCCGCTCCTGCACAAAACAAACCCACGGCTCCCGCTGCCAACAAGGCAGCGGCCTCCGGAGCCAAGCCTGGCGTGTCAACAACAAATGCGAAGAGTTCAGCACAAGCTGCAAAGCCCGCGGCGGCACCGGCGTCAAAACCAGAGCAAAAACCGGCACAGAAACACAGCGCCAAGAAATCCACCACGAAGAGCACGAAGCCCGCAGCATCCGCGACGACCTCGGCGTCCGTGGCGGACAAGGAGCCCAAAGTTGCCAAGCGTGATCCTTTCGAAGCGCTTGTGGGCCGTGAACAGGGCGGTGGCAACACAGGTCCTCTCCCGGCCGGCAAGGCGGGACTGCAGGTGAACACCCTGCGTCTGGACGGAATTGTGCGCGCTCCCAATGGGATGATCGCCGTGGTATCCAACCCGCAATCGCGGACATATTTTTTGCGGGAAGGCGATCAGCTGTATGACGGCCGCGTCGAGAAGATTGCCATGGACGGAGTGTCCTTCCATGAAGTTGGAAAGGACGCCTTCGGAAAACCGGTGGAGCGCCAGGTGAATAAACGAATTTACGCCAGTGCAGGAGAACAGCAATGAAGACGAATTGGCCGGCCATGCGAATTGGCTGCCTGATACTTGCGAGCGCGGCGCTGGCGACCAGCCCGTCCGTGGCTCAAACCCAAGAGCCTGCCGGCGCAAGCGCGACGGCATCGGTGATCTCGAGCGTGGCGATCACGCAAGCGGCGCAGCGCGCCAGCGTGCGCGTGGAAGGGGAAGGACCGTTGGAGGTTCATGCCGCTCGCGTGCAGGATCCCGACCGCCTGGTGCTCGATTTCAGCGGCACCAGACTGGCTGTGCACAAGACGGTGATTCCCGGTGTTTCCGCTCCGGTTCGTGGCGTACGCCTTGGGCAGTTCCGGCCTGACGTGGCGCGTGTCGTGATCGACCTCACCGCGGCTTCGCCGTACCGGATTTCTCGCGACGGCCTTGCCGTTGTCGTTTCCTTTGATACGGAAGTGCAAACCCCAGCGGCATCCGCGCCGACGGTGAAGGCGGCTTCTGAGAAGACTCCGGTGGAGCGCCCGGCGTTTCGCTATGATGTCTCCGGACCGCGCAGCACTGCCCTTCCTTCCGGAAAGCTTCGCAGAATTTCGGCTCCTCGTTTCGCGTTGCCCGGCGAACTGACCCAGCCCTCAGTCGTCCTGGCATCGTTCGGCGGGAGCACCGAACCGGCTCGCCCGACTCCGCAGCAGGCTGCGCAGCAGCAATCCGGAAACGCCGCGTCGACGGTGGCAAACTCACAGGCATCGGTTTCCTCGACTAATGCCAGGTACACCGGCGAACCTATTTCGGTGAACTTGAAAGACGTGGACCTGAAGGACTTCTTTCGATTGATCCACGAGATTAGCGGACTGAACGTTGTGCTCGATCCGGCGGTGCGGGGAAGCCTGACCATCGTGCTCGATGAGGTGCCATGGGATCAGGCCCTCGACATCGTGCTGCAAAACAACGGGCTCGATAAGCAGCTGAGCGGCAATGTGCTGCGTATCGCCACGCGGGACACGCTGAAGAAAGAAGCAGAGACGCAACGCGATCTAGAGAGAGCGCAGGCCGAAGCCGTTGCGCCGGTCACGGTGACTCGCGTGCTCAGCTACGGCAAGGCTGACAAAATGAAAGACACGCTGAAAAAGTTTATGTCGCAGCGTGGCGATATTCTTTCGGACGACCGTTCCAATCAGCTCATCATTCGCGATATCCCGTCGGTCATCCCCATCATCGACAATTTAATCCGCCAACTGGATCGCAAGTCGCAGCAGGTGGAAATCGAGGCGCGCGTCGTTTCCGCCAGCCGCTCGTTCGCACAGGACATTGGCGTACAGCTGGGTTTTGCCGGATCGCACGCCTCGTGCTTAACCTGTCTCGCGGTGGTGGGAGGTAATTCCAACGTGGGCGTGAGTCCGACGACGACCGGCACGGGGATCGCGCCGCCGCCGCTTATTGGAGGAAGTAGCGCCAGCTCCAGCGGTATTCCGTTCAACGTAAACCTTGGCGCGAATGCACCGACCAGCGGTCTGGGCCTCTTTTATCGCGCACCGAATTTCGCAGTGGATTTTTTCATTAGCGCCGCCGAAGCCAAGGGCGTTGGAAAACTGCTCTCGAAACCGCGTGTCGTTACCCAAAACAACGAAAAAGCGATCATTAAGCAGGGTCAAAAAATCCCCATCCAAACGACGATCAACAATACGATTTCTATCCAATTCATCGATGCGGTCCTCAAGCTGGAAGTGACACCGCAGATCACCGCGGAGGGCACCGTGTTCATGGATGTGTTGGTCGAGAATACGCAAATCGACCAAGGTATTCCGCGCATCCAGGGCGTTCCGGCATTGGACACCCAGTCTGAAGAGACGAAGATTCTCGTGGCGGATGGTGGCACAGTCGTGGTCGGAGGAATCATAATCTCCGCCCAGAACACCACCACCCAGGAGGTGCCGCTGCTCGGAAGCCTCCCGCTAATTGGCCACCTGTTCAAACGGAGCAACGTCTCTATCACATCGAGTGAGTTGCTGTTCTTCCTTACCCCGAGGATTATCCCCGGGTAACATCCAGGCTTCAGAAGCGCTACACTTTCATTAGGAGTGAGATTCGAGGAGACTGCGGTCTCCTCGAATTGTTTTATGAAGACACCGTTCGTGCAACGAAGGCGGGCATTGCAGGCGCGGATTGCCGAAAAGCACCTTTCTGGCGTGATTTCCATGAATCCTGCGAGCTGGTATTACCTGACCGGGTTCACCGGGGAGGCAGGTGCGCTGTTGTTGTCCGCCAGAGGGTCTTTCCTCGTCACCGATGGCCGCTTTACCGCGCAAGCGAAGGAAGAAACTTCGGGTTTGCGGGTGGTTAAGCAAGATGGATCGCTGATGGCGACGGTGGGAAGCCTGTTGCGGAGCCGCTCGCAAAGCCGCATTGGGTTCGACGCCAACCAGCTAACCGTGACGCAATTTCGCGCGCTACGCAAAGCGGCAGGGCCACGCGTGCGGTGGGTCAGAGCGGACGGCGAGGTAGAAAACGGACGCCAGCGCAAAGATCCCGCGGAAATGGCGCAAATGCGCAAAGCCGCTCTGCTGGCCGGCGACATTCTCACCGCCGCCGTCAAGTTGCTGAAGGCAGGTGTGCGCGAAATCGAAGTCGCAGCCGAGATTGAGTATCAGATGCGGCGCCAGGGAGCTTCGGGGCCGGCCTTCGAGACGATTGTGGCCTTCGGCGCGCGCTCAGCGCACCCCCACGCGCGGCCAACGGAAAGGCGTCTGAGGAAAAATGAATTGGTGGTACTGGACCTGGGTGTTATACTCGGCCACTATTGCAGCGATATTACGCGGACTGTCTTTATGGGGCGTGCTCCTGCGCGTATTCGGCGATGGTATCGCGCGGTCCAGGAAGCGCAAGCGGCTGCAGTGGCCGCAGCCCGGGCGGGCACCAGTTCAGGGGATGTCGATGCTGCTGCCAGAAAGGTTCTGGCCGGTTACCGGCTCGACCATTATTTCGTGCACAGCACCGGACACGGACTCGGACTTGAGGTGCATGAAGACCCCCGGGTGGCGCGTGGACAGAAACACCTCTTGGTTGCAGGGAATGTGATTACGATCGAACCCGGGGTTTACGTGCCGGGCGTCGGAGGAATTCGCATTGAAGACGATGTGGCGGTGCATGCTGAGCGAACGGAAGTGCTCACCCGTATTCCGCGGGACCTCATTGAGATTTGAACAGGCATGAAATCCAAAAAGCCCTCAAAGCCAGGCGCAAATTCGAAGTTCGCCAATACCGAAATCCAGCACATTGAACACCTGCTGAATTTCATGACCGAGCATAACCTCGAGGAGTTTGAGTATTCGCGGGGCGACCTCAAGATACGCCTGAAGAAACCTTCCGCAAACTTGGCAATGGCCACGGCTCGGCAGTTCGCGGCGCCGGAAATTATCATCCCAGGCGCGGCACAAGCTCAGCTGGTCCCTGCGCCCGCGGCTCCTGCGCCGTCGGCGGAAGCACGCCCTAATGAGGATTTGCATGTGGTGAAGTCGCCGATTGTCGGTACGTATTACGAGTCGCCCAGTCCCGGCGCGGAGGCCTTTGTTAAAGTCGGCTCCTACGTGGAAACGGGCCAAACGTTGTGCATCGTCGAGGCCATGAAACTGATGAACGAGATCGAATCCGACATGAGCGGCGAAGTTCTGCGCATCTTCGTGGAAAACGGGCAGCCCGTCGAATACGGCCAGCCCCTCTTCGGCATACATCCAAGCCGCAAGAAATAAGCGGCGCCCATCGACATGTTCCAGAAAATTCTAGTTGCCAATCGCGGTGAAATCGCGCTGCGGGTCATCTGCGCGTGCAAAGAGCTGGGCATTTCCACTGTGGCGATTTACTCCGAGGCGGACCGCAACTCCTTGCACGTGCGATTTGCCGACGAAGCCGTGTGTATCGGCCCGCCACGCAGCAGTGAGAGCTACCTGAATATCCCTCAGGTGATTAGCGCCGCGGAAATCACCAACGTGGACGCCATTCACCCCGGCTATGGTTTTCTTTCGGAGAACGCCAATTTTGCCAAGGTGTGCGAGGCGTCGGAGATTACCTTCATCGGCCCGACCGCCGAAGTCATCGAAATGATGGGAGAGAAGGACCGCGCGCGGCGCGAGGTGAAAGCGGCGGGATTGCCGACGATTCCCGGAAGCGACGGCATTGTGGAAGGGGAAGAGCAGCTTGCGAAGGAGGCTGTGCGAATCGGCTATCCCTTGATCCTCAAGGCCGTAGCCGGCGGCGGCGGCCGCGGTATGCGTGTTGTCCGCAGCCAGAGCGAGTTGCTTTCCTCCTATCAGGCCGCGCGCAGCGAGGCGCAGCAGGCCTTTGGTAATCCGGATGTGTATGCGGAGCGCTTTCTGGAGCATCCGCGACACATAGAGTTTCAGGTGCTTGGCGACCAGCACGGCAAGATCATTCATCTCGGCGAACGGGAATGCAGCATTCAGCGGCGCCACCAGAAACTGATCGAGGAATCGCCGTCCCCGGGAATGGACGCCAAGCGGCGCAAAGAGCTTGGAATGAAGGTCGTGCGCGCGCTGGAAAAAATCGGCTACACCAATGCGGGCACCATTGAATTTTTGATGGACCAGGATGGTTCGCTGTATTTCATCGAGATGAATACGCGCATTCAGGTCGAGCACCCGGTCACCGAGTTGGTTACCGGCGTTGACCTGATTAAAGCCCAGATTCGCATAGCCGCAGGGGAGCGGTTGGAGGATGCCGTCGGCGAAATGCAGTTCTCCGGGCACGCGATCGAATGCCGTATCAATGCCGAGGACCCCGAGACATTCGTTCCTTCCGCGGGACGCATCACAACCTTTCAGGCGCCGGGTGGCACAGGCGTGCGGGTGGACTCCGCGGCTTATGCCGACGCGGTGATTCCGCCGTACTACGATTCGATGATCGCTAAACTGATCGTCAAGGGCCGCGACCGCGCCGAGGCCATCGGTCGGATGAAGCGCGCATTGGAAATGTTTGTGATTGAGGGCATCAAGACCTCGATCCCTCTACATCGCCGGATTGTCGCCGACGCCGACTTTGCGGCCGGAAAAATCGACACGCATTTCATTGAGCGGTTGCTGGGAACGAACGGGAAATAGAGTTATGCGTCTTGTCCTGCCCAGGCTGTATGTGATACTAGACACAACGTTGCTCAACAATTCTCCACATGATTGCGCTCGGAGACTTGCAGCTGCGGGTGTCCGTTTGTTGCAATACCGCGACAAGATGGCGCCTGCGGGTGCTTTGCTCAAGACTTCTCGTGAGCTCGTCTCTTCGCTAAGCTCCTACGGAACTTCTTTGATTGTGAATGACCGGCCCGATGTAGCCGCGCTCGCCGGAGCGGCGGGCGTGCATGTCGGTCAAGAGGATTTGGAGCCGGAGCAGGCTCGCGTTGTCGTAGGAGAAGAACAGTGGGTCGGCATTTCTACCCATAACTTGGAGCAGTTCCGCCGCGCCGCTGCGACTTCGGCGGACTACATTGCGGTCGGCCCCATCTTCGCCACCACTTCCAAAGCCAATCCTGATCCGGTAGTGGGGCTGGATTTGCTCCGCCAGGTTCGCCTGCTCACCGATAAGCCGATTGTCGCGATCGGCGGCATCACGCTGGAGCGCGCCGCCTCGGTTATCGCCGCTGGCGCCGACAGTGTTGCTGTAGTCCGCGATGTCGTGTGCGCCGCAAATCCGGGCGAGCGCGCACGGCGCTTTCTTGAAACGCTCGGCGCGGCGAATCACGCCGCTGCGGTCTGAGGATTTCGCGAATGGCGGACACTACGCAAGCCATCCACGCGCCGGTCGCCGCTAAGCAAGAAATCGGTTTCGTCCGTGCCATCGGACTCTTCGACGGCACGATGATTGTCGTCGGATCCATGATTGGCTCCGGCATTTTCATTGTGGCGGCCGGGATCTCACGTCAGACGGGCTCACCAGGTGGATTGTTGCTCACCTGGATTCTTACGGGACTCCTCACGGTTTTCGCAGCGATTTCGTATGGTGAATTGGCCGGGATGTTTCCGCGCGCAGGCGGCCAATACGTTTACCTGCGGGAAGCGTATTCGCCCCTTTGGGGTTTCCTTTACGGCTGGACACTGTTCCTGGTAATTCAGACGGGGACGATCGCAGCGGTCGCGGTTGGTTTCGCCCGCTATCTTGGCGTGCTCTTTCCCGCAATTTCGCCCACGGCCTGGATCATCCCGCCGATTGCACTCACGTCCAAGTACGCGGTGAGCCTGTCTGTGCAGCAACTGGTCGGGATAATAATGATTGTATTTCTCACGTTCCTCAACACGCAGGGCGTGCGCATCGGCAAGCTCATCCAGAATATTTTCACCAGCGCCAAGACGCTGGCGCTGCTCGGCCTGATCTTTGTATGTGTATTTATCGGCCGCAATGCTGCCGCTATTTCCGATAACTTCGGACACTTCTGGGCCATTCGTGGAGCGCAACCGCTTGAACCCGGAGCAGGTTTTCTGCGCGGCCTTGTCCCCACGGTGACGGCCGCTTCGGGGGCATTCGGGCTCTTCGTCGCTTACGGGGTGGCGCAAGTAGGCTCGCTGTTTTCCGCTGACGCCTGGAACAACATTGGCTTCACCGCCGCAGAGGTGAAGAATCCTAAGCGCGACGTTGCGCTCTCGATGGCCTTTGGCACACTGATCGTGATCACTTTGTATTGCTTGGCCAATCTTGCTTACCTCTGTGCGCTTCCACTCGCGCAAATTCAGAACGCCCCAGATGACCGAGTCGCCAGCGCGGCGCTCGCTGCCGTTTTCGGACCTGCAGGCGCCGCTATCATGGCCGTGGCCATCATCATTTCCACGTTTGGCTGCAACAACGGGCTAATTTTGGCGGGTGCCCGGGTCTGCTATGCAATGGCGCGCGACGGGCTCTTTTTCAAGTCGACGGGTAAGCTGAACGAGAAGGGCGTTCCAGGCAGCGCGCTGATCTATCAAGGCATCTGGATCACTGTACTCATCCTGCTGCGTACACGCCGGGTTAGCGGAGCGGGCGAGGTTAGCTACGGCAACCTGTACAGTGACTTGCTCGATTACGTCGTGTTTTCGGCACTGCTGTTCTATATGCTGACAATTGCCGGAATTTTTGCGTTACGAAGAAAGCGGCCAGACGCGGAACGGCCCTACAAAGCGCCTGGCTATCCTTTCGTCCCGCTGCTGTATATAGTGGCAGCGACGGCTATCATGTTTGTGTTGCTGCTGTATCAAACGCAGACGGCCGGCCGGGGCCTGGTAATCGTGCTGGTGGGTGTTCCCGTGTACCTGCTTTGGTCGCGCCGCTCGGCGGCAGCGAAACACGCGGCGTAACATAAATTTGTGAGGGCGCCAAACGCGCCCTGCGAGGTGCTTCCCTCATGGCAACAAGGTCAAACGAACTCGATACGACCGGAGCCAGCGATCCGAGAAGTTGGCTCTTCGTCAAAAAGCCGATGAGCATGCTGCTCTCGGAAGCGGGTGATACCAGCGAGCACAGCCTGAAGCGTACCTTAGGCGCCACTCAGTTGACGGCTCTTGGCGTCGGCGCCATCATCGGCGCGGGCATCTTTGTGCTGTCGGGTCTCGGCGCGCATTATGCAGGCCCCGCGCTCATGCTCTCTTTTGTGCTCTCTGGCCTGGGTTGCGCCTTCGCGGGCCTTTGTTACGCCGAGTTTGCCGCGATGATTCCCCTGGCCGGCAGCGCCTACACGTACGCTTACGCTACCCTCGGCGAGCTTTTGGCCTGGATCATCGGCTGGGACCTCACTCTGGAGTACGCCATGGGCGCCAGCACAGTTTCCTCCGGCTGGTCCAACCACTTCATCGAGCTTCTGAATATCTTCCATATCAAGATGCCCCTTTGGTTGGCCTACGATCACTGGACCGGGTTGAACACGGCGATGAAAGTCATTGCCCGCCAGATGGCGCAAAGTTCTGACGCGACGCTGCAACCGGGAACGCAGGCGTTCCTTGACAAGGTTAACGCCATCATGACGGCGCAATCGCCGGAATTAGTTCAGCGCGCGCACGCGCTACTAAATGCGCCTACAATTTTTGGCTCGGAGATAGGATTCAATCTTCCCGCATTCGTAATTGCCCTGGTCATAACCGCGATCCTGGTCATTGGCATAAAAGAGAGCGCGCGCTTCAATGCAGGCATTGTGGCTATTAAAGTGGGAGTGGTTCTGTTTGTCATCGGCCTGGGCATCCATTACGTAAACTTCTCCAATTGGGGGCACGACTGGTCGACGTTTGCTCCGAATGGGACAACCGGAATTTTGAAGGCTGCTGGGTACATCTTTTTTGCCTACATCGGCTTTGACGCTGTGTCGACCACAGCTCAGGAATGCAAGAAGCCGCAGCGGGACTTGCCCATTGGGATTATGGCCTCACTTCTGATCTGCACTGTCCTCTATATTCTCGTCGCCGGTGTGCTGAACGGGATGGTTCGCTGGCAGGACGTGAACATTGAAGCCCCGATTGCGGAAGCATTCCTGGACCGTGGTTTGTCGCTAGCGTCGCATGTCGTCACCCTTGGAGCGTTAGCCGGTTTGACGAGCGTTATGTTAGTCATGCTTCTCGGCCAGACGCGGGTGCTGTACGCCATGGCCAACGACGGCCTGCTTCCTAAGAAATTCTTTGGCGCGGTGCATCCCAAGTTCCGCACGCCGTACAAAAACACCATTCTCGTCGGCATCCTCGCCGCCATCGTCGGTAGCGTGACGCCAATCCAAATAATCGGAAACATGGTGAACATCGGCACGCTCCTGGCGTTCGTCATCGTGTGCATTGCCGTCATGGTGTTGCGGCGTACGAACCCGCAGCAGCCGCGGCCATTTCGTACTCCATGGGTGCCGATCGTTCCGATTTTGGGAATCCTCATTAACGGTCTGATGATGTGCAGTCTCGGCTGGCAAAACTGGTTGCGCCTGATCATCTGGCTCGTCATCGGCCTGATCGTTTATTTCACCTACAGCCGCTATCACAGCCGCGTGCGTAGCGCCCTTGTGAAGTAGAGAACCTCAACTAGGGCGTCTGACGTTATTTCGGCACGTGCTCGGCTCGAAGCGCAGCCTTAGGGTAAAGTAGTCTTTCACTCTAAGGCTGGCCTGTGACTGTTGCTTCACATTTCCGGAACATCTGGAGCCGCATCTCGCGCCTCGATCTCGTGGCCCTATTGCTGGCGCTTGCCGGTGGACTCGCCTACCTATTCGAAGCCGAAGGCCGCATCTTCAACTATCTGAAATTTGTCGCGCTGCTCGCCGCCGTCTATCTTCTCTATCGGTTGCTCGCCTGGGGAAGAAGCCGCCTGCTCTGGAGTCTGCGCAATCGCCTCATCGTTGCGGGGCTCTTCATAGCGGTCGTTCCAATTTTGTTGCTGGTGCTTCTTGCCGTCCGCTCCGCCGGCGTTCTTTATTCGCAGCTCGCCGCTTATCTTCTCTACGAAGACGTGCAGCGCCGCAAAGACATGCTTGCCGACATTGCGGAGCACATCGCCGCTGCCCACGGCACTCTTCCAGCCGGCCGCGTTAGTGAAGCTGAATCGGAGGGCATCCTTGCCGCGCAATCGCATTCCGTGCACGACCGCGAGCTTCCCGGCCTGGCCATCGAATTCTCCAGCGACCCCACGCTACTGCGAAAAATCGCCCCCAACGGTAAGTTCTTCGCCGGCCTGCTGCAGCAAGGTGAAGCTCTTTCGATCTTCGCCATCCAAGCCATGGAAGAGCGCAAAGGCGTTCGCGTCGTCACGCTGCGTGTGCCGGTGACGTCGGATTTCCTCGCCACCATTGCGCCCGATCTCGGCACGATTCAGCTCAATTTAATGCAACGCTATGCCGGCGGCGCTCACCCGGGGGTGC
>Ga0209648_10000825_pt1 | contig 24504 bp, 17 predicted proteins | sample GraSoi2013_115cm_FD_185830 | JGI IMG/M metagenome (GOLD analysis project Ga0209648, IMG submission 185830) | Grasslands soil microbial communities from the Angelo Coastal Reserve, California, USA - Sample 9_17_2013_115cm (SPAdes) (version 2) | ecosystem: Environmental > Terrestrial > Soil >... | reverse complement strand
ATAGCGTCTCCATCTTATTGAGTTCAGTTGACCAGGCGGGCAACGTCACTCTTGCCGAGGCTCCAAACTCTCCCTTTTCTGTTGGAACCAGCCCGGCGGCGATTGCGGTGGGAGATTTGAACGCCGATGGCGTGCCGGACCTTGCCGTCGTGAACCAGAGCGACAACACGGTCACGGTCTTGCTGGGAAGCAGCAATCTGGACGGCACATTCGCCCAAGCAACGGGCTCTCCGCTAGCGACCGCAGCGACTCCTGCCGGAGTCGTGATCGCCAATTTCGCTAACGGCACCGTCCCAGACATTGCGGTAACCAATTCGGGCTCCAGCACGGTCGGCGTTTATCTCGGTCTAGGAAGTGGCACATTTGCAACTCGCATCGAGCTCAACACTCCCCCTGATCCCACGGCACTCATCGCTTCCACTTTGACGAGCAGTGGTCTCCCCGACATTGCCTTGGTGTCCCAGGATCCAGCCGCGTCTCAAGGCGAAGTAACGGTGATTCAGGATTCGGCGAATTTCGCCAACAGTTCGACCGTCGGCGTCGGGCAGACTCCTTATCCGGCTTCGGAATATATCGATCTCGGCGTGAAAATAAAGGCGACACCGACACTTCATCCCAACAATGAAGTGACTATGTTGCTCGAGTTCGAAATCCGCTCCCTGGCCGGCTCCAGCGTGAACGGTATTCCGGTAATCTCCAACCGCACCCTGACGCAAACGGTTCGTGTCAAGCTGGATGAAACAACTTTGATCGGCGGTCTCACCGATACCGAAGAAACTCGCTCCATCACTGGCCTGCCGGGCTTCGCTGAAATCCCCGTCGCCGGATACTTGTTCGCAGGGCGGCAGAATTCGCTTCAGGATACGGAACTGCTGATCCTGGTCACTCCAAGGAGGCTCCGCCTGGCAGATCATCTCACGCGAACGATTTTCGTAGGTCGTGGCGATCCTGGCCCCGGCGGCCGCGGGGCTGTCGGCCCGGGCACTCTGCAATCCCCTGCGCCACCGCCTCAGCAGTAAGTCTGTGACTACGGCAATGCTTCGAACACTACGATCGGCTGGTAGGTGCGCGGCACAACGGCTTCGGCAATGGCGATGAGTTTATCCTGCTGGCTGAATACCCGCAGCCGTGGCGGCTTCGGCTCTCCGCCATCGAGTTGGGTCGTCGCTCCCGGCGGAGGCTCGACGCGGCCCGGCTGAAGCTGCGCCAGCATGATGTTGAATTTCGAGCCATGGCGCACGCGCTTTTCAACCACCGGCAAGACGTTGACGCGCGGAAAATTACTGAGCAGGCTTTCGAGAGGGATCAGGCAGTCGGCGAATTTTCCGGCTTGCTTGGCTTCGGCAAGTTCCTCGAGCGTGATCGCTTGTTCCATCGAAAACTCTCCCACCGCGGTGCGCGTGATTTCCGCCAAGTGCGCGCCACACCCCAGCTTTTGCCCCATCTCATGCGCCAGCGAACGGATGTAAGTTCCGGAGGAGCACTCGATAACAAAGCGCGCGATGCTGCCCTCGATCTCCTTGAGCCTGTACTCGTAGATTTCAACTTCGACGGCTTTCAGTTCCACAGGCTGTTTTTTGCGCGCCAGCTCGTACGCAGGACGCCCTTTCACTTTTTTCGCGGAAAAGGACGGCGGCATCTGTTCGAACCGCCCAACGCGCTCGGAAGCAAACTTTTCGAGTGTCGCGGTATCCAGCTCTGGCGCGGCGTCCGGTCCCTGGGCCTCGCCATCGGAATCATACGTATCCGTCGCAAAACCGAACCGAAAGCCCGCCTCATATCGCTTGCGGCGCCCAGAGTAGAATTGCACGAGCCGCGTGGCGCGGCCCAGCAACAGCACTAGAACTCCTGTCGCTAGCGGATCGAGCGTGCCCAAATGTCCGATCTGCCGGAAGCCCGCCAGGTGTCGCACCGCATCGACGACGTCGTGCGACGTTTTACCCTTCGGCTTGTTTATGACGAGCGCGCCGTCGTTCAGCGCCGGTTGTGGTTGTCGTGGCATTCTCGAAGTCAAGGCTTCTTACTTGTGGCCAAACATTAGCGACTGAAAACTCCTACGCCGCGGGCGGATTGTCCTTCTTCATTTCCTTCAGTAGCCGCTCGATTCGCTCGACGTGCTCCTGCGAGAGATCCAGTATGAAATGCAGTTCGGGCACGCGGCGGAGTTGCAGGCGGTCAACCAGTTCGCGCCGGATGAACCCGGAAGCATGCTCCAGGGCCTTAATAGCGTCGGTCTGCTCCTTATTTGTTCCCTTCACGCTGATGAATACTCGCGCATGCTTCATATCCGGTTGCACGCGCACTTCGCTGGCAACCACGCTCACTTCCAGGCGCGGATCTTTCAGCTCTCCCGCCAGCATGGCGTTGATTTCGTGTGCGATCTCCTCGCCCACGCGTTCGTGTCGGTGATTTGCTGGACTCATCGGCGTCCCTGAAACAAACTCTAAACAATCTCGACCGCTTGATTGATCAAAAATGAACCGAGGATGCGGTCCGCCTCGTCCAAAACTTTCTGCAGCACTTCTCTCAAATGCTTTTCTTCATTTGAAATCGTCACGATCCCCACCACGGACCTCTGCCACGTATCGTGATGCTCCAGTTCCGCCACCGCCACATTGAAGTCCCGCCGCAGCTTGTCCTTCAAGCTGCGCAGAACCTGCCGCTTGTCCTTCAGCGATTGCGCGTCCGGGATGTGCAGCTCGAGGGTGAGCAGACCGACCGGCATGTGGCACTCCGGGGGACAGTCTGGCGGATTATTTCTTGCCGGCGGACCCGCCGCTCTGTCCGGCGGCTTCCGCGGCGCTCATCTTGCTAACGCTGAAGCATTCCAGGACATCGCCGACCTTGATGTCGTTGAAATTGGCGACGCCTGCGCCGCATTCAAAACCAGTGCGAACTTCGCTGGCGTCATCCTTGAAGCGCTTCAAAGAATTGAGCTTCGACGTATAGATCACCGCGCCTTCACGCAGAACGCGCACTTGCGCGTCGCGTTTCAGGATGCCATCGACCACGTAGCAGCCTGCAATCGTTCCCGCGCCTTTGACGCGGAACGTGTTGCGTACTTCCGCGCGGCCCAGGTACGTTTCTGTGACCACTGGCTCCAGCAAACCTTCCATGGCCTTCTTCAGCTCGTCGGACACTTCGTAGATGATCGTGTGCGTGCGGATGTCCACGTGTTCCTGCTGCGCCAGGTCCAGCGCCTTGCGGTCTGGCCGCACTCCGAACGCGATCACAATCGCGCTGGATGCGGAAGCCAGCAGCACGTCATTTTCCGTGACCGCACCGACGCCCGAACCGATGATCTTCAGCTTCACCTGGTCGGTCGAAAGTTTGGGCAGCATTTCGCTTAGCACTTCCACGGAGCCTTGCACGTCCGCCTTGATGACAATTCCGAGTTCCTTGACGTCGCCAGCCTTCAGTTGCTCGTGCAACTGGTCGAGCGTGATGCGTGAACCGCTGATGCGCGCCATCGCCGCGTCGCGCTGTTTGCCTTGGCGGTATTCCACGACGTGCCGTGCTTTGGCTTCGTCAGTGACCTGAAAGAGGTCGCCTGCATCCGGCACACCTTGCAGACCAAGCACTTCGACGGGTGTGGAAGGCGGCGCGTCTTTCACGACGCGCCCGCGGTCATCGAACATCGCGCGCACTTTGCCGAATACCGACCCGCAGATGAAGAAGTCGCCTGAGTTCAACGTGCCATTTTGTATGAGAATCGTAGCCACCGGGCCGCGGCCCTTGTCCACGCGCGATTCCAGCACCGTACCCGTCGCGGGTGCGTCCGGATTTGCCTTGAGTTCGCGCAAATCGGCGACTAGCAAAATCGTTTCAAGCAGCTTTTCGATTCCGATTTTCTTTTTCGCCGAAACTTCCACGAACTCCGTGTCGCCGCCCCATTCCGCGGGCATCAGGCTGTTTTCGGTGAGTTGCCGCTTCACGCGCTCAAGCTGCGCTTCCGGTTTATCGATCTTGTTGATCGCCACGATGATGGGCACTTTCGCCGCTCTCGCGTGGTCGATCGCTTCTTTCGTCTGCGGCATCACGCCGTCATCGGCGGCTACTACCAGGACCACGATATCGGTAACCTTCGCGCCTCGCGCGCGCATGCGCGTAAACGCTTCGTGACCCGGCGTATCGACGAACACCACGGCGCGATCATTGACAACCACCTTATATGCGCCAATGTGCTGCGTGATGCCCCCCGCTTCGCCCGCAGCAACGTCCGCTTCGCGAATAGCGTCGAGCAGGCTCGTTTTGCCGTGATCGACGTGGCCCATCACTGTCACCACCGGCGGCCGCGGCTTCAAACTTTCCTTGGTCTCTTCTTTCGCAACTTCCAGCACCATCTCTTCTTCGAGCGAAACGACGCTCACCACTCCGCTGAACGATTCTGCGAGCGTCGTGGCCGTCGGCACATCCAGCGCCTGGTTGATGCTGGCGAAGACGCCACGGTCGAGCAGGTTTTTCAAAAGTTCCTTGGCGCGCACATCCAGCTTTTCAGCGAGTTCGCGAATGGTGATGCCTTCGGTAATCGTCACCTCGCGCGGCGGGCGTGGCTCCGGCGGCGCAATGACGGCCACGGCGCTGCGGCCCGCGCCCGGACGCTGCCGCGTCGGGTGCAGTTTGCGCTCACCTTCCTGCTCGCGCTTGTCCAGAACGGGACGCTGACGTTGCGGCGGTTTGCGTGTATAAAGCGGCTTGCCCGGCTCCGCCTTTGGCGGTAGTTTCTCTGGAAACGGCGGTAGCATTCCCGGACGCCCGGGCGCGCGCGGACCGGGCCGCGTGCCTGTCGGCATCGGGCCGCGACGTTGCTCAAAAGGTCGAGATTGCGGTCCACCCGAACCGCCTGGACCACCAGACCGCGGCGTGAATGTCCGTCCCTGGCCGGGTTGCTGTGGACGCATTGGCTGCCCGGGACGCGGGCCGCTTGGGCGCGATTCCCGGCTTGCGTCAGGGAGAGGTCCGCGATTCCCCGTGGGCAGCGGACCGCGATTTCCCGTCGGCAATGGCCGTGAAGGAACTCCTGGTTTAGCCGCAGCGCCGGGTCTTGCCGGAGCCCCCGAACGGGCACCGGTGCCGGGCGCAGCAGCCGCGGGACGCATCGCCGAAGGCTGCGCACCGGCTGATGCCGCAGGTCGCGAAGTTGCCGCTGGGCGGGCTGCGACGGGCACTGCTGGCGCTCCTGCAGGTCCAGACGGACGTATCGGCGTTGCCGCGGGCGCAGTCGTTGCGGGAGCAGCAGGCTTCACGCTCGGCGGCGCTGCTGCTTGTGCATGAGTCGGCGCCTTGGGTGGCGCTGGCGCAGCCACTGCGGGCGCCTCCGGTACAACTGGCTTTGCCACTGGCGCGGCGGAAACTGCTGGCGCGCTGGGTTTCACAACTACTGGTGCCGCCGGCGCGGCAGGTCTCATCCGCGCGGCTTTCGCAGCCGCTTCGTTCGCTTCTTTTTCCACTTTGGCAGCCGCTTCCGCCTGCGCTTCCTCTTCGGCGGCTCCCTGAATCTTTTTTCGCACTTTCTCAGCGACGTCCGCGGGGATCGAGCTCGAGTGCGTCTTCTTTTCCGTGACGCCATACCCGGGCAGCAGGTCAATGATGGCTTTGGCCTTGACCTCGAGTTCGCGCGCCAGTTCGTTGATTCGGACTTGATTTACGTCGGTCATGCGCTCCGTTCTTGACTACGACTTCGCCTCTTCCGCCTTCGCCTCATCGCCTTCATCGCCGGATGGCGTGGCCTCTGCTACGGCTTCCGCTGGCGCCTCTGCTTCGGCAGGAGCTTCTTCAACTGCTTCAGCCACCTCAGAATTCTCTGTCGTCTCCGCAGTCGCTTCGCCAGAAGCTTGGCCTTCTGCGGCAGGAGCCTCGACTGCTTCGGCGGGAATTTCTTCCGTGCTCGTGGCCGCTTCTCCGCTCGCAGCCGCTTCACCCGTCGCTGCAGCCGCTTCGGTGCCGCCCTCGTAGAAGCGATTCACGGCCTGATAAATCTTGTCGACCATCTTTTCGCCGATGCCGGGTATTTCCATCAACTGTTCCGGCGTCATTCCCGCGAGCTTCTCGACGGAATTGATTCCCGCCGCTTCAATCTTTTCAATGGTCTTCGCTCCCACTCCCGCCAGTGACGTCAATGGCGTCGCCGGAGCGGTCAGCGCAGTCATCTGCTCTTCGATTTCCTGGCGCTTCTCTTCCTCGCTCTTGATGTCGATGTCCCAGCCAATCAGCTTGCTCGCCAGCCGGACGTTCTGCCCCTTCTTGCCGATCGCCAGCGATAGCTGCGAGTCTTCCACGATCACTTCGAGCTTTTTATTTTCTGGATCGGTGATCTGCACACGCGTGACTTTCGCCGGGCTTAGCGCCTTTTGCGCAAACGCCACCGTCTCTTCGCTGTAAGGAATAATGTCGATCTTCTCTCCGCGCAGCTCGCGAATGATCGACTGCACGCGCATGCCTTTCATTCCCACGCACGCGCCCACCGGATCGACGTCTTTGTCGCGGCTCATCACCGCCACTTTCGTTCGTTCGCCCGCTTCACGGGCCGCGAATCGAATCTGCACCGTGCCGTCGTAAATTTCCGGCACTTCCATCTCGAACAAACGCTGCACCAGGCCCGCATCGGCCCGCGAAACAATCACTTGCGGCCCTTTTGCCGCGCGATCCACCATCTTGATCACCACGCGCAGCCGCTCACCGATGTTGTACGTTTCCAATTTCGACTGCTCGCGCTTCGGCAGCCGCGCTTCCGTCCGTCCCATGTCCACGATCAGGTCCGGACCCTCGGCGCGTTTCACGATCACCGTCACCAGTTCGCCCACGCGCGTGTGATATTCGTTGTAAATCGTGTCGCGCTCGGCCTCGCGCACTTTCTGCAGAATCACCTGCTTGGCGGTCTGCGCCGCGATGCGTCCCAGCACGTCCGTCGGCTTCGGCCCGAAAATTTCCGTGCCGACCTCCGCCGCCGGATTCTTTTTCTTTGCTTCCGCCAGGCTGATTTCTTTCTTCGGGTCGGTCACTTCCTCGACCACGATATGCACCGTGAACACATCCACCTGTCCGGTTTCTTGATTGAACTTCGCGCGCAGATCCTCTTCCGTCTTATAAAACTTCCGCGCCGCCACCACCATCGCGTCTTCGATGGCCGACACCACCACTTCCGGCTCGATGTGCTTCTCGCGGCTCAACATTTCGATCTGTTGGTAGAGCAAATTCGCCATGTCTTGTCCCTAAAGTTCTTCCGCCCCTCTTCTCTGCTTTCTCTATGCCCGGCGACTGCCCCGACCCGCTCGGGGCGTTGAGTCCTTTTTCTTTCTACTTTTGACTTTGACCTTCTCTGTGTCCTCTGTGCTCTTTGTTCCTCTGTGCCCTCTGTGTTGAGTCCTTTTTCTTTCTACTTTTGACTTTGACCTTCTCTGTGCCCTCTGTGCTCTTTGTTCCTCTGTGCCCTCTGTGTTAAGTCCTTTTTCTTTCTACTTTTGACTTTGACCTTCTCTGTGTCCTCTGTGCTCTTTGTTCCTCTGCGCCCTCTGTGTTAAGTCCTTTTTCTTTCTCTAAAACTCCACAACCAGATTCGCCTTCCGTATCGCTTCGAGTGGCACCTCGACCGTCCGCGCTTCCTTGCCCTTCAGCTCCATGCGGACTTTCCCGTCCGCAAATCCGGCTAGCCGTCCTTCAAAAAATTTCATTTCGCCCACCGGCTCGCTGGTCGAAATCTTTGCCAGCCGCCCACTGAAGCGCTCAAAATCCGCCGGCTTCTTCAGCGCCCGGTCCATTCCCGGCGAACTGACCTCCAGCGTGTACCCAGCTGGGCCAGGAATCAGATCCTCCACGTCGAGGATCACGCTCAATTGCTGGCTGACGCGCTCGCAATCGGAGTGGCTGATCTTCGGATAAGGGTCATGCACCACTTCTGCTTGCCCTGAGCCATCACGAAGGGCCACCCTCATTTGCCCCGCCGCATCGCTCATTACCGCTGCCGGGTTCGGGATCCGATCGATGTACACCCGCAGGAACCGCTGCTTGCCGACCTTCCATTCGACATCAACGATTTCCAGCCCTTCCGAACGCGCCACCCGTTCGGCAGCGTTTCGGATTTTTTCCAAATCCACTCCAGAGACTCCTCGACCCTAGCCGGTCTGCACTACACTCCAACCGGCCCAACAAAAAAGTGGGCTTGCAGCCCACTCATCGTGCGACCCGCTTCAGAGCGAAATCAGAGTATATTCCCGCTGCACTGTAAATGCAAGATACGGGGTATCCGACTCCCCTGGGAGCGCCATCCTCCCGAATGGCGTCCTTCCCCCTTTGTAGCGGCAGGCTTTAGCCCGCCATCTTTCCTCCGTGTAGTGACGGGGCTTGCCCCGCCCGTCCCGCCCCGCTAGCTCCGACGCCGTCTCTTTTAGCGGCGACTTTACGTCGCCATCTTCTCTTGCCTTTCGTGGCACAGCCACTCCTGGCTGTGCGTTTTTCTCCCCGCTGTTGCCCTTCTTCTCTCGCCTCTGTAGAGGCCGGGCTTCAGCCCGGCACTGTGCTCACCGTCCTGGCGGGTCTTCCTCTTATGCTAACCTTCTCTTATTTGCCTTGCCCCGAACGGAACTCTTCATCGCGTGCCGCAGCAGCATGTTGGTCTTGGTCTGATATCCGCGTCCGTAGCTCTTTAACCAGCTAATGACGTCGGTGTCCAGCCGAATGGTGACGGGTTTCTTCGGCGGCCGGTAGAACTTGCCGATTTCGGCCTTGGACCAGTCCAGAACCTCCGGCATATCGGTCAGATCGATGTCCTCGTCTTTTTTTGCCGCGATGACGGCAATTTGTTTTTTCTGCTTCTTATTTAGCTTCCTCATAAATTGCCCTTTCTCGTCTCATAGTGCCCTTCTTTCGCTCCGCGTAGGGGCGGGTCTTTAGACCCGTCATCTTGTTCTTGTCAATGCAGGGGCACGATTCATAGGCGCTTCTTCGGCCCTTGTAGCTGGGGCCTCAGGACTCTCTGTCTGCCGCCGGGCTGCGTAGCTTTGCCGAAACTGAGTCTAATCTAGACAACTGCTCTTGACGGACGTTGTACGGGGTATTTGGCGCATCACGAACCCGCTGTTTTGAGTACTCAAGCGACGTGAGCAATGTTCGAGTTTCTTCTTCGGTTAGTTCGACGTTCATTCCAGCCCCCTAGACACTATTTCGCCAAATGCGAGCTTAAGACCTCGAAAAGAACTTGCCCTGCGTAGCCTGTGACCATGGCTTGACAACTGTGTGAACGCCATTGTGTTCGACGCCGTAGCAACGAACGTCGCCGCGATGCTTGAAGTAGTCGCTGTGGCTTGTGATTATGACTTGGCTGACGAGATCAGCGCCGGTGTATATGTGCTTCTTGAGTTTTTCGAATATCATCTTCTGCGCGTAGGGTGAGAGGTTTATTTCGAGTTCCTCGATGCCGAGCATTTTCCGCTTGTTCAGAACCAAGTTGGCAATTATATAGAGAAACTGCTGGTGGCCCGAGCCTAGCCTGCCTATCGGTAGTCGTACCTTTGGTTCCTGAACCATGATCTCTATCTCATCGCGGTCCCTGCTGAAACCGATTTCCCCAATGGAAAAGGGATCTTCCGCAAACATGGTTTTTATTTCTTCAAATGCAGGGTGGCCGGACCGGCTTAAGGCAAGCCTGAACAACCAGTTCTTAAAAGTGACAGGCGAGGAAGGGTTGGCCTCTTTCGAGTCCTCAAGTGGGGTTTCGCTCGTTAGGTAGCGGTCCGATGGCACCAATGTGAATGAGTCTGCCATCAGATTCATTAACTGCTCAAAGTAAGCTAATCGTTGTTCCGCAGTCAGCCTTGCCAGTTTCGGGAAAAAGCTTTTCTTGCCAGCCCCGTCCATTTCGAAGACGACATAGTGCTTGTTAAAGGCAGCGCGTTCCAGGACGAACTCAGCCGTATCATCATCCACGTACTTTATTCTTCCGTTCAAAGCCAAGACTTTGTTGTGCCCTGCCTTCCCCAAGGAAGCGTGGAGCTGGCCGAGTACCTCCTTAAGGAACGCAATCTCTCCGTCTGCAAAGGTGACTGCTACAGAAAAAGTGATGTCTTCCTTTCCGCCACCATAAAAATTGTCTCTGAACTTGCTAATCCTGCCTTGCCAAAAACTGCCCTCTCGCTCGTGTTTGGTGACTTCCGCAACCATCGTTTCCTCAACTAACACCTTACGGCGAAAAATGGCCTCCATGGCTGACAAAATGTTCGACTTCCCGGAGTTGTTGAGACCGTGGAAAATACACACGGGAAGCATGCCTGAGATGTTCACATTCTTGAGACTTCGATACCCTGAAATGGAAAGGGATGATATGTACATTCTCAAGTCCTCCGCCCATCTCTTCAAAAATCTTTAAACTCCTTGTCAATCTGCGACAGAATGAACTTATACATTTGCTCCGGAGAGGAACTCTCGCCCTCAGCCAGAACAGCTATGATGTAAACCCTCTTGAATAGATCGCCGTATCGTTTCGACCGGAACAACGGGTACTCAGTCTCAATTTCTAGCTCTCCCCTTTCGTTCAGGCGGCAGGCGTTCTCGTACGTGATCTTGGCAGCTGGAGAGCGAACATAAAGGATGCGGCGTTTCTTGCCAGCGATGGATATCGTATCTTCCATGCCGGGATGTTGCTCGTAGACGACGACTTCCTTCTTAGTTCTATCCACATGAACAGGTTGGGCTTCGCCCTTACCCTCTCTCTCTACCCTACGTACAGTAAACCCTCGATCAGCCAGCGCCTTTACGTTTCTATCAACGACATCTTTTTTTGATGCAACAGTAACTTGCTTTCTCCCGCCCAGCTGTTTTGTCATATCTCGAGCGGCTACATCAACTCTTTCGACGTAATCTGCCCATTTCCTCAAGATGGACCCAAGTTTCTCGGATACTGCCTCGTACTCAGGTGTGGCAACAAACGCATCGCGGCTCAGGGTTATCGCTCCCTCCAAACCGCTCAAGATTTGCACCTCACCGGAGAGCCAATGCAATCGACTGTATTTGCGTCCAAGTTCAACTCCGAATACCTGCCGCGCTCCGATTCCGACGTTGTTCAGCCGCATCTTCAACCCACGAAGCTCGAAGGGTTTTACCGCTTTCCAAGGCGTGATGACTGCATAACGAAACTTGACGCCATCGACCGTAAGGTCGTTATTGTCTATGACCTCACCATCGACACCATTTCTGTACAACTTTGCATCCTGGAAGTAGACGTCCATTCCTACCGGTTCGGAGTACGCCAAGATGCTGCCCAGCTTTGAGCTCTCGGGAAAGGCCAGCGGGAGGTCTTCTTGAAGCTCCCACTTAAGTCTTTGCAGGGCAGGCAGGCTTGTAATTCGGTCCTTCTGGTCTGTGGCCGCTCTCTGCTTAAAGTAACGCTTGGCTATGTCGCTCAATTTGAGCAAGCTAATTTGTGTGAAGTGTTGCTGCTTAACCCTTGAACTCCTCGTGATTTCACCGGCAACCTCAATTTCGCCAACGTCAATTGATTTCCCGTCTTGTCTGAAGAATTTCCAGGCAGGGATGTCTGCCGTAAATGACTCCTCAGAATTCTCCGTGGTCGAAGTAATTTGGAGTGACTCACAGAATGGCAGGATGGCGAGGAATCCGACGCCGAATTGCCCGATCCTCTTACGCCCGAACTTCGGCGTTTCCCTCTTGCCCCGTCTCTGGCCAGCTATGCGCAGGTAGAAGTCGAATTCCTCCCTGGTCATTCCAGTCCCGTTGTCGTGAATGACGACTCTATCTCTACTCAGATCTATGTTGACCCGAGTCTCGGTCGCGTCCGCGTCGTAAGCGTTGCTCACGACCTCTCTGAGAGCATAGGGAAAGCTACGCTCGTAAGTAAATTTACTGAGCAGAGAAACAATTGTCTTGTCGACCGTGATCTGCGAAGTAAAGGATTCAGCCATCGCTCGAGCCCTCACTCGGAGATGAAAAGCACTTCCCGATTCAGCTTAGCGTCCCCATTTTGATGGTTGAGGGCGTACTTGTAGTGCCGACTCCATGATTGGACTCTTCTACCGTGTCTCTTAAAGACTCTGATCAGTGTGTCGATGCTGGGGACGCCGAATTTTTTGTACGACACTACGAGGATACTCCGCCGAAATTTTTCGAAGAGTGCGTCGAAAGCCTTGCCGTTTTTCTCAGTGTCTCCCCAGTCGTTATGGCAAAGCTGTTTCATGCGAAAATTTGGAGTTTCATAGTCAATCAGCTCGTCCCACCGGTCATAGTCGCATAGGCCTTCCAAGAAATGGTAGGACCTCCTATAGTCCGAGGTCTCGTTATCGCCAGCTTTCGTCAGATAAGGCGGGTCGATATAAACCAGGTCATAACTCTTGTCTGGGATGTCTAGGGCATTATGACGCATGGCTCTGCAAGTCTTCGCCCCCTCAAAAACCGATCTGTTCGCCTCGGCGCAAAACGCAGCGAACCGTCGGCCAAAGCTTTTATCCCAGCTGGATTTATTGCCGAACTGCCGTTTCACGTTCGCAATCCTCAAATACAGGTTGCGGCGATGAAAAAGGTTGAACGGTCGCTTGATCAGACAACTCTGGAACAGGGCGTAGTGCAGCAGCGCTCGCTTGTAGGCCAACGCAGACGGCTCGCCCTTGAGGCTGCTAATTCGAGCGACCACGTTGTCGATCCATTTATTCTCCCTGTCGGTGAAATACACACCTTTAAAAGTGTCCCGAACAAAACTGCGAGGAGGCGTTGGGACTGGGTCCAACGCGGCATCGATGTCGGATTGGCTCAAAACAATCCTGTCATTTTCAATGAGAGCCAAGCCAACCAAATGATTAAATTGGAGGTAATCGTTGTACGTTACCTGTTTTCCCATCCTCTTCAGTAGATAGCTGACGGAACCAGTTCCACCGAAAACGTCGAGGGCCGAGCTGAAATCTAGCTGCCGAAAGTGACTCCAGAGCCAGGGAATTATTTTTCTTTTGCTTCCTCGATATCGCGTTGAAGGGAATAGAGATAGGTCTACATCCGCGGGACTTTCCCACAAAGGCACTGAGGAGAGCGCAGTGTCTTCTGAACTCTCTTGCCTCGGTTGACCGGGCCGTGACGTCACGCCCACGTATCACCGCTTAACTGCCTATCGTTCCAGCCTATCCTTCCAATCTGGCGAATGGGTGAGTTCATCATTGTTCAATGCGGTTCTATCATAAGTGCCGCATTCTGGCGAGTTTGTTCGCACATCGTGTGCCTCGGTTGGGCTGTTGACTTTGCTTTTCTCTCGCCCGCCTCTCGCCAGCCACAACCGTTCAACCCTTCTTTCCAGCCGTTTGACTCTCACGGCCCTCCCAGTTTCCACTTTCACATTTCTAGTTTCTACTTTCCCAGCAGCTATCCCGCAGCATCTAAACCACTTATAATTAGACATTGACAAATTACCTAGATATGTTATAATGGTTTCGTTAAGTTGGCCCGCTCCTGCCTGCCCGCCGCAGGAGGGCGCCCCATCAATCATGTGCCCCCGTTTACCCAGAGCTTCGATGGGCCACGTGGTCCTTCTTCCCCAAGCAGCAGACGTGTGCCTCCCTTCCGTTTACCCTGAGCAGCGAAGGGTAACCCCTCTGGAATCAACACTTGCGGAAGTGTTCATTCTAAACAGCTTAAACCCCTTTAGAATGAACACTTGTCGCGCAAAGCCACACTTTGCACAATTTTGGTGCAATGTAACCCCCTTTAGAATCAACACTTGCAAAAGTGTATCAAAACAAACGACTTTAACTGCGTTTAGAATCAACACTTATGAAAAAACAGGGGGGTGGGGCATCCCTTCCTACCGTCCAATCGTTCCGCTCCCATTCCCCGTACACTCTTCCAAGTTCCGTATCCTGCAAGTCCTTTCCTTGCCATTCTTACGCGAATTCTGCATCCGGAACGGTTCTACGGGACGAAAACTGCCGGGGTATGTACCCAAAATTTCCGATTCGGAAGTCATTGCTCGCAACTCGCCACCCGTCACTCGCCACTGGATCAGAGAGGGGGCGCCTTGCTAGCGGATCGCCTACTGATGCCCGGAAGCGTCTCGCATGGCTTCATTCATATCGCGGTTGGCCTGCTTGCAGGAATCACGCTGGCCTTGATAGCAGCGCTCCAGGTCCTCAAGATAAGTTTGGAGAATCTTCGCGCGCGTCTTGCTCAGGCCTTTTCGGGTAGCTTGGTCCAATGCGGCTTTGGCCCTCTGCTCGGACGCGTTATCAGGACGTTGCCCGAACAGCACAATGGCGTTGTAAGCGCTCCAATAATTCCGATCTTGCCGCTCGCGCTCTCGCGTGATTTGCTGCTTCAGGGTGTAAACCAGAAGATAGTTGGCCCCCAGGACGAAAACGAGCGCCGCGATTCCAAGAATAGCGAGCTTCTTGAACATGGAGCGCAGCCTACCGCATCTCCAATGTTCAAACTAGCGGATTATTCTCTCCGTAAAGCAACGAGTACTGAGCGATCCATGCGAATCACCACGAAGTTCAGGCTTGGTGACTTTTCGGGATTAATGAGGCGCCAGCGTCGAGGAAAAACTTTCGTTGGCGGCGTTTTCGTAAAGGTGCAGCAGTTGCGCGGCGCGCTTGAGCAGATCGCCAGGGAGATCGCCGGGTTGATAGTCCACAAACCCGGTCGTGTACGCAATGTTGACCCTGCGGCCCCCGCAGGAGACTTCGAGGACGCCGATCCGGTTCAAGACCGATTTCACTTCGCCCAAGTTGCATTCCGGCAGCACCAGAAGAAAATCGTCTTCGGCAAGGCGGGCGGCGAAATCGGAGCCGCGGCACGCCTTCTTCATGCGCCGGGCCAGCTCTTTCAGAGCCGCGTCCGTTGCCGACAGGCCATGGCGTTTGGTGACCTCGGTAAATTCGTCCAGATGGATGGTGGCCAGGCTCAGCGCCGTATTCTGCCGGCGCGCGCGCGCAATCTCTTTTCCAAGCTGCTGCTCGATGAATCCCCGCGTGTGCAAACCCGTGACCGGATCGATGCCCGAAGGATCGAAAATCTGACCAGGTTGCGCCTCCGCCTCCGCGTTTTCGCCGCTCAACCGCTTTTTCCACCGGCGGAAGAACCATTCACGGTAGAGCATCCAGCCATTGAAAAGCAGAAGCAGGCACAGAATGGCCCAGCGAGCCTGCTCGGGACTCATTTCGTAGAAATGCTCGCGATGCCGGAACAAAGAAGGAAAAGAGGTAAGCACGAAGGCCACTGCGGAAAGCGTGGCCACGAAAAACGCGGACACCCAAAGCCACCACTCGCGCCGCGCGAGCTGCCTCAGGGTGGGTTGCCCCCGCTGAGCGCGGAAAGCCCCCGATCCCTCAAGGGGCGAGGAATTTTGTATGGTGTGGCGAGTGCCGAGTATGGATGACATATTCCTGGGAGAAAAGCGGTACACCACAACAATAAGTCGCTGCTGCAAAAGAAGGCAACGGAGAAATGGTACAGGACCATTTACTTCAACAACCTGACCGAACGGCCAGCACTCCGAAACTCAGGTTTTCTTGCCGCCGGATTTCGAGGCGCGATTTATCGCCACGCGGCCGCAACAAAAGAAAAGCGCCCCCGGCAAAGCCAGAGGCACTTTTGAAAAAGTCCGGAAACGATCGAGAAGCTAGGCGTTCGTTACGGTTTGGCGGCAGGCGGCTGAGACGCTGCCGGTTTTGGCGCGGCCGGCTTGGCTGGAGCAGTCGCTCCGGCCTTGACGGGATAAGCCTGATCGTAGAGCCGGACAATGTCCTGAGTGACATCGATTTGGGTGGAAGCAAAGAGAATCGGAGTGTTCTGCGCGGAGGAATCCAGAACGACGACGTATCCGTTTTCGCGGGAATAGCGGTCGAGCACGTCCACCATCTTACGGCCGATTCGGTCGATGACGTCGGCCTGCTCGGCGTTAACGTCTTCCTGATACTCGGTGTTCATGCGATCGAGGCGCTGGGTGAGCCGCTGACCCTGTTGCCGGAGGCGGGCTTCTTCTTCCGGGCTCAGCTTGCCACTGCTGCTGGTAAGACGCTGCTGCAAATCACTGATTTGCTTGTTGAGATTTTCGATTTCGTTCTGCCGCGAAGCGAACTTCGATTGCAACTCGGCGGAAGCGAGCTTGCCCTCCGCGGTGGTAACGATGGCCTGGCGAATGCTGATGACGCCGACCTTGCCTGCTGCGGCCGAGCCGGCCGCGGCGGATGATTGTGCCCAGGCAGCTGCGGCGCTCAAAATGCACACGGCGGCGAGGGCAACGGTATGAGTCAACATGTTTCGTGACCGCAAAGCGGTCAACTTATTTTGCGGCCGCAAAGCGGCCAACAATCTAGAATTCACTTTTTTCTCCTTGTTGTGGTCCGCCACGGCAAGACCGCGACGAACCCGCGCCAAGCCAGCTTGGCGTAAAATTGATTCCGCTCCCAGCGGGCTTTACGAGCGCATTGCAAACTTGAAAGTATAGCCGCGCGGTTTGCTTCCCGCAATCAGAAAGCAAGACTCCCGAGACCGCAACGACAGATACCGCATCAACACTTTTCCCGGCCAACGCCTATTTCGGCAACGGGAACAAGATCACCCGATTGTTGGCCTGATCGGCAATGACGGCCAGGTTCGTAAAGGTCTGGATGACGGCTGCAAATTTCGATGAGGCGCCAATCCCGAGAGTTGCCTTGGTCGTAAACGTCTGCGAATCCACGACGGATATCGTGTTGCTCAAGGAATTGACGGTAAGAATCGTGCCCGTCTGGAAATTGTACGCGATGGCGTTGGGATTGATGCCCACCTTAATTGTTTGCGTCTGAGTAGTGTCCGGATTGAATGCCGTGATTACGTTGCCCTGCGTGGAAACCGCATAAAAGAGCGCAGGAGAGACGGACGGATCAAAGACCACACCGGTCGGAGTTGCCGAAAGGAAGGAAGTCGAGCCAGCGCTAGACCGGATTGGCGTAGCTGCTCCGATGTCGACTGCATCCAGAGCACCGAACGGTGAGGATGCGCCGTTGAGCTGGAGGCAGGTTACGACGGCGAGGCCGCGGCCATTGGTGCCACGATCTGGGTCGATGGCGACAGCGATGGGATTTTGATCCACAGCAACAGTGCTTGGCGCGAGAGCGCCGATGGTTTTGCTGGAATTGCTGGGATCTTGTGCTATTGGCGTGAGATCGATGGTGGAAACAGTGTTCGAACTGGTGTTGGCGATGACCGCGAGGTTTGTTTCCTGATCGATGGCTACGCCGCTGGGAGCTGTGCCAACAGTAACGACGATAGGTTTCGGCGGTGTGGAATTGTCCAGGACTGGCACGGTGTTGACGAGATCAATCACGGAGACGGTGTTGGAGCCGTTATTGGTGACCACGGCGACGCCCGAGGTTCCGGCAGGCTGCCCGATGTAAGCAAGGCTGGGAAGAACGGCGACACCCGTGGGGGTGGCGCCGGTGGGGATGGTCTTGACGGTCTGATTGAAAATGTTCGCGGGGTTCAAGCTGAAGACAGAAACCTGATTGCAGCCCGAGCCGGTGTTGGTCACGACCGCGAGATTATGGACTTCGTCGATTGCCACGCCGCCCGGAGCGGCAGGGCTAGTGGTTGGCGGGGTGGTCGTGGTTACGTTGCAGGCAGCCAAGGGAATTTCTTCGATCACGGTAAAATCCACTACGTTCGAATTGTTCAAGCCAGCAGGGGCAGAAGTGACAACATCCAGAGCGAAGTGATGAGGACCGGAGAAAAATGGCACTGGAGGGTTGGAACCGGGGACGGTGGCCGGAAAAGTCACATCGATTTCGTGGTTGCTCACGATCGTAACAGTAGCGCCGAGCGTCGCCACGTCGTTGCCATCCAAGCGGACATGCAGAGGAGTTGCGCTGAAACCGGAGCCAAAAATCTTCACCGGACCTACGGCCTTCGGCGCGACGCCCAAGGTGATTTTTGCAGCAGGGCTGAAGTTCGCCGGAGTGGTAACAGTCGAGTCGTCGATCGCGGGGGTCAGCACCCGTTCGATGTGGACGGGCTTAATGGTGCCAAGTTTAAAGCCGGTGAGCGTGCCGCTGCCGGAGTTCAGCGTGAGGACCAGATTGCTGACGGGTTCCACGGCAATGGCTCCGTAGATTGTGACGCTTGGAGCGGGACTGGTGGAAGCGCAACTCACCGACGCACCCGCGGCGGTAAAGCAGGCGAGGCCGTTCTGGCCAGTGGTGACGATGGCGGGACGCTCCGCGATGGATGGATCGATCAGCGAGACCTCGTTGGTCTTCGGATTGAATGAGATCGCGGTATTGGTGAAGGGCTGGAAGGCCACTTCTGCAGCGCCGAGTTCCGGAAGGCCTGTGCTCGCCGGGCCGGTCTGCTCGGAAAAAAGCGACATGGAGCTGACGGACTGGCTCTTGGGATCTATGAATGTAATCTGGCTGAAGGTGGCATTGGGGTCGGCAAGAACAGCGGTCCGGGTGATGGGGTTGAAAGAGATACCCACGAGCGAAGGGGAGATGGAGTAAGTCAGAAATGGAGTTCCAAAACTGGCTTTGCAGGTAACGGCGCACGTGCTGGTATCGTCTAGAGCAGCCTGGAAATACTGAAAGTGAGTAGCATCGAGCACTTGGCCGATCGAAAAAGATCCGTTGAAATCGGTCTTGTTGGTGCTTCCCAGGGGCAATCCGCTGATGAGCACGGTGCCTGGATTGCCTGGATTGAGATTGTGGGCCACTTTTGTGGTAATGGTGACAGCGTTGGAGGCGCGACTGGCACTAAGAATGTCTGCCGCTCCACCGGATGGATTGGCCAAGTCCACAGCAGAAAGCTGGCCCGCTCCTCCGGGAGTCACGTAGGTCAAGCGCGCGCCGGGTTCGAAGGCCACTTGAGGATTTGTGCCGGAATTCAACGTAACGTAATCGATGGGGCAGTAGGGCAACGACCAAGCCGTGGTCGAGGGGTTGTTTGGAAGACAGGTCAGGCTTTTCGTTACATTTGGATCGTTGTTTAAATTCACGATGAGCCCGATGTTTGTGGAAGCAAACGCTACAACCGCTCGATGCGCAAACGAGTCAATGCCCACGGAGAACGGAAACGGTTCCGGGCTCGCCTTACAGGTGGGATCGGTTTGAGGAATCACGCAGCTCAGATCCAAGGTCGCGACTACACTGCCAGCGGGAACCGAGAGAATGGAGAGTGACTTACTCGCGTAATTCACGACCGCGGCAAGGTTGGACTGCGGCGGAGTGAGGAGAGTGAGCTGGTCGTCCACCGCGACACCCGTCGCAAGATTCCCGCCGGAGGAAACCTGGTTCGTGACCGCAGGAGTTGAGCCAGTCACATTAATGAATTGAACATTGTTCGTATTCACGCCGGCCAGGGTCACGATGGCCAAGCCATCCGACGGGTCCATCGCAATGGCGCTGGGCGCGGAATTCGCGCCAAAGGAGACCAACGGACTTGAGGGACCGTTGTATATCTTCGGCGGGTTCGGTGGAGGAGGCTGCGGCACGGGTTTCAATGTCAACGGGCCATTCGTGGTGATGTCAATGGGTGGATTGGAGCCGCCATAGTCGGGGGTCACCGCCATGTTGCTGACGGCGCTTGCAGGATTTGGCGCAGTGAACGGGCTGGGGGAAGTCGAATAAGTCACGCTCACCGGAAAGAGTCCGGCGAAGTTTCCGCTGCCGGCTGCTGGGGGCAGAAAGCTCGTGATGCGTCGTGCCGTCGAGGCGGCCAATGTTGAGGAGTTTGTGATCAACGCTTGTCCGTCAAAATTTGCGGCGATCATGGGTGAATCGGGGGGACCGAAGTACCCGCCGTCTATGACAAACGGCAGACCAGCGGTCTGGCCTAGCTTGGACTCCTCGAAATTGTCCGGGGAGGTGCTGACGATGGTGGGACGAACGGGCCGAATCTGCAAGCAAAACGTGGAATTGGCGGGAACGGTGTTCACTTTGATCGAAGTGTTGCTGCTGAAGACCTGAACCTGGTAGTACCCGGGGGTCCTTAATTGATCGGGATGCTGCAAGGAGTTAAGCCGGACGCGAGCTCCGATGGAGGCAGAAGTGGTACCAGGAGCAAAAACAACCTTGATCTGCGAGGGATCAATGGTGTTCACGCCTTTGACTGCAGTGCAGTTTGAATCGGTGGGGTCGAAGGTGACGCCGAGCTGAGAAGTAGCGTTGGTGGCGGAAAGGAAGATGTCCTGCTGCAAGCCACCTTGTGGCGCAACGGTTGGTGAAAATCCGCTGAAAGTAATGTCACCGGCCTTGACGATGGTGACGGCGGCCTGGGCGATGCGCGCGTTGTCGACGATTGAGAAAGCATACACAGTGACGATCCCGGCGGCATTCACCGGAGTGGTTGTTGATGCCGGCGCCGCCGTGGGCACAGACGCCGGCGCGGTATACTTGCCGGTCTTGTCAATCGAGCCGCAACTGTTGGTTCCGGTGCTGCAGTCCGCACTGCCGATCTTCGCGGTGACTTCGAAAGTTACACCCCAGGTGACTTGACTGGGATCAATGACCAAGCCGTTGAAATCCTTGGCAAAAAACTGCTGTGTTTCGACGGTACCTAGAGTGGCCGTTGCCGGAGTAAGGGTGATGCGGATGCCGGAATCGAAACTAATGTTGAACTTGCCAGTCTTCTTTTTGTCGGCATTGGAGGTTGCGGTGATGGTGACGAGGACATTGGGGAACATCGTCTGGTTCGGAAATTTCGCGGGAGCGGTAAAGGTGGCGGTGGAAGCGACCGTAGTGCTGGTGTTCACGACGTTGGAGAGAGTGCCGACGGCATTGGGGGTAGGGGGGGTGGTGGAGTTGTCCGTAGCGGCAGTGCACTCCGCGGAAGCGGAAGGCTTCGGGTTCGGTACGGCGGTGGTAGGGTTCGGAGTGGTGGTGTAGGAGCAGTCGAACGTGGCAGACACATCGGTCGCGCCGGTGACGGTGGCGGTAATTGTTTGCGTTTGCGTAGGGACCATGACGGACGCGGTGCCTGAGACGTTAACGACCACCTGGTTGGCTGTGCCGCTGCTGCCACACCCGCTCATCCAAACGCCAGCGAGCGTCATCGCCAACAAGATGTTTCTCGCACTCTTATGCCACATCATGCTCACCGTCTCCCCCACATTTGCGCGCTTGGCGATGGTTTCGCCGTTTCTGCGCCGCTAAATTCCCAAGCCTTTGCGAAGATCTCAGTCACACGCACACCCTAGAATGTCCGGCTCACGGTAAAGCGGAACGTACGCTTCGGCTCGAAATAGTTGATGCTCCCGGGGTTGAGGAGCAATTGCTGCAGGGTAGGCTTCCAGTCATTGAAGGGGTCCGGCAAATGCGTGGGCCAGTACCCCAGCTTCGTCCCGGCGGGGCAAGGCGGCAGGCCATCATTCAGCCCGTCGCAAATCAAGCTGGGCTCGATGAAGTTGTTAGGAGCAATAATCCGCGAATGCAGTGGATGCACGTTGTAGGCGTAATAAACCCGGAAGGGCGCCTGAATAATCGGCAGTTGCACCACAAATTCAATGCCTGTCGATCCGCGCAGCCGGAAATTCGTTCCGGGGGCAATAGAAAGCTGCTGAGAAAGATTGGGGGCGTCTGGAAAACCTGGAGTACCATCCTGGGGGTTCTTCAAATTCTTAAAGCCTGTCGGATCGAGACGCAAAGCGCCCTTGCGAAGGATGCCGTTGGTGCCGCCATCAAAAAACAACACGGTTTGAAAGGTGTTGCCGATAATCGGGATGCGGTACTCGACATTTCCAAAGCCCTGCGTATCGCCGCCCGGGAAACTGATGGTGTATCCCAGCACCGGCAGGCTAATGGTCCGCTGGGTCGGCTGACCAAAACCGTTCAGGCACGTGTTGCAGGTGTAAGTGAACTGCTGCGCCGTTTTGACGGGAATATACGTGACCGGGGTGATGGAGCGAACGTCAAACCCGCGGATGTCCGACTCTCCGCCCATGTAAAAACGGCTGAAGGGAGGCGGTTCCCCACCGCCGTATCCGGTGATGAACGCTCCAGAAGCATGCAGGCCCAAAACGTTGCGACGCTTATTGAGCGGATGGTAGTACTTCCAGTCGACCACGTTGCTGACGCTCTTGACGTTGCCGCCCAGCCCCGAAAAGCCAAGCGAATAAAAGTAGCTTTTGCCACCGGTGGGATTAACCGGATTATTGACGGTGTTATAGGTGATCGTGGGAGTGATGGTGCTCGAAACGATTCCGTTCAGCGCGCTGGGGCCGGCGATGCTGCGGAATTGCAGCTGGGTGAACAACAGCTTGGAAGCATCGTTGAAAGCCGTAATGTTTGTGCGCGTCAGCCCATACTGCAACCCGATTCGCGTGAAGGAGAGCTTTCGAACGGGATAGCTGGCGAAAGCCGTGAAGCCGGTGCTGTCCTGGTTGTAATTTTGGATGAACTGCGGGTTGATGCTGACGGCCTGTCCGGTATAGAGCGCCGCCTGGCGGGCCTGGTCAAACTTGTAGCGGCTGGAAAAAATGGTGAAACCGGAAGAAATGGGCCGGTCAAAGAGATAGGGCTCGGTGAATCCGAAAACGAAACTGCGCGAAAGATCGCCAAATTGTGCTGAGAAGGTCAGCGTTTCGCCCAAGCCCAGGAAATTGTTGGTCTGGTAAGTCAGACCAATGAAGCTGCCCGCCAGGCCGCTGACGCCGCCCTGTAAGCCGATGGATTGCTTGCCCTTTTCCTTGAGCTTGAGGTTGATGTCGACAGTGCCTTCTTTACTGTTGCGCTTGATCTCAGCGGCCTTGTCCGCTTCGATCTTGTCGAAGTAGTCGAGCTGATTGAGGCGCAGGACGCTGAGCTCCCAGAGACGCTTGTTGAAGAGCTGGCCTTCATCGATCATCAGCTCTCTGCGAATGACTTTGTCGCGCGTGGTGGTGTTGCCGCTGAAGTCGATGCGCCTGACGAAATACTGCTTCTGCTCGTCAAACCGCATGGTGAGATTAATGATCTTATTGGCGTCATCGACTTCCGTGTCCGGCTCGGGCGTGAAATCGATGAAACCGTATTCACCGTAGATTTTGCCGTAGGTTTCGAGAGCCTTGCGAACTTTTTCAGTGGAGAAGATGTCGCCTTGTTTGAGGGGGAAGGCGGCCTTCAGCGCGTCGACCTTGAGGGACAGGGCTTTATCCGGATCGGAACTTACGATTTTGAGAGTGCCCATGCGGTAGCGCTCGCCCTCTTCGATGGGTATGGTGACATTGACGGCCTTGCCGTGGCCTTTTCCGGTAACGAGGGGAACGCCGAGGCGCGAATGCGTGGTATCAATGTTTTCGAGAATGGGTTCGCCGACGGAAACCTTGAAGTAGCCACTGTCTCGATAGAGACCGCGAACGCCAACTTCCAGATCCTCGCTCAATTTTTCGCGGTCGTAAGTCTTAGTGAGCACCGGGATATACCAGAAGTAGAGAGGAATCGAGTAAGGCCGGTCGTGACGCATGGCGCGGATGAGCTTGCGGTCGCTAAAGGCGTGGTTTCCAGTGAACTTGATTTTGCCGACCTTAACCTTGGGGCCTTCCTCGATTTTGAAAACGAGAATCACGGCGTTGCTGGAAGCGATGCGTTCGTACTGCGGGGTGACTTTCGCGAACTGGCGGCCGTGCTCGCCCAGCAATTCCTTCAGCACGACTTCCGCTTTCTTGATTTTGGTGGGATCGAACTGGCTTTCGACGCTGAGGCCGACTTTGCGTTCCTTGAAGCGGTCGAGAATGTCTGATTCGGAAACGGAGTGGATGCCGTCGTAGCGGATGCGGCGGATCTGCGGGCGCTCTTTCACGTCAAAGATAATGATTTTGCCGTTGGCGTTGTTTGGGGAGTCCTCGACGCGCAGCTTCACGTCTTCGAAGAATTGCGTGTTCCACAAAGCCTGGAAATCACGGCGCAGCGTCTCTTCGTTGTATACGTCACCCTTGCGGCTAAAGATGCGCGCGCTTAGCGTGTCGCTGCGGACGCGGCGGTTGCCGATAAAATCGATGCGGTCGATGACGAACTGCTGCTGCGCGGCGGCCTGCGCATCTGCCGTGGAACGGTCCTCTGTAACTTCTTTGCCGGTAGCGTAATCAAAGGAAGCAGAGAAGAGAACCCTGGGTGAGGACGAGGACGCGTCAGCGCTGTTGTTTTCGCGCGGGGCCGCGGGTGACGCGATCGCAAAAAGAAACACAAGAGCGATTATCCACGTCACTCGAGCCGCAAAAAAACCAAACGGCGAACAGACTCTTCTTTGAGCGGCCAATGAGGTCGTCATGGCCGCGCCCCCAAACTCAAGTTGTTATTCTCCCGCTGGACCCGGTGTGGGCCAGCCGTGCGTTGATCCCGACCCGGTCGGGACCACCCTTGCGTTGTGTCAGATTCGCTAGTGGACGACCGGGGTTGCCTCGCCGACGGGACGGAACGAAAGGCCTTCCCCTGCGACGTAAATCTGCAATGTCGCCGGCCTCTGAATTCCACCCTGGATCAGCGCCTCGGAGAGCGGGTCCTCTACATACTTCTGCAAAGCCCGGCGCAGCGGACGAGCCCCATAACTGCGGTCCGCACACGTTTTCTCGAG
>Ga0209648_10000824_pt1 | contig 24516 bp, 30 predicted proteins | sample GraSoi2013_115cm_FD_185830 | JGI IMG/M metagenome (GOLD analysis project Ga0209648, IMG submission 185830) | Grasslands soil microbial communities from the Angelo Coastal Reserve, California, USA - Sample 9_17_2013_115cm (SPAdes) (version 2) | ecosystem: Environmental > Terrestrial > Soil >... | reverse complement strand
ACCTATCAATTGTCCATAAGCAACCGGACAGAGGTAGCCCAGCGAAAAGGGACGCGGAAACTGACGACGAATCAGTCAGGCATCACTGAGGAGCGTGTGTTGAGAGGAAGTAGCTGAGGTAGTAGAATGTATGTTCTATTAATTCTAGAAATTTCCATAAATAATCTCAGCGGAACCGACGGGCGTCTGATGATCTCCAGGCGTACCTGCGTGACAGGCAGACAGAACAGGCCAGTTCATCAACAGAGAGCCTGGCTATTTTCATGTTGTGTATCATTTTTCAAGCACGGATAGTCCAAGTAGCCAGCACAGCTGCGCCTCGCGAGCAAGGTTCGCGCTGAGTAACTGCCCTTCGACCCCATCTGATGGGGGAGGCCACCACATGGCAACCTCCCCCATCGCGATTAGTAGCTTTGCAAGAAGACGTCGGGCTGGTTCTCCGTCACCCCAGCCAAAGTGGTGACGACATTGCGGTTGTCACCCCACGTCACAAAGCGGGTGGTGCCATTCGACGTGACGTTGTTGTAGTCGCCCATGTAGCAGTTGGCGATGATCGGGTCCTGGTTCGGGTTGGTCTGCACGATCGGGAAGGCCACCGTGCTGAGCGTTACCTCGCCTTTTGACTTGGGGCCGGAGGTGGCCGTGGCCAGGCTCAGGTCTTCCTTGTTGGTCTGGACCTGGTCGACGGGGGCGCCAGGCACCCGCTCATACCACATGGCATGGAGTCCGCTACTATCGGCCGTGATCCAGGGCTGGAAGCGGTCGTTCATCGTTGCCAGGTTGAGGCTGCCGCTGATCTGCTGTGGCGTGCTCCACGTCTTGTTGCCGTCCCGGGAGAAGCTCAGAAAAATCCTGGTGGCATTGGTATTGCCCCCACCCACGCCGTTAGGACGGTCGTTCCAGACAGCGTAAAGGATCCCGTTCTGGTCAATAGTCGTACTCGGCAGCTCGAAGGTGCGAGCGTCGTGCCCGGTCTGCGTCTCGATGACCTCCCGCAGGTCCTGCGGGTTGTTGCAGGCCACAATTTTGTCACCATCCCCCTTGACCGCTGCGATGGTCGTGATGCCCAGAACGGTTCCGTTGGCCACATCGAAGGTCGCCATGCGTTCGTTGGAGGCAGTGATGAGGGCATTCGTGCACCCTTCGGGGACGCTCTCCATCCACGAGACGTACAGGGTACCCCCGGACGGGACGGGGTTCGAACCCTGGGCGCAGGCCAGGGAGCCAGAGATCGTGGTGGTCCTCCAGTGCAGGCCGTCCGTGGAGTCGGTTAGCATGATAGGGCTCTGGGGAGCACGCGAGAAGAACGTCCAGGTGATGTAGAAGTGGACGTGTCCGCTCTCATCGGGAGCCACCGCCAGGTAATCCTTGTCGGCGAAGAAGTTGGTCCCACTGCCGACGTCGACCGGGACCGAGACCAGCTGGAAGGTGTTGCTTCCGGCCGGCATCTTGTAGAAGCTAATCAGGGAATGCGCACCCCGGCCGGTCGAGCCGAGGGACAGGCTCGCAAAATAGAAGTTGCCTGAGGCATCGTGCGCCACCGCTGGATCTCCGATCGGTTGCACTGTTGATTTAAAGGGCAGATCGCCCATGTCGGTGAAGCTTTTCCCATTGTCGGTGGAAACCGAGTACCCGGAGAGGTTGATCGCCGGGATACAGCAGACCAGCGAATCGTTGAAGCCGACCACCACCTTGCTGCCGAAAGCCGCCACGCTGGTCTCGCTCTGCGTGTTCTGCGGGGAAGCGCCATCCTCGGCTAAGCAGTTCACTTGCACGTTGCCGCTCGTGCTTGCTTCGGCCGCGCACGCGCTCCCCTGGTTCGTCGGTTCCTTCAAGCTACCGTTCAGGAGCCTGACGACGAGGTCCCCAGCCCCATCGAGCCGGGGATTGCCGGCCCAGTCGGGATTGTTCGCCGCATTGGCCACGCGGGTCACCACGCTCCCGGTCAAGAGCGAGAGGGCCAGCACAACGGCGACCGGCAGGATGGCCCGTAGTAGTTTTCTCATATCTCCCTCCTTGGTCAATAGCTGATGGGCCCGGCGTTGCCGAACCGGACCGGACAGTCACGTTTCACTCCCTCAATCGAGGGTTGGAACAATTACTACCAGCAAAAGCGGCATAAACCGAGAAACCGACACTGCTTGCCAAAAGGAAAGCTCCGAAGCAAAGTAGCATGATTGAACCACCTCTTCTGCTGACAAGAAGCTTTCACCCATGATACAAGATTCCCCTTTCTTTCTCATCTGTATATCTATACGGAGAAGAGTTACACTGGGGCCAGTGGCACAAGGCTACGCCAATCGGACTGGCGGTGGCGGTGGCAGGATGGATGGCAACGATCACACGGCTCGGCAGTCCCGTCGGGATGAGAGGCACATCCGGGCCATCGAAGTGGGCGCGAAAGGTTCCTGTCTCCCTCCTGTTTCCTCCATACTCCTCGCTTTCCATCTGCCTTGGCCTTGCCTTTCCTGCTTCTTCCCCTCTATATCTCGTTGTGTACGACTTTCTGTATGGATTAGGCACATCACCCACGGGTTGCGCAACGAGCTTACCTCATCAGTAAAGATTTTTTCACCAGATCATCACACGTTTCAAAAAAACTTCGTGCGTCTGCCCGGCGTCTGCTGCTGTGGTTGATAGAAAAGTCCTCGTCATGTATACTCCCTTGAAATGATCAGCCCTCTGTCTTCTGATTCAAGAAAAGGAGCCAGACGATGCTCTCTCGCCCCGAATCCCACGGCGACCGGTTCGTAGCGCGTTTTCAGGATCAGAGTGTCGTGGATCGCTATCACCTGCGCCCTACCTATCCGCCTGAGACCTTTGAAATCCTGGGCGAATTGATCAGAGACGAACCGCGTGTGATCCTCGACGTGGGCTGCGGGACCGGCAATCTCGCCCGTCCCCTGGCCAGCTATGCCGAACGTATTGATGCCGTCGATCTTTCGTTGCCCATGCTTGAGCGCGCCAGGACGCTCCCTGGAGGCGCTTCACCCAAGATCCGCTGGCTGCATGGCCGGGCCGAGGACGTGGAGACCCAGCCACCCTACGCCCTGATCACAGCGGGCGAGAGCCTGCACTGGATGGAGTGGGGAGTGGTCCTGCCGCGCTTCGCGCGCTGGCTTTCGCCGCACGGTGTGCTCGCCATCGTGTACATCGTGGACCAGCCCGTTCCCTGGCGCGAAGGCTATCTGCCGATCCGGCAGCGTTTCACCACGAACCCCACCTACGTGCCGTTCGATTGGATCGGCGAATTGGAGAAGCACCGCTTGTTTCAGAAGCTGGGCGAACGCAACACCGCGCCCGTGCCTCTGCGACAAACGGTCGAGGACTACATTGCGGCCCAGCACGCGCGCAGCGGCCTCTCGCTTGAAGCCATGACGGCCTCGCAGGCAGCCCAGTTCGACACGGAGATGCAGGCGCTCCTTTTCCCTTTCGCGAAGTCAGGCCTGCTCACCTTCCATGTGGTTGGCGGGATCACCTGGGGCAGACCGTTGAGCGGGGAGAACTGAGAGAAGCAGCAGCGCTTTTTTGCCCCCTTTCTCTCCAATCACCGCTTCTCAGGCGATGGCCAGGCCCAGGAAGACGGCGAAGGCAGCGGGCATCCCATAGAGGTGGATCGAGATCCGGCAAGCAGATGGGCCACGGGCATTGCGTTCCAGTCGCTCTGTCCAGGAGAGACGAGCATGAGCACGCGAGGCCCTCGACAGGGCGATCGGTGCCTTTTCTTGAGGAGGCGAGCAGACCTCGGGAAGTGTCACTTCGACTCGTTGGTGACGGAGCAACTGCATGCAGGCGCGCCGGTGCACTCTCCGGCTCCAATCCCGCCAGAAGACCGGCGCGGAATCGACCACCACTGGATGAAACAGCCGGCTTTCCTGGCGTGGCTTCGCGGTAGTCCTCCCATTCCATTGACATTGTTCGCGTAGGGAGCAGGGACGACAACTCCGGATGCTCGCCGCATAGACGACGCGCAGGCTCCCATCGGCCTGATCTTTGCCGCTCGTGGGGGATCAGTTTCTGATTGGCAGGACAGCGCAGCGTGCCATCGGGCTGGAGGGCGAAGTCCTGCCCAGAGAAGCGGCCAGCTTTGAAGGCGGCAGCAACTGCGGGCTTGCCATAGCCACAGGTGCAGGACTGCTGCTCGTTGGTCGCGGACCGTGCCGGAGCAAACTCGGTGGTGCGTGACTTCATCAGGATGAAGCTGATGCCCCAGCTCCAGGCGGACATTCCAAATCCACTGAGCCACGATTTGCCATGTTTCCTGTCAAGAGGCCGAGTGACTACTCCAGCGATCCGGGTCGATCTCCTGATCCTCGTCTGAAAGCTGAGGCTCAAAGGCGCCGCGATGCAGGTACAGTTCGACGACATCGGAGGCGGTGAACCGAGGCTCGCGGCAGGTTGGTGAAAAAGAGTCCCGTACACGATGCCCGCACGCGTGACGCCAACGGGACTCTTCTTGTTGCCGGCTGGATGGGTCGCCACCACCACGCGACAGGACACGCCCGTGGGTCCTACTGGTATCTCTGGGCAGTCGTAGAGGCTGCGGACGACCTGACTCTCCGGACGAGGCTTTAGCTGATCGGGGGGCAGGTGCAGACGTGCCTCTGCCGAGCGGGTGATCATGCGCGGTGTACTCCTTGCCGCGGGTCACAAAAGCGAACCCAGCCAGGTCAGAGAGCACGCCCCCTGTCCCATATTGTCCAAAGATATGGAGCAGAGCACGCACCTGTGGGATCTGGTGCGCGGTGAGGTAACGCGTGATCAAAGCTCTGCCCTGGCGTAGTTCGGTTCGGTAGCGTCCGTTGCCGCGATTGCCAAACGAGCCGAGCCATTGGAAGCTGTGGGCCTGGTACTCCCTCTCACGGTGGTGGATAATTCAACCATCACTCCTATCCGCTTGACAGACCCTTGCGACGCTCCTTATGATCAGGAAGCTTTCTCTTTTTCTCATTTCAAGGGTACTCCCTCTCACGACAGTGGATAATTCCTCCGTCTCTCCTAATCGCTTGACAGTTCATTCTGACTCTCCTTACGATAAGCAAACAATCCCTGCCACCCATTTCAAGCAACGAGGATTCTGATGGCCCTTCTTATCTTCTTGTTCCTGCTCGTGTTCTGCCTCCTCCTCACGCTGGCGAGGCTCGGGCGTCTTGGCTGGCTCCCTCTTCAGCCTTCCCACTCAGCAGTTGCATCCAGACGCAACCCAGTCCACCGTCTGCTCAAGCCCCGCGGCCCAGACGATTGCCCCGCCGGTACTGCCCCATACGGTGGTGGACAATTTGGACAACTGGCCCACTCACTTGACAGTATCGTAGGCTCACCTTATCCTTCCTTATATAAAGGAGCTCTCCCTTCTCCCCATCTCAAGCAGCGAGGATCGTATGGTCTTTCATGTGGACGTAATCCTGCTCGTGGTCTGCCTCCTCCCCTGTCTGGCGCTGCTTTGGCGTCTTTGCTGGTTCCATCTTCGGCCTTCCCATTCACCAGGAGGAGTCAAGCACTCAAGAGCCCACCGTCTGCTCAAACCCCGCTGCCCAGACGATTGCCCTGCTTGTTGCCATTCCTCCCCTCCTTCGTCGGACGGCGGGCCAGCGCCTGCTCCGGTACGTCCCTGGTGCGAGGTCAAAAGCCGCCGAGGAGCGCCCAAGCGCATACACACTGAAGGGTTCGCCTGTCCCAACCCGCAGTGCCCGTACTTTGGCATCACTGACGCTCGAGTCCATGCTCTCGTTGGAGATGGCAAGCATGGCCATGCTGAGCGCATCCAGACGTTTCGCTGTCAGGCCTGCCGCGCCACGTTCAGTGCTCGACGTCACACTCCCTTGTATCGTCTGAAAACCTCCTCCCAGCAGGTCGCAGTCGTGCTCTCTGCGTTGGCCGAAGGGCTGGACCCTTCCGCTGCCGAACGGGTCTTTGACTACCGACAAGCGACCATCACCACCTGGCTGGCTCGTGCTGGGGAACATGCACAGACCTTGCACGAACGCTTCTTTGGCCATCTCCAGCTCCCGCATCTGCAGCTAGATGAACTGCGCACCCGGCTGCGCTGCGCCAGACAGGTGCTTTGGCTCTGGCTGGCCATCGACCCCTGTACGAAGCTTCTGCCCGTACTTTATCTCGGCCCGCGCACGCAACACGCGGCGCATCGGGTTATCCACTCACTGCGAGAGCTCTTGGCTCCTGGTTGCGTCCCCCTCTTCACCAGTGATGGCCTCAATCGCTACTTCTATGCCCTCACGGCTCATTTCGGACAGTGGCTCCAAATGGTTCGTCGAGGACGGAACGTGTCAGAGTGGCAGGTGGCAGCAGAGCTGATTTATGGCCAGGTGAAAAAATGCTGACCTTTGGCGCAAGCTGGTGCGGGTGACCCATGTGATGCGGCTTGGAACAGAGGACGCTCTCAAAGCCGCCTTACAGGGATTAGGCTTCTCTGGACGGTTGAACACGGCTTTTATCGAGCGGGTGAATCTGACCGTCCGCCATGGCTTGGCCGCTCTGGCTCGCCGAACCTGGGCCACAGCACAGCAGTCTCCCCATCTCTTGGCCCATCTGGAGTGGTGGCGAGCGTACTATCAGGATGTCGCGCCCCCTGAATCGCTGCGAGTGGCCTTTGTAGAGCCCCGAGAGCGAGGTGGTAAACGTCTGGCGCAACGCTATCGCCAGCGTACGCCAGCCATGGCTGCCGGGAGAACCAACCGACGATGGACGGCGCGCGAGGTGCTTTCTTGCCCCTCGACTCCGGCTTCCGCTTGAGGCGACGACAGCCAGGTGCGGTTGCCGTGTCATGGTGTGGAGTGGGTGGTGCAAGGCTCAGCAGAAGAAGTCGGATGGAGCCTCTTTCCAAGAGAAGCTGGCCTCTTCGATCGGCACCATGATGAAAAAACCGGCCCGAAGTGGGTTTGCAGAGGGGAATTGATTTATCCACCATGTCCAATAGCTGTACCAAGAGGGAAAATGGAATAAAGTAGCAAAAATAATGTAGCTAGATATCAGGACTAAATTACACTAGAAATCGATGGAACCGACGGGCTACGAGCCATCGGTCGCACCTGTCACTTATTCCTCTCGCAAAGCTTTTCCCAGGCAGAAATGATATGCTTGTCTACAAGCACCCAGCCAATGGCCTCACCTATGAGCAACGCCGCCCAGGTTCGGACCCACACTGGAAAATACCCGTTGCGCAGTGGCCTACCGTTCTTCATCGCATTGACCAGGGTGAACTACTCAGTGAAGTTGCGGGAGAGTATGGCGTCTCCTATGAAGCAGTTCGCCGTGTTCTTCGCGCTGCTCGTCAAACACGTCGATGAAACTAATTTCAAGGTCCATGGAAAACTGCACACCCTTTGTAGATGTATTCTCACAGATCCAGCGGCGGGTAATAGTTCTCGGCTCCAATCGTGCGGACATCGGAGAGCCAATCGCCGTCGTAGACATCGTTGGGACCCTGCTCTTGATCGACAAGTGTCCAGGCCTGGCGCTTATAGGTCCAGTTGTCGGGTTGCAGGCGATGTGCGGCGCGGAACCAGGGTATAGCGGCATCGGCATGGCCCTCGCGATGCAGATATTGTCCCAGCTCGAAGCTTGCTGCGGCCTCTGCCACTTCGGGCGGCCTGGCGTGCGAACGGCGCATGACTTCGTCGGGGGCGAGCGTGTAGCGGCTGGCAGCGCCATTGGCAACCCAATCGCGCAGTGCGGCGATGTATGCCTCCGGCTCGATGCGGATCTTTCTCACCTCACCCCTGACCTCCCTGGCCCGTCGCTGTTGAGGAGACAATTCTCCTTCAACCAGGTCCTGTCGTGCGGAGTCGAGGCGGCGGAAGGAGGTGGGACGGCGTGGATAGGCCGGCTCTGGCGGGCGCACTATCATGCCCTGTTCGTCAATCCAGACGCCATTGGGAACATTCACGACACCAAGCAGCTCATCCAGCAGATGCGCTTGATCAATCAGTGAGGGATGGTCTGGATTGGCGGCTTCAATCCAGGGGCGTACGGCCTCAGCCCCGGCAGTGTCGAGAGCAACGGTAACGATTTCCAGGCCCTGGGGGTGCAATTCTCTGCGTAAGGTCTGCCACACGGGCAGGTCAAAACGACACCCTCACCACGAAGCCCAAGCGACAAGGAGCACTTTCTGTCCGCGCAGCTCGCGCAGAGCAAAAGGGTTGCCCTCCAAATCAGGCAAGACGATGTCGGGGAGAACCGCGCTACTGAGGGTATGCCCGCCCGCTTCCGGCCCCAGGCACCACACATCATGCACCTCATCGTGCAGAAGCGGCATGCGGAGTCGCTCGGCCAGCACACGCGCATCCACCTGTGCAGTGCCGGTCATCGTGGGCAAGGGCACGCACACTTCGCCCTTGCACGCGCCCTCTGGCTTTATCACCCAGCCCGTGCGCCGCTCAAGCTCCTGCGCATCGACAACAAGTGTTTTCAGTATCATTGAGCTTTCTCCTGCGTAGCTATGACCATTCCTTCCATTCTATCATAAAAGTTGTGCTTGTCTGATGGAGTCTTCCTCTCGCTCTCTCTTGAGAAGAACGGGTTCCCATTGTCCCTCCATTGAGTCCCGTGCCAAGGGATACGAGTGATCATGCTGGCCAAGGCCCTCTTTTTTGAACAGATGATCCAAGTAGCCAGTACAACAATCGAAAGCATTCACCTGCTCAACTTCACAAAGGAGTAACGTACACGGTGCATGGGATTCTTATTTTTTTCAAGCAGTTGATAGGTCTTTGCTTTCAGTCGCTCCATCACCGCTTCGTCGTCTGGACCACACCGAACACCACTTCGCTCCTCCTGGGGACGCTGACTGACCTTGCCAGAAGCAAGTCCGAACTGGTCACAGAAAACGCCCTGCTGCGTCAACAAGTGATCATCCTACGACGACAGGTGAAACGGCCTGCCTGTACCAGGGCGGACCGCATACTCCTCGTATTTCTGGCCAGGATGGTACGAACATGGAAGCAAGCACTGTTCATCGTTCAGCCAGAGACGCTCCTGCGGTGGCATCGCCAGAGCTTCAAGCTCTTGTGGAAATACAAGTCCAGAGCCATGTCCACCACACCCAAGATCTCCGCTGAGACTCTAGCGTTGATCAAGGAGATGGCAAGGGATAATCGTCTGTGGGAGCAGAGCGGATCAGAGGCGAATTGCTCAAGCTGGACATCCGTGTCTGCAAGCGCACCATTCAGAAGTACATGAGGCAGGTTCGCACCAGCAGGCCACGAGGACAGGCGTGGAGCACGTTTTTACAGGCGCATGCTCAGCAGATCTGGGCTTGCGACTTTCTCCCAGTGACTGACCTTTTCTTCCGTTCGCTGTTCGCCTTCTTCCTTATCGAACTGCATTCGCGCAAAGTGATCCACGTCGGCGTGACGCGATCTCCCACCGATGTGTGGACGGCACAACAGCTTCGGGAAGCTACCGCTTTCGGTGTCGGACCGAAGTACCTCATCTGTGATAATGATAGCAAGTTTGGGGTGATCTTCGCGCGGGTTGTCAAGACGAGTGGCATCAAGATTCTCAAAACCCCCTATCACGCCCCACGCGCCAATGCCATCTGTGAGCGGTTCCTGGACAGTGTGCGGCGTGAGTGCCTCGATCATCTGCTCATCCTGCATGAGAAGCAGCTCCACCGCGTCCTCAATGCCGATGTGGCGTGCTTCAACCAAGCACGACCACATCAGGGCATCCAGCAGCAGATTCCGGAGCAGAAAGCTGGATCCGTTCCAGCAGAGTACGCAAGTGGCAAGGTTATCTCCTTCCCCGTCCTGGGTAGGTTACATCACGACTACCGCAGAAGTGCATAAGTTTGTTCAGTAGTGAAGAGGTGACGGACTGAGGGCTGCGCAACCACTGAGAAACATCTTTAACGCGTGTCATAGTGTTGAGAACCTGCAGGTAGGGGCTTGTCGGTTTCCTTGCAGAAGGAACCACACATGAGAGATGTGCGACTCATCGTCTGTGAATTGCTGTCCCAGAGAGCAAGGATATCCATCCCAAGCTTGACTCACCATACGTTTTGCCGTCAAAGCACGAGATAACCGAAGAGGTTAACTCTCAATGTGCCCGGCGGATATCCCATGTAGCCAGCACAGCTGTCTCTGTTCTCAATCGTTCCGGTAGCATACCAGAACCGCGTCTTCACTGATTCAGCTATGGAGTGGTGTCACCTGAGAGTCCACGTCTCAAGGTGATACACCCTTTGCTCTGTCAACCAACTCATACTTACCATCCGAACACAAACGACGGTCGCGTGGGGAAGAGCGCCTTGAGGACAGGCCTGGCTTCCTCGCTGACCCACACGTCAGGAAAGACATGGCGTAGCGCTTCTATGCTGCGATGACCAAAGAGTACCTGCAGGAAGACCAATGGAGGGAACCCACCGCTCGCATTCGACCCGTAGAGCGGCGCGCGCCAGGGTTCCGCACCCGTCAGGCGTCCTTGCTCGAAGACCATGCGCAGGCCGCCGCGATAAAAATCCAGCGTGATGTCGCCAGAATGCCCCACCACAGGAGAAGTCGCCAGCCGTTTTTCGAGCGCCGGAGCGATGTGCAGAAGAAAGGCCGGGAGGTCCTTCACCCGCACATACCAGGCGTAGGGCGGCTCCATGGCATGCTGTAATTCATTGCCCAGCACTTCATAGATCGGGTGGGTGGTTCCCAGGTAGAAGTTGATTTCACTCAAAGGAGGTACGTCGGGACGGACCAGTTCCAGGCTGAGGCCATAGCTGGAAAGCGCGCGCAAAACAGGTGGCATGACCGCTTGCACATTCACCCCCTCGGCGAACTCCAGCAGCCAGACGCCCAGTTCCTTGCTGCGGCGACGAGTATCCAGCGCCACGAAGCCCACCGTCCGGCCCCCGGTATCAACGATCATCTGCAATTGGAGGCTATGTCCCAGGTGGGGATGCGCTTTCCAGCTTTCGATCTCATAGAGCCACTGTTTGCGTGTCATGCTTTCCGAGACGATGCTGCTGGCCCTGCGCCGGTTGTAAAGCGCGGCAATCTCAGGAATATCCGAGGCCGTGGCCTCACGCAGCGTGAATGGCTCAGACGCGCCCTCTTTCGCTTTGGGGATCAGCGCAAGAGGTATAGTGCGCCGGTCTTCCAGTTCGAGCGCATATTCATAGCCGAACTGACGATAGAAATAGGAGATGCCGGTAATAGCCTGGACAAGATCTCCCTCCGCCTCGCTGCGTTCGTGGACCATCTCGAAAAGAGCGCGAACGAGTCCACGATTGCGATACACCGCATCGGTCGCGACCATCTCAGGACGACCAACGCTGAAAGGGATGCCTTCATACGTCCAGGTATGTTTCCACAGGCAGGTGCAGGCCACCACCGGATGCCCTTCCCTGCTGGTATCCTCGATCACGGCGAAATCATGTGACCCCATGAAGGGATGGTCGCCATTCATCAGACGGCGAATGACCCTCATCGCCGTGATGTTGGGTGGATCCTCGGCTGCATCACGGTGAACCAGACCGTGCAGGTTTGCGATGCGTTCGGTATCTTCGGCGGTTGACCAGCGCATCACCAGTCCATTGCCTAAATCACGATGTAGGGTATTCATAGTTGTGTGCATATTGTCCTTCTTCGGCGCGACATCTGGAAACTTCCCAACACGCTCTCCAATGATACCAGGAGTTACGTGTGCTTCCTCGCTTTCAACGGGTTTCCGCCATGTTCACGGCGCAGGAGGCGAGCCGCTCCAGGGCGGAGCGCCTTTCCTGTCCGGTGTGGTTGGTCGCAGCCAGAGGGAGATATGCGCTGGCTGCATGGTCTCCTGCACGGCGGCCACGAGCTGCTCGCGTAACTCGTCCAGATCGACCTCGCTCCGCAGTGTTGCGCTAAAGGCGGTAAGCGTCCTGGCGCTGTCGTACTTGCGGCGGTAGAAGCGACGATCAATGACTCGCTGGATGCCGCGGCGCAAGGGCTGGAAGAGGACCGCGATCATCAGCGTCGACGCGACAATCACCAGCGGATTCTGCTGCTGACCGAGGAAGGCGCGCAGCAGAGAACCAAAGGCGTACACCAGGCCCCCATAGAGCAGCACCAGGAGCACCGTCAGGCTACTATAGACGAGCGTGCGACGAATGATGACATCAATCTCCCATAAGCGGGCGCGCAGAATCGCCATCGCCACACTTAATGGGATGAGCAGAAACGTCACCGTCGTGAGAGTTCCACTAGCCAGCAGATAGAGGGAGTCGGGCGTCGCCAGACCCGGTATCAGTAAAGCGATGAGATCATAGAGGATAATCACCACGAATAATCCTCCGAAGCCCAAGAGCAGCCACTTGGCCTGCTGGCGCTGCGAGGGGCTAAAGACGCGCGCATAGCGGTAGATCAGCACCACGAGGGTCCCTCCATAGCTCAACACCTCGTCGATGGCGTTGAGCGCAGGAGGCCAGAACGCGATATTGGAGGGTCCGGGGATCACAAAAAAGAGGGTCCGCACCGCCCAGAGCACGACCAGCAGCCAGGTCCACCTGGGCACAAAGCGGCCATCGGGAAACGTCACCAGGAAGTAGCCTAGCGCCGTAAAGATGCACGTCACATAGATATTCAAGAAGAGTACTTCTGGCGGGTAAGTGGCCGAAGTAAGAAAAGGTGTCAATGCGATGCTCACCAGGAAAAACGAGGCCACCAGACCAAGAGGTTCGTTCGATTTGCGCCAGAAGAGAAAGCCTCCCACGCCGAGAAAAACCAGGGATTGGAGCAGGGTCAGTGCCAGGTTGTAGGCGGCATAGGTCGCGGGGGAAAGAGCGAGATGATGCAGCGCCTGAGCCGTCGAAGGGGTCACTTCGCAGCTCACAATTAACGGGCAGAAGGTCATGCCCCGCCCGCGCGTTGCTACCAGCGTGAGCAGGAGCACCGCGAGTTCTGCCAGCACAAAAGCAACCCATGCGCCTCGTGCCAGGAGCAACCAGATCCCCTCGAGTTGAAAGTTCGTCCTGGCATTTCTGCTCATGCTTGCAAAGGCTTCTCCCTCTTGATCTGGAGTCTTCTTCTCATTCGGCCTCATGAGAACTGCTTCCGCTCCTTGTCTCCTGGCACCATTGAAGGGCGCCCCGGGATGCTTATTCTGAACAGTAGTACATCGGCCAGTTCTCGCGGCATCGTGATCATGGCATCATGGCCGGTTGGCAACTGTCGCAGACGCCACCCCGCCTCCGTTGGAGGAAGCGCTCTGCGCCCCAATAGGCGTCGCATGAGGGAGAAGAAGAAGCCACTGGTACAGTCAATGTGCGTACGGGGTTTGGCTGACACAATCGCCGGATTCTTCAGATGAAGAGGTTGCTCGAACGTCTTCAGGGGTTGTGGCGTCACCGATCTGAGCACCCAGCTTCGATCTGGCTCTTCCGTCACCCCGTAGGTGCCGCGAGAATCGACCCTGTAGCCATCACCATGCGCCTGTGCTTGTTTGCGGAGCAGACGAATCACCATCGGCGAGATGTCGGCCATCGATTCGCCATTCCGTGGCACGAAGGTATCCAGATAGACCAGGTGAGCAATGCGCTCCGGCACCCGATCAACCACTCCGGTGATGACCATCGCGCCATAACTGTGACCCACCAGGATGACACCATGCAGATCCTTTTCCTCCAACAAGCCGACGATATCCTGGATATGGGTCTCTAATCCGACCTCGGGTGAAAGCTCGGATGCACGCTCAGCCAGGCCGGTGAGGGTGGGTGCATACACCTCATGGCCAGCCGCTTCTAAGAAGGGGATGACCTTCCGCCAGCACCAGCCGCCATGCCATGCTCCATGCACCAGCACAAATGTTGCCATGCTTGCCTCCTCAGGAATGCTGCCTTCCTGCCCTTTCTGTTGCGTGTATAGTCATCGGCAGACCGGAGCGAGGGCGTAGAGTTACCACCATCTGAGGTTCGACCGGGTGACCGGGGATGATGCGCAACCGGTAGCGTTGGGCGATGGTCGAGAGGAGCAATTGTGCTTCCATCATAGCAAAGTGGTTGCCTATGCAGACCCGTGGCCCTCCTCCAAAGGGGAAGTAGGCATAGGCAGGACGTGTGGCAAAGCGTTCTGGCCCAAAACGGTCCGGGTCGAACCGCTCGGGCTCCTCCCACAAGGCGGGATGGCGATGGACTGCGTAAGGGCTCAACATGATCAGACTGTTGGCTGCAATGGGGTATCCTCGCAGTTCATCATGGCCGATGGCTTTGCGACTAAGGACGGGGGTGGGTGGGTACAGACGCAACGTCTCCTCAATGATCATGCGGGTGTACTTTAAATTGGGCAAGTCTTCAACGGTTGGCACGCGGCCTCCAAGCACCTCGTTCAACTCTAGATGCAGACGGCGCTCAACCTCAGGAGACTGAGAGAGCAGGTACCAGGTCCACGTCAGGGTATTGGCTGTCGTCTCGTGTCCGGCAAGCAGAAGTGTCATGACTTCGTCGCGCACTTGCCGGTCATTCATTCCCTGACCTGTTTCTGCATCCTGCACAGCCAAGAGCGTCGAGAGCAGATCGTCTCCCTCTATCTGATGTGTTCGGCGTTCAGCGATCAGGCCATAGACCACCTGGTCGAGAGAGCGGATCGCCTGTTGTAGACGGCGGTTGTGCGGGGTAGGAACGCTTAAAGGTGGGAAGGGTCGAAAGACGTAATCGACAAAGAGCTGTAGTAACGTCGTTACTGCGTAGCCAATGGTGCCGACTTCCTGGTTCAGATCCAGGCTGAAGAGCGCCCGACCTACAATCTGCAAGGTCAGACGCATCATCTCCTCTGCTATATCTACTGGCGTCCCTTTTTCGAAGGAAGACTTCCACTGTTCGAGCATGGCAACCGTTGCATCCGTCATCAAGGTGCCATAGATAGAGAGGTGCCTGCGATGGAAGGCCGGTTGCATGAGACGGCGCTGGTGCAGCCAGGATGGCCCGTCATTGAGCAAGAGCCCCTGTCCAAGAAGCGGACGGAACATCGTGTATGTGATCACGTCTTTGTTATAGTTGCGTGCATTATATTGCAGGACATGCTTGATGCTTTCTGGATCAGAGACCAGATAGGCAGGCGAAAAGAGGAAGCGCAAGCGCACCACCTCTCCTAACTGTTGCGTTCTCAGCAAAAAAGCGAGGGGATCGCGCTGTATCTCGCTGGCACTGCCAAGCAAGGAGAAGGTACGATGGTGGGGTGGCCTCTTGCCTTGCTTTTCCCCAGATGGTCTGGAAGAGGCAGGTGCGGGTGTATCGTTCGTGTGTGTCGACGATTGAGACATGGTTTTAACTCCTAAAACTTGTCATCTATTTCCCTCTCACCTGCGCTTGCTGATACTGTCTTTCCCTAATTCTACCGCTCTTCCTTCGCTGGCTTGCTCTCGTTTCTGGATCGCGTTGGCCCATCTATGCCGACGCGCCATCCTCTCGACGGCCAGCTGAAAGATATCTGGAGTGAGCAGGGCCAGGCGGGCGGCGGGGACGATAATCGTCCGACTCCGCTGCTCAATGCCCCGCACCAGCATGGCTGCGGTCTTCCCGACCGTTTGCGGCTTCATCTTCGGGAGTCCTAGAAGCCCGCGTATCAAGGGGTGTTCGACCGCTTCTCGCCCCGTTTGTGTTGCCGTATAGATGTTGTGGGCCACACCGATATCCACACCCAGGCCCTGGACCTCCAGGCGCAGCATGTTGGCGAGTGCCTGCAGTCCCGCCTTGCTGCTATTGTACGCGGCATGCAGCGGTCCCTGGATCGTCCCGGAGAGCGAGGACACGAACAGGATGTAGCCACGAGCTTCGATAATGTGCGGCAGGACCGCGCGCACGGTTCGCCACGACCCGAGCAGATTGACGCTCACGACCCGCTCGAAGGCCTCCGGGTCCCCCCGTTCGACCGAGCCCACTGTTACTATCGCTGCGTTCACGACTGCCACATCCAGGCGTCCGAAACGTTCCACGGTTGCTGCTACTGCCTCCTCCATCGCATCGCTCTGGGTGATATCGGCCTGCTGATACAGTGTGGTTTCTCCGAGATCACGCGCAAGCTCTTGCAAGGCTGCACCCTGCGTATCGATTAACGATAGGCGCGCCTGGCGCCCGGCAAGCAGCCGGGCCGTTGCCGCTCCAATTCCCCTCGCCGCTCCTGTAATCAGGACGCTTTTGCCCTTCAGGTTCCATGCGTTGCCCGGCATAGCCTTTCCCTTCTTTCGTGTATACCCATTTTTTGCCATTCCAACGTGCTACTGCCTTGAGCAACCGTTGAAGAGGAGACGAAGACTTCTGCGGCATGACTTTCCCTGTAGTACATCTGCGCAAGGTGCAAGAGTACACAAAAGCTTTCTGGTAGGATTATATAGCGAAATGTTCAGGTATTACCACTTCTCATCGCGCGATCAAGCGACTCCCGGGTATAGCGCCGGGCATCGAGAAACTGCTTCTCTGTGGCGCGCTTTGCTATCTCCTCTTGATCGACCTGCTCGACGCGGCTCTGAATCCACCAGATGTTGCCAAGTGGGTCGCGCACACGACCACCCCGGTTCCCCCAGGATAAGCTCGTCATCTCGGTGACGGCGATGGCTCCAGCAGAGAGGGCTTGTTGATAGACGGCATCGGCATCTTGGACGTACAGACGCAGGAAGCAAGGGGTATCGGGCCACCCCTCTCTCGCATCAAAGCCCCCGACGATGGAGTCACCGATTTTGGCCTCGGCATGTCCAATCGTCCCGTCTTCGTTATAGGCCCTTGAGTATTAACGGACCCAAAAACAACGATAAGGGTTGTCAATAGACATTCTTCTGGCTCTACAGGCGGATTGAACTGAAGCGCATAAAATGCCTTTCCCTCTCTTCCTCGAAAAGCACGTCGTAAAGGACGAGTATACCAATCGGCTCTACAAGCCATTTCATCTTCTTATCGTTGTTTTTGGGTCCGTTAATACTCAAGGGCCAAAGGCTCATGTGAATTGAAGCGGGGAAGGCCATTCCCTCCTTATCCGTTGTGCTTCGCGGAAACCATCTCCAAGATCTGGTCAACAAACGTCTCGATGACGCCCGCTTCCGGCATGTGGGGCGCTTGTGCATTCGACAACAGCCCATCGAGGACGCCATAGCTCAGTAAGGTGCTAAAAAACATGCGCCCGATCAGGGGCAAATCGATGTGCTCTCGGACCACTCCATGAGCCTGCCCCTGGCGTAGAAGCGCCAGGAGCGCGTTGATCGCTGGCTCGGGGACCGTCTGACGAAACAGCGGCCCAAGCTCGGGAAAGCGTGGCAATTCGGCCAGCATCAGGCGGAAGATAGCTTGATACTCTGGCTGCACCATCGTCTCTAACACCAGCCTTGTGATGGCCCGCAAGAGCACCCGGAGGTCTTGCCTGCTCGTTGGTTCTGTGGATCGCTCCGTCCACTGCGCCAGATGCAGGCGCTCGGTGGTCAGCAAGCGCACGACATCCACAAACAGGTCCTCTTTCCTGGCATAGTAGCGATAGAGCGTCTCCTTCGAGACGCCAGCGGCAGTGGCAATCGCGTCGGTACTGGTTCCTTGGAACCCAGACCGCAGAAAGAGTTCTTTGGCAGCCATTCGGATCTGTGCTCGTTTCTTCTCCGTTCGCGTGAGCTCCTGGGGAGGGATGTCCATACCTGCTCCTTAGCGTTGTGGCGACAGCGGAGAGAGTTCGAAAACCGGTCGGCCCTTGGCCGCATCTTCTGGGTGGTCGAGATCGACCTGATCGAGATGCCGAACGATCCACGCGCCGACCCGCGTCCGCTGGACGCGCGGACCCAGGACGTCACGAAAGAACGCAACCGCTTCGGTCGGCCCCAACTCAGCCGCAGCCACCTCTTCGTTCCGCCGTCTCACGGCGATGGTAGCGCAGCCAGCAGCCCGCAGATTGCGCACCCAGTTCACGTCGCCGAAGGGGGCCATCAGCCACCGCCTGCCGGAGAACTCGACGATGGTCAAGGGGGTGATACGAGGCAAGCCGCTTTTTCGACCCCGAATAGTGACGAGCGCATTGGGCCCCATCGGGAGACCAGCAGCCAAGAGGCACCGGGCGATAGGGTTGAAGAGTGGAACGAACCACGGGATACGAGCGGATCTGATCTGTTCTGCCATGATGGAAAAAACCTCCTCGCGCTCACGCTTTGAGCGCAAATGCTTCTGCTCCCTGATGAGCCTAGCCTTTTGGCCGGCTTCGCGGACGTTCTTCAATGCTCATGGGAAAAGAGAGATGAAACGAACGCACGGATGTGCTGCCTTCTCTCTCCTTCTCATCGAACCGCACCGTTCAGTACTCCATTAGTATATACCAGAAAAAAGGGGGAGTCAAGATGGTTTCGCCGTGTTCGGTGTATCTCTGTATCAGAAACATCTGCACGCATTTCCTTTGGAGAATGCCAGCTTCTTTTGCTCCTTGTTGTAACCTCGTTGCGCATTCTATAGGCTTTTTCTTGGAGAGAAAAATATACTTCTCTTACCAACTATTGCGTACGAGAATTCGCCACCTTCGACGTCACCAAAGTCTTGAGGTGCTCTGATCCTGTCCGTGGCTCGACGTATGCTCCCGTCTACCAGAGCCTCTGTAGGACCCACATCCTCGCTGACTCGTGGCTCGCCATCTGGTGTATCTCCTCGACCACGGCCTTTCCTCCCACACCCAGGATGTGTTTGCAGAAACAGCCTGATCTGACAAACTCCTTCTGCTTCCTGGATCGGAACGGACACTGGCTCTTGTGGGGGAGTGCCTCATTAGGAGGAGTATGATTTCGTCATCTGATTATGAGAGAGGATCGATTGGCGTGACACTGGCACCAAAGCACAGACGGGCTCGTTTTGCTTTTCAGCGTTGCGCCATTTTATGGTCGCGTAAAATCATGCTGCCCCAGAAGCGGCTTCCGAGAGAAGCACGCCATTTTATGAGAGAAACACTGCTCGTTTTATCGCTTCCCGCCAGTGATAAATAGATGAGATAAAATGCCACGCCAATTTATACGAGAGGCCAATCTGCTGAAAGCGCCTCTCAAGCCGATATGGACAAGTTATCTGGCACAAACGCGCCGGAATATCGGAGAAACGACACCATGAGCCGTTTAAAGTTTGTATTTACACCAAGAGGATCGAAACTACGACATAGAATTCGCCATTTACGTCATAGCCTACATCATTGCATGTTTTGCTCCACTTTCATCTCGACATTGACCGCTTACTCGCCTTCAATGCGTCAGGATGAAAGTGGCTCGACTTTCTGATTTGATCCTCACTCACCCACTGGAGATCACTCCCCATTGCCACAGGAAGTTTGCTCAGAGTTTTTACCCAAACGGATCAACTTTGGGTGATCCGGTAGGTGGTCAGTCGGTCTTGGCCAACGGCGAGCGCCCATTTGCCGGAGATGGTTAGCTCACCGATAGGACCGGCGAAGGTGCCAGCGACGCGTGGAACGCCATCTGTAGCAAGATCGAGGACCAGCGTGGAGCCATCGGTCATACGGGCGAGCACGACTGGCTCGTCAGCGAAACCGGGCACCGGGATCACGAAGGCTAGACCTGGGAGATCGACCTTGCGGTCGAGCGACCAAGGCGGCGTCTGCTGCCCGCTTAGCTCCAGCTGCTCCTCGATTCGTGCTCGGAGGCCGAATGGGCCGATCTCGTGAACCTCCACCCGATCTCCAAAGTCAGCCACCACCATCGCTGTGTCGTCGTCCACGGCAACGATGGTGTTTCGCTGTCCGGCGGAGAGGTTTGCTTGCTGGTGGAAGACGGTTGTGCTGACCGTGATGAGGCCCTCAAGGGGGCGGCGGCTCACTCGTGTAAGCTTTGCTGGCCCTAGTCGGTCTCGGATCGAGAGCAGCACCGGCACCACCGCCCGACCACGGATGTCGGCTGAGACGTTCACGGCGTGCTCGCGGGATAAGAACTGGATCAGTTCACCAGGCTCCAGCCCGGTTACCTGGACAAGCTGGACGTCGAGATCTCGCAGACCGGTGATATACCCCTCCCAATCCCTGCCATCCCTCACATCGGGCAGATCTGGCTGCCACTTGTTCCACTCTGGATGCTGGTCCACCCATCCGCCCTGTCCTCCTTTCGGTATGTAGAGGCAGTCATCGATGTGACTCACGTAGGAATTGGTGGGAGTGCCATCCTCCCCAAGCGTAATATGTGGGGCACCGAGATCGGCCAGTCGAACCCCTCGGGCGGTGCGCACCAGGAGGCGAACAGGACTGGTGATCCTGGTGGCCACGGAGACGGGAAGATGCAGATAGAGGGTCTGATCATCTGGGCTAATGTCGTTCCGAACGAGATACTGCAAAATCTCGTTACCTGGCGAGAGAGCCTCGACACCGCAGAACTGCCCACAGTGTTCGAGCCTTACACTAGCAGTCACCTTCAGCTCGCCGACAGAATAACCCGATGAGCAGAAAGCAATAGTCTGTGGGATCGACCACGTTGATGAGCCCTCACTGTCATCCGGTCGGGAAACGACAGGCACAGACGCCTGTAGTATATCCCAGCTAAGCCCGTCTTCGAGTTGGACCGGCGAGCCGAGTAAGCGGATCAGTCCTCCAATCGTCATGCCCACAGGCGATGCGATTGCTGAGGCATAGCGGAACCGGGTATCCGCGAACTCGATGTCTGGCAATCGACTCTCAACGAAGAAAGCGTGGTCACCAGCTGGAGTCCCCCCGAACCTCGTCGGATCAAACATGTTAGCAACAGCCGACTCGGCTATGGTATCGGCGATACCCAGACCGCTGTGGGCATGAAATGACCAGTTGACTATCGTCCTCAGACGTTGGGCGGGGGTGGGTATGAGAGTAAGGTCACAGGAGAGTACACCGTCGAAATCCCCGGAAAAAGGGTCGGGAACCTGTGCCTTACCGGCAAAGTTAATGTTGATATGTGGCGTGCTGCCAGTCGGCTGCCAGTGAGGTATGGCACTCCACGTCGTGATCACCGATGGCAAGCGGATGGGAACCTTCGACATCGCAAGGCGCTCGACGGCGGCTCCGTCAAGGAAGATTCCCCACTCGTGATCTGGAAAGAGGCGCTCGATGGCTCCACCGGCAGGCTCGAACCGGACCGCAACCACGCTACCAGCGACCTCGACAGTTGAAGGGGCGGATGCCGACACTCCAAGCTCCGACAGCGCCGCTGCAAGGTCGAGCGACACCGCCGCTCCGATACCGGCGACGACTGCGGTATGCACCTGCGGCGCTACAGGTCCCAGTACCTCAGCGAGCGCACCGAAATTGGCATCAACGCAGCGCATTGTCACTGTCATCCCAGTGGTTGCCATCTCCAGCACGACCACCACCCGCCCAGCGGGCACTGTAGCTCCTGTCGGCACGGCGTTCGGTGCAGCGAGCACATCGTCGCTGCGAACAAGGAAAATGTTGACTGGGACGCGGAAGTGAACAGCGTTACCCACCCCGACGATATTCACCGGCTCATGCGCGACGTTGGCGTGGTCGAGATAGAACGAGCCGATGGGAGGGAAGCACGTCGAGCACAGACGCTGTTGTACTGCGCGAGCCGCGAGCGTCTCGAGGATAGACGACCGGATCTGCAACTCGATACTCATAACCATTCCTCCTGTGACGGTCCCGTATCACAGCCGCTCGGGGCATCAGATTGACACTGAAGAGGTACTGACATCTCTATTCTCCTGGATGGTTCGTTTCCGCCTCATTTGTTTTGCTCTCTTGTTGTAAATTTTACGATGAAACGGGTCTCCCGCCACTTTGGTGAATCGGCAATTGCAGAGACACTCCGCCGAGTTGGGAAAGAGCCACTGGTGCGCGAGGGCATTCCTCTGTTATTTTGCTGATGAGTTTATTTCACCAAAGTGGCGGGAGACCCCTAGCTTGTGACCGTGACATTGATCGTCACATCGCCAGCATTCGGCAATGTGACGTAGGCTTCACCGCCTGCATTGCCAGGAATTCCGAGAAATCCAGGTGCCCAACGAGTGAACTTGATTGTCCAGCCAGTATAATATTGCAATTGTGTTGAGTAATTGGCGGACTGGCTGTCTTGTAGCTCCCCCGAAGGCCAAATACTGGTCCACGACGGATAGAAACCCTCCACTACAAGTTTAATCCACTTTCCTGCTGAATTGGTCAAGTTGATATTCAACTTGCCGGGTACAGGATTTGCCGTATCGACGGCAGCATCTCCACTTATCGTAAAACATGATCCTTCCCGTGGCCTGATATCAAACTCTAATGGGTTTACCGTGATTGCCATGAGGAACCTCCTGTTGAGAGTCACTGCTGCTAAAGAGAGATACGTGAAAATGCGCTACGGTGGACGATGTACTTAGCTACGAGAAGCACAGGGTAACAGCTCTTACGAGCAAGACGATGGGAGCCCATCCTTTTACAGGATCTTTGGCAAACAACTCTTGCTGCATAAGAAGAATGAGACGATACCTCCAGAACACTTAATGTAGCACTGAATTTGTCTAAAGCAAGCAGCCTACATTAAATTTGTAAGAGTCCGAAATGGGTTGACTACTTATTACTCGAAAGCCTAGCCGGGTTTTTAATAACATTTCTCTATTCACCATAGTGGAAGTGTAGTAGAGTTACCTGAGTTGATCCTGTGAAGAAGCTGAGATGAAACTGAGAGGAAGGAAGCAGTTTTTTGTAGAGGATACCTCCTTTGGCTTTTCAGGCGAAGAGGCTTCCCCGACCTTAGCATTGTAAATTTCGTCAGCGGGCCTAATAGGCCCTCACGCGAGAGCAGATAGATGCCTATCTGGAGCAGAATGGGGAACCCGTGGTGGCATTGCAGACGGCTCTGCAAGAGGCTCCTGTGTTGCAAGAGATAGCAACCACGCCCCTCATGCTCAGCATCTTGATCCTCACCTATCAAGGCCAAGACGTGAGTGACCTACCCGTCAGAGAAACCTTGCCAGAGCAACAGCGGCAGATGTTGGGGTTTGCGGCTGGTAGGAACAGAAAGTCGGAATAACAAACAGGACGCATGGGTCAACTGGGAAGCCAATCCGCTTCATAGACATCGCTGTTTCAGGTTTTTAGGAGGGGTAGCAGGCACCGGCCTTCCAGCTTGAGCTTGCGGTTCTTCAGATCAGAACTAAACGACTAGATGAGCAGAAGTTCTCCCCCTCCTTTTTCCGTTTCCGAAGAGGTTTTTCGAGCGAGAAAACTCCTTTGCTCCCGCCTCTAGTCCTTTTGGGCTACGTTCCTATTCCCACTTCCTGTTCCTACCAGCCGCAAACCCCTATTACTCCAACGCCGGTACGCCCAGATGATCTCGCTTTGGAAGTTGCCCGGGCCAAAGACTTCATCGAGGATCAGCCTTAAATGATGAGATGCAGAACTATCACAGTGTACAAAAATGCTTCCAGTATCCTTTAACGCCCTTTTACACTCCTCGATACGCCGCTTCATGAACGCCTTGTACTCTTCTATACTTGCCCACGTATCCGCAAAGCCATACTCCTGGCTGGTATCGCGTGTCTTCGACCTCTGCACCCTTTGCGTGAAGAAAGGCGGATCAAGGTACACCAGGTCAACCGCTTCCGGCTTGATCGTTTGCAGCCACGTTAAACAATCTCCGCAGTACAAGGCGTCAATATCCATTACATCACTACACGCCTGTGGAATGTCCTGATCCCCAGGTAAAGGAAAACAACAAACGTTACACCCAATCCCAATAGCACCCACCCCATGGCCAGGGTGGGAATCGCCTGACCGTTGAAGCCGGGTACCATAGCAGCACGCAATCCCTCGGCGGCATACGTCATTGGATTGAAGAGCGTAATGATCTGAAACCACTTGATATTGCCCAGCGACGCCCAGGGATAATACGTAGACCCCGTAAAGATCAGCGGCGTGAAGATCAGCGCGAACATCAGCCCGATCTGTTCCGGTTTGACAAGCGTGCCGATGGTCAGGCCCAGAGTTGCGCCTGCGAACGCGGTGAGAACCATAATGCCGATCAGCGTACCAATCGCATCGGTACGCACCTGATACCCGCTTCCCAGGATCCAGTAAGCCAGCGGGAAGATGATTGCCCCCGCTATCAGGCCGCGTATCGCCGCGAAGAGCACCTTCTCGACTGCTACCAGTTCGACCGGCAAGGGCGCGAGCAGGCGGTCATCGATCTCGCGCGCGAAGCCCAGGTCGAGCACCAGCGGCAGCGTGACGCCCTGTAGCGCTGTCGTGACGACGGTCAGCGCGACGATACCTGGCAGCAGTATGGCCGTGAAGCCTGGCCGGGTAAAGCCGATGCTGGACAATACTTTGCCGAAAATGAACAGGAAGAACAGGGGCTGGAGTAGCACCTGCAGCAGGAACGAGATGAATTCGCGCCCCGTCACCACGATATCGCGGCGCAAGATCGCCAGAAACGCGGTCAGCGCAGTGCCTACACGGCTCCTCATGGATATTGTTGGTTGGAGAGTTGAGCTCGCTGATTGTGTCGTTGTGGTAGCCATTAGCGTAAATTCCTCCCGGTCAGGTAAATGAAAACGTCTTCAAGGCTTGGGTGTGCAAGGTGCAGGTCGCGTAATTCAACATTTGCTTCAGCCACGGC
>Ga0209648_10000821_pt1 | contig 24549 bp, 20 predicted proteins | sample GraSoi2013_115cm_FD_185830 | JGI IMG/M metagenome (GOLD analysis project Ga0209648, IMG submission 185830) | Grasslands soil microbial communities from the Angelo Coastal Reserve, California, USA - Sample 9_17_2013_115cm (SPAdes) (version 2) | ecosystem: Environmental > Terrestrial > Soil >... | reverse complement strand
GGCTTGGAAGTGCTCCGATAGTGGTCCTGGGGCATCGTTTATGGCAAGGCCGTTACGGCGGGGATCCCGGCGTAATTGGCCGCAGCATTTCTCTCGATAATCAACGGTACACCGTGATGGGCGTTCTGCCCGCAGGAATGCAACTCGTGCGTTCCGCCGATTTGTGGATGCCCTTCGGCCAATTCAATGACGACCTCACCGAGCACGTGCATCATGAATTCGTAGCCATTGCGCGGCTGAAGCCCGGAGTGAGCCTGGCGCAAGCGCGTGACGAGGTGGGCAGGCTCCACCAGCAAGAGGCCATCGCCTATCCGGCCGCGCACAAGAATTTTGGTGTTCTGGTAGAGCCATTGGAAGATCCATCGGCCGCCAGATTGCGCCCCACGTTGCTGGTTTTGTTTGGAGCTGTCGGGCTGGTTTTGCTGATTGCTTGCGCGAATATTGTGAATCTGCTGCTGGTGCGAAACGCCGCACGGGAGCGCGAGGTCGCTGTTCGATTGGCGCTGGGTGCCAGCCGGTGGCGATTAATCGGGCAACTGCTCACGGAGAGCACGTTGCTTTCCTTATTGGGCGGTGCGCTGGGTCTCCTGTTCGCGGTTGCTGGATTGAAGGCGCTACTGGCGTTTGTTCCTGCGGAGCTCGCCGTGTTGCGCGAAACCGGCTTGAACGGATGGGTGCTGGGATTTACTGCCGCCGTTTGCTTGACCACCGGTCTCGCGTGTGGATTTTTCCCAGCATTGCGAATGCTGAAATCCAACCTGTCCGGCACCTTGAAGCAGGGAAGCAGGGGTTCGAGCGCTTCGGGGCGTCACCGCGCTCACAACCTGCTGGTGATTTCTGAAATCGCAATGGCGCTGGTGCCTCTCATCGGCGCGGGACTGCTGCTCCGAAGTTTCCAGCATTTGCTGGAAGTCGATCCCGGGTTCCGGCCAGACCACGCGTTGGCGATGGAGGTCGAGCAGCCGGCACTTTCCCTCGCGCGGTACAACCAGCTTTCAGAGGACGAGCAGATAGCGTACGGGCGGAAGCAGGCACTTCTCTTCGAGCAACTCGCCGCGCAGATCCGCGCACTGCCGGGTGTCAAGGAAGTTGGCGGGATCGCCCAATTGCCGCTGGGGACAGAGTTGCGCAGCGCCACACGATTCGTCATTGAGGGGCAGCCGATTCCAGAGAGTGGCGGACGCCCCATCGCGGAGTATCGCACCTTGAGCCTCGGCTATTTCTCTTCGCTGGGAATTCCGCTGCGCGCGGGGCGCTTTTTCAATGAGGACGATTTCAAACAGTTAAATACGGTGATCAACGAAACGATGGCACGGCGGTTCTGGCCGCACGGCGACGCGCTCGGGAAACGCATCAATCTCTGTTCGCTGGATCCCAAGCCTTGCTGGAACACGATCGTCGGCGTCTCCGGAAATGTGCCTCAGTACGGACTAGACCACGCGCCCACGTATGACGCCTATTTTGTCGGCGGATGGACCCGCTATTTAATTGTTCGCACGGCTGCCGATCCGCTGAGCCTCGCGGCGGCCGTCACTGAAGTTGTGCACCGCTTCGATCCGAATTTGCCGGTGACCCATGTGATGACCATGGATCGGCTGATCTCGGATTCCGTTTCGCCGCGGCGGTTTTCTTCCGTGCTCGTGGCTATCTTCGCGGGATTGGCGCTTCTGCTTGCTGCAATCGGAATCTATGGAGTGATGAGCTACACGGTGAGCCAGCGCACGCAGGAAATAGGGGTGCGCATGGCGCTGGGTGCGCAATTGGCTTCCGTGCGCAGCATGATTCTCAGCCAGACACTGAAATTGACGCTTATCGGAGTTGCGCTTGGACTGGGGGGCGCGTTTGTTGTGGCGCGTTTCCTGGCGAGCTTGCTCTTTGGTGTGGGCATGTACGACCCGGCGACATTTCTGTGCGTGGCGGCGTTGCTAGTCGCGGTCGCTTTGGCGGCCTCCTACATTCCCGCGCGCCGCGCCATGCACGTTGATCCGATCGTAGCTCTGCGCTACGAATAAATCGCGGACCTGAACGGCTGTTATCAAGAAATGCTGCTCAATTCGCAAGGCAGCCCCGCGAAATGGCCGGCAAACGGTACAATGCAGTTGTGCTCTCCTTCCGCGTGAAAAAAGGAAAACTGAAAGCAACATCGAGGCGGCTGCCGAAACTGCGGCCTGGTTGGGCCCTCGTAGGCGTTCGCCTTGCCGGAATTTGCAACACGGACGTGGAAATCCTGCGCGGCTATCACGGATTTCGCGGGACGCCGGGACATGAGTTTGTCGGCGACGTCGCGGATGTGTACGGAGTTTCCGCGGCGGCGAAGAAAAAATGGCTGCGGCGGCGCGTTTGCGGAGAGATCAACGTTTCTTGTTCTGCTCATGGCTTCAAACCGATCTGCGATTTCTGCCGCAGGGGGATGAAAACGCATTGCGCGCGGCGGACGGTTCTGGGGATCGTGAACCACGACGGGGCTTTTGCAGAATATTTGGCTTTGCCGCTAGAAAACCTGCACCTCGTTCCGAAAAACGTCACGGACGAGCAGGCCGTGTTCGTCGAACCGCTGGCTGCCGCTTGCGAAATTCTCGATCAGGTCAAAGTGAAGAAGTTTCGCTCCGCCGCCGTCCTCGGCGATGGAAAACTCGCGCAGTTGATCGCGCTCGTGTTCCGCACTGCCATTCCGAGAGTGGTGATGTATGGAAAGCACGAGAAAAAAGTGGCGCTCGCCCGCCGCGCTGAAATTCAAACAAAGAAGGTGCGAGGCGATGCGTCCGACCTGAATCGGATTAGAGAAACCTTTCGGCTAGTTGTCGAAGCTACCGGTTCGCCTAGGGGGCTGACACTGGCGCAGCACATGACAGAGCCGCGCGGGACGCTCGTGCTCAAGTCCACGTTTCACGGAGCAGCGCAGGTAGAGACGTGGCCGATCGTCGTGAAAGAAATTACCGTCGTTGGGTCGCGCTGCGGACCGTTCAGCAAAGCTATTGCGCTGTTGCGGTCCGGAAAACTCGATCCGACGCCGCTCATCACGCGAACTTTTCCACTGGCGAAAGCGCCCGCGGCGATTCACTTCGCTCAACAATCTGGGGTAATGAAAGTTTTGCTGAAGCCGTAAAAGAAAAATCTCATTACAACCGGTTGATGCAGGAGGCGACGCAGGCGGCGCCGAAGCCGTTGTCAATATTGACGACGGTGACGTTGGAAGCGCAGGAATTGAGCATGCCGAGCAGCGCGGCGACGCCTCCGAAGCTCGCGCCGTAGCCGACGCTCGTGGGAACGGCGATGACCGGAATGGCAACAAGTCCGCCGACGACGCTGGGAAGCGCGCCTTCCATTCCAGCCACACAGATGATCACGCGAGCTTGAGCCAGCTTGCTCTCGCGGTGTTCGAGCAAGCGATGAATGCCGGCCACACCGACGTCGTAGAGCGGGTCGGCACGGTTGCCCATCATACGCGCCGTGAGCAGCGCCTCCTCCGCAACGGGGATGTCGCTGGTGCCCGCGGTGATGACGAGAATGGTTCCTTTGCCCGTGATTTCATGGCTGCGCTCGATGGTGATGGCGCCGGACAATTCGTGAAACTTCGCGATACGCGCGTCTTTTCCCGCTGCGCGTTTCACGGCCGCGAAAATCCTTTTGTCGGCGCGGGTCACCAGGATGTTGTGGCGCGAGTCTTTCATTCGCAGCATGGCGCGCACAATCTCCGCCACCTGCTGCGGAGTTTTACCTTTTCCGAGAACCACTTCGGCAAAACCCTGACGCAGAGCGCGGTGATGATCCACCTTTGCAAAGCCGAGATCTTCAAATGGCAGATGCTTCAGGCGCTCGATGGCTTTGTCCGGAGCGAGTTCGCCGGCTTTCACGGATTCCAGAATTCTCAACAATTCACTTTGATTCATATTCTCCGGCCGCCGCGAATTCTATCATCGCAGAGGACGATTGCCTTAGCTTGACTTGCCGGAACGCCGCTGCGAGACTGATTCTACCCGCGCAGAAAACATGGCTGACACGCAAAAACAGATTGTCACCGTAGGTGTGACCGGCGCCAGCGGGGCGATCTTGGCGCAAAAGACGCTGGCGCTGCTCGAAGAGGACTCGCGCGTTAGCCGCATTCATCTGGTGATCACGGAAGCCGGTCAGCGGCTATTTGCGGAAGAGCTTGGCATTACTTCCGGCGACTTGAAGCAGCTCCCGAGCCGCATTCTGGGCCATCCGGTTGCGAAGATCGATGTCCTGCCGAACAAAGACGTTGGCGCTTCCATCGCTTCCGGGAGCTACGCAGTGGATTCCATGGTGGTCATCCCGTGCTCGATGGGGACGCTGGGCGCGATTGCCGGCGGCATCAGCGACGATTTGGTGTCGCGCGCGGCGGACGTGATGCTGAAGGAAGGCCGGAAGCTGGTTCTTTGTGTGCGCGATACGCCCTTCAATCGGGTTCATCTCGAAAACATGTTGCGGGCGCAGCAGGCGGGAGCCGTGATCATGCCTGCGGTGCCGGCGTTTTATCACCACCCCAAAACGATCGACGATGTTGTTACGCAATACGTTTGCCGCGTGCTGGCGCAAATTGGGTTGGCGCAGGAAAAAATGTACCGCTGGGCAGGCACGCCCGCTTCGAAAAAAGCGGAAGCGTGAGGTAGCGGGAAATTCAGAAATGGCCAGCCGCATCAAAACCGTGCTCGAGATGATCAAGTTCGAGCACTCCGTATTTGCTTTGCCCTTTGCGCTGACGGGAGCGCTGCTGGCCGCACGTTGGACGCGTCATGGCTGGCCTTCGTTGCGCCAAATTTTGTGGATCGTTGTCGCCATGGTAGCGGCGCGCTCCGCTGCCATGACCATGAACCGCATCGTTGATCTTCGCTACGATCGCGAAAATCCGCGAACGAAGCAGCGCGCGCTGCCGACGGGCGCGCTGACGCTGCAATTTGCATGGCTTTTCACGGTTGTTGCGGTGGCGGTGTTCTTCATGGCGGCTTGGCAATTGAATCCGCTCGCGCTAAAGCTCGCTCCGTTGGCAATCGCCATCTTGTTTTTCTATTCCTTCACGAAGCGCTTCACCAACTGGTCGCATCTGTTTCTCGGATTTGCGCTGGGCATCTCGCCCGCCGCCGCCTGGATCGCCGTCACGGGCGGCCTCGATCCGCGCATGCTGATCCTTTGCGCTGCGGTGACGCTGTGGGTCGGCGGATTTGACGTGCTCTACGCCTGCCAGGATATTGAATACGATCAGCGCGCGGGACTTTTTTCTGTGCCCAAGAGATTCGGGATCGCCAAGGCGCTGCTCATAGCGCGAGGGATGCACGTCGGCGTGATCGCGCTTCTCGCGTGGCTGGCGTTTGGGTTCGGCTTACCGTGGCCGGCTTGGGCGGGAATCGCAGTTGTTGCGTCGCTCCTGGCTTACGAACATTCCCTTGTCAAAGCAGATGACCTAAGCAAGCTGGACGCTGCGTTTTTCGCCGTGAACGGCTATATTAGTATGTTGTTCCTGTTGTTCTGGGGCGCTGCTGCTGCGGTTTGGCGCGTTTGAACCGTTCGACGGATCCATAATGAGCGAACTTACGATCACGGATCAGCGGTTGAAGCCGGTTGCGGAGAAAGTTCTCGCGGGCGAGCGGCTTGCGTTTGACGACGGTATCACGCTGTACCGTTCGCCGGACTTGCTGGCCGTGGGCTGGCTGGCGAATCACGTACGCGAGAAAAAGCACGGCAACGTCACCTATTTCAACGTCAATCGGCACATCAATCCGACCAACATTTGCGTCGCGCATTGCAAGCTCTGCGCGTTTGGCCGCGATCCCAGCGCGCCGGGTGCTTACAATTTTTCGCTGGAAGAAATTTACGCCCGCGCGGAACAGGGCGCGCGGGAAGGCGCGCTGGAATTTCACATCGTGGGCGGGCTGCACCCGGATTTGCCGTTTGAATATTTTCTGGAAATGATTCGCGGGCTGAAGCAGCGCTGTCCTGGCGTGCACTTGAAGGCGTTCACTATGGTCGAGGTGGGCTACTTCGCGCGCATTGCAAAATTATCCACCAAAGAGACGCTGCTGAAGCTAAAAGAAGCCGGAGTCGATTCGCTGCCCGGCGGCGGCGCGGAGATTTTTCATCCGCGGGTGCGCAGGATTATCTGCGACCACAAGGTCAGCGGGCAGATGTGGCTCAACATTGCGCGGCAGGCTCATGAAATCGGGTTGCACTCCAACGCGACGATGCTCTACGGACACGTGGAAACGGAAGAGGAGCGCGTCGACCACCTCGTCAAGCTCCGCGAGCTGCAGGATGAGACGCATGGCTTCGTGGCGTTTATTCCGCTGGCGTTTCATCCGGACAATACGGCGCTTTCGCACATTCCGAAGCCTACGGGTTACGCCGACCTGCGCAACATCGCGGTATCGCGGTTGCTGCTCGACAATTTCGAACACATCAAGGCGTACTGGATCATGCTTTCGCCGAGCATCGCGCAAATCGCCCTGCGCTTCGGGGCCAACGACCTTGACGGAACGGTGGTTGAAGAAAAGATTTATCATGACGCCGGCGCGAAAACGTCCGAGTTCACACCGCGCGACGAACTGGAACGCCTCATCCGCGCAGCCGGCCGCGTTCCTGTCGAGCGCGACACGCTTTATCACCCCGTGGATCGCTCAAAGATGCCGCCGGTTCCTCCGCCCACGCGGACGGACCTCGTCTCCCTTACGCTCAACGTGTAAAGCCCGTGGTAGACTCTCTCGAGGGGTACTTCAATGCGACAGGTAATTCTCTATCCCGGTGAGATTGGCTACTGGGTCGCAGAGTGTCCGAGCCTTCCCGGATGCGTCAGCCAGGGAAAAACAAAAGAAGAAGCAATTCACAATATTCGCGAAGCCATTGAAGGTTATATCCTCGCGTTGAAGGAAGATGGACTCGCAGTTCCTCCCGATAATTTTGACGCTGTTCTCGTCGCGGTATGACCAAGCTGCCTCGAATCTCGGGGCGCGACTGCGTTTCAGCACTCCTCAAACTAGGATTTCAAGTCAAACGGCAGCACGGAAGCCACGTCATTCTTAGACGCGATGTTCCATTCGCACAGGTGGTCGTGCCAGATCATTCGGAGCTTGACACGGGGACTCTACGCTCAATCCTCCGCCAAGCCGGAATATCTCCGAGCGAGTTCGGTTGTTTGCTTTAGAAACGGCCTCGCGCTAGATACTCAGCTTAGTTACCGAATTGTCGCGGCTTTCTGTGCCACTTTTTCCAAGACTTCTAGAGGCAAGATCGCGTAGCCTTTTTCCTGCGCGATCTTTTGTCCGCTTGTATAGACCCACTTCAAGTAGCTGGCCACCACGCTGCCCCGGGCGGGATCCTTGGCAGTAGCAGGCACGTAAAGCCATGTGAAACTGCTGATTGGGTAGCTTTCTTTGCCGGGCGCATTCGTCAACGAGATGCGGAAATCATTGCTCATTTTGCTGCCGCTGGCAGTTGCGGCTGCGGCGATCGAGTTTGCGGAAGGCTTGACAAATTCACCAGCTGCATTCCTGATGCTGGCGATGCGGACGGCCGAACCGGCGGCAAGGTTTAGTTCCGTGTATCCGATCGCCCCCGGCGTGCCTCGCAGCTTGGCCACCAGATCCTGCGAACGCTGGAAGCCTTGGCCCACAGGCCATTTCGGCGATTCGCTCCGGCCCGCGGCGGCAAGAAATTCAGGACTCACTTTGGCCAGGTAGTCAGAAAGAATGTAATTGGAGCCCTTGCCCTCGTTGCGGCGGAGAACTTGAATCGGAAGCTCCGGCAGTTTCATTTCCGGGTTGAGCTTCGCGATCGCCGGGTCGTTCCATGATTTGATTTTTCCGAGAAAAATATTCGCCAGCACCGGCCCCGTAAGCTTGAGTTCGCCCTTTACGTCAGGCAGCTCGTAGATGATTACAATCCCGATCAAGACGGCGGGCAGTTCAAGAATCGGCTGCCCTGCCGCGCGCAACTGGGCCTCCGGAATCGGCGCGTCCCCGCCGCCGAAATCACCTGAACCTGCAAGAACTTCTCGGGCGCTCTCCGCCGTTCCCATGGCCATGTAACGGATGTCCGTGGAGGGTTGTTGTTTGTGAAATTCATCGATCCAGCTCTTATAGAGCGGTTCCGGCATGCTGGACCCGGTCTCAACCAGCACTGTTTTTTCCTGGCCACGAACAGCGGCCGGAAGCAAAAGCATCCATCCGAGAAAAACCACAAGGAGCCTGTACGATCTGATACGCACACAATCCTCTCTATCTTCCGGAAAATCTTGCCAATTTCCGCGAGCAGCAAACAAACCATTGTCACACCACATTCCCAGAGAGTAGCCAAGAGGGCAAGCGCGGGAAAGGGAACGGAAGGACGGTTGTGTGGAATCTGGCACTAAACGCTTAGCGGACCTGTAACTTAGGTGAATCCTTGCCCGTCTTAAGGCTGTATCAGACTAACTCGCGAGGAGCGCCTTTTTGAAATGCGAACGATTCTATTGCTCACGATCTCGAACATCTTCATGACTTTTGCGTGGTATGGCCACTTGAAATACCGCAGCGAAGCGCTCTGGAAAGTGATCGTGGTTAGCTGGGGGATCGCCCTCTTCGAATACTCCTTCCAGGTGCCCGCGAACCGCTTCGGCTCTTACGAATTCAACGGCGCGCAGCTCAAGACGATTCAGGAGGTCATCACGCTCTCGGTGTTCTCCGTATTCTCAATTACATATCTGGGAGAGAAATTACGGTGGAATTACGTCGCGGGCTTCGCGTGCATCATCCTCGGCGCCTTTTTCGTCTTTCATAAGTGGTGAAGACGCGTTCCGATGATTCAGCCGAGGCGCTCCGGCCACCACACCACCACGTCCTGCCTTTTCGCAAAATGGAGCAGCGGCTTTCGCGCAGGAAGAGTAACTCCCGCTGCTTCCGCCATGCCATTTACCTTCAACTCGGCTTCAGCCGCCTGCAACGGCCACGGCGGATGATGAATCTCGGCGCGAATGATTTGGCCGCGTTCATCGGCCGTGTAAAGGCAATAGCGTTCGGTCAAGAAATGCTCCAGCGTCCCGCTCTGCGAGGAAAAGACCTTGCCGACGGGGCGATACTGGACCTTCAGTGATGCTGCCGGCGCTCCGCGATGCGTTCGCTGGCTCTCATATTGAATCCAGCCTTCCCGGTCTGCGCAGCTCATTCGCGCTCGAAAATACGGCAAGTGAAACCACGCCCGAGCAATGGCAACAGCCAGCGCATTACCCGCGTCCAGGCTGAAAAACCACACCCCGGCCTTTCCTTCGCAAGTCACATAAGTCCGGACATTCAATTCAGGAAACGCCGAGAGCCATGGTACGGGCGGCGTCCCACGTAACCGTACAGCAGTCATACGAAACGGAACTACCCCGAGCCAGGCTTGCCCTTCAAACGTGTCGATTTGCAATTGCCAAGGAAGAAGCGGGCGCAACGCTGCGCCGTCGAGCGGCCAATGCGCGAAAAGCAAGTCGTGCCAGCTCTGCACCATCACCCACGGTCCAACGGGCAAAGGCCAGGGCCGGTGTGCAACTTCTTGCAGGACGGCGCTCATCCCGGTTTACAAGACTTTCTCGACAAGCCCATTTTCTGAATATACCCTTCTACCGGGCCCGAGAATCGAATCCTGTGAATTCAAAACGAACGAAAGAGCCAAAGGAGAGAAACCATGCAGCGCAAAGCATCCGCGGTTTGGCAGGGCGGTTTGAAAGATGGGAAGGGCTCGATTTCGACGGATAGTGGAGTCTTGAAAAAGACGCAATACTCCTTCAGCACGCGCTTTGAAGACGGCGTCGGCACAAATCCCGAGGAGCTCCTTGCCGCGGCGCACGCCGGCTGTTTTACGATGGCACTTTCCGCACAGTTGGGCAACGCAGGCATCACTGCGAGCAGGCTCGAAACAACGGCAACGATTTCGCTCGAAAAACTCCCGGACGGCTTCGCCATCACGAAAAGCCACCTGGATCTCGTCGCGCAAATCCCCGGCGCGGACAAGGCCAAGTTCGAAACCGCCGTGAAAGCCGCCGAAACCGGCTGCCCCGTCTCGAAACTGTTCAAGGCAGAAATCAGCGTCACCGCACGGTTGGAATCGTAGGACTCACATGTTCTCGCGGGACGTTCCGACGACATCCCCGCAGAACGCCCTTTCGAACGTTCTCATCGAAAGCCCAAACAGGTACAATGCCGCACATGATTCCATCTCCGGGACCGTTTGCTGCAGGTGTCGCGATCTTTCTGATCGTGCTCTGGGACGCGTTCGAGGCCATCATTCTGCCGCGCCGCGTCACGCGAAAGTTCCGCCTCGCGCGCCTTTTTTACCGCTCCACCTGGAACACGTGGAAATTCGTGATGTGCCTCATCCGTACGCGCAAAACCCGTGAAGCGTTGCTGGGTTTCTATGGGCCGCTCTCGCTCCTGGTTCTCGTGGGAGTTTGGGCCGTTGGCCTCGTGCTTGGCTTTGGCCTTATGCAATACGGAGCCGGGTCAGCCGTTGTGATGACGGGCAGCCAGCCCGGCTTTCTGACGGACATTTATCTCAGCGGCACGACCTTCTTTACACTGGGCCTCGGCGACGTCATTCCTCGCTCCGGCCTGGCCCGAGCCCTGGTCGTCTCCGAAGCCGGTTTTGGCTTCGGTTTTCTTGCTGCTGTGATCGGCTATTTGCCTTTCATCTATGGCTCGTTCTCCAAGCGCGAAGTGAATATCTCCCTCCTCGATTCCCGCGCTGGCACGCCGCCCACGGCAGGCGAACTGCTCCGCCGCCACAGCTACGTTCACGGCCAGGATGCCCTCCGTGTTCTCCTCAAGGAGTGGGAGCTTTGGTGCGCCGAGCTGATGGAAAGCCATCTCTCGTATCCCGTGCTTGCCTATTTTCGCTCGCAGCACGACAACCAATCATGGATCGCTTCGCTCACCGCGATTCTGGACACTTGTGCGCTGGCCATGGTCGGCATCGAGGGCGCTTGCGAAAAACAGGCGGAGCTTACTTTTGCGATTGCGCGTCACGCCGTCGTTGACCTTTCCCAAGTCTTCGGCACGGCGCCTAAGCCGCTGCCGCACGATCGTCTGCCTGAGCAGGACCTGCGTCGAATCCGCGACATCCTCGCGCAGCACGGAATGAAACTGCATGACGGAGAGGAAGCCGACCGCAAGCTCGCGGAGTTTCGCAAGATGTACGAGCCCTACATCCATGCGCTGGCCAATTACTTGAACCAGTCGCTGCCGCCCTGGATTCCGCAGAAAAAAGGCAAAGACAATTGGCAGACCACGGCATGGGCGCAATCCGCCGGGCTGGTCGACAAAAAAGTGGCCACTGTTGTCGCCGATGACCATTTCTAAGGCCCGCAGTATGTGATTTCTTGCTTGTAACGGCCGGGATTCAGCTCGGCGTGCGATTGAAAAGGTTCAGAGCGTCAAATTTTCTATACCACGACAAAAGGGGGAAGCATCGTGAAAGCTATCCTCGTTCATGACTTCGGTGGACCCGAGGTTCTGAAGCTCCAAGAAGTCCCCACGCCAAAACCCGCTTCCGGACAAGTTCTCGTGCGCATCCATGCCGCGGGTGTGAATCCCTACGACACCTACATGTGCGCCGGCACCTACGCGGTCAAGCCGCTGCTTCCCTACACGCCGGGTTCAGACGCCGCGGGAGTGATCGAGGCGATTGGCGCGGGCGTGAGAAAAGTGAAGCCGGGCGACCGCGTTTACACGGCGAAAACTGTTACGGGCGCTTACGCGGAATACGCCCTTACGCAGGAAGAGCAGGTGCATTCGCTACCAGAAAAAATCAGTTTTGGCCAGGGCGCCGGAGTGTGGGTTCCCTATGGGACCGCGTATCATGCGCTGCATCACTCCGCGGAGGCGCGTGCTTCCGAAACCGTCTTGGTGCACGGCGCGAGCGGGGGAGTTGGCAGCGCGGCAGTGCAAATGGCGCACGCCATGGGCCTCACCGTTTTCGGCACCGCCGGAACGCAGAAAGGAATCGATCTCGTCAAGCGCGAGGGCGCGCATCAAGTTTTCGATCACAGTAAGGCCGGTTATCAGGAAGAAATAATGAAAGCCACGGTGGGCCGCGGAGTGGACATTGTTCTTGAAATGCTCGCCAACGTGAATCTCTCAGCTGATTTGAAGCTGCTCGCGATGAATGGCCGCGTGATCATCATCGGCAATCGCGGCGAAATCACCATTAACCCGCGGGACTTGATGCAGCGTCGAGCCTCGGCTCGTGGCTTCACGCTCTGGGCTATCACTCCCGCGGAAGAAGCCGAAATCCACGCTGCACTGATTGCCGGCCTCGAGAACGGAACGCTACGCCCGGTCGTCGGCAAAGAGTTGCCTCTTGTTGAGGCCGCGCGGGCGCACAAAGAAATCCTCGAGCCCGGCGCCGCCGGAAAAATCGTTCTTGTTCCTTAGTGCAGTGTTCGAACCTGCCTCACGCAGTGGAATGGCGCTGCCACGGACCAAATGGTTCTATCTTCATTTGGACCAAGAACATGCCGTATAATTGGACTTCTTGAATGTCAGCGCAAAGGAGCCCTAGTCGGGCGGCGGAATTATTCTAATCGTGCACATAGCCCTTTCACTCTCGATTGTTCTCGCGGCGCAGAACCCCATTAGCCATTATTGGCACAAGCTCACCGACAAAACCTTTACCGGCATCTACCACGCCAATGCCTTCGACCTGGCGATGATGATTCCCTACTTCATCGTCCTTTTGGTCCTTGCGATTTACGGCCTCCATCGCTACTGGCTGGTCTACGACTATTTCGTGTATTCGAAAAATGTTCCCGCCGCTCCACCGCCGGTCGCAAACTGGCCGCGCGTTACCGTGCAATTGCCGATCTTCAACGAGCGGTACGTCATCGAGCGCCTTGTCGAAGCCGTTTCGCGTTTCGATTACCCGACTGAACTGCTTGACGTGCAAGTCCTTGACGACTCCACGGACGAGACCTGCGAAGTCGCTCGCGCCTGCGTCGAGCGCCACGCCGCCCAGGGCATGCCGATCGTTTATATCCATCGCGCCAATCGCGAGGGCTACAAGGCCGGCGCTCTCGAAAACGGCCTGAAAACCGCGACGGGCGGATTCGTCGCCATCTTCGATGCTGATTTTCTCCCCGAGCCCGATTTTCTCCGCCGCACGATTCCTTATTTCATGAATCCCGATGGCGGCGGCAAAATCGGCATGGTGCAAACGCGCTGGACGTATCTCAACAGCGACTACTCGCTCCTGACCAATGTCGAAACCATTCTTCTCGACGGCCACTTCGTTGTCGAGCATGGCGCGCGTTCCCGCCGCGGTACTTTCTTCAATTTCAACGGCACGGCCGGCGTGTGGCGCCGCAAAGCCATTGACGACGCCGGTGGCTGGGAACACGACACGCTCACCGAGGACACTGATCTTTCCTATCGCTCGCAGCTCAAGGGCTGGAAGTTCCTCTATCTCCCGCACATCGCGTGCGCTTCCGAACTTCCCGTGGACATGAACGGCTTCAAAGCCCAGCAGGCGCGCTGGGCCAAGGGCCTTATGCAAACCGCAAAAAAGATCCTCCCGAAAGTTTTCAAATCGAATGCTCCCTGGCACGTCAAAGCCGAGGCCTTCTTCCACCTTACGGCCAACATCAGTTACCCGCTGATGATATTGCTCTCGACCCTGTTGCTGCCCGCGATGATCGTGCGCTCCTATCAGGGCTGGTTCCAGATGCTGGTGATTGATTTACCGCTCTTCCTTGCTTCCACGTGTTCCATCTCCAGCTTCTATCTGGTCGCGCAAAGAGAGCTGCGGCCCAAGACTTGGTGGCGCACATTTCTTTACATGCCCTTCGTCATGGCCACGGGGATCGGCATTTCCGTTCGCAACGCGCAAGCCGTGATTGAAGCTCTGCTCGGCAAAAAAAGCGAGTTTGCCCGAACGCCCAAATTCAAGATCGAAGGCAAGCAAGGCACCTTTGCGAAAAAATCGTACAAGAACAAAGCCGGGTGGATTCCCTACGCGGAAGTCCTGCTCGGACTTTATTTTTCACTGACCATCGTCTACGCCATCGCCAACGAGAACTACGCCACCGTCCCTTTCCTGGTACTCTTTGTCTGGGGTTACTTGTACACCGGCTGCATGTCGCTCGGCCAAACCTACTTCGCGCGCCTCCGCTTCGGCGTCAACGCTCCCGAGATGCGTCCCGCCACTTCCGGCGCCCCTGGCTTCTGAGTTGTCAACGTGAAACCGGCAGAATTTGAAGTCCGCAACGTTGGCCTTGAGTGGTATCACGAGGATTTTCCCGCAGAGCGCATGCCTGATTTCGCCGTGTGGGCCTTGCAAAACGGGTGGGATGGCACCGCCTTGCGCGAACTTGCTGGCATGAAATCGGCCACGCGCTCCAACGAGGGAAAGCTGGTCGAACGAGCACTCCTTGAGCTTGGCATGCAGCCCCTTCGCAGGGAGGAGGCCGCGAGACTTCTCATTTTGAGTGTATGCAACCAGATTGTAAGCGGCCAAATTCCTCCAGGCAAAGGCGCTGCGCGCATCGTCTACGACTTGCGTCTTACGACTAGCGAATCCCAGGCATTCTTGCGCTTGGAAGGACTACTCAGCGAGTGGGAAGACCTGCCCGACAAGAGGAGCTATTTCGAAGAGCAAATCATCTTGGCCGCAAGAGGCTTCCTAGCCAAGGCGGGCGTGGGGATCCAACTCGACACACTCTGCTTTCGAGTTGGAACGGTTCGCCTTCATGCCGTCGCCGCTGGCCCGAAAGACGGCCCTGTCGTCCTTCTTCTGCATGGCTTCCCCGAATTTTGGTATGGCTGGCGCCAGCAGATTGAACTGCTGACCGCGGCGGGCTTCCGCGTCATCGTTCCCGACCAGCGCGGCTACAATCTCAGCGGCAAACCCTCCGGTGTGGCATCGTACGCTTTAACTGAACTCGTCTCCGACGTCATCGCCATCGCCGATCAACTCGGCCAGGAAAAAATCTTTCTCGCCGGACATGATTGGGGCGCCGCCGTCGCCTGGAGCGCTGCCCTCCTGCATCCGCACCGCATCTCCAAGCTCGTAGTCCTCAACGTCCCTCATCCTTCGGTGATGCGCAAATTCCTCAGCACGCGTCCACGCCAGTTTCTCCGCAGTTGGTACATATTCTTTTTCCAACTACCTTGGCTGCCGGAAGCCCTTTTCTCAGCCTTCAACTTTCGCATTGGCTCGCGATCGCTTCTCCGCTCCAGCCGCCCCGGCACTTTCTCCACGGAAGATCTCGCCCAGTACCGCGCAGCCTGGTCTCAACCCGGCGCGCTCACCGGCATGATCAACTGGTATCGCGCCCTCTTCCGCGCTCGCGCCAAATTTCCAGACAAAACCGTGCGCGTCCCTACACGCATCCTATGGGGCGAGCGCGACGCCTTTCTCTTGGCGGAAATGGCGCGCGAAAGCCTGCGCTACTGCACAAACGCGGAGCTTTTCACTTTCCCAAACGCCACGCATTGGCTCCAGCACGAAGAGCCCGCCCGCGTCTCCGAATTGTTGATTGATTTCTTCCGCGCCTGATCGCGCTTCCGCTGGTCATCCCGCAGGCGCGATCGTTCATCTCACTCAAACTGAAAGAAGACAATCTCAGGGCTGGATCCCAGCCGCAGCGGAGGTCCCCAGGTTCCAGCGCCGCTGCTAGTATAGATGAGCATCTTTCCAGCCCGGCTGAGACCGTAGACAAATTGGCGGTAAATCCGTCGCGCCATCCACGTCCACGGGAAAAACTGCCCTACGTGCGTGTGTCCCGAAACTTGCAACGAAATCCCTTCTTTCTCCGCGATGTGCGGCCGGTCCGGCGCATGCGTCAGCAGGATGCTGGCGCGATTCCGGTCCACGCCGATCCGCCGCAGAACCTTCTGAAAATGATCGTCATGCGCGGCGTGATTGTAGGGCACGCCCACGATCTGTAGTTGATCTGCGTCTACTTTCTCGTTGTGCAGCACGCGCACTCCCGCGTTGCTGACCGCTTGCAGGTATCGGGAATCGTCTCCGAACTGTTCGTGGTTGCCTGCAACGAAATACGTGCCGTGCGGCGCGCGCAGATCGCGCAAAGGTTCCGCGGCTTTCGCCGCATCGATTGCCGTCCCATCGTACAAATCGCCGGCCAGGAACACCGCGTCAGGATTCTCTCTCATCACTTTCGCCACGATTTGCCGCAAAAAGCTGCCATTGCGAACGTGCCCGAGATGCAAGTCGCTGACCAGCGCCGCCTTCCGTCCACGCCACGTCTCCGGCAGATTCTCGAGCCGCACCGTTATTCGCCGGATGCGCGTCCACCCCGCGTTTAGCAGTCCGGCAAATCCGCTCAATACTGCGGCGGCGTACAAGACCTCCACGATCGCATGGAAATTCACATCCACACCGGCAAGCCGCATCACGCCAAAGACTGCCCACGACGCACCCGCTGCAAAAAATAGGAAACTGACAATTCCAAGCCACACGGCAGCAATGCGATAGAGAGTTCGTACCGTGGGATTGGAGTAGCGAAACGCCAGCAGCGTCGCAGCCAGGAAGCTGGCCGACAAGGCTCCCACGGTTATCTTTAGCCATTGCGCGGAGGTCTCATTCTTTGCCGCCGCAAACATCCACGTCTTGTAAATGAAAAAGTGCGTCAAGAACAATATGGACTGGACGACGCTGGCAAACGCGATGATTCCGGCTCGTATACGCATGCAAGATTAGATTCGCCGAGCCGCGAAAATGGTATCTCTTCGCTTCCAGGCTTGCGCCGTTCATGCCGCAGTGCCGCCATGCTCCTGGCGGAGGACGATCGCCACGACTCCCGCGCGGCACGTTCGGGTCTTCGCCGTGGTCGCAATGCCAGACCAGCAACGCATCTGCGGCAAGCCTCCCGCGACAGCGGGAAGCTTGCCTTGCCAAAAAAAAAAAAACGGCGCGTCTGCCAGTCAATTGCCTTGGTGATCACTAATGGTCCTGGTCACCAGCGTCGGCGTTCCCGAAGTGTTGAACAGGAGACCCTTCACCGATATGGTGTCGCCCACAGCGAGCGACGTCTGGCTCGGAAACTCCTCGAAGTTCATTTCCGGGAGCATTTGGACCGTAATCGTGGTGTTGGGCGGCGTCGCGCCGGTGAACAAGGGTGAGAGTTTCGTCAGCGTAAAAGTGCCATTTGCGGAGTTTATGCTCCCCACTTGCCCGGTGATCTGCGACGGCCACAAACGCACCAGGTCCGTTATGACCGTGGTGACACCGCCGGCCGACGTCACCGTGCCCGGCCGGATCTGAACGTCTTGGCCCACGAGTAAGTCGGCAGGGCTGGCGAAGCTGAAGCCCAAGAAGCTGAACCCTCCGACCTCGCCCACTTCTGCCAGGCCCACTTGGAAAGTGGCAGTCGGACTAATGGTTACGACCACGGGAGACCCTTCGGAAATCCCGTTCACGTCCGGCTCTTCTCTGAAAACCACCATGTGGAACTGCGTGCTGCTGTCCACGCTGGTGATGGTTCCCTTGATCGCCTCCTTGCTGGCATCTTCCACAAACTCAACGCGTTTGGCCAGCATGGTGCCGGTGCCGTTTTCGCTTAAATTGACCTCCAGGATATGGTCCACCTTGATGCAGCTGAAGTTCTGCGGACTGGCGGTGCATCCCGCGCGATCAAAATCTTCAAACACCGTGTTGCTGTCCACATTGACGGTGAAGGACTGGCCGCTTCTCCGGTTCATCAACGTGAACTGGTTGGTCCCGACCACGGTCACCTGGCCTTCTACCTCATCCAGATCTTCCATCTCCTGCCCTTCGTCTGAATCGTCTCTGTGGATCACACGGGCTACCGTAACCGTAGGCTTGATGGAAAGGTCATTCTGTATGGAGGAATTCAGATTGAAATCCAGCTTGATCCCAAACACCGAATGCATGTCCACGGTGATCGGGAAGGGTGCGCCCGATATCGTTGCCGAAGACGGGTTGAAATTCGGCGTCAGCTGGCAGGCCGTGTCGTTGGCGCACGAACCGATTGCGGCTCCCGAGTGGTTCACGATCGTCAGTTGCGCGTTCCCGAAGGTTAAATTGATGCTTGCATAGGTGTCGGGCGGGACGTTTGCCAGGCTTAAAAACGCCGTGTCGGTTTGCAGGTGTCCGAACTCGACTTCCACGGGCGATGACAGTACCGGAACCGCTGCCTTGCTCGAATCCGCAGGCTGCAGGCTGGCCCCGGTTATGGAAGCCTCAAAAAATAGGACGGCTACGCCGCTCGGCGGTGTGTCACGAATTGTCAAGCTCATCGGGACACTGCCGTTGGGGTTCACGGAGTTCATGGAACCGCCGCAAGCGGCCAAAACGGTGCTGCTCAGAAGTGCCAGCGCAAAAGGAATGGTTCGCCTCATGGACAATCCTCCAGAATTAGTACCAATTTGGGAACGACACACACCGGCGACGTGAGGGCGGACGTCTTTCTTCCCATGGATGCCGAGCCACCAGAATGAGTTGCTTCGACCTTCACGTGAATTGAAATCTCACCACGGGGCCCAGGCGTCTGCCTAAAGACCGCGAGGTACAGTAGCCGAACGTCGCAGCTCACCGCGTAGTTCAACCTGCCCCCGCAGCTGTTCAACCCTCAATTTCTCCCGTTCCCTGCGAATCACTTAGCCAGTTGAACCCGCCATACTATCCTTTCCCATGTATACCGAATCCCACTCTCGTCGAACTTTTGTTTCTTCTCGCCGCCCCGGAGCGTCAATTTCCCATCCCCTACTCGTTCTGACCGCCCCGGCCATGTCGGGGGCACTGGCCACCAACTCTTTTCCCTACCTCGTTACCTCCGTACCTGCTTGCTTCCTCTTCTCTAACTCCTTTTCTTGCCACACATCAAAAAAATTCGCCTGTAAGTCTAACCATTGCCACAGATCCGAAAACGCCCCTTTCTAAGTCCTCCATTTGCCACACATCCGAGACCCCCGGGGCGTGCCCTGCCTCTCAGCCCGCACCTCGCCGATTGCCAGTCGTCGCTCATCACCCGCCACTCATCAGTCGCCACTATACTCAAGTTCTTTCTTTTCACACTCTTGCGCACTCTTTTTGCACGCATGCAAAACTCAACCCTTTTGTTTTCAATCAATTCCGCACTCTTTGCCAAAAAACCGGAGTGGGGATGTTATGAACCAAACATTTCAGCGGCCCGCCTCTTTCGGTTACAATCGCCCGGCTGTAAGTGGCACGCCGCTAACCCAAATGCCCTGTGGGTGCAAGAACGAACTGGTGGTTCCGAGGTGCGCGAATGAGTGGTCGCCTTTGGCCGGTGGGATTCCTTTGTCCATCGAATTCAGCAACACGAGCTTCCTGGGGATTGCTCTGCCTCGTTTGCTTCACCGCCAGCGCACGCGCCCAGGAGCGCCGCGAGCGCGAACCCAATAGCGTCTACGCGGAACGCCGCGCCAGGCTCGCGGCACAAGTGGATGGGCCGATCGTTCTTTGGGGCTACACGGGCCGCGAAGAAGTTTCCCAGACCTACGTCTTTGAACAGGAAGAGAATTTTTACTACCTCACCGGCCTCAACGAAGAAGCCGCCGGACTTTTGATTCTTCCCCCGGCCAGGGGTGGTGACTCCGCGAACGGATCGCGCGAAACTTTATTTCTTCCTGCGAAAAATCCGCAAAAGGAAAAATGGAACGGCGTCCGCATGTCGCCGTCGGATCCCGGCATCGAAGCTCGCACGGGTTTCTCCAGCGTGAAATCGTTCGAGGAAATGCGTGCCGCTGTCGAGAATCTTGCGAAGACGATTGCTAACTTCTACACGATTCTTCCCTATCAAAAGGAACTCGGCGGCTACCCGCACGAAAAAACTGTCGTCGATTGGCTTCAAGGCGCCGCGCCGCAAGCCAAGCTGAAGGATATTCGGGCTCAGATTGGAGCCCTGCGCCAGATCAAGTCACCCGGCGAGCTCGCCTTCTTGAAGGAAGCGATTGACTTGTCCCTGGATTCCCACTTCGAGGCGATGAAGCTGATGCGCCCTGGGCTCTACGAATACCAGGTGGCGGCAAAAATGATTGAAATCCATGCCTGGGGCGGATCGGAAGCGGAGGGCTACGCCCCCATCGTTGGCGCCGGTCCGAACTCCACCGCGCTGCACTACGACAAGCTCTCACGCAAAATCGAAGACGGCGACATCGTGGTCATGGACGTTGGCGCACAGTATTCCGGCTACTCCTCGGATATTACCCGCACCATTCCCGCCAACGGCAAGTTCACCGCGCGCCAGCGCGAAATTTACGAGATTGTTCTCGGCGCGCAAAACGCCGCCCTCGCCGCGCTGAAGCCGGGCATGGATTTCTGCAACAAGAGTGGCAAGAGCGTACAGAAAATTGCTTACAATTACGTCGATTCCCACGGAAAAGACCTTCACGGCAAATCCCTCGGGCCCTATTTCATCCACGGCCTGGGCCATCACATCGGCCTGAACGTTCACGACGCCGGGGAACATTGCGCACCTTTCCAGCCCGGCATGGTCATCACCGTTGAACCTGGTATCTACATTCCCGAAGAGAATCTCGGCGTGCGCATCGAGGACGACGTCCTCATCACTGAATCGGGCCACAAGCTGCTCAGCGAACGCCTTCCCCGCGATCCCGATGAAATCGAAAAGATCATGGCGAAGGCCGAATTGGCGCGCACACAGGGTGAAAAAGACGAGGCCCGTGGAAAGAATTCGCCAGCGGAATCGTCCGCTGACAGCGGCGTGATCCGAAGCTTGATTGAGAAATATGCGAAATCCATTGATGGCGCGGACACCGATCTCGCTGCGGAGGTCTGGCTGGATTCGCCGGACGTTTCCTTTATCCACCCATTGGGCCATGAGCACGGTTTCGAGCAAATAAAGCAAAATGTCTACATGCATCTGATGGGCGACACCTTCTCCGAACGCAAACTGAGTGTTCATGACGTTTCCGTTCATGTATACGGGGACGCGGCCTGGGCCGAGTTTTATTGGGATTTCGCCGCCAAGTTCAGAAAAGATGGCTCTCCTCTTACGACACACGGCAGAGAAACGCAGCTCTACCGCAAAGAACAAGGCCGATGGCGCCTGGTTCACGTTCACTATTCCGGAATGCCGGCCACCGGAGAGCGCCAAGGTTTCTGAGCGGAGGGAACATTTTTTTGAAGGAAACTCTTTTCCGGGCAATGAGGCGGATTGACCGCCGCGAACGAGACACTCTATACTGATTATCCGCGCTGGACGCGGATTTTGCGCCAGCGTGCCTCGAGTCATTCCGGATGCGGCCGTGTTCCTGGCCCGCCTGAATTTCCGAAATTCGCAATTGTTCTAGGGAGAATATGAGCAGCGTCAAAGCGACACAACTCCGCCCCGGCATGGTCATCCAGCACCAGGGGCAGCTTTTCACCGTTTTCAGCACCGAGCACCGCACGCCCGGCAACAAGCGCGGCTCCATGCAAACGCGCATGAAGAATCTGAAATCCGGGGCGATTATTGATTACCGCTTCCGCGCTGAAGAATTTATCGATCGCGCGATCCTTGACGAGATCGAGTATGAGTACCTCTACAACGAGGGCGACGCTTTTCATTTCATGAACACGCAAACCTACGAGCAGATGCACCTTACGCGCGAACAGCTTGGTGAAACCGTCTACTACTTGATTCCCAACACGGTGGTGAAAGTCGAATTCTTCGATGAAAAACCGATCGGCGTGGACCTCCCGGACACCATGGATCTGAAAGTGATCCACACTGAACCCACTTTGCAAAAAGCCACCGCCAGCGCGGTGATGAAGCCCGCGACCTTGGAGACTGGATTGATCGTGCAGGTGCCGCCTTTCGTGAACGAAGGCGACAAGATCAAAGTGGACACGTCCGAAGCGCGTTATGTTCAGCGCGTCGAGTAGGTTTCGATTCTTTGCTTTTGTGTGAGTCTGACGGATGATGGCAGCTTGAGTTTCCGCCTCCGCAGCTAATTTCAGCGCAAGCCGGAATTAGAAGAGGCAGAACGGCGTCCCGGTGCAAACCGGGACGCTTTTTTTTCGGGGCAGTATCCACGCGCGTTTTTTTACATCCGGCTGCGAATGCGTAAATCCAAAATTGCGCTTCGGAAAGGCTAATGTTTTCCAGCTGAACCCGCCGCGGATTTCTCTCCCGCCGGATGCGCGCCAAACACGCGGTCGAAGATGGCGTCGACATAGCGAAGCTGGCGCTGCAGATCGAAGGTGTGCGCCAGAGCTTTCGAATCGAGGTACTTCGCAATACGCTCATCCTTCGAAACGCGGTCGCGGAAACTGGTGTCCGTTTCCCATGCGGCCATGGCGTTTTCCTGCACCGCTTTGTACGCATCGTCGCGCGGCATGCCCTTTTCCACCAAATCCTGCAGCAACTGCCCCGAGTAAACGAGGCCGTGGGTGGATTCGAGATTTCGCAGCATGCGCTCCGGGAACACGCGCATTTGGCCGAGGATCATGGTCATTTTCGAAAGCATATAGTCCACGAGAATAGTGGAGTCAGGAAGGATGATTCTTTCGACGGAGCTATGAGAGATGTCGCGCTCGTGCCAGAGGGCGACATTTTCGAACGCCGCGAGCATATTCGAACGCACGAGGCGCGCGAGGCCGCAAATTTGCTCGCAGGTAACGGGGTTGCGCTTGTGAGGCATGGCGGAACTGCCACGCTGCTCGCCGCTGAAGGGCTCCTCGGCTTCGCGGACTTCGGTGCGCTGGAGATGGCGGATTTCGAGCGCGATTTTTTCGAGCGTGGCAGCGATGAGCGCGAGGGCGCTGAGATATTGCGCGTGACGGTCGCGCTGAATAACCTGGGAAGTGACGGGCGCAACGCTGAGCCCAAGGAGCTTGCAGATACGCTCCTCCATTTCCGGGCCCAGGTGCGAGGCAGTACCGACGGCGCCGGAAATCTTTCCGACGGCCATTTGGGCCGCGGCATCGCGGAAGCGACCGATGTTGCGCTGGTTCTCCGAAAACCAATTGGCGATTTTCAGGCCAAACGTGATGGGTTCCGCGTGAATGCCATGAGTACGGCCGATTTGCGGGGTGTGACGGAATTCGTGAGCGCGCAGATCGAGAATTTCTCCAAACATCACCAGGTCTCGCTCGATCAGTTTTGAGGCATCGCGAACCTGGAGGGCTTGCGCGGTGTCCACAACGTCATTCGAAGTCATGCCGTAATGCAGCCAGCGCGCGGCGGCGGGATCGGCGATGGATTCGCCGACGGCCATGGTGAAAGCGATGACGTCGTGCTTCACTCTGGCTTCGAGCTGATGGATTTGCGCCACGTCGATTTTGGCGCGAGCGCGAATCGCGGCCGCGGCATCCTTGGGGACCTGGCCGGCTTCGGCAAGCGTTTCGGTGGCAGCTAACTCGACTTCCAGCCACTTGGCGAACTTGTTGGCGTCGCTCCAAACGTGGCCCATCTCCTGGCGCGTGTAGCGTGGAATCAATTCCCTCTCCTAAGCCGCGAAAGAAGCGTCTGCGAATGTGCCCGAATTCCATGATACCGCAATTGGAGAACGCTTCGCTGCACGGCGATAGGCTGGGCGAGTGTCCGAAATTGGGATGGGCAATGGCGGAAGCGAGCAATCGCGAGGTGCAGGCGAAGGTTGCGAGCCGGATAAGACTCTGGGCAGCAAGGGTTTGCGGGTTGATTCGGAGCGGCACAAGAGTTGCAAAAGGGGAGGGTGTAGGATGTCTACAGCCTGGGGGTAGGATGTCGACAGCCTTGGATGAAACAAAGGGCGGGGTTCCGTCGTCAATAGCTAAGAGCGGCAGCAAGCAAACGGATCGGCAGACGTAGTTGAGCGGCATACTTTAGGCGGAAGGGCCTAACTGGGGAAAAGAGCATGGGAGAAAAGAGAGCGCGGTACCAGAACCGGATCGAGCTTTTGCAGGGAACGCTGGACCTGCTGATTCTGCAGACGCTGCAATGGGGACCCCAACATGGCTACGGAATCAGCGTGGCGATCCGGAATCGTTCCGGCGAGCTGCTGCAGGTCGATACGGGCTCGCTCTATCCGGCGCTGCACCGGCTGGAAAAGCAGAAATGGATCAAGGCGGAATGGAGAATTTCCAAAAACAAGCAGCGAGCAAAGTTTTATCAACTGACGGCCGCCGGAAAGAAGCAACTGACGCGAGAACGTTCGAAGTGGTCGCAGCTTTCGGACGCGATCGCAGGCGTGCTGCAGCCGGAAAAGTAGTGACGACGCGAGGAAGTAAGGAAACGCAGAGGTGTCCTGTGACTTTCTGGCGGCGTGATAGGCGGGATGCGGAACTCGAAGAGGAAGTGCAGAGCCACCTGGAGATGGCGGCACGGGAGCGTGTGGAACGAGGCGATATGGCAAACGAGGCTGAGCGCGCGGCGCGGCGAGAGTTTGGGAACGTGGGATTGGTGAAAGAAGTGACGCGCGATATGTGGGGCGGGAGATGGCTAGGGGACTTATACGAAGATGTACGCTACGGAATGAGGATGCTGCTGAAGAATCCGGGATTCGCGATCGTTGCCATTCTTTCGCTGGCGCTCGGCATCGGCGCCACAACAGCGGTGTTCAGCGTGGTTTACGGCGTGCTGGTGAACCCATATCCATACGC
>Ga0209648_10000820_pt1 | contig 24567 bp, 29 predicted proteins | sample GraSoi2013_115cm_FD_185830 | JGI IMG/M metagenome (GOLD analysis project Ga0209648, IMG submission 185830) | Grasslands soil microbial communities from the Angelo Coastal Reserve, California, USA - Sample 9_17_2013_115cm (SPAdes) (version 2) | ecosystem: Environmental > Terrestrial > Soil >... | reverse complement strand
CAAGGCGAAGAAGTATGCGGTTCACCTAAGCGATGAGCGATGAGGTGCCCATTTCCAATGAATTGTTTGTCTTCGACCTGTAGGCTCACACTGATTCCGGGCGGATGGTCGGCTACTCGGAAGTTAATTATGGAGTCCGCGGTCCAGAAAACGGGGTTCTCGGAGACTGGGATTTCCGGCTAAGCCAGTGTACGAGAACAGGAGTTGGCTACAACTCATATGTCGGTATCGGGCCGCGAACAACGGAAACCTTCCGGCGTGGGCTGAAAATCGTTGAAGCCATATTGGCAGAGTTCAGTTCTTATCTCCTCATTAAGCGCAGTATCAAGCACCTCAAGTTGCGTGTACGGAGGATCGGCGGAATAGCGTCCGTGGTGTAGTTCGATGGTATCGAGCTGCGATAGCAGGGTAGCCTCGGGTGAACGCAAAGAGTCAGCATTGAAGGTTGTAATCCCGGTTAGATGGCTATGCTGGCTCCGCTCTTTCCATAGCCGTTGGGCGACAGATTTGTTGGTTGGTGTATCCACAATCCATACCGGCACGCCCTCGGGAAGCGTTGTTAATCACTCCCCGAAATGTCGGTCAACAATTACGTACAACTTATATGGCACGGCGATCACGCAAGATATTGTGCAACGACTTGGATAGGGTGCGGCTGCCAAACATTCAACCAAAACACTGGGATTTCAGGCCGGGTCACAATCCGAGAACAGAACTTCTCAGGACTTGGCGTCTTTGCGTCGATAGTGAGCGATGACAATTGCACCGATTACGCAGGCAATGGCTGGAAACAGCCGATCAACACCCAACCAGAGGTGATCCCAGATTGTCGGTGGAACATTCCATTTCCAGTGGAAGGCGCGTAGAGATGCGTCCGCCACATATAGCACTGCCACGATATAAGCCCACCGTTCAGGTGTTTCGCTGTCCGCTGATACACAGACAATGGCAACAGCGACTATGGCCGAAACTGCTCGACCCATTGAAGTCATCACGCCCATCATGACTGCGCTGAGCAAGCTACCCGAATATGTGAAATGGACGTTGAGCTTGTCAAAAGGCCATGAGAACAGCGGCGCCGTCCAGAGCGAGAGGTAGTATGCCCCGAACGCGACCAGAACATTGCGGACAATCCTTGTCATTTGCTCTCGGGTGCGGGATTGGCACTAGGGCTCTCGGCGTCCCGCACCGATTGCTCTGGCAGTAAATTCGTGACGGTAAGAAAAGAGACGATCGAGCTTACGGCGTAGGAAAGGGCCTGCGACTATCCTTCCTAGCGCGCCCATCGGCAAGGCATATTCCACGCGATCCTCCAGGTAGCAGGCGGACGGGCCGTCGGGCTCGAAGCTGTGCGTGTGCCGCCATAGCGCGAAGGGCCCTTTAATTTGGGAGTCACGAAACATGCGTCCTTCCTTGCAGGCCGTGTGTTCGCTGATCCAGGTGCGCCAAAAAGGGCCTATGCGGACGCGGATCTCGATGCGCGAGCCGACGTCGCGAATAGTGCCAGTGCGCCGGATCACGTGAGCGTGCTCCCAAGGGGGCATCATGCGTTCAAGCGCTTCCGGTTCGGCGTGCCAAGCAAACAGGCGTTCCGCCGAGATCGGAAAACGCGTCCGTTTGACAAATACTTCGGGCATGATCCGAATTTACCAGTGTAGCTGATGTGCGCGAATCGGCTGATTGCAAAGTGAGCAACGCTCGCATCAGGCGCAGCCAGTCGCTGGTGACACAGCGAGATAATCGGACCAATATGAGCCCGATCCTCTGTAACCAGCGAGTGGGATGCATGGCACGATTCAGAAACTTTGACGCTGTAAAAGCTGCCGCAATCTGGCTGTATCTCGTAGCTGCGGCGACCGCCGTTAATTCCATAATCTTGAATAGAAGTCATCGTTTTATTGACCTGTTAGTGGGCCTCTCATTTACGCAGTTCGTGGACGCGATTTTCCTTGGCGTGGGCGTAGAGCCGGAAGGGTCGCCGGACTGGTATGTTGATGCTCTCCCTGCTTTGTTCATCGATGCATTATTTCTGTGCGTGCTCATAGTGCTTGCTGTCAAGGTTTTCCACGGAGGTCGCACTGCCGCCAAAGCTGCTCTCTGGTTCTATAGCCTTGACACGGCCGTGTTCGGCTTCATTTTCGTCTCATCAATCTGGGTGACGGTGAACGGAACTTTCCATACACCGGGCACGGCCATCGCATTACAGGGCTCAACCGTTGTGGCCCACATTGTTGGCATCTTCATCATGTTTCACGCAGTGCGAACCGGCACTCCCAAACTGGAAAACATTAGACAATAGTTGTGGAGAAGATCGTTGTCTGAGGCTCAACTCCCGAGAAACCGGGTTCGAGGAGATCAGTGGCAATGTCCGCGAAGCCGACTTCCTGTTACCAATCCGGCCAACTTCCTCCAACCCCGTTTCTGGATAACTTCCGGTTTGCCGACAATCCGACCGTAATGCGGTCCGTCGAGGGAAACTTGGAGTCAGGCGTAGGATCCCCTAATTCAAAAGTGAGTTCGGTTTGCAGCTCGGGTTGCGAGTAGAGGGCCACCAGTCACAATGGCTAAGTCGTTGGATGTGTTCTACAGAACGGCGTGGGACGAATGAGATCTTGATGTCATTGCTTGCACATTCCTTTCACGCTGAATGCGCTACCTTGATCGGACTATGTAAACTCCGCAGGGCAACGTTGAATTCCACACGGAGTATTAGATAAACGCGCGTTCGATCAATGCCCGTGAGGATCCTCAGTTCTCTGCGTTTTGAACTGACGCACCCGTGACGGTGTAGTTCTGATGGTTGATAGTGAGAACCTTTTGCCCGTACATTCTGACCTTTACAAACGTTTCATCTTTCTTTGAAAGCCAGAATCCATCTATTCTTTGATACTCCCGCACGAAGTCGGCCCGTTCTATCCAAAAAGACAGTTTCTTTGCGGGATGCCCGACGATCCGAACGACGGCATAATCCTCAGTATCAATCCACACCTTTCCTTCAAACAGATACTTGTCCGACCGTTTTGGAATCGCCCGGACGACGAAGCAGTGATAACGTCCCACTTGTTGTTCGCCAAGGAGCTCAAATTTGTAGTTCGCTGGGATGATGGCGCTATCGTGACGCTGTTTTCCGGAGGCTGCTTCGATCTCACTGGCGATCAAAGGGTTGAGCGCCAAACGGCGTACGAGCGCCGAGCCTGATTCCGCTGTCGTAACAAAAGTCTTCTTGTCCGGCGCGCGATATTCCATTTGTCCACTTTCCTGGGCGCGCACCTTCCCGGCCGTGTCAGTCACCTCGTAAGTTCTCAACTCGACATAGCCGAGTAAGGCGGCGTTCCGAACCTCATTGTGCTTGATCAGTTCGCTGAAGAGCCGTGTTTCATTGATGTCTGTTGGGGGGGGCTCGACGGGCGCTGTGACATCGGCACTACTCTCCTCCCGATCCGACTGTGCTCTGCCACTGGCACTAGCTCTTGCCGTCATCATTCCCAGGAGAATGAGGGCCACAAGATAGGATGTGGTTCTTACATTCGGCATTGTCATGTCTTCGGCTCCCCCCTTGTCGGTTTGCTTCAATCCTCGAAGCTGCGCACGCCACCCTGGAATTTGTTCTTGATCATGTTGGACCAGAGCCACTTGATTACACGGGCATCGTTGTAACAGTACGCCAAGTTATGGTTCAACGTTGAGAAACAGTGGCGTTGACAAGTCGTCTTCATGGAGGAGAGCTGCGACTGATCGAACTTTGGACGATCAATGTTCCCCCAGTCGAACGTTGACGCATACATCGGAAAGCAAGGCGCGACGGTGCCGTCGGTACGAATGATGACGTTATTCTGTCCGGCACGGCAGTTCCATTCGGCGAAATGTAACTCGCCGCTCGCGTCTTGGACGACGCCGGGCATCGAAGCGAGCAGCTTGGCCTGATGATCGCCTCCGTTTGTCCCGTCACCATTCCAGCCGTATTCCCTTAGATCGAGCCCAGAAGACATGCGCATAAATGCCTTAATCTCTTGCAGCCGTTGAACCGAGTTCACCATCTGGTACCCTGATTTATTTTTCTCGATCAGCCAGTCAACCAGAGTATCGACTTCACGCCAGTCTTCCGGGCGGATGTACGTGGGGTTGTCGTAGAGATGCTTGAAGTGGTCGTCCTGTTCGAGCATCGGAGTTTCGTTGATGTGGTAATCCGTGGCCACGCGATGATCGTGGGCGTATTCGGTGAGCTTTCGGACCTTCTGTATTATTGCGGCAGATATTGATGTTGAAGAAGACCAGGTAGCCGTCCACGTATTGCTTGTGCAGGATATGCTCTAGATTTTTCTGCGCTGGGACAAAAGCCTTGGGCAGGCTGGGTTTGAGGTCCCATGAATCCATGGCAAAGTTGAAGACGGAGACGCCTGCGTCGCCAAGACGATCCGCCACGTCGGGCCGAAGCAAGCGGCCATTGGTGGCGATATAGACCCAGAATCCTTTTTTTGCAGCGTAGTAGACGACTTTGTGCACGAAATCCGGCCGCAGGAGCGGCTCTCCGCCCATTAACGCGAGTACTCGGCATCCATTGTCGTGCAGCCAGTCGATGGAACGACGGGCCACGTCTTCGGTCATGCCTTTGACTTTGTTGTCGTAAGCCCAGCAGTACCAGCAATCCAGATTGCATTTGTACTCGATGAAAAGATATGCGGTGATGGGATGGAACTCGCCCGGCAGGACGCGGGAACGCATATAAGGAACCAACCATCCGCGTGAGTAGCGGTAGACATCTTTCGGACCCCATTTGCGTCTCTCAGGCGGACTGTCGGGTCCCGGATCTGTCAGCCGACCCGGAAATTGAGGGAACACAGGCTCCGGAAGGGTTAGCCCCTGGGCTTGAGCTGGTGCCGGTGGTCGCTGGTTAGAATTCATTAAAAGATCGTGGATCGCAACGTCGACGCGGAATTTTGCAGCCGTGGCCATAGTTATCCCTCGCGCGCTATTTGAGTTTGTAAGTCCAGGCCTACCGTGTTTTTCGATTTTCGTCTGCGCGCAGTCAGAGGGCACGCACGATGCCAACCCTCGCCTAAATCTCTTTGTGTTGGAAACGCTTAGCCAAGTATGAGATAGAGAAAGGGCGAAGCGCTTTCAGATCAGAATACCAACATGGTACTGCCAGGGAGCTGGCACTTTGCCTGCGATATGGCACGGCGGAACAAATGCGAATAGCGGGATAGCGAGCGATTAACGGAACCGTCAGTACTTTCCGCGGAGTTCTTATTTCTTTTGCTTATTGCCGCGATGAATCCCGACCTCCACATTGTCAACTGGAGAATGGAACCTTTCATCGCCCACGCGGGCGGTGACACCGTTGGATCCTGCAATCACCCAAATGGGTCAGAGCTTGTTCAGCCCGTCTAAAGCAGCCACCTTGTAAGCTTCGGCGAGGGTTGGATAGTTGAAGACCATGTCCCGGAAATACTCCACCGACCCACCGTAGAAGAGTACGGCCTGACCGATGTGTATAATTTCGGTTGCACGCTGTCCTAACGCATGCACGCCAAGGAGCTTGTTCGTTTCCGGATCAAAAAGCAGTTTCAACATCCCGGCTTCGTCGCCGAGCATCATGCTCTTGGCCAGCTCCGAGTACTTTGCGATTCCCACCTCGTACGGGACTTTATTCGACGTTAGCGTTTCCTCGGTCTGACCAACCATTGAGATTTCTGGAATGTTGTAAATCCCGTAAGGAAAAAGGTCGGGCATGTGCTCAAAGGGAATCCCAAACATATGACAGGCCGCTAGCCGACCCTGTTCCATCGACGTGCTTGCGAGTGCAGGGAATCCGATGACGTCGCCAGCTGCATAGATATGCGGGACGTCAGTCTGGAAGAACTGATTCACTTTCAGCCTGCCACGCGAATCTGCCACCAATCCAGTAGCTTCCAGGCCAAGCCGATCACCGTTGGCTTGGCGGCCCACGGCATAAACGAGGGCGCCGCCTTGCACTTTCTTTCCGCTCTCTAGTTGGGCAAACACACGATCGCGCACCGGATCGATTCCGACGTGCGTGACCTTTTCCCCCAACCGAAAGGTGACACCGAGCTGGCGCAAGTGGTAGGACAGCGCTTCGACGATTTGCCGATCTACGAAGTCGAGTACGACTGGACGCTGGTCGATCAAGGTAACCTCGGCACCCAAAGCCGCCATGAACGATGCGTACTCGAGGCCCACCACGCCGGCGCCTACGACGATGATCTCTTTCGGGAGACCGTCCAACTCGGCAAGGTGATCCGTATCCACGATGCGACGATTGTCAAAGGGAATGCCGGGGCTGTGCGCGGGCCTCGTGCCGCAGGCAATCAGGATCTTCGCCGCTTCGAGTTTAATCCCTTCGCCGGCGTCTTGAACTTCCACTGTATGGGGATCTAGAAAATGCGCAGTACCTTGATGAATCGCAATTCCATTGCGCCTGAGCTGCGCTCGAATGACGTCAGTCTCTCGCGCCACAATGGCGTTCACACGGGAAGAGACGTCCCGGAGAGAAATGTCGACGGCAGCCCGGGCCCCATTGCCATACAGGGCTCTTACGGCAGAGCCGGTAAGCTGAAAGATAGCCTCCCGTACCGTCTTGCTGGGGATTGTGCCGGTATGAACGCTCACGCCGCCGATCATGACGGTCCGATCGATCACGGCGACGCGCTTGCCTACCTTCGCGGCCGCGACCGCACCCCGCTGTCCCGCCGGACCACTGCCGATCACAACAAGGTCATATTCGGATAGACTCATCTTTGTCTCATAGCCTCTCCCTCAGCCTGGTTCGCGTCACCATCATCTTGGTTCTATACGAGCGGGACTTGTCGATCATCCTGTTGATAGGTGGGCCGGGCACGCATTCCATTTAGGTTTTAGTGAACTGAGATATTCCCACCTCTGCCCGGTTCGTTTCTCTTCAGCAAGAATGAGCTGAGAAACATCGTCACCGAGGCCGCAGCCAGCAACCAATACACATCGACATAAGAGAGAACCGCGGCTTGCGCTTGAACCAAAGCGTACAGTCGGCCCAGTGCCTGTTGTTGAGCGGTGTGCATGGCTCAGGCCGGCGTGCATAAGTCTGATCGCAAGAGCTTCAATCGCAACGTGAAACCGGCCGGACGCCGTGTATTCTGCCAAGACCGATTGATGGTATTGACTGCGTCGCGCGATTAGTGTTGTTACTGCCGACGTCCCGACGCTCTGCCCAATGTTGCGCATGAAATTCATAAGCCCGGCAGCAGCATTCGTTTTCTCCGCTGGCAGGCCGACGTATCCGGCAAGCGTGAGAGGAACAAATAAAAAGGCCACGGGGAGGTACTGCCACACACGTAATAGGGTGGCCGAACGAAAACTCATAAGCAGATCAACCTGTTTGGACGATATGTACATGCCCGCCGCCAGGCTTATCCAGCCAAAGGCTAGAAGATAGCGTGCCTGGAATCGGGTGGTCAGTTTGCCTACGATGGACAATGCGACGAGCACCACGAGCGCCCCGGCTGAAAGCACCATCCCGGCGCTTTGTGCCGTATATCCCATAAGAGTTTGCAGGAGTTGCGGCATAAGTACCGTGGAACTAAACAAAATCATTCCTAGGATCAAGAACATCACGTTCGTCGTCGCGACATTGAAGCTCTTGAACAAACGAACATCCACAATAGGCTCCCTTTGAAACATCTCCCAGATCACCAGCGAAACGAGACCCACGGCGGCGATCGCAACTAAGGCCGTAATGAGGTGAGATCCGAACCAGTCGTCTTCCTGTCCCTTGTCGAGAGCGATCTGCAAGGCGCCTACGCCGACAGTTAGCAGAGAAAATCCGATGAAGTCGAAGCTGGAAAGTCGCTTCTTCATGCGAGTCAAGTAAGGTGGATCCTCGATAAGCTGATTAACCAGTATGAATGCCAGAGCGCCAACGGGAACGTTAATATAGAAAATCCAGCGCCAGGAGTAGTTGTCGGTGATCCAGCCACCCAGCGTCGGACCGATGGCCGGAGCGCAGATGACCGTAATTCCGTACAGAGCAAAGGCCAGCCCTCGCTTCTCGGGAGGAAAGCTATCACCCAGGATGGCCTGCGCCATCGGCTGCAAGCCTCCTCCGAACGCGCCCTGCAAGACTCGAAACAGAAGAAGAAGCCCAAGACTGGGTGCGATCCCACAGAGAAATGAACTGACTGTAAAAAGCACAATGCACGTCAAAAAGAATCGCTTGCGTCCGAGCACTCCGACCAGCCATCCACTAGTCGGCAGAACGATTGCATTGGAGACCAGATAGCTGGTCAACACCCACGTGCTCTCGTCATTGGTAGCGCCCAGATTTCCCGCGATGTGGGGCAAGGCCACGTTAGCGATGCTTGTATCGAGCACCTCCATGAACGCCGCCAGCGAAACCGCAACCGCAATGATCCAAGGGTTGGTTTTGGGCCGCCAGATATCCTCTCCCGAAGTGCCGGAGCCGGCGCCGCTCATCGGACCCTCGTCACTTCGTTGCCCGGCGTGTCATTAGGCAGACTTTCCGTGGTCGCGGCGTTTTGAGCTGCGGCCGAGGCTATGACGCAGAGGGCAGAGGCGGCCAGAACCATGGCGCCAGAGAGCGGTCGAACATCGCCGGACAGAAAGCGCACTGCATAGCCCACCACCTTCTCCTTTCGCCCCGAACTCCTACGGGCGCAGCTTCCTGCCCACGCCAAGCTGGATTGGCCCTTTATTTTTGCGCGATCGGCGTGTCTGCCCAACAGCGGCTGTTACGAGGGCTGCGCCGATCACGATTCCTAAAATCACTAGCATCGTCATTGGTTTCCCCTTTGCATTGTTCCAATGCGTCGGATGTCACTTTCCGTCTTCTGAGCCGCGTTCACGCCGTTGCTCAAGGCGATTCCAGCCTCGTGTGAAAATAGCGACCTTTTGGAGTTCGCGTTCCGCCCGGAGCCAATCGTCAAGTTCTTGGCCGGCATGGGCGCCGCGCTCGAGATAGATTTGGTATGCGCGGAGCCTAATTTGGTCCTTCGTTGGCCCGTGGCTCACGGATGCTTCTTCTGTTTGCTGGGCTGACGGTGCTTGAGCGCCATTTCCTTTCTTCTTCGACACCATACTTAACTCCTTTCCAACATCCGGCCGATTTGCCCTCGATTCGGGAGCTTTTTAGTCTTTCCGCGCGGCGATCCAGTTTTGGCTAGCTGTGCCTCGGGCCGATTCCGTTTGGGCCCGTACCTGACAGAAAAATCAAAATGGCGAGCACAGTTACAAGTAGGAATGTCACCATGACTGCCTCCCTTCATCTCGCCTCTTTCTCCGTTCGCTCGGCTGCACGTGTGCAGACCGTGTGCGCCGTTCTGCTGCTCAATTACGCTTGTGCCTGCGGCCAAGAATGATGTTGGTAAGCAGCTCAATTTCCGTTCCCGGCCGACGGTCGCGGTCTGCATCAGTCCATAGGTCCAGACCTTCCGCTTCGGAACTGCTCTCAGACGATTCAAGGGACTCCAAAGTGGCGTCGAATGGAAGCTGGTGCTGGGTAATCAGCAGACCGATCACTTCACTCAGCTCCTTGCGATTAGAAATCCGGTCACCTATTACCAGTTCTTGCGCGGTTGGTTTCATGGCGTGACCTCCAGAAAACGGCTTCACACTTGAGAATTGCAACGGGTGTACCAAAGCCCGCCGGGGTTTCCGATCTACCGAACTTATTGATTTATATGCGGATCGCAGAACAGCGAGAGCTTCGCCAGATCGCAGTGCCAGCGTGCCGCTGCCAGTCGGCTGGCAGCTTTCCTGGCATGGCAATCCAGCGTGATTAGAGGAGGATTTCGAAGGATCAGTCCGACTACGCAGAAGGACGGGAGATTCCGAACTTCTTCATTCTGAGTTGCAGAGTGGATCGCTTCATTCCAAGATGTGCTGCGGCCCCCTTCGGGCCTGCCACAATCCAGTTGCACTGCGATAAAGCTTTAAGGATATGCTGCCGTTCTGATTGCTCCAGAACGTCCTGAAGTGCGCCGTCTCTCGGTGATTTCGGAGGCGTTATTTTTTCCGTGACGTGACCGGCCTTGGAAATTTTCAGATCAGCAACATCGACGTTTAGCGTAGAGTCCGTCGAAAGAATCACGGCCCGTTCGATCACATTCTGGAGTTCTCGTATGTTCCCCGGCCAGTGATATCGGCACAGGGCATCCATCGTCGTTGATGGAATCGTTTCAATCGCTTTGTTCATACGCCTGGAGAACTGCTGCGCGAAGTGCCCGACAAGCAGCGGAATATCGCCCTCGCGGTCCCGCAAGGGCGGAACGTGGACGGGAAAGACGTTCAACCGAAAGAAGAGATCTGATCGGAACTTCTGCTCGCTCACCATCTCTTCTAAGTCGCGGTTGGTCGCGGCAATCAGGCGTGCATCGGTGCGGAGCGTGCGCGAGCTTCCAAGCCGCTCGAACTCTCTCTCTTGCAGCACACGGAGCAGTTTCGTTTGCAGCTCAAGGGGAATCTCTCCTATCTCGTCCAGAAAAATCGTGCCGCCATTGGCCACTTCGAAACGGCCAATGCGTTGCGCAATCGCTCCCGTGAATGCGCCTTTCTCGTGTCCGAACAATTCGCTTTCCAGCAAGCCCGTCGGAATGGCCGCGCAGTTGAGCTTGACGAAGGCCTTCGAGCGCCGCGGGCTCAAATCATGAATGGCGCGCGCGATCAGTTCTTTACCTGTGCCCGTCTCTCCATATATGAGCACCGTTGAATCGGTCGGCGCTACGGTTTCCACTGGCTTCAAGACCCGGTGTAGAGCAGCACTCTTTCCGATGATCTGTGCGAAATTCATTTCCGAGCGGATTTCATCTTCCAAATACAACTTCTCTTTGGAGAGCTGGTCCTTTAGATCTCGAATCTCCCCAAACGCAAGTGCATTCTCCACGGCAATGGCAACTTGATTTGCGATTTGGGTCAGAAACTCGATATCGTTACCGGTAAATGCATCGTTCTGATATTTGACCACGCCGAATATCCCCAGCACGCGACCTCGGCTAATAAGAGGAAGGATGCAGACCGTTCCAGCGTCGGCTTGAGAGGTGTCCTTCATTCCCAGACGCCTCGCCTCCGCGACGCTCCCGCACCAGAGTTTGCCGGTTCGATAGACCGTTCCCGAGACATCTTCATCGATTGGGACAAGACTCTCCTCTTGGACGGATTCGTCTTTGAAGGGAAAATCCAGGGCATAGATCCGCAAGTGCGTGTTGTCGCTATCGGGAAGAGTAATGCCGACGCCATCGCAGCCCATAACCCGGCGCGTGCTCGCCACTACCGCTCGGAGAAGATCCCGGAAGTCGAGATTGGAAACCAGGTGATTCGTCAATTCAAGGAGAAGTCCAACACGCTCGCTCTTTTTCAGTAACTGCTGCTGTGAGGCCTGCCCTGCAGCAAAGTGGAGCGCATTATCGAATGCCAAAGCGATTTGCTCCGCCACTACCGAAAGAAAGTGAACTTCTTCGGCGGTATAGACATCCGGAGCCTTACTGCCAAAGGTGAGCGTTCCGACCTGAGTGTGGGCTGTGGTTAAGGGGAGAGTGCACACACAGCGGACTCCATACTTCTTCAAAATCTCTTGAAATTTGGAAAACGAAGCTTCAGGAGCCTCGAGCGAAGTGATCAAAGGCTCTTGGTTTTGATAGACCCACCAGGCATCGGACTCCTCCATAGCCAATTCGGGGTCTGGAGGGATAGCTGCTTCTGTCTCCGCGTCGATAGAGTGCCGGTGAAACGTATTCGATTTCTCGTCACGAATGGTGACACAGATATAATCAAACCGAACGACTCGGCGTAACTCCCTCACCAGCGCGCCAAATAGTTCCTGCGGATCTCGATGGGTTCCGATAGCATTCGATACGCGGACGAGTGTTTCGAACCGCGTGGCGGCAGAAAGCCGAGACCCGTCGGTAACTTCTTCCGTTCGCATCCGCCAAACCTCTCAGAGACTGCCGCTTGAAGGTTGGATGTCGCAACTCCTGTACAGGTTAGAAACGAAGTTTCGGGTGCAATGACCTCGTTCATTCTTTCCGTGTTTCAAAATGTTCGCGTTCGACAATCGTAAGCTTACTGCTGCCAACCTCCGCCAAGTGCCCGGTATAGTTGTACGAGACTTTGAAACTCGTTACCGCGGTCCTGCGCCAGAGTGAGTTGGGCGCTGAATAGAGAGCGCTGATTGTCGAGGACCTCGAGATAGGTGGCGATACCGCCACGGTAGCGCTTGAGTGATGTGCTAACAGAATCGCTGAGATCCTGGACCGTGTTTTCCTGCGCTACACGGATTTCGTAATATTTCTGATAAGCGATCAGAGCATCCGAGACGTCCCTGAACGCCCCCTGAATGGCTTGTTTGTAGGCGATCAGAAACTCTCGCTGTTGCGACTCGGCAAAGTGAAGATTCCCGCGGAGCCTACCCGCCGTGAAAATGGGTTGCGCCAATTGCGCTGCGCCGCCCCAGGTTCCGATATTGGAGTTTACGAAGGACGAGAACACTGAGCTGCGTCCTACAGCACCGCCCGCAGTGCCGGTGAGAGAAATCTGTGGAAAGAAAGCAGCTTTGGCGACTCCGATCTGGGCATTGGCGGAGATCAGATTTTGCTCGGCCTGGGAAATGTCCGGACGCCGCGCGAGCAACGAAGAGGGTAGACCAGCCGGGACCTCAGGAGGCAATTGTTGCTGGACCAGCGGGAGTCCACGTGCCACGCCGTGTGGGTAATCGCCCAGAAGAATACTGAGCGCGTCCTCTTCCAATCCGATCTCTCTTTGCAGTTCGGGAATCTGCGCGTTGGCGGTATCGAGCACCTGTTTAGCTTGCAGGACGTCGAGCTGCGTGGCGACGCCGTGCTCGAGGCGGAACTGCGTCAGATTGACGGCGTCCTGCTGCGTCTTGATGGTGTCGCGAGTGATCTGGAGCTGCAAGTCAAGCGACAGAAGCGCGAAATAGTCGCTGGCCACGTCACTTACCAGTGTAAGGATCTCGGTCCGCTGGGCATATTCTGTGGCCAGAAGCTGGGCGCGCGCGGATTCGGTGGCGCGTCGCAATTGACCAAAGAGGTCCAGCTGAAACGTCGCATCAGCGGCGTATGTTGCATATCTGGTTGCGAATGGGAAGCCCTGAAAGCTCCGTTCATCGACTGCATTTCCGCTTGCGCTCAGTTGCGGGAACTGGTTCGAGCGGGTGACCATGAGCTGAGCGCGTTCCTGCATGATTTTCTCTGTAGCGGTTTGCAGATCATAATTCTGCTTGAGAGCCTGCCGGATCAGGTCCTGTAGAACAGAGTCTTGGAAGACTTGCCACCAAGGAAGGTCTGCAAAAGAAGCTGCCTGCGCTTGGGCCTGGTCCTGCGAATCATCGTTCGGCCCGTGATAGGCGGTCGGCACAGGAACTGTCGGTTTGTGGTAGTTAGGGCCGACCGTGCAGCCTTCGATTAGGATTGATGCCACGATAACGAAAATCAATGGCCGCATTTTCTTCAGGAATTTCATGAATCCCTCTGCTGCGAGTCTCTCTCGTCGGTGAGTTGGTGGCGCCATCTCAGTCTCCTGGCGCTGGCGCGGGCGTTGCTTGGCCTTCAGTGGGAGCGTGCTTCTTGCCGACACCTGACCACTTCTCCACGAGATAGAAGATTGCTGGAACGATGAGGATGTCGACGGTGCTTGCCGCCAGCATGCCGCCGATTACGGTCGTGCCCATGATTTGGCGCGCCACCGAACCGGCGCCGGAGGCCATCCATAGCGGCACGCAGCCGAGAATGAACGCAAACGAGGTCATCAGAACGGGACGCAGGCGAAGCCTTGCCCCTTCGAGAACCGCATCAACCAGAGGCTGTCCCTTTTCGTACCGTTCCTTGGCAAATTCGACAATCAAAATCGCGTTTTTGGCGGCCAGACCTATCAGCATCACCAAACCGATTTGCGAGTAGACATCGGTCTCGATCTGCACCATGTAAGCCGGATAGAAAACGCCGAGCACCGCCCGGCGCAGCCACAACATTGCAAAAGCCCCGCACACCGCCCCCGACGTGCCCAGGAGCACGCTGAACGGCAACGACCAGCTCTCGTAGAGCGCAGCCAGGACTAGAAACACAAATACTAGCGAGAAACCGAAGATGACTGAAGCAGGCACTCCTTCACGCGCCTTCTGCTCTTGATAGGACATGCCCATATAATCAAAGCCCATTTCGCTGGGCATGGTCTGCCTGAAGACTTCTTCCAGGGCCGCCGTCGCCTGGTCTGAACTATATCCGGGCGCGGCACTACCGTTGATTTGCGCTGAGCGATACTCGTTGTAGCGCATGGTGAATTCGGGGCCGGAACGCGATTCGAACCTCGTTAGCGCAGACAGCGGAACCCTGTCACCCCCGCTGTTGCGGACGTAGAACTGCCCTAGATTTTCCATATTGGACCGGTAAGGCGCTTCGGCCTCAACGTACACCTGCCAAGTACGGCCGAACTCGTTGAAGTAGTTGATGAACAGCCCGCCCATGAAAGCCTGAATAGTTCTGTAAACGTCGCTGACGGCCACACCTTGCTTAAGCACTTTGTCCCGGTCCACATCCACGAACTTCTGCGGCACGCTCGGCAGAAACGTCGTGCTGATCGCCCCAATTTCGGGGCGTTTACGAGCTGCCGCCAGGAATTTCGCCAGGTTGCCCGCAAGGAACTGCACGTCCCGCCCGGCGCGGTCTTCCAGCACGAACTGAAATCCGCCAGAAGTGCCAACTCCAGGGATCGCCGGAGGCGAGAAACTGAAAGCGATTCCTTCTGGAAGTTTGCTGAGCTGCTGGTTCAGGCGCGTCTTGATTTCCTGATACTGTTCCGCCCTGGATTTACGGTCGCTCCAGGGCTTCAAAGTAACGAAATAGAAGGCGTTGTAGCTGGTCCGGACAAAGCTGAGCAAGCTGAAGCCAACAATGCTCGTGGTGTATTGGACGCCTGGAGTGTTGGCAAGAATCCCTTCAACCTGCCTCGCCGCATCGCTTGTGCGTTCCAACGAAGCCGCATTGGGAAGCTGCATGTTGATGAAAACATAACCCTGGTCTTCGTCGGGCAGGAAGCTCGAGGGCAGACGGCTGCCAAAGAAACTTGCGGCCACGCCGAAGGCCGCAATCACCACCAAAGCCAGCACACCCTTGCGAATAACGCCACCGCAGAGTCGGACATAGATCTCGGTGCCGCGCTCGAACATGCGATTGAACCCGTCAAAGAACTTGCGGAGCGGCCCGTGGCTCTCCCTCTCTGGCCGGAGCAGCAAGCCGGCAAGTGCCGGGCTCAGCGTGAGAGCGTTAAAGGCTGAGAGGACCACCGAGATGGCGATGGTGAGAGCAAATTGCTGGTAGAGCCTCCCGGTGATGCCGGGGATCAAGGCCGTCGGTACAAACACGGATGAGAGAACCAGGGCAATAGCGACGACGGGACCGGAGAGTTCTTCCATCGCCTTCCGAGCGGCATCTTTCGGATGAAGACCGTCCTCGATATGGCGCTGTACGCCTTCGACGACGACGATGGCATCATCTACCACCAGGCCGATGGCCAGGACCAGTCCGAACATCGAAAGCGTATTGATAGAGAAGCCGAAGATCGGAAACAGTACAAAGGTACCCACCAGCGAGACAGGCACGGCCAGCAATGGGATCAGCGTAGCGCGCCAATCTTGCAGGAAGAGGAAGACGACAAGGATGACCAGAACGATGGCGATGACGAGGGTTTGAATAATCTCCCTCATTCCTTCAGTCACCGCGCTCGTTTGGTCTAGAGATATGGCGTAATCCATGTCTTGCGGAAAGCGCCGCTTCATCTCGGCCATCAGCTTTCGGACGCCTGCGGCCGTTTGGACGGCATTGGAACCAGCATCGTCAGCCGCAGGAATGACGATGGCGGGCTTGCCATTCAAGCGGCTGACGATGCTGTAGTCCTGTGCGCCCAGTTCGACGCGGGCGACGTCCCTCACCCGAACAATTCCGCCATTTGGCGCCTCGCGCACGATCACGTTTTCGAATTGTTCCGGAGAGGTCAGCCTGCCCTGTGCAAGCACGGAATAAGTAAATTGCTGGTTTGCCGGGGCTGGTTCGCCACCGACCTGGCCAGCAGGATTGACCGTGTTCTGCGCCTGCACGGCATTGACGATGTCCGTGACCGTGATGCCCAGCTTCGCCAGTTTGTCAGGCTGTACCCACAGCCTCATCGCATACTGCCCTGCGCCGAAAACCTGCGTCTGGCCCACACCGTACAAGCGGGCGATGGGGTCGTTGAGGTTGATATAGGCGTAGTTGCCAAGGAATTTTGTATCGTAAGTGCCCTTGGGGGAAAATATTCCGACCAGCATGAGCGGGGCGGTCACGGACTTTCTGATGGTGACCCCGTAGCTGTTAACGTCCGGCGGAAGCTGACCGGCCGCAAGTTGTTCGCGCGACTGTGCGAGGATGAGATCGGTATTTGGATCTGTCTTCAGGTCGAAGTCCACGACCATGGTGGTTTGCGAGTTGGCGGTGGCGTTTAGGGAATACATATAGTTCACGTTGTCCACGCCGTTGATTTGCTGTTCGATAGGCGTTGCCACGGATTGCTCCAGGGTCTGCGCGTCCGCCCCGACATAGCTGGCTTGCAACTGAATTTCCGGTGGAACGATGTTCGGAAACTGCGCTACAGGCAAACTCACGATCGTGATGGCGCCTACAATCACCGTAAGAATTGCGATTACCATCGCGACGATGGGCCGTCTTATGAAGAACTTGGACATGGCTCTTGGTTCCTTTCAATCAAACTATGAAAGCCCTCTGCTGCGCGTTCGCTAGAGAGGCTTGACGTTCATTCGGTTACAAATGGCTTGGGCTGCACGATCGTGCCTGGGAGGAGAGTCTGCTGGCCCTCCGCGACGACACGTTCGCCCGGCTTCAGTCCATCTTGGATAATCCACATGGTGCCAATGGGGCCCCCAACTTTGACAGGGCGGACGGCGATCTTCTCGTCCTCTCCGACAACGTCAACCTGATAGCTGCCTTGCAACTCTGACACCGCGCGCTGTGGGACTAGTAAGGCGGCTTTCTCTATTCGGACTACTGCGCGGACTTTGCCGAACTGTCCGGGACGAAGAAGATTGCCCGGGTTGGGAAAGAGCGCCGCAAGTTGGATCGCGCCCGTGTTCTGATCGACTGCACGCCCCGCGAAGTAAAAGGTGCCCTCATGGGGATAGGTTGTCCCGTCCGCGAGGATGAGTTGCAGCTTCCAGCGCTGTCTTTCCGAGCTTGAAAACTGTTTCTGCAATTGGAGGTAATCTTGTTCGCTGACCGTGAAATAGTCCCTGATCGGGTCGAGTGTCGAAACGGTAGTTACCGGAGTGCTACTCGGGTTGACCAAGGCCCCTACCTGTAACTGGGCTTGGCCGGCGATGCCACTGATAGGCGCGGTCAGCCGCGTAAAACCGAGGTTGAGCTTTGCTATTTCGACGGCCGCCTCGACCGTCTTGATCTGTGCTTTGGCAGTCGCCACGGTGGCTATGGCTGCCAAGTTATTCTGAGTGGCATTATCGAGATCCTGCTGGCTCGCTGCCTGCTCCTTCGCCAGCGGAGCGTAGCGTTCCACATCAAGCTGGGTGCGGTCTTGGACAGCTTCGGCATTGGCAAGTTGGGCGGTCGCCTGTGCTAACTGTCCTTCGGCTTGGTCGAGAGCCGCCTTAAACGGCTGTGGATCAATTTCGAAGAGGAGTTGACCTTCTCTGACCAAAGCGCCCTCTTGGTAGTCTTGCCGGACCAGGTAGCCTGTGACTTGCGCTCTGACGTCGGCGTTTACGTACCCGTCCAACGTACCAATCCATTCGCCGTAAATCGGAACGTCCTTCTGCTCGACCTGCGCCACCATGACATCCGGAGGCACTTCCCTCCCTGCACCGGACGCATGTTTTGCGCGCAGCGCTCCAACTGTCAGACCAATGGCCACCAAAGAAAGCGATCCTGCTATTACGAAATTGCGTCTAAGAGAACTATTCATCGTGTGTCTCCGAAATCCGTCCCGCTTCATTAACTTGCGTCCTTCATGCCGACCGATAACGTCATATCCAAGTTCTTTCATATTTAAGGAGGATTCCTCCCGGAGTTCGATCTTCTTAAAGACGTCTACCCGCTGTGGCACAAATCGCAACTCCTCGGCCGCGTCGTCCAGCTTGGCTCTCTACCAGCAGGCCGGCGGGCCGAATGATCACCGAGGCGATCGCAGGCTGCCGGCTGGCAGTCGGGAAGAGATTTGCAGGATCAATGCGGCTTGCTCGCCTCGCGCAATCGCTCCTGGCGATCAGCTGGCCCCAGACGACGCTTGAGTGTTTCGCGCAACTTCCTTCGACCGCGGAAGACCCTTGATTTCGCAGTAGCAACGGACACTCCCATCATTTGGGCGCTCTCTTTGAGTGATCGCTCGTCAAGCTCGTAAAGCTGCAGGGCTGTCCGCATTCCTGGCGCTAGCTGCTTCATGGCAAATGAAAGGATCCGCTCCCGTTCTCGCTGTGAACAACTCCGTTCTGGACTTGCACCTAAATCACGAATCTGGAGGACAAGTGCGTTCTCTTCAGCCTTTGTTAACTCGTCCATCGATACCATACGCGCACGATGGTTTGTCCGCAGGCACATGAGCGCTTCGTTGATCGCGATCCGTGTTAACCACGTATAAAACGATGATCTACCTTCGAACTTCTGCAACTGCACAAATGCCTTTTGAAAGCTTTGCTGAACGACATCTTCGGCGTCCTCTCGGCTGCGGGTCACGCGCTGCGCAACGCATAGAATCCTCCGGGCGTGACGCTCCACCAGAACGTCAAAGGCGTGGCTGCTTCCGCTCCTCGCGGCGGCGACGAGCGCCATGTCTCCTGTGCCCACCAGACTGCCGAGAGGAATAGATGCCGCTTCGTTGTCATCGATCCTGTCTTCGAAATCCACTGGCATTTCTCCTTCGTCTCCTTGAAATGCGCGTCGTGTTTTGCGTTCGTCGCCCGACTTCAGATCTCATTCGGGTTGAGGGGCGGGAGACAATACCGCTGAACGGGAGAGCCGCGAAAGAAAGAGGCGGGTCATCCGGTCGGCTTGGGTTTGCCGCTCATTTTCAGCGCCTCCAGCACATTCCTGATGTAGAGGCCGCTTGCGATGAACTGCACACCCTCTCTTGACATAGCGCGTAGAAGCTTTTCCCCGGCTCGGTCTACTGAGATGACATCATTGAGATCGATAACGCACGTGCAGACCTTGCGGCTTCGGTACGCCTTCTTCCAGTTCGTCCTGAGCTCGCTAACCCACGGCTCTACCAAACGGCCTTGCAGAACCCATCGCATTAGCGCTGGGGTTTTGGTGATGGTGATCCTCAACACATTTCCCTCTCTTGTTTCCGCATTCAGACGCAACTGCCTGCCGAAATCGGAAACGCGGAGGGCAGCGATCTTTTGCAGAACGGCGACGGTCCGATGGTTGCGCTTCGCAGGCTCTTTTTGGCTCACGAGTCGATCTCTTGCGCATGTGGACTTCGGTACCGCCGAATTGAAGGGAGACTTCGTCCATCTGCGACCATTAACCGAGATGCCTGGCCGTTGCTCCACCTCGGGGGTATCAACCGGGTTCGAAAACTCGACGGAGTCTTCACGCTAGTACTCCAAAATGACAAGCGCCTCACGGTCTTAAGGATTGCAACGAGCGTGCCAAAGCTCGGCGTCTTTCCGAAGCGGGGAACTTATCGGTTTATGTGTGGATTGCAGAAGAACGAGGGATTCGTCACATCACACTGCCAGTGTGCCACTGCCAGGTAAATGGTAAGCTGCTAGTTTGGGTAGCACACGCGAAGCCATCCCCGATAGAGTTGCTCACACTTATTGTGTCCGCCCCTTAGAGTTACCTTAAATTAATTTACGAGCGAGAGTCTTTCGAGGAGAGTCAAGAAGTTGGGATAAAGCGCGACAGCCAGCTTCTCCCATGAGGGAATCGTATCCCGAGTGACGGGGAAGCCGGAAGTAATCCCGAGCCGGAAGTCCGCTTGTGGGGCGTGACCACGCCGTCAGGGGTTTTCCAGACCGAGGTTGTCGTTCACCGCTTGGCTGAGTTTCTGCTTGCAGCCGAGATAGTGCTCAGTTGTCTGAACCGAGGCGTGCCCAAGCAGAAATTGAATCTGCTCAAGTTCTCCGCCCGCCGAATGGCATAATTGTTCACAGGTCCGGCGCAAGTCATGCGGGGCTAGATCCTTGATGGCACGCTTCGCGGCCGCTTTCATCATGTGCCAGATCGCCTTGGGCGTGATTCTGAGACCTCCAAGGGGGTATCCGGGGAACAAGTGATGGAGCGCGCGCTGAGCGAGGGGCGTGTACTCATCACGGAGGACCGCGACTTCGGCGAGTTGGTGTACGCGCGCGGGGCGAGGAGACATGGGGGTTCAAGCCGCAAAAATATGCTCCAACTCAGGCAAACGCGCATATCATTGCCTCAGCCCGGGGGTCGTAGGTGAAATTCCGGTTTACACGAATCAACGCCGGCCTACGGGCGAATGCCGGCACAACAGGGAGGCATCCATGAGAGCTTTGATCGCTGGTTTGGGGCTTGCGTCGATGCTGGCCACCGGGACAGCCGCCGCGCAATTGGCACCGTTCAACGAAGCGGGGGTGACCATGGGTCACTGGCACTTCGCTTCGCGCGACGTTCAGGCCAATAAGAAGATCTTCGTCACCATGGGCGGCACGCCGGTCACGGGCGGCAACGAGACCGTCTTGTTCCCTGGCGTTCGTATCAATTTGAGCCTGGGGAATGCGCCGGGATCGGGGGGATCGGTCGGATCAGTGGTGAACCATGTCGGGTTCATCGTGAAGAACGTCCAGGAGCAGGTGGCCAAGTGGAAGGCCAATGGCGTTCCCGTGCTGCCTGGCACCAATAACCGGCTGGATCAGGCCTTCGTCGTGACGCCGGACGGCGTGCGCATCGAAATCCTGGAAGACAAGACCCAGACCATGCCCATCCGGCATGAGCACGTACACTTCTCCCTGCCGGAAGCGGAGATCCCCAAGGCCCAGGCCTGGTATGCGAAGACGTTTGGCGGAAAGGCAGGCACCCGCAACAATGCCCCGGTCGTGGATATCCCGGGTGCCCAGCTCCGGTTTGCCAAGGCCGACACCGCGCAAGCTCCTACCAAGGGACGCGTGCTCGACCACATCGGCTTCGATGTCAAGGACCTACAGTCCTTCGTCAAGAAGATCGAAGCGGAGGGCATCAAGCTCGATGAGCCAGTCCGCAAGAACGAGGCGACTGGCGTCGCACTCACATATATCACTGATCCGTGGGGCACCCGCATCGAGTTGGTCCAACGGCCGCCCTCCCCATAGAAATCGGTTCAGCAAACAACCTGCCGGTCTGGCGCCTGCCGGACCGGGCAACTCCATCGGCAAGATTTCCGTCCGGTGGACTGATCTGTCTCCAACCCTAGAGTCGATCCGCGCGGCGCTAGCCAAACCATGCCGATGCGCCGTTGGTGGAAACAACGAGTGGGAGCCTGGGCGGCTTGGTTAACGAGCAACGTCTTTCAGAACTGCGCGAAACTTTAATGATCTGGTGCTGCTTCAAACGGGGATCAAGGTGCTGGTTTCCACGAATATGGCTTCCCCTTCTGGTAAACGCCCTAACCTGAATTTGACGTTTCCAACACCCAGAAGTCCCGTTCGAGGCCATGCATACTCGGTTAAACGCCTTCCAGACCCAGGTTGTCATTCACCGCATGTCGCAGTTTCTGTTTGCACCCCAGGTAGTGCTCGGTGGTTTGAACGGACGCATGGCCAAGCAAGAACTGAATCTGTTCAAGTTCTCCCCCAGCCAAGTGGCATAGTCGCGCGCAAGTGCGCCGTAAGTCATGCGGAGCGAGATTCTTGATGTCGGCACGTTTCGCGGCCGCTTTGACGATGTGCCAGATGGCTTTCGGTGTGAGGCCTGCGCCCCATATCTTTCCTAGCCTGCCTACTCGGCGGAAGAGCGCACCTGTACTAATTGTGCCTCTCGAAAATCTCGAAATATCTGAGCGGATGGAGGTTATATTCCCTTCATAATTCTATAATTCTCGCCGATGCTCATTTCTCTCACGACATTCCTCGCAACTTTGTCCTGGATCTTCCGTTCGCGTGCTGCCCTTCAGCTCGAGAACCTGGCTCTGCGCCACCAAATCGGCGTGCTTCAGAGGTCCGCAGCAAAACGGTCGAAATTGACTCCAGTGGACCGCCTGTTGTGGATCTGCCTGTCCCGCCTCTGGCGCGACTGGCGCTCGGCGCTGGCCATCGTCAAGCCAGAAACGGTCCTTGCTTGGCATCGTGCCGGCTTTCGGCTGTTCTGGACGTGGAAGGTGCGGCACGGCCAACCCGGACGACCCGTCCTTTCGCGCCAGGTCCGAGATCTGATCCGCAAGATGTGCCGGCAGAATCCGAGTTGGGGTGCGCCCCGCATCCACGGCGAACTGCTCAAGCTCGGCATCGACATCGGTCAGACCAGCGTTAGCAAATACATGGTGCGCTGCCGCAAACCGCCGTCTCAGACCTGGCGCACATTCCTGGAGAATCACGCTCAGCAACTGGTCTCCATCGATTTCTTCACCGTGCCCACGATCCGTTTCCAGGTCCTTTACGTGTTTCTAGTGTTGGCCCATGACCGGCGTCGCATCCTGCACTTCAATGTGACCGCCCACCCGACCGCGGAGTGGACCGGACAGCAACTGCGGGAGGCATTTCCCTTTGATCAGCTCCCGCGCTACCTGCTGCGCGACCGGGATGCTATCTTTGGCATGGAATTCCGAGAACAGGTGCGAGACATGGGCATCTGCGAAGTTCTGTCTGCACCGCGCTCACCTTGGCAGCGAGCCTATGTGGAACGAGTGATTGGGTCGATTCGAAGCGAATGTCTCGATCATGTGATCGTGTTCCATGAAAGCTCGCTACGGCGAACCCTTCGTTCGTATTTCGATTACTATCACCGGTCGAGAACACATCTTTCCTTGGGGAAAGACTCACCGGAGCCACGAGCGATTCAGCCGCCGGAAATGGGATCCGTCGTGGCAGTGCCGCAAGTCGGCGGACTGCACCACCGCTACGAACGACGGGCTGCCTGAAAAGCCCGAATCTACCACGCCACGTGCAGCCTTTCCTTGGTGCTATGACATCTACGTCCGAACTCTGCTCCTCGGGCACGCTTGTATCGGCGAATTTCGCTCACCAGACTCACCCAGAGCCGCAAACTGCTCGAGTGTTGTGATTGGTTGGGGGGAATGACATCCGCCATGGGCTGCACAGAGTTTTCGGTAGGGACCATCGGCGAATGCATCGGAATCTACGTTTCTTTACGATTTGCCATCTCCAAATCCTCTTCTCCTCGCCTGCTAAAGGCTGTTCCTTTCTGACTGATTGGGAGAGAGAAAGCTGGTAGGACGATGGGAATCGAGCCCAGCACCACCCCGCCTCAGCGCCTACATGTTGAATCCTGAGGATGTGACCGTCTACAATTTTATCTACAGTGGTGTAGATGAAAGACCAGGAGTCCGAGATAACTCCTTGAAAAGAATGGTCGGGGCGAGAGGATTTGAACCTCCGACCCCCTGGTCCCGAACTGAAAGACAAATTCACTAAGTCGTGGCTTTGGCGTCGTTTACAAAATTTGGAGCAGTATGGAATTGGCCAACTTGGCCAACCGTAACAGGGCCCCGAAGCGCTCGGCAACAACTCTGCGTTCATTGTCCGTCGGGTCCCCATGCAGCCTCATGGAAGAACCCGACGACGAGTGGGCGTCGAAGATCGAATGGCATCGCGTGGTCGTTATATGAAATCTGACGCTTCGTTAAATCGTTGAGCAAGTCTGATGGCAAAGCAGGTTCGTTACTTCCGGATTGCCCGTAATCCGCTCGGAATTCGGGCCCAGAGGCAGCGCAGTTTACATGAGCGCAATCCAAAGCGTCGCTCAAGCTGTTGTGACAAGGTCACTTCAGCGAGTACGCGACCATACGGCCAGAATCTGGGTTGAAGTTGTCCGAACAACGCCTGCGCTAATCGACAGCACGCACCTGCCACCGGCTTGATGTGGAATGAGCAAGGCACCAAACACGATCGTGTAGGCGTTCAGAATCCACGAGATCTCACCTGTTGAAACCGATGTAAAGCAGTGACGAATTCTGGGGAACGCTACGACCAACAGCGAACTGTCGAGGAAAGCCGCAAACATGAGAGGCTTGTTTCTGCAATTTGACCGTCACACGCCCTAGCCTCAGTCCAAACGCAATGCTGCGAGATTCACGGTGTCGACTTGCTCGTGGCTACGGTTCGCCCCAGATTCCAGCCGCCGCCCAAGGCGCGATACAGTCCAACCAGATTGGTGGTGACAGACGTCTGACTTTGTACGAGCTGATCTTCGTTTGCGTAAAGATCGCGCTGTGCATCCAACACCGACAAAAAATCGACGAGACCTGCTTTGTATTGCTCGGTCGCGAGATCCACGGCCAACTGGCTGTGCGCTACCGCATCGTTGAGCCGGTCGCGGCGCTCCTGTTCTTGCGAATAGCTGACCAGGGCGTTCTCGACCTCTT
>Ga0209648_10000817_pt1 | contig 24583 bp, 29 predicted proteins | sample GraSoi2013_115cm_FD_185830 | JGI IMG/M metagenome (GOLD analysis project Ga0209648, IMG submission 185830) | Grasslands soil microbial communities from the Angelo Coastal Reserve, California, USA - Sample 9_17_2013_115cm (SPAdes) (version 2) | ecosystem: Environmental > Terrestrial > Soil >... | reverse complement strand
ATGACGGCAGACTTTGAGAGTTGTTGACGTTGGCGCGACAAGCGGTCGGCCGCTAAAAGGCATGCTGATCCTAACGTTCCAACGGCACCGGAGTGAAGTGCGAGGTTCATTTCTTATGTTCAAAGAACACAAAGGAGAAAACAATGAAGCAATCCTCAAGCCTTACGAAGCGTAGTGGGAGTCGGCGGTCATTTCTGAAGAAAGGAGCTCTCGGGGCGGGAGCAGCGGCCATAGCTGCAGGTCTGCTTCCCGGCAGATTGGCTGCCTTGGGGCAAACGGAAGACGACGTTGCGCCAATTACTAAGGGCGACATCGCCATTCTTACGTTCCTAAGCGCCCTCGAGCAGGTGGAAGCCGACCTATGGATTCAATACGCCGAGCTCGGCGGCCCGACCAACGCGGTGCTCGGCGCCCAAGGGCTTTCCCCAATCGACTTGCAGCTCAATGGCAAGGCGATCAGTACTGGGCTTGCACCTGATTACGTGATCGCGCTTCAAGTGCTCGACGGGGACATGCCTCAGTACATCGCCGATAACACCGACGACGAGATCAGCCATCATCGTTTTCTCAACAATTATTTGGCATCGAAGGGAGCGAAGCCGATTGATCTGAGCCAGTTTTCCATTCTGCCGCCTAGCCGCGTGACCGGCGTGCCGCAAAACGGCAGGCTCACCAATCTGAAGCAACTCACCGTTGACACGACTTGGTGGACACGCTACCGCAGCGATGCACAAAATCCCGACCTCGGAGGTTCGTTTGAGAATGCGGTCCCGGACTTGGCCAGAGGTCAGCATCCGGCCATTCCGGTCAATGACGGTGATCTCCTTCTGAAGGCGGACGGGACTCCTTCAGACCATCTTCAAGCCATCGCCAGCACGGCGGGATTTCACTTTGCCTTCATCGAACAGGGTGGCAGCAGCCTCTATCCCGCCCTAGCTCAGAAGGTCACCAATCTGGAAGTGCTCAGAGTCCTGCTGAGCATCGGCGGGTCAGAAATCATGCACTTTCAGGTATGGCACGACAAGGCCGGCAATGCGCCCAACATCACCGATGGTGATCTTACGTTTCCGAATCTGAATAGTGGCATCGATCCCAATAATGGCTCCTCTGGAGCCGCCGACGAATTCCAGACCAACTTGATCATGCCCGAGCCGACGTTCTTTCTTAACAAGAAGCTCGGTCCTGTGTCCATCATTCGCCCAACATCCACAAAAGAGGGCGGCGCTGTGGCCTCCGTCGTCAGCTTTGTTCAAGACGGACTATTCCTCGATCCAGCAACAAACAGAAATACAGGGATCGTCGACGTGCTCATGCGCTTGGCCGAAGAAGCGGACGAAGCCACACGCCGGCTATAAGCGAAGCAAGGGAAGGGTGAAACGGCGCCCGATATAGGCAATTGCCTTTCGGGCGTCGTGCCAAATTCGAGGGAATATTTTTCGAATCCTTCGGTCTGTACGACGTGATTGCTTTCTACGACGCTAAGTACACTTACAATTTCTGGCGGCCAGTCACCGCCATACGTGCCGCCGCTACAGATGACAATCCCGATACGGCGGCCGACCCCAACTGGCTTCCAGAAGTCCGCAACACCACACCTGACCCATCCTACCCGGGAGCGCATGCGGTCATTAGCGCTAGCGGGGCATCCGTTCTGATTTCGTTCTTCGGCAAGGATCGCTTCGACTTCAATGTCACCTCCGAGGTCATGCCGGGAGTAGAGCGCTCGTTCACGAAGTATTCGGCTGCGGAAGAAGAGGCAACTTTGCGCCGAATTTTTGCCGGGGTCCATTTTCGGACCGATCTCACAATCGGCCAACGCCCGGGCCACGAAGTAGCGGACTTTGTTCTCGATAACTTCCTGACTCCCGTTCACGGGAGAGATGAATCCGACGATCCCAGATGACCCGATGCATCGATCATCGATTTTGTCGCGCCTTCATTCAATGCAAAGCCGGCGAAAGCATGTTTGGCACTCAGCTCTTCCAAACCAGCAAAGTGATCGCCGCGATTTTGCGTGCCAGGGTGAGCCGTGCCATGGACGGTTTCATTCCGCTGGCAACTAAAGCGGCGTAGAACTCCAATATACTTGGCGTCACTCTCGAGCTGCGCACAGCCATTTACCTGCTAAGTGGCCGCCGCCGTTGCCATGCTGCGAATCGCAAGCGCGGCTTGCACAGACTGTTTGAAACAGGCTGATTCCGCTCCCGTACAGCGCCCCTGCTCACGAGGCACGTGCGCTGCTTCGGGGGTAGACATTCCAATTTTCCGTTAGACGCCGAATAGGTGTGTGTGACCTTGCCATTGGGAAGCAATTCGCTCGCCGAAACGTCTCTACGGTGCGCCTACTTGGTACGCAGGGGGCCTGCTCCCGCTCTCAATGTTTCCTTATTCTTAGGCGAGGTTCACGCGCGGATTTGCCTCACGAATTTTTCTTATTGTTCCCAAGTTGCACCACAATGCAGCAGCGTCAAAATTGAGCTTCTGTAACTTAACTTCTTGATCGAGCAGGATTTGGTCGGGGCGTGGAGATTTGAACTCCAGACCTCCTGCGCCCAAGGCAGGCGCGCTACCAGGCTGCGCTACGCCCCGACAGCAAACGCTCTTTTGATTATAAGACGTTTGCCACCGTGGATGCTGCCCCAAGAAGCCAATTTGGCCTTTATGAAGTGAACCCCAAGCGAAACGGCCGGTTAAATGACGCGTCTCAACTGACAGCGCGCCTGTGGCTAGACAGCGGCTTATTCAGCAGCAGCCTAATCCTGATCTGGCGTAAACCTTGACGGGCGGCAGTCCCTTGGGCGCGTTCAGCCTTACTCCGATCTTCCGCCACGCGCGGTTGTGATACGTATCGGGTGGTTTATATCCGAGGACATATTGATTGCGCAGCTCTATTCCAATCTTGGACGCGATATCGGGCAAATCGGTCAGCTTCGATACCGGGAAGAGGCGGCCGCCGGTCATTCTACGAGTTCGGAAAGAAGACTCCAGCCGTAGCGCTCCTCACTTTTTCGCTCTATATGATGGCGATCAAAAATTCCCATGGCATAGAGCTGAGTTCAAAGCGCGCGTTGGCTCGGTGTCGTTGACATTTCCCTGGATCGAACCGTCGGGATTCAGTGCGCCGGACTCGAACACAGGATCGATTACGAAATTGCCGACGAAGCTGGCCGAAGTTCCCAGGTTCTTTTTCGAAATCGCCGCGAGCTTTGGGGAGTTAACGAGTTGCGAAAAGCGGGCTCATCCGGGCGACTCGATCGCCAAAATCACACAGCGCACTGGTAGGATAAAAGACATGGGAACCGAACTTGATGACTCTGGTTCGACTACTTCACTGAAACGTTCACTTGGGCATTGGACCAGCAGCATTGAAAGCCGCGCCCGCCTTCGCCTGACCAATCATTCGCAGCCACATGCAGGGTGTATTCTCCAGGTTCGTCGAAACTGGCAGTCGTGGTGGCTTTGCCGGTGAAAACCGCCCCTTGCGGTCCCTTGAAATCCAGCTTTTCGACCGCAGGCCTGTCACTCGAAAAAGTGACCGAACCCGGTCCGCGAAATTTGCTCCACGAGATCGCCACCGGCGGAGTCTTTGGCGGCGTTGCCCCCAGAGCCACATTCGCGTCGTCGGCAACCCACACGGTTAATGTGACTGGCTCCGGCAAATGTGCGGAAAGAGAGATGCTTTGCCCGCGCGGCCCCTGCACAAACGGCCCTTCTTCGGAAAATCCAATGAACGGCGGAGTGTTATTACTGGCATCTTTGAACGGAGAAATCAGCCACAAAGGGTCGAGCCGCGCCGGCACCTGCGTTTGTTTTCCGTTGGCAACGATGGTCCACGTAAGCTTGTTGGTTCCGAAATTTTCGGGAACCGTAACGGTGAAGAGGCCCCACCGCCTGCGAGTGAGAAAGTGCGTGGGCTGTCCTTGATCGGGACCGCCCGGCTCGATGCGATTGTCGGGCCCGATGGGAATATCCGGCTCTTGCTTGAAATTCTGGTTGAAATAGCCAAACAGCATACTGACGCTTCCGTCCGGATTCGGAAACCAGCCTTCAAAGGCCGCGGTGACCCTCTCGCCACTGTCGTGCGGAGGCCCCACCGGGATGGTCTGCTGCGCGAATGCAAATACGAAGGCCGCGCCCATCGCGATGGTGAACGCGATTGCTAAGGCGACACGCTGCATCTTCGATTATTGGTTGGCGATCAGCGGATTCCCGGCAGGTCCGCCAGCGGGAGCCGAAGGCTGCGGATGCTTGGCCAGCCACTCCTGGTAATCCTCGTCGCTGATATAGGTCACATTCACCCAGGCGTGAGCCATCTCATCCACGGTCCGATCGCCCCATCCTACCCACTGTTCGGGATCAGGATTATTGCGATTCGCGGCCGTATTATCGTGCCAGGCGACAACGTGAACGATGGTCCCCTTGGGCAGCACCGGCGCCGCGTCGTCGGAATAAATGTAGTTGGTCATCCAGTTGAAATTGAAATGGTCCACCGAGCTGAGCGTCCGCCTTGTACCATCCGGCAGGATCGCCTCGAGCGTCATGGATTTGCCCCGCAAATGCATGTGCGGCTGAAAATTCTCCAGCCGTGCCGGGCCCTTGACAACGGTGTAGCCCTCGGTTTCCACAACAGAGTTGGGTGGAATATCGAGCGTTCCCAGAGCAGCCGTGCCGGGCGTCGCGGGGAATGCCGTCAGGAATGTCCGGTACTTGGGCACTTCGCCTTTCGGATACAGATAGATGGCTAATTCCACGTGATCGCGGATCTCCTCGCCGACCGCGTGATAGTGCATTTCCCACCAGACTCGAGATCCTGGCAGCAGCAGCTTCCCAGTATTCGGGCGATAGATGTCATAGTTCTTGTTCACCGCCCACTCCATCAGCAATCCCTGAGTTTGGACACCGGTATTGCTTCCAGGCTCCTCTTGCTGAAGGTAAGCGAGGGCATGATGAGTGATTTTTCTTCCCGCTGGCGTGCCGGGGCGAATTTCTACGGCTCTCACCCAGCGCGGCTCATCGATCGGAATCGCTGTCAATGGCTTGAACCATACGTCCTGACCCCTTGCAGGCATCGTATACGGTTCCGATTTGAGGACGAGATCGGGCGGGCCAAACTGCTTCGCGAGCTGCCAGCCGTCATCTTTGGGCCACTCCTTGGCCGGCGGCATGTCCTTTGGGTCGCCCAGCGGGGCGCCCGCGTCCACCCAGCGCGCGATCGTCTGAATCTGCTGATCGCTTAACGATATGTCGTTTTCGAATTCCTGGATCCCGACGGTCTTGTCCAGATGCCACGGTGGCATTTGCCGGGTTACGACCCGATCCTTGATTGCTCGCGCCCAGGGGCGCACTTGGTCATAGGTCACCAGCGACATCGGGGCCATCGAACCTTCGCGATGACAGGTCTGGCATTTCTCTTGAAGAATTGGAGCGACATCCTTTGCGAAGCCAGGCGCCTTGGCACTCGGTTCGCCGGCGATCGACAATGCGGGGAACAAGCCAAAAATGACCGGCAGCGTCACACTCAGCCATTTTGCACGAGCACGGAGTCCTTGATTAGTCATGACGATCTCCTTCACCACGCTCCCAGGGTCAATAGGCCGTTCGGCAGGTGTTTTCGATTTAGCCGCAATCTTCCGTGTTGGCATCATCTTTGCATAAATCGATCTGCTTCAACAAGTCTCGCAAGCGCTGCTAGTGACTCAGCTTGCCTATGGCACAGCCACTGGCTGTGCACGTATTGTGCCGTGCACATAGATGATCAGCTCGAATCGCAAGTCAGGAATAGACCGGCTGGTTTGGCTTAAGCCCCGTCAGGGGCGACACAGACCCAAGCACGGGGTTCGGCGCATCTAATTTGGGGGTTCGTCGGGAGGTAACGATGATCAGAAAAACGAGCCGCGGTTACAAGGTGCTATCGGAAAAGACAGGCAAGAACCTCGGGGGCCTTACAAAACTCGCGCCGAGGCACAAAAGCGCCTGCGCCAGGTGGAATTTTTCAAACGCCGCAAGGGTTAGACTTTTCTCCTGCAGCGAAAGCCGCCGCCGGAATCAGCTACGAGCATTCCATTGCAATATCATCGCGCAATTTCCTCCAGGCTACGGCGCGTCGTGCGCGGTCCTAGGCCGCCGATGAGCGCAAACACCATGAGCATGCTGCAGGCGATGAATGCGAAGACCCCGCCCGTACCATAATTTCGGAGAAACAGAGCGATCACGAAGCTGCTGAAAACGGTGCTCAGCCGGCTCCAGGAATAGACGAACCCCACGGCCCGCGCGCGTATTCGAGTAGGGTAAAGTTCGGACTGATACGTGTGATACGAGAACGACATCCAGTTGCTGCTTAAAGTGATGAGCACTCCCATGAGTATGACGCCCGCTGCGGTCCTCTGCTGCGCGAATAATAAGCCGCAAGCCGCGATGGAAAGCGCCGACCAGGCGATCTGCCATTTGCGCTCGAATACATCCGCGAAGGCCATTCCCACCAGTGGTCCCAACGGACTCGCAAGGGCCATCATGGATGTGTATCGCAACGATTGCGGTACGTTGACGCCCTGCGCCAGCAGCAGCGTTGGAACCCAACTGGCGAAGCCGTAATAGCCAATCGGTTGCAGCACGTGAAAAACGATCAGCAATGCAGTGCGCGCACGATACCTCTTATTCCATATTTCCCTGAGCGACCCGCGAGTCGCGTAAACGTCGCCTTCCACCAGCTTGGGTTCCGGCAGATTCGCTCCGGTTTCTGAGCGCACGCGCCGCTCCATCTCCTCCATGATGTGGTCCGCCGCTTCGAGGCGGCCCTGTTGCTCGAGCCACCGGGGCGATTCGGGAATCGCTCGCCGAATGAACCAAATGAAAATCGCCCCTGAAGCGCCGATGATCACCACCCATCGCCAGCCATCAAGGCCGAGCAAACGCCGCGGGACGAGCACGGCGGACACAAACGCCGCAACCGGAACGGCCGAAAAGCTGAGAACTTGATTGAACGCGAAAGCCTCGCCCCGCCTCTCTTTCGGCGCCAATTCGGAAACGTAGGCACCCACCGTAATCATCTCCACGCCCAAGCCGATTCCGGCCAGAAATCGCCACAAGTTGATCGCTGCGGCCGTCGATTGCAGAGCCATCACAAACGTGCAGACGGAGTACCACAGCAGCGAGAAGCTGAAGATTGCTCTGCGTCCAAACCTGTCCGCGACCGGGCTGAAAATAAGCGTCCCCACGAAGAGTCCCGCAAAAAGAGCGGCTACAAAACTCGCGAAGCCATCGATTCCCAGGAAACCTCGGGTCGTCGGTGTGAAAATGCCGCTGCTGTAGAAGGCGGGAGCGATATAGGCGGAGAAAAACAGATCGTAGAACTCGAAACACGCGCCCAGCGACAGCAGGATAATCAGTTTGCGGATATAGCGGGATTTCGGCAGTCGGTCCAAACGCGCCGCGACACTGATGCGAGCGCTTGCAGGTCGCAAAGGCTCTCCCTGCTGCGCGCCGGTTACTTCGGTTCGATGGGAATGCATGGGCCGGTAAAAACGCTACGCCCGTTCCAAATCGAGGACCGGATACTTCCGCCAGCTAAATGGTCTTATCTTCCGAATAGCAAATTCTCTCCAGGTTGCATTCCATGCACCTCGGCTTGCGCGCCTGGCACACGCGCCGCCCGTGCCAGATCAACTGGTGCGCAAAGATGATCCATTTTTCCTGCGGAATAATCTTCATCAGGTCCTGTTCGATTTTCTTCGGGTCCGTGTTCTGAGTAAGGTCCAGCCTTCGGGTCAGCCGCTGCACGTGAGTATCGACCACAATCCCCGAGGGAATGCCGAAGGCTGTCCCCAGCACAACGTTGGCGGTCTTACGAGCGACACCAGGAAGAGTCAGCAGTTGCTCCATCGTCCGCGGCACGTCGCGCGAGAATTCCTCGACAATTTTTTTGCTCGCGCCCTGAATCGATTTCGTTTTGGAGCGGAAAAATCCACACGGCCGAATTTCAGCCTCGAGATCACGCGGGTTTGCGTAGGCAAAATCTTCCGGTGTTCGATATTTCTCAAAGAGCGTGCGAGTCACTTCATTCACCCGCACATCGGTGCACTGCGCGGAAAGAATCGTGGCGATCAGCAATTCGAAGGGATCTTCATGCACGAGAGCGCAAGTTGCCTGTGGATAAGCTTCGGCGAGCTTCGCCAGAATCGCCCGCACCCGCTTCGGGTCTGTGCCCGCCTGTCCCCGTGAACCCGCTGGTCTGCGTGTACCCGCTGGTTTGCTTGTAGCAGAACGGCCGTTTTTCGAAGCTCCAGACGCCGCTGATTTGCGTATCGCACCGCGTGGAGTCTTTGCTCTCTTCATGGCCGCCGCATCGTCGGGCTGAACACGTCTTCGCCGAATGCCGCAAACTATAGCACAGGTGAAGATGCCAAAAAGTCGGCCAGCTTTCGGAATGCTTTAGCCCTATGGCTGTACTGGTTCTTTTCGTCTGCGGACATTTCGGCAAAAGATTTGGCGGCGGGACGGAAAAAGAAAACGGGATCGTAACCGAAGCCGCTCGAGCCGCGAGAGGTCTCCAAAATCTCTCCTTCAACGGAGTCCGAAAAAACTGCCACGACACGCCCGCGCACGGCTAGGGCAATGACGCAGGCAAAGCGCGCCCGCCAGTCTCTTGCTCCACGCTCACGCATTTCACCAAGCAGTTTGGCGATCCGCTCGGCCGAAGAGGCATCTGGCCCGGCGTAGCGAGCCGAACGCACTCCTGGTGCACCACCAAGTGCACCAACAACGAGCCCGGAGTCCTCTGCCATGACAGGCGAATCGGAAAAGCGGCTGTAGTGCAGGGCTTTGCCGGCCGCATTTTCGCTAAAGGTCGGTGCCGATTCCTCAAAGGCAGGCAGCGCTGGAAAATTTGGAAGGAGCTGCAGGTCGAGCGAAGCCGCGCCCGTGAGCTTCGAAGCCAGCGCGCGAAATTCGTTCAATTTGCCGAGATTCGAAGAAGCCAGGAACAAACGCAGAGCCTTGGCAGGAACAGCCCGCTCCTGATTCTTACCGCGCCCGAGCACTGAAGTTTAGAGGCACAAGCGAACGTTGACGCTCGGTGAGACTCCGGATGCCGGCCGCGGCCAGGTTTAGTAACAGATCGAGCTCGCCGGATGCAAACGGCTTGCCTTCCGCCGTCGCTTGCACCTCTACGAACCGGCCGCTGCCCGTCATCACGACATTCATATCGACTTCGGCGCGGGAGTCTTCTTCATAGCAAAGATCCAGCAGGGGATCGCCGAGAACCAACCCCACGCTGGTGGCGGCAACGGAATCAACCAAGGGCATCGACCTGAGGATTCCTGTAGCAACGATGCGCTCAAAGGCCAGAGCAAGCGCAACGTAAGCTCCTGTGATGGAAGCTGTGCGCGTGCCGCCGTCGGCCTGAATGACGTCGCAATCCAGCCAGACCGTGCGCTCGCCAAGTTTCTGCTGATCCGTTACAGCGCGAAGCGATCGGCCAATGAGCCGCGATATCTCTAGCGTCCGCCCGGATTGCCGCCCGCGGGTCGATTCGCGCGTCGTGCGTTGCTCCGTGGCGCGCGGCAACATGCCATATTCGGCGGTGACCCAACCTTTTCCCGTGCCCTTCAGAAATGAAGGCACTCCGTCGTCGAGCGTTGCCGTGCAGATCACACGCGTCTGGCCAATCTCGATTAAGACGCTCCCTTCCGCCACCGGGACGAAGTCTGGCGTCAACTTTACCGGGCGCAATTGATCGCAGGCGCGTCCGTCGGATCGCAATAAGCCTCCTTGGTCGAAGAGAATCCAGCGGGCAGTTTGCCGGGCGCGCCCGGTGATGTCAACCCGCCAACCTCATCCTAAACGCGATTGGCTCTCAGCAGCGTGAGCGGATAATGCGTGCCGCGCCAGCTGATCCCCCCGGTCCACAGCGTGAGCACCATCGATTTCCAAAGGATATAGACGAAAAGTACCGCCGATAAAGGATGGGCAAACGCATACCACCGCGGCAGCCCGTGCAAATTATCTGCGTCTGAAATGAACAGAAGCATTCCCGCAACCGCCAGGAGATACAGAATCCGAGCTAGGCCGGTCACGGCAAAAATCGCCACGAAGGGCCATACGTTCAGCAATAACACTGCAATGCCTGCGCTAATGGATACCGCCACGTTATATTCGAGCCCGGCAAAAGCGTTTTTCATCAGCCCCTCGATCAGCTCTCCGAGTGACGAATACCACTCCACGGCTAACAGTCCAATCCCAAAAACCATCTCCTGCTTGTAGCCTGCTCGCTTCAGCAGCTTTCCAAGCTTGATGTCGTCATCTGGACGCATGGCAATCGCACGGTGACCGCCCACTGCTCGATAGGCTTCCTTCGAAACGAGATTAAATGCGCCAATGCCAATAAAATTCTTGCTGGCCGGATCTTTGGCTTTCCACTGTCGTAGGAAGCCCGAAAAAAAGATCCCAAAAGTCGAGCAGAAAACGCGCAGAGGCAGCGTAGGCAGACGCACCTGCGGCATTACCGCCAGATGATCCAGATGCTTGGCCTTGAGACAGTTCACGCCTTTCGCCAGCGCGCTCGGCTCCATGATTACGTCTGCATCCGTAAAAAGGAGCAACTTGCCGTTCGCCCGCTCTGCGCCTTGATACAAAGCATAATTCTTCCCCAGCCAGCCTTGAGGAAGCTCCGCAATATTGACGAGGCAAAGGCGCGCATCCTCTGCTGCCATCTGCGCGAGAATTTCGCCGGTCCGATCGGTAGACCTGTCGTTAAGAACGATGAATTCGAGATTGGGATAGTCCTGCGCGAGCAGCGATTGCAGCGCCTCCCTTATCTTCTTCTCTTCATTCCTTGCCGGAACGATGATCGACACTCGCGGAAGTTCCACTCCCGCATCGCTGGGCGCATCTTTTAGATAAGCCGTGGAACGGTTGCCTCGAGCGATATCGATCCCCCCGAGCACAACAATGCACAGCGTTAGCGCCGCCACAATGGAAAGAATCGTCTGACGCTCCTAGTTCCTGGCCGGCTGCTCGGGCTTGCCCGGCATGGTGGAACGCAAGCCATTCGCCGCCAGTGCCGGATCCTCGGAAACGGCTGCGGCTGTTGGAACTTGCGGGGGCGATTGAGAAGGAATTGCAAAAAAATCGCTCAAATCCAAATGGCCCGCCAGGGTTTCGGCGTCTTGCCCGCGGATCAGAATCTTTAGTCGATAGACGTTGCTCAAATTTGCGCCCAACGTGCGCACGATCGAATCCACAGCCATCTCTTCATTCAAAATCCCTGAAGGAGTCTCCGTCTCCAGAGTTTCGGAGAAGTCCGCGATCGCCGTGCCGTTGGGCAAGAGATAAAACTGCTGCAAGCTCGCATCCGCGGGCAGCGTGCGCTGCGCCTGGCTGGGAGCCTTCTCGATCAGCGCAGTGATGAGCTGCTTGGCACGCTGTTCCAGATCTGCGGACAGGTCCAACTCCACTGTGCTGGCCTCAAGCGTGTCTGGAGAGGTAGCGGACAGCCAGAAAATCTGCGCCTTCACCCGGGTATCGCTGGGTGTGGATATCGGCGGCACAATCGCGCGGCGCACCTGCTCCTCGCTGCGGTTTGCACGCCGCAGCCCCAAAACATTGCGAAGCAGGGCCGGAAACGTGAGCAGAGCGGCGAATGCAAACAACGCCAGGACCGCAATGCCGATTTTCCCAAAGCGCGGCATCAATGTGCTCCGTTCGCAGGCGTGGCGGGCGCGGTTGGGGCAGCGGACCCGGTTGGCCCAGAGGGCATGTTCGCCGCCGCGGGCGTGCTGACTGGATAGTGAAATTCGGCAACCGCCCGGCCGATTGCCTCCGCCAGTGGCTGCGCCATCTGGTCCAGACGTTTCGCGTCTGTAACATCAATGCTGGAAAGTTCGATGGCGATCGCCGGCGCTGCCACCGTACGCAACTGGCGCACGGGCGCCGCGATAGGTGCCTCGGGCGAACCCCTGAACCGCCGCAAGAGTTCGGTTTGTGCCAGCGTGGCCAATTGCCGGCTCAACTCGACCGACGACCGCTGCGCGTGCTCCCATTCGATGAGGTTGCTGCGCGCGGTCCCCTGCGTAGCTGAAGTGGTCGCCGGAGAACTTTGTGCTGGAGTGGTCGCCCCGCTCGCGGGACTCGCCGCCGGCGCCGGATCGGCGGGAAAGGCATAGTAGTAAGCGCGGGCCGTGCCCACCGGGCCGCTCGAGGAGACGTGCAGCGAAATAAGAACTGCGTTGCGCAATCCATTGACCATGGCTGACCGGTTATCGAAGCTGGGATCCTGATTGCCCTCGCGGGTCAGTAAGACGCGCAGACGCTGTGCTTCGAGCGCGATTCGAGCCGCTCGCGCAAAATCCAGAACCACGTCGCTCTCTGCGAGTCCAGTCGGGCCCCGCGCCCCGAAATCGGCACCGCCGTGAGCCGGATCGAGCACTACCGTTAGCCTGGCCCCTTCCTCGGAAGGCGTGGAAGCCGGTGCCTGCGCGCTATTGGATGAGGGCGAAGGATTTTGCTGCGGACCTGACGTGGGAGCTTGCAGCTGGAAAATCGTCGCCGTCTGAATGCGATTGCTTCGCGGAGTTTGCTGCGAGCGAATCGGCAGTGTCAGAGGCGCCATCACTGCCAGAGTCAATGCTGCAAACTTCGCCAAAGAAAAAAGAGGGTGCCGCACGATCTCCCGCATAATGTCGAGGATACCAGAAGGAGCGGGTGACTTCATCGCTCCGCCCTCCTCAAGTATGGGAGAGCTTTCTTCCTACTACAGTGGATGCTGGATGGTAAGAACCGTCAATCGGGCCTATTCTCCCGCGGAGAAGGAACGTTTTGCCCTACGTCGCCGGCCACCGCGACCTCGAAAGGCGAGACCTACGCTTCAGTTCGAAGAGTATTTAAATATGGACGCGAACCTTATCGGCATCGACTTGACGAAATTCCTGGCAATCTACAACGCACCCTCGATAAAGAGGCAACCGGTTAATCCGCCAAAAACCCCTGCGGAGTCGGCAAAGGTACCCCGCGCCGAATCTCGCTGAACTCTATGTGAAAGGGAAATGTCATGGCAAAGGGACGCACCGTATTGGGTTTGCTGATCGGTTTTGGAGTGGGAGTCGGATTGACGCTTTTGTTCGCTCCCCAAACCGGCGAAGACACTAGAGATTGGATTGCCCATGCCTCGCGTCGCGCTAGACGCCAGCTTCGGACCACGGGCCGGCGTTCCATCGAGCAGGTGCGGGATATGTTCGAACGCGGCCAGGAGACCGTCTCCAAAGCTGTCCGAGGGCGCGGAAATGGCCCCGAGACAGAGGTCACTGAGCTTTAGCCTTTCCTCTTTCTTAAACCTAAAACTGATTTTCCTCTTCGCGTAGGCACCAGCCGCTCCTTCGGCCAAGCTATCGGTGGAGCGATGCGCTGACAATCCATTCTGGCCCTTATTTAGGCCTCAAGTTCGCCCGATTATCGCTTGCGCTCTGAATATGCACCAAAAACTCCCCGCCGACTCAAAACGCACTTATGCAACTCCGGAATTCATCTGACGAAGCATGTTGTAAGCGGCGCTCGATGTGTAAAAACGGGGCGATTTACCTGACTGGCGAAAGCCTCTTGTACGCATCACGTGACTAAGGCGCGAATATTCAGAGCATTGGAAGGATCATGATAAGCTTCGATTTGGCAATCAATGTGCCCTGAAATCCGTGTAGTTAAGTTCCGTCGTACGTGGCGAACATTGGTTTGTGCTCTGCAGTCCTGCCCGATTACCCCATCACGGGTAGAGATCTGCGTACTTGTAGTAGGACCATAACTCGAAGCACGGGAGGGAATGATGGGAGTTCGGCTGCTACTCGCAGACGATCATGAGATCGTTCGAAAGGGCCTGCGTGCTCTGTTGGAAACAGAACCCGGCTGGGAAGTCGTCGCCGAAGCCGCGGACGGCAGAGACGCCATTGAAAAAACGAAACAGATGAAACCTGACGTAGCCATTCTGGATATCAGCATGCCTTCGCTGAACGGCTTGGAAGCGGCCCGTCAGATTGTGACGTGCGCTCCGCAAACGAAAGTGCTGATCTTAACGGTGCACGAGGCGGACCCGTTGATCCAACAGGTGCTCGAAGCGGGCGCTCGTGGATATTTGTTGAAATCCGACGCGGCGCGCGATCTCGTCGCGGCGGTAGACGCGCTCCGCCGCAATAAGACTTTCTTCACTCCGAAAGTTGCTCAAATCGTTCTGGAGGGATATCTCGGTAAGAATCCGAAAGAGACCGCGCCCGAAGGCGGTTGCTTTCGCTTGACCGGCAGACAGCGGGAGATCGTGCAGCTTTTGGCCGAAGGAAAGAGCAGCAAGGAAGTGGCATGTGCATTGGGCCTTAGCGTAAAAACGGCCGAAACCCATCGTGCGAACATCATGCGCAGGCTCGACTGCCACTCGGTGACTGCTCTGGTTCGCTACGCGATTCGCAATCACATTATCGATGCCTGATCGAAGCCTGATCGTTAGCGCGCCCGCAGCTCTTGCTGCGCGCAGTTCTAGCGGACCCGCAGTTCTAGCTGCCCGCAGGTCCAGTTGCAATAATCGTCGTCGGGGCGTCGCAACCAGCCCCTCATGTGCCCCGAAGTCGCTGGTTACACAGGCCTAACTCCAATTTTACGGCCCTTGGATTACACGGACTTCTCCGGGAGGTTACAGCCTGCTACCTATGGACGATCCCAGACTCGCCATCTAGATTGACGATGTTGATACCGCAGGTTTGGCGCGGCAAGAGAATTGAGGTGCGATGTGGGTTCGTCCATTGCCGTTGGAAAGCACATGCTGATTAAGCCGGCGCCGGCGGAGGGTGCAGGCCGCAAGCCGCGGCCCAGCGCGGAAAGTAAGAAGCGCGACGATGCCATGTTCGCGGAGTTGATTGGTCCCTCCCAGGAGCGCGTCTATCGCTTGGCATTGCGCATTACCCGCAATACCGAAGACGCCGAAGATGTCCAGCAAGAAACACTCCTCAAGGTGCATCGCAAGCTGGGCCAATTTGAGGGCCGGTCACGCCTGACCACCTGGATTTCACGGATCGCCATCAATGAAGCCTTGATGTGTCTCCGCAAGCGGCGCAGCGCCTTTTACTTGCCCTTGGAAGAGACGATCCAACCCGCCGAGGAAAGCTCCGCGTCAGAGGATTTCCAATCGCCCATAGAAGGCCCTGAGGCGGCTTACTCCCGGAAGGAAATGCGAGAACTGTTGAAGCAGGCCATGGAGAGACTTCGGCCCGCTTATCGTGTGGTCTTTCTGCTCAGAGCCGTTGAGCAGCTCTCCACCAGTGAGACCGCCCACGTTTTGCAAATTTCCGCCAGCGCCGTGAAGGCCCGTATGCGACGTGCGCGCAGCGAACTCAGAGACTGGCTGGAACAGGCCCGGAGCGCTCGCATGCACGATACTTGCGGCCGCTGCCTTGAAGAAGATGCCGCGCGGCAATGGCTGATTTGATCGGCCCGGCCGGGAAGTTGAAATGGCCTCGACCAACATGAAGCAGCATCCCAAGCGAACGGGACCAGTTCCTCAACTGACACCTCTGTCGCATACGGAGCGCTCGCCCGATCCCACGCGACCCGCCGCCGTGCCGGACATCCCGAGTCCACTGTGTGAACTCCCGGCTGAGGGCACGGCGAGCCGCCGATTGAAACCAGAATTTGCGGCTGGAAAGAAGAATCTTGGCGCTGGCGACAGCGGTGATTTCGCAGGCAAAGCCGGCGCGGCGATGGCTGCTCGTGTCCCTGCGGGCCGGCGCGGTGTGAAAAAGGGCGCCCCTTCCAAGAGCTGAGGTTCGCGCTCGTCGCGGGCTGGAGTTTACTGCGGAAGTAAAGAAAGTTCTCAGACGGAGAAGAAGCACAACAGGAGGAAATTATGAAGCGGTTCCTATTCTTTTTCTTGATGACGGGTGGGCTGATATTTGCGGTCATGCCCGCGGCACGAGCGCAAGACTCGCTGAATCACGTCGAAATAGGCATCTTCGGCGATTACTTCCGTCTCGGCGAAACCAAAGGACCATCGTTGGCCGGTACAGGCGCCACTTCGTTTGGAGGCGTGGGAGCACGATTGTCAATCAACGTCTCGCGCAGGTGGCAAATCGAGCCCGAGATGAATTACGACTTCGCTGCATCTTTTACCGAGGGATTTAGCGGCGGTCCGGGCACGACGGCGGGGTTCAGCACGTCCACCCTCCGCATTCTGCATGGCATGATCGGTCCTAAATTCCAGAGTGGCGGCGGCGCTTTCCGAGCCTTTCTTACTCTAAAAGGCGGCGGCGACAATTTCATCTTCTCGTCTGCCCCGGTCACTTTTTCCACGTTCACGAGCTCGGTCAGCGGCCTTCGCACCAATAACGTGGTCGGCGTCCTTTATCCGGGCGGCGGCATCGAAGCCTATCTCGGACCCATCGGGCTGCGTCTGGATGTGGGCGACGAGATCTACTTCCAAAGCGGAGCTCACAATAACCTGCGCATCACCGTCGGACCGAGTATCCGGTTCTGAAGAACGAGATCCCCGGCAACTCGCCTTCTGACACAAAATCGCGGCGGAAATCGAAATCCGCCGCGATTGCTTTTTTCACGCCGCTATTTATTCGGCCGATTCGATGGACTCGATGTGCATGGTCTTTGAAGGTTCGTCATAGGTCCCCGAAATACGCACCCGCTGCCCGGCGAACTTTTCCGGCTTCCGCTGGTCATCGAGTTGGTACACACTCTTTGTTTCCGGATCGATCAGGACAAACGAACCGCCCGTCTTGGCGCACTGTAGCGTGCAATCCTTCGCGTTCTTCGTTCCGTTCTGCCCCATCATTTTGTCATGCGTGCCGTCAATCGCGCATCGGCTGTCCATAATCTCGCCAACCAGATTCAGGGTTCGCTGTGAAGCGGCGCCTTGAGGACGTCTTGGCGTCGTTACGGCTGGCAGAGTCGCTCCTAAAAGCGTCATTGCCGCGAGTGCCACTGCCTCACTCAGTCTTGGCATTGTGCCTCCTCCGCGTCCGTAGAGCATTATTGGCCGGCTCGCCAAACCCAATACACGGAACCGCCTATATCGTCGGCGGATAAGCTCTACTGATTCGCTCGCCGCGGCCGGAGAGCGGAAGCCCTGAATCGCTCATGGGAAAGGCCTTAGAAAAAACTCCGGCATGATAAGCCCGGCCAGACAACGAAGAACCCGGCGCTGTCTCGTGCAAGCTAGCTCAGCCAGGCTTGTTCGAAACTCTTCACGCTTGAAGGCGATTTGACTTCCTCTTCTGAAGCGCGCGAGGGTCTGCTGGCGTTGTGGAGAATTTCCATCAGCTCCCGGCGCGCGCGCCGCATGCGCGTTTTTACCGTGCTTACGGAAACTTGAAGGGCCTTTGCGGTCTCCACCACGGGCAGGCTCTCCACGGCTCGGAGTAAGAAAACCTCACGATGGAGCGGGCGAAGCATTGCAATCGCCTGCGTCAGCATATTCCGTAGTTCCTTTCGGGAATACGCCGTCTCGGGATCCTGGATATTGGAATGCAGTTCGAAGTCCACCGGTGCGGCTTCATCTTCCGGCAAAGCGTCTTCCAGTGGCACGTGCACTGCGGTGCGCCGCTTTCGTAAGCACATCAGAGCTTCGTTGATAGCGATGCGCGAAATCCAGGTTGTGAAGCGCGCGCGCCCCTGAAATTGATCCAGATTTCGGTGGGCCTTGAGCAATGCTTCTTGCTGCGCGTCCTCGGCATCCTCTTGATTACGCGTGATTCGGAAGGCCAGCCGAAAAGCACGCTGCTGGCAATTTTGCAGAATGTCTGGGCACATCGCAGCTTCGCGTTCCTTCCGAAGACGTGCGGAGATTAGGCGATTCACAATTCACCTCGTGTGCGCATCATTTGGTGGTGCGAGCCCGAATCGCTGATTTGCATCGGTTGCAATTTCATCGTGAGCACGCCGCACTGTAATCGCACCCTGTAGGGGAGTCCATCGGTGCCTAGCTGTAGCGCCTTAGATAATTAGATGTAGGGGTCGCCCGACGTTCCTCTGTCGCTACAGGGAAAACCGATCTCACATATAGCAAAACACTTATTGTCTCGGTGCTTCGCGCCTTCTAGCGTGAATGCGTCGCGTAAATTTACCGCTTTCAATCAAGGCGCGGGGACCCCATCATGGCCATGAAGAAAAACGAAAGATATCGTTGCGTAAATTCCAAATGCTGCTGCGAAATCGAAGTTGTGAAGGATTCGTCGGACGCTACCAGCGTGCGCAATCCGCGATGCGCCTGCGGGCAAGACATGAAAAAGATGCACTGACCGAACTCCGCGTCGTTAGAACTCTTGATCCGCACCGGCTGAGCGAGCGCTCATCGGAAGCCTCCTGCCCAAACTTCCAGCAGTTTTTGAGGAATGCGCCGGAGTTCGCTCGGATGTTCCGCCGCCGCTTGACCTGAGTTCGCCTCAGTTCGCCTGAGTTCGATGGTTACCGCAATGGGGTGGAAAGAAGCGAGCCGCGAAAAATCTAGCGCGCCCGTGGAGTCTGCTTTTTCCCGCGCTCACCGGCTAATCCGCCGCACGCGCAGTTTCAGCACTGGGGCGCATCAGGAACCGTGTTGGTAACTTGACGGAGGGAGAAAAACCATCGCCAGTCGAAGCGATTCTTTAGGCGACCGGCCGGGCCACTCGCTTGATCCGCCAGGTGCTGCTCTCGGCACTCTGCAGTCGCTGGGACTCACGGATTTCGCGAACGCTCATCTTCGTTCCACGTCGGCATGTCACCTGGAAGACATGGCCATAAGGAGACGTCACCTCAAAGATGCCATCCTGGTGACGAAGAATTTCGGCAGGATTCACCACTTCAACTGTGCCGTTGACCGTCTCGATCATTGCGCCCCCCAGGCTTACGAATGGGTAAGCTTCAGAGACGCCATTAACCGCAAATAGCGACCCGACTGCAATACTGATTTTTGTGTATTTCTTGGCGTTGAAAACAAAAGGTTTGCTTCAGTCGTCCCGGCAGCCTCCCCGAAAACTCCTACAAATCAAAATCGAAAGCGCCGAGCCGCTAACCTGCTGCCCTGGCGGCCCCGGCGGCTTCCTCTTCCGAAACAGAAATATCCTCTCCCCCCGCCCGTTCCATTATTTCCTTTGCATGAGGAATTTCATCGCGCTTGCCACAATGAACCGATACCAGGATGCAGCCTTTGGTGAGCCGCCCCTCATATCTCTTTGCTTCGTATTCCGGAATGCCCGCGCCGATCAGCGCCCCCGCTATACCGCCCAGAACGCCTCCCACACCCACACCCGCGAGAGCGCTCAGGATCGGTCCGGCCGCAATGAAAGCTCCCGAGCCCGGTAAAGCAAAGGCCCCGATCCCTGCCAGCCACCCTAAGGCTCCGCCGATTAGGACGCCGGAACTCGCTCCCGCAGTCGCTCCTTCGGCTTTTGTAAATTTCTCCGTGGCCAGATCCTTGGGTCCAAGGTTTTCAGGCAGCAGAACGGAGATGTCAAAGCTGAGAAAGCCGCTTTCACGCAGCCTGTCAATTGCCCTCTCGAGCGCGAGGCGAGTTGGATAGATTCCCCAAACAGATCTCTTGTATTTCCTTGCCATAAGCTCCTCTCCTGGCTCTCGTTAAGTCGTCAACTATCGCCAAATTGAGATTAGAAACGCTGCTGCATCGACCAACATATACGCAGAAACCGTCACTTCTCCGGGCAGATCCCCTGAAGCGCTAGTACGCAGTCAGACCGGGGCGCTAGATTCTGTCTTTTACCGATAATCCTGTAGTTATCTAAGGGCACAGACGTATGGTGAAGTCTCACCGGCGGCGATATATCTTTTGCTGCTGCATTTTCAAACGCTGGAGCCTGGAGCTGGCCTAGGCTCAGTTCGCCCCTGACGCAGTTCGCAGCTTTTCCGGATCAGAAAGGGGACTCCCACTGAAAATCGCTCAAGTCGCGCCGCTCTACGAGAGTGTTCCTCCGAAGCTATACGGCGGAACGGAACGCGTCGTTTCGTATCTCACCGAAGAGCTGGTGGAGATGGGCCATGAGGTCACACTGTTTGCCAGCGGCGATTCCGTCACTCAGGCCGAATTGATCGCGGTGTCCCCTTGCACTTTGCGTTTAAGTCAAAGTGTCGATCCCCATATCTATCACGCGTTGCAGCTCGAGCACGTCTTTCAGCGCCAGGAAGCCTTCGACTTGGTTCATTTTCATACCGACTACATGCATTTCTCCTTGAGCCGGAGACTCGAACTCAATCATCTGACCACTCTTCATGGACGGTTGGACATAAAAGACCTGGTGCCGCTCTTTCGCGAGTTTGCGGAGATGCCCGTGACTTCGATCTCAAAAGCGCAGCGCAAGCCGTTGTCATGGGCAAATTGGGTCGCGAACGTTTATCACGGGCTTCCCAGAAACCTTTTCACTCCGCGTGCGGAGGTTGGTAAATACTTGGCCGTCGTCGGTCGCATCTCCCCGGAGAAACGCGTCGACCGGGCGATTCGCATTGCGCTGCGGGCGGGAATGCCGCTCAAAATCGCGGCTAAGGTCGACAAACTGGACCGGGAATACTTCACCCAGGTCATCGAACCGATGCTTCGCGAGCCCTCCGTGGAATTTCTTGGCGAGATTTCCGAGCCCCAAAAGAACGAACTTCTCGGCCGCGCCTACGCACTGCTGTTTCCTATCGATTGGCCGGAGCCCTTCGGCTTAGCCATGATTGAGGCTATGGCATGTGGCACGCCGGTTATCGCTTACCCCTTTGGCTCCGTACCCGAAGTCGTAGACGTAGGCCAAACCGGATTCATCGTGAGAGACGAGCACGAGGCGGTGAAGGCAGTCGAAAAAGTTGCAGGTCTGAGCCGGATCGCCTGCCGGCGTATCTTTGAAGAACGGTTTACCTCTGAACGTATGGCTCGTGAGTATGCTGCCGTATACTCTTGCCTGTGTGAACCGGAGAGCACATCCCGGATGATTTCTTGAACGGAGGGCCCGTTTGGACGAAGTCATCCGCATCAAGGAAGAGTTTTACGTCCTCGCCACTTCAGGTCTAGTCGATAGCCGGTCGCGCGTTCTCAAGTATGGGGATACCTGTGGAGTCTTTGACTGGCAGGGTGACATCCTCTCCGCGGGATACCTGGCGCATGGCCTCTATCACAAGGAGACCAGGCATCTTTCCAAGCTCGTCCTGCGATTTGAAAACAGGCCCCTCGAGCTTCTGAGCTCCAACGTCAAAAACAAAAATGCGTTCTTTGCTGTGGACCTCACCAACCTCGATTTCTCTGCGGAAGGCAAACTCGAACTTCCGCGGGGCAGCCTCCATTTCTTTCGCTCGAAATTTATTTGGGAAGCCACCTGTTACGAACGCCTTCGCATTATGAATTTCGCTTCAAGCAAGGTCAGCCTTTCTCTCTCCTACGAATTCGACGCCGATTTCGTGGATATCTTCGAGGTCCGGGGGGCTAAGCGTGAAAAAAGGGGCGAGTACCGGGAGCCCGCCGTCACGCCTGCGAGCGTGCAGTTCGCCTATTGCGGTCTCGACCGGGTCATCCGCGAGACTCAATTGAATTTCTACCCTCAGCCCGTCCAAATCTCCAGCAAAAGCGCGTTTTTCGAGATGGATATTCAGCCCCGCGCCGAGGCCGTTATCTATCTGGACGTCTGTTGCGATTGCCGGCGCAATGGCCAGCGCGATGGTCTGCCGCCGCGCAGCTACAAGCAGGCCCTCAGCAATACCAAGAACCTCCACGAACGGATCGACGACCGTATCTGCCGCATCACCACTTCCAACCCGCGGTTCAGCGAATGGATTAGCCGCTCTGAATCTGATCTGGAAATGATGACCGTAGGCAATCCCGAAGGCGCCTACCCCTATGCCGGCGTGCCCTGGTTCAACACCGTATTTGGCCGCGACGGCCTCGTCACAGCTTTGGAGGTCTTGTGGGCCGAGCCCGCTCTGGCCAGGGGCGTCTTGAAGTTTCTGGCCGACACGCAGGCCGACAGGGTCATACCCGAGCAAGATGCGGAGCCCGGAAAGATCCTTCACGAATTACGAAAGGGCGAGATGGCCGCCCTGAAGGAGATACCTTTTGGTCGTTACTACGGCAGCGTCGATTCCACGCCTCTGTTTGTGATGCTTGCTGCGGCTTATTACCAGCGTAGCGGTGATCTTGAATTCATCCGTTCGATCTGGAGCAACATCGAACGCGCCCTCGATTGGATGGATCGCTACGGCGATGTCGACGCGGACGGCTTTTTGGAATACGCCCGCCGTTCAGGACAAGGACTCGTGCAGCAGGGCTGGAAGGATTCACACGATTCCGTCTTTTACGAGGATGGAAAGCTCGCCGAAGGTCCGATTGCACTCTGTGAAGTTCAGGGCTATGCCTATGCGGCAAGAAAGGGTGCCGCCGAACTGGCCCGCAAACAAGGCTTCGTCGAAATGGCGGACCATTTATTACAACAGGCGAGTGCCCTCCAACATCACTTTGAGGAAGCCTTCTGGGTCGAAGAAATGGGAACCTATGCTTTCGCCTTGGATGGAAAAAAGCGCCAGTGTCGCGTCACCGTCTCTAATCCCGGGCATTGCCTGTTTACCCAAATCGCTTGTCCCGACCGCGCCAGCCGTGTGGCGGAGGGCTTGATGGATGAAAACCTCTTCTCGGGATGGGGTATCCGTACCGTCGGCACGCGCGAGGCGCGTTACAACCCAATGTCTTATCATAACGGGTCCGTATGGCCTCATGATAATGCCCTCATCGCTTGTGGGCTCGCTCAATACGGGTATACAGTCCACGCCCTGCGCCTTCTCGAAAGCATGTTTGAAGCCAGCCGGCATTTTGAATTCCAAAGGCTTCCTGAACTCTTTTGCGGCTTTCGTCGCAGGATCGGAGATGGGCCCACGCTTTACCCGGTAGCCTGTTCGCCGCAATCGTGGGCCGCCGGGGCGGTTTTCATGATGCTGCAGGCGAGCTTAGGAATGACGGTCTGCGGCGCGGCTCCATACATACACTTCCGCGACTCCTATCTGCCGCCCACGATCGATTACGTCTTCGTGGAAAATCTTAGAGTTGGGCAATCCAAGGTCAGCCTGATCGTCCGTCGGCAAGCGCATGGCGTCGGCATCGAAGTCATTCGCAGAGAAGGCGACCTGGAGGTAGCTGTTCTGAAGTGAAGCCGTCGTGACGTCGACCTCCTCGAACAAACCCTCCAGGAAGAGAAAGATGCGGATGAAAAGCTAACCGAGCCGGCGCAACAGATTAACGTCGAAGCGCAAACTCCCGAAGAAGGCTTGGAAGCCGAAGAGGAACCGAAGCGCCGCGCGAAAGCTGCCTCCTGACGGCGTCGCTTTAGGCCCACTTCCTAACCTGTAGCTCAAGTCGCGGCCGCCACGTGGAGGCAATCGTGTCATTCCGAGGCCCCGCGGGGCCGAAGAATCTCTCTTCCTACCATAACGAGACGGTGTCATTCCGAGGAGCGGGTGCGCCTTCTGCGCTCCGAGGAATCTGCTTTTTCTTAATCCGCGCCTCACTGGCCTATGAGGGGAAGCGAAGCAGTGCGACCGGAAACTGACTGAAAATATCCCTCGGCAAAAGCGTCCGGGAACGTGCTTCACACTTCAATCGATCCCCGGTGAGTACCTGCTTCCACTGCCGCGGCGCGCCGGCAGGCAACGCTAATTCGCTTTTCCTCCACGTCTTTGCGCCCAGGGGGAATTCCCCCGGTTCGGTAATCGCTGTGGTAAAGCGGGGCACGGCCACAAGCAGGCTTTCCTTTTTGGAAAGGGTCGCACCCTACTTCATTATTGAGAGAAATCAGCGGCGTATAGGTATAGAACGCCGTATCTTCGAACCCCTTGGCCATCGCCGCGTCCGTGAACATCTGCCAGCGTGTCTGCCTTTCCGGGGAAGCGGGGCGACGCGTACAAATGGGTAACGCCCAGCGCGTGAAGATAGGGCACAAGCTCTTCCGCGTCTCTAAAGCGAAAGTTGAGATTGAATAGAATGCGATAGGTGGCGCACGGATGGGGCATGGGTCAGGACATCCGCATTCCCAGTTGATCCCCCAAGGAGCGAAAAATCTGTGTCCATTCCGGTCCGTCACACCCCGCTGCATGCGGCTTGTTTCCGTTCGCCGAATTCAGCAGCACGGAATGGTAGACGTTTTGAATTTCCCACAGGCGAACCTCGAACGGAAAGGAGCGGGCCAATTTGACCGCGGATTCCAGCGACGCTAGTTTCTCCGCGTCGCATGGCTGCCCTTCCCATTGTTCCGCCATGGTCTCCAGTTTCCCGCGCAACGCATATTCCAGCGTGGCCGCATCTAGGTTGACGTGCACGGCCTTGGCTTCATCCATCAGCGCCCGAACCATATCCGCATTCAGGCTTTCTGCTTCGATGGCTCGGCGCAGCTCCGCATTGAGGGTGACTTCCGCCGCGGCCTGAAAATGCCGGATCAGGGGAATTCCATGAGCCGCGATGAACCGCATGAGCGGCGCCCGGCTGTCGTAGAGCTGCCGATAAGACGATTCCGCCTCTTCCAACGCCGAATTCAGGATGATCTGCAGGATCTTTCTCTGCTCATCGCGGAAGAGAAGCTTCAGGCTGTAACTCACCGAACCGAAC
>Ga0209648_10000815_pt1 | contig 24589 bp, 19 predicted proteins | sample GraSoi2013_115cm_FD_185830 | JGI IMG/M metagenome (GOLD analysis project Ga0209648, IMG submission 185830) | Grasslands soil microbial communities from the Angelo Coastal Reserve, California, USA - Sample 9_17_2013_115cm (SPAdes) (version 2) | ecosystem: Environmental > Terrestrial > Soil >... | reverse complement strand
AATGGCGAGATTAAGCAGGTAGTGGAAGCTACCGGAACTATCAACGCTGTGATCACTGTGCAAGTAGGCTCGCAGGTTTCCGGCGCGATCTCCAAGCTGTACGTTGATTTCAACTCACACGTGAGAAAGGGCCAGGTGATCGCACAGATCGACCCGGCGTTATTTGAAGGCGCGCTCTCCCAAGCTAAGGCAGACCTGGCCAACGCGAGGGCTAATCTGGCAGTAGCTGTCGCGAATACGGCAAAAGCTAAAGCCAACGACGCTCAGACGAAGGCGGACTACGATCGTAATCTCGGACTTGCTCGAGAGGGAGTGATCAGCCAGCAAGCCCTGGATGTGGTCCGGGCCAACGCGGAGAGCGGCGCAGCTCAGGTCTCAGCCGCGCTGGCCACCGAAGAGCAGGCTCGCGCCCAGGTTCTTCAGAAGCAAGCGGCAGTGGAGGTGGCCCAGACGAACCGGGACTACACCACGATTCATGCCCCGATTGATGGCACAGTGGTGGCACGCAACGTTGATGTTGGCCAGACCGTGGCTGCTTCCCTGCAAGCACCGACCCTGTTCACGATCGCCCAGGACCTGACCAAGATGCAGGTCTATGCCAAGACGGACGAGTCCGACGTGGGTCAAATCCGCCCTGGGCAAAAAGTTGTCTTCAAAGTGGACGCCTATCCGCGCGATACTTTCACGGGCACCGTTTCGCAGGTCCGCATGAATTCCACGGTAGTGCAGAACGTGGTGACCTATGACACGATCGTCGACTTCGACAATCCCCAACTGAAGCTCTTCCCCGGTATGACCGCCTATGTGACAATCCCGGTGGCGACCGCTGCCAACGCGGTCAAGATTCCCAATGGCGCTCTGCGCTATAAGCCCGACTTTTCCGGTGATGAGATTCTTGCCCTCTATCGGCAGTACGGCATTACTGAAGCCGCCGTCCAGCAAGGACGAACCGGGACGGGAGTCGCAAAGGCTGGAGCCGGCATCAGCCAGCAAGGATCAGTAGGCAGCCGTCCCGAAAACAAATCGAACGGCGAATCCGGTATTAAATACGAAACCCAAGTCGTGTGGAAGCTGCTCCCGGACAAGTCCTTGCAGCCGGCAAGAATCAAGACCGGGATCACCGATCATACTTTCACGGAGCTGGTACAGGAGCTCAACGGCGAACTGAAGCCAGGCGATGATTTGGTCACCGGCGTAGCTCAAGGCCGCGCGTCGACCGCAACTCCGCGCGTGGGGGGTCCGGGAACCCCGCGTGGACGATAGCGGATTCGCTATGAGCGCACAAGAACCCATCTCGGTCCCTGTCCCCGATCTCACGACGCCGGCGCTTAAGACTCATGAAGCTGTCATTCAAGCTCATGACGTCCACAAGATCTACCACTTAGGCGAAACCCAGGTCCACGCGCTGCGCGGCGTCAGCCTGGAGATCAACCGCGGTGAGTTTGTTGCCATCATGGGCGCAAGCGGCAGCGGCAAGTCGACCTTCATGAACCTTCTTGGCTGTCTGGACAAGCCCACCTCGGGTCGTTACTTGCTCGAAGGAACCGATGTTGCTCAGCTCGATAAAAAACAGCTGGCGGCAATCCGCAATCGCAAAATCGGATTTGTGTTCCAGGGATTCAATCTTCTGGCTCGGACCACAGCTCTTGAAAACACCGAATTGCCTACACTGTATGCCCGCATTGCCAAAGCAGAACGGCAGCGGCGCGCGCTTGAGACGCTCAAGATGGTTGGGCTGGGCGACCGCACCGACCACTTTCCCTCGCAGCTTTCCGGAGGCCAGCAGCAACGCGTAGCCATTGCTCGCGCGCTGGTCAACCAACCTTCCCTTTTGCTGGCCGACGAGCCCACAGGGAACCTGGACAGCCGCACTTCGGTCGAACTGATGGACATCTTTCAATCGTTGAATGACCGTGGTCTTACGATCATCCTGGTCACGCACGAGCACGACATCGCGCAGTTTGCCAAACGCAATGTTATTTTCCGCGATGGCAAAATTCGACGCGATGAAGCCGTGGCCAACCGTGCCTTCGCCGGCGAAGTGCTGAAGACCTTGCCGGTGCTGGATGATTAAAGTTTTTCCCGGGTTGCGGTATCCCAGGGAAGCCAGGATCAGGGCCCGACTTGCCGCAGATTAACGCAGATGAACGCTGATCCTGCAAAGAATCAAATATGAACCGCGAATGCACACGAAAATACGCGAATTTTAACAAAGAACTGGAAAGACGACTCGTCATTCGCGTTCATTCGCGGTTGATTCCCGATCTGCGTTCATCTGCGTTAATCTGCGACAACGTCCCCTAAGGATCGAGCATGGATCTAATCTCGACACTGCGAATCGCTTTTCGCGCAATGGCGCGCAACCGCCTGCGCTCCGTGCTCACCATGCTGGGGATCATCATCGGCATCGGCGCGGTGATTGCGATGGTGGGAATCGGCCAGGGCGCCGACCAGACTATCCAAAAGCAATTGGCCAACCTAGGCTCGAACATGGTGTTCGTGAGCTCGGGCTCGGTAAACTTCGGCGGCTTGAGGTTGGGCTGGGGCGCGACCAAGACTCTGGTGAGAGACGACGTAACCGCCATGGTCAAAGAATGCCCTGCTGTCGCTTCCGCAGCGCCGGGCACCCAGACATCGGCCCAGGTTGTCTATGAGAACGACAACTGGGGCACGCGGATCACCGGCACTACGCCGGAGTATTTCGACATTCGCGCCTGGGACTTTCGCAGCGGCGGTAGCTTCACCCAGGACGACGTGACCACAGCGGCGAACGTAGCCGTGATCGGCGAGACCGTCCGCAAGAACCTGTTTGCGGCAACCGAGCCGGTAGGCAAGACCATTCGCATCGGCAACCTTCCCTTCCTGGTCGTCGGCGTGCTCGAGGCCAAAGGCCAGTCGCCCGCAATGAGTGAAGACCAGGACGACAATATCGTGGTGCCACTGACGACTCTGCAAAAGAAGATCACGGGACAACCGTGGCTGCGCTTCGTCATGGTCTCAGCGAAGTCGCGTTCAGCGAGCTACGCCGCCAAAGAACAGATCGAGGTTCTTCTACGCGACCGCCACCGCATTCGTCCGGACCAGGCTGACGATTTTACCGTACGCAATCTCGCCGACATGGCCGACCTGGCCAAAGAAAGCAGCCAGGTCATGACCCTGCTTCTGGGCACGATCGCGGGGATCTCGCTGCTGGTGGGAGGCGTGATCATCATGAATGTCATGCTGGTGGCGGTCACGGAGAGGACTCGGGAGATCGGCATCCGCATGGCCATCGGCGCGACGGAAGCTGACGTGCAGCAGCAATTCCTGGTTGAAGCGTTGGTCGTCAGCTTGATGGGCGGTGCAATCGGTATCGTGTTCGGAGTGGGACTTGCCTATACCATTTCTTTCCTCGTTGGCTGGCCGATCTTGATTTCGCCGGCGGCGGTTGCTGGCGCCGCGGCCGTGGCCATGGCGGTTGGTATCTTTTTTGGATATTACCCCGCGCAGAAGGCAGCCCGGTTGAATCCCATCGAAGCCTTGCGCTATGAATGAACTTTTTCTCAGCGTGAACAGTTTGGCATGGATGTAGAAACCATTTTTCGCGAAGTGTTCAGAGCTCTGGTTCGCAACCGGATTCGCAGCGTGCTGACCATGCTCGGCATCATCATGGGCGTGGGCTCGTTCATCTGCGTGGTTGGAGTAGGCAACGCCGGCTCCAGCCGCGTGGAAGACCAGCTCAGCAAAGTTGGTGACAACCTGATTTGGGTTGAAGCCGGCAGCCGTGCCCGCAATGGAGTCCGCGTGGGCAGCCGCGGCACCAAGACGCTGACGGCTGGAGATTCGCAAGCCGTTCTCGAGCAAGTGCCCGGCATCAAGAGCGCTTCGCCGAACGTCGACGGCCACATCCAGGTGGTTTACGGCAACCTCAACTGGGGCACGCAATATCGGGGTGTGAGCCCGGAGTAACTTCGAGATCCGCAAATGGGATATAGCGCTGGGCGCCGGCTTCACCCAGGATGATCTGGAAAAAAGCGCTGCGGTTTGCGTGCTTGGCCACACCGTAGCCGCCAACTTGTTTGGCGATGAAGATCCCATCGGCAAGACCATCAATGTGAAGGCGGTTCCCTTCCGAGTGATCGGCGTGCTCCAGGCCAAAGGATTCTCGGCGACAGGTCTCGACCAGGACGACTTTGTGGTTATGCCATTGACCACGGCGCAAAAGAGAATCACGGGCCAAGAATGGCTGGATGACATTTATTTTTCAGCTGTTTCCCGAGAAGGAATTCCGGACACGACTAAACAAATCGTCGGGGTGATGCGCGAGCGGCACCACCTGCGCACCGGCGACAACGACGACTTCAACATTCGCACACCGGAAGAACTCATTCGAACGCAGCTAGCCGCGGCCAATATTTTCATGTGGTTCTTGGGATTGGTGGCATCGCTTTCGCTGTTAGTCGGCGGCATCGGGATCATGAACATCATGCTGATTTCGGTCACCGAGCGAACACGCGAAATCGGTATCCGCCTGGCCGTGGGAGCCACGGAGCAAGACATTCAATTGCAATTCATCAGCGAAGCCGTGGTCTTGAGCCTAGCCGGCGGCTTGCTCGGCGTCTTGGCCGGGACTCTCGGCGCGTGGCTGCTCGAGAACACGCTGGGTTGGGACATAAAGCTTTCACCCCAGATCATGAGCATCGCCGGCCTGTTCTCGGCCGGCGTGGGAATTTTCTTCGGATACTACCCAGCGCGCAAAGCAGCTCTACTCGATCCCATCGAAGGCATCCGCTACGAATAGCGACGCTGGCTGCACCGGTCCACGTTCCTTGAAGGCGAAAGTGTGGGCGCGACCTGGCGATAACCGCTAGAGCGTGCTTCAAGAAAACGATTCGTAACAGGGCATGACTTCAGTCGTGCCGTAAATCCCGCAATTTTATTGGCTCTTCATCCGCCTTCAGTAATCTTTCGCCAGGGAGACCACGGTTGTACCATCTACCGGCATGAGTGCCCGCGAAAAGCTGCTGCTGTGCGCCTTGGTCATGACTGCATGGAGCGGCACTACGCAAAAGGTCCGGAAAGCTCCGGAAGGCCTGTCGTTTCCGCCCGCCGCATTTACCCACGCTCCCCAGCACGTACGGAAGCGGCTGGAGGAAATGCGCTGCCGCATTTTTAAGAAGAGCAATTTGATCGAAGGAAGATTCGCCGCAGCGAACCAAGACGACTGGGCGGCGATGTGCGTGTTTGACGGCAAGATCCAGCCGGTTGTGGTCTGGGGCGGAAAGACGCAGTGCGATTCCCGGCCCTCGCCAGCAAGGGACTACAAGGAATTACTCAGCGATCCGCTGCACGATGCTAACCTCCGCGCGGCTGACGCCAAAAGAATCGCACTGTTACACGACGCCGTTGGCGGAACTGAAGAAGTTCCTCCCATTACACACGCCGGCCTGGAAGTGGGCGACGAGCAGGCCTCGGTCATTTATTACTGCCGTGAAGGCAAGTGGATTGAACTTACTGGCGAAGATTAAGTACGTTCCTGACTTAGAAGGCGCAATCGCCAGGAAAAAGAACCAGCGGCTGCGCCGGGCCGTTGGCGGGTTTTCTTATTGGCTCGATACTCCGCAAAGAACGGGACACCCTCAACTTCGTGGAGGACAGAGACAGCAGCAGAAAGGGTGGGCCACACTTAGAGGTTACTGGTCACAGCCGATCTTTGAACTTCTCGATAGCGACGCGTACCAGCTGACCGCGCGTGCGGACTCCAGTCTTTTCGAAGAGCTGTTGCAGGCAAATCTTAACGGAGCTTTCGGAGAGCTGAAGCCGGTCTGCGATTTCTTTGTTGGCCAAGCCTTCAAAGACCAGCGAAAGCACCTGGCGTTCCCGTTCGGTAAGGCTTCTCAGGGAAGACGTGGCGTTTTCTTGGACGTTGGCCCTCTCCATGACTTTCTTCAGATATTCTTGTTGGAACCACACCTTGCCCGCGAGAGCTTCGCGGATGCTGGCTGAGAGTTCTGACGATGAACTATGCTTCAGGACAATGCCGGAGATGCCCAGGCGAATCAGATCAGCTGCTTCAAGCTCATTCACTCCGGCGGTCAGCAGCAACGTCTTACCTTGAAACCCGGCGGCCTGGGCCTTGAGCAGAAACGATGACCCTTTCTCATTGCCTAAGTCAAAATCCAACAGCACTACGTCCGTAGCCCAGCTACCCAGGATCGAGATTCCCTCATCGACGGACCCGCAGTGCCGCACCTCAAGGTCGTGCTCGGCCTGAAGCAAACGGGCTACACTCTCACGAAACAAAGTGTGGTCATCGACGATGAGCACGCGGACCTGCTTAGGCTGTGATGCGGATAGGCTCATGCGCTCACCACGGGCACCAGCGATACCGCAAACGAGCAACCCCGGTCCCTGGGCTCATGCTGAAGATCCCCACGAAACGTTCTTAAGATGGCTCGAGAAACGTACAGACCCAGCCCTGTGGCCGCGGCTCTTGCTTGAAACGGCTGGAAGAGCTTCTCAGGGTCCGCAACTCCGCTCCCCGTGTCTTCAAATCGAATGACCACGCCCCGATTTTCTACGGCAGCGGAGATCGTCAATTGCTTCCTGTCACTCTTCTCCATGGCGCGCTGGCTGTTCTTCACCAAGTTCAGGAAGACCTGCATCAGGCCATAACGATCAGCCGATACGAATGGCAGGTTGCTCTCGATCCGCCAAGCAACTTGCACGCCGGTTTCGTGGAGCGAATGGTCGATTAGAAGGCGCAGTTCGTCCAAGATCGCTGGAACTTCGATGGCTGCCACGCTGGGGTCGCTCGAGGGCTTTATGTCGAGGGAAGCGATCTTTTCCAGTCCTTCCACGAGTGTGCCAAGAGCCTGGAAATCGCGGTTGGCGGAAAGGACGGCTACTTGCGTGAGGTTTCTGTGGACTACCGCAATGGCGCCACACAAGTTGCGGATCTCGTGAGAGACAGCTCCCACGATAATGCGGGCATTCTTCAAAAGCTGATCCAGACCCAATTGCTCGCGGTCGCGCACCTCTTCGGAAAGGTCCACGATGATGGCGGCCAATCGGCGCCCTGAGATTGTGGAATAAGTCGAGAACCATACCCCGGCCATAAACGCTTCGCCGTCCTGCCTATGCCCCTCACACTGTAATGTCGTGCGAAACTCCCGCGATTGATAGGTCCGTACAATTGTTTGTAAAACCGGTAGGAAACCAGAGATGGATTGGCCCCGCAAGGGTTGTGCATCAGGAGCAAGAAGCTGCTGGGCGGCTTGATTCCCGCGCTCGATGCATCCCTCGGCATCAACCGTCACGATAGCCGCAGGACTGCTTTCGATAAGAGCTTCCAGTTGTTGCTCTGCATCCCGGCGAAAACGGACTTGGTTTTCCAAATCCTCCACATACTTCGTCGCCAGCCGGCGTTTGGATACCAACTCAGAGATGAAGAATCCGGTCCCGATGTAACCCACGGTCACCATGGCCAGGCGCGGAATCGCCGCGCTGGTCGGGAGATTGCTGAAAACTTCCTGCAAGCCCGAACAGAGGAGCGAAATTGCCACAATCTGCCAGCGCTCGAGGAATCCAGCTACCAGCATAATGGGAAACAGGTACAAGAACCCGAGTGAGAGATAGGGCTTGGTTCGCCAATCCACAATCGCGATCGCCAGGATGAGAGCAGCCGCAATCAGCAGGTTTTTCCTGCGATTTGACTCGGAATAGATGACCAGGATATCCGGCATCACGCTGACGTCCGCGTCCTCAACCTTAAGTGTACGACCGTAATCCACGAAAACATGATGGCCCAATACCTTCAACAAACAAAGAGACTTAGCCGAAAGATAGCCGGATGATAACCGAAAGATATACGCGGTTACCAAAAGATAGGGTTCACAGCGCAGTGCTTCGAGCTGGATACTCAAATGTTGGCGATATGTTTTCGATGGCTGCCCGAGAGAATAAGTGTGCCTCGAGCTGGCCTTGCGGCATCCCTTCAGGAGTAGACGCACAACCAAGAATGAATAGGCTCGCGCCTGGGCACAAAGAAGCCCGAACCAAAAGACGCGCAAAAACGCCGGCATCCAGCCGTCAGTAGTCGGTGTCCCAAATGTATTAGGAGGTACGTGGAACCTCCGTACCCAGAGCGGACGAGTTAAAGGAAAAGGAACATGCGGGCTTTGTTAGTACGTCTGAGTTTAGGGTCGTTTCTGGCCGTGCTGTTGGCAGAAAGCTGCTTTGCCCAAAAAGCGCTGACTTGGCAGGAAGTTCGGGACAAATTCGAGGCCGCAAACCCGACGCTGCGGGCCGGACAAATTGGTATCGACGAATCAAAGGCACAGGAGATCACCGCGTATTTGCGCCCCAACCCGAACCTCACTCTCTCGACGGACGGGACTCAAGTAGCTCCCTTCGAAGGCGTCTGGCGGCCGCTCGCCGGCACTCAGTATTCACCCCTCTTTAGCTATCTGCACGAACGGCAGCACAAGCGGGAACTGCGGCTGGAGAGTGCTCAGAAAACCACCGGAATCGCCGTCTCCAGCCAGGCTGACCTGGAGAGGACCCTCGTTTTTACGCTGCGAACGGCTTTCGTGCAGACCCTCCAGCAAAAGGCGATTTTCCAACTTGCTAAAGAAAATCTCTCCTACTACGACCATGTCCTGGACTTGAACCGCGAGCGCTACAAAGCCGGCGCGATTGCTCAGGTGGACATCGACCGCCTGGAGCTTCAGAGGGTCACATATGAATCCGACTTGCAGACCGCGGAAGTAAACCTGCGGACGGCAAAAATCCAGCTTCTAACGCTCTTGAACGACCGAACGCCGGTCGAACAATTCGACGTGGCAGGCCCCTTCGACTTCTCAGCGCAGATTGCTCCGCTAGACGACATCCGGCAGATGGCACTGGATACGCGGCCCGACTTGAGGGCGGCACTGCAGGCGGCCGATAAGGCCAAGACCGATCACGTGCTCGCCATCGCCAACGGCTCAACGGATCCGACCTTCGGCACTTGGTACACGTATAACCCCTCGTTCAACAATCCGTTTGCTCACCAAACGCTTGGCGCCAGCGTCAGTGTCCCTCTCCGCATCTTCGACCGCAACCAGGGGGAAAAGCGGCGCACGCAGCTGGACATCGACCGCAACCAGAAGCTGGCGGAGGCCACGCGGGCGCAAGTGTTCAGCGACGTAGACTCCGCCTACGCCACGATTAAGAGTACGGTGGTCCGCCTCCAGCCCTACAAGGACCGTTATCTAGCGCAGGCCTCGCGAGTGCGCGAGACGATTGCGTTTTCGTACGGACATGGTGCGGCATCGCTCCTCGATTTTCTAAGCGCCCAAGCCGATTACCGTGCCGTGCAAGTCAGCTACTTGAACCTGGTTGCTTCCTATCTGAACGCAGCGAACCAGTTGAATCTGGCCGTAGGGCGTGAGGTTATCCCATGAGAAGTTCGAGCATTAACATTAAATTGTTAGCCCTCCTTTTTCTTTCGTGGTTGTGGCTGGCCGGCTGTGGAGAGAAGGGAGGCGATCCCAAAGCGGAGGCCCCGCCTCCAGTAACGGTCGAGCATGAGCAGGACCTGAATGTTGTGCAGGTGGATCATCCCGAGCAGTTTCCCCTGGCCACTGCCGTAGCGCATGAGACCAGGTCACTGTTGAACGCAACGGGCACCGTCAGTCCAGACATCTCCCGCAGCGTGCCGGTGATTTCAATTGCCACCGGCCGCGTGGTAGAAATCCATGCACGGCTCGGCGACGTCGTGAAAAAGGGCCAAGTCCTGCTGCGCGTGCAAAGCGCGGACATGTCCGGAGCATTTTCGGACTATCGCAAGGCCGTCGCCGACGAACAGCTTGCGCGCACACAACTGGAACGGGCGCAACTGCTGTATGGCAAGGGAGCCATTTCTTTGAATGATCTGCAAGTTGCGCAGGATGCGGCGGCCAAAGCCAAGGTCGACGTGGAGAACACGACAGAGCGGCTTCGCGTCCTTGGGGGCAGCATGGATCATCCGGCCGCAATTGTGGATATTCGCGCTCCGGTTTCGGGGGTAATCACCGATCAGCAGGTCACCAACGCCGCGGGTGTGGCGGGCTTAGGCTCACCCAATCCGTTCACGATCTCCGACCTGAGCCATATATGGGTTGTGTGCGACGTATATGAAAACGATCTCGCCAACGTGCACCTTGGCGAATCCGCGGAGATCCGCCTGAACGCATATCCCGACAAGGTATTTACCGGCCGCATCAGCAACGTGGGTCCTGTCCTCGATCCAACGCTGCGGACAGCCAAAGTACGCATCGAGCTACGTAATCCGGGACTGATGCGTGTGGGCATGTTCGTTACCGCCACCTTTCACGGGCAGAAAAAGGAAACGCATACGCTGGTTCCAGCCACCGCCATTTTGCATTTACACGATCGCAACTGGGTCTACGTTCCAACGGGTGACAAGAAGTTCCGCCGAGCCGAGGTCATCGTTGGTCAAACCTTGGCCAGCAACATGCAAGAGATTCTTTCCGGCCTGCAGCCAGGCCAACAAGTCGTTGGCAACGCGCTTGTGTTCCAGAACACGGTAGAACAGTAGATGATTCGCAAACTCGTCGATTTCGCGCTGGAGAACCGCTTTCTTGTCGTCGGAGCGGCGCTTCTGCTGTTGTTCTGGGGCGCGATTTCGTTCCATCAGCTTCCCGTGGAAGCCTATCCTGACGTGGCCAACAACTACGTCGACATCATCACCCAATGGCCAGGGATCTCCGCGGAGCAAATCGAACAGCAGGTCACGATTCCATTGGAAGTCGTGATGAATGGCATCCCTCACGTGGTTCATCTGCGCTCGTTTTCACTCTTCGGCCTTTCCGACGTGAAGCTGATATTCGACGATGAAGAGGAGAACGCCTGGAACCGGGAGAGGGTTCTGGAGCGGCTCTCGCAAGTGACATTGCCGGCGGGCGTCGTGCCCCAGATGGGTACGGACTGGAGTCCCGTCGGCCAGATTTACTTCTTCACCCTGAAAAGCACGAATCCCAACATCGACGCCATGGAATTGAAGTCGATCGAGGATTGGGTGATCGAGAAAAGCTTCAAGGCCGTCCCCAACGTGGTCGATGTGGCCAGCTTCGGTGGTCCGACTCGCGAATATCAAGTCCGAGTTGATCCCAACAAACTGATCTCCTACGGGCTCAGCCTGGCCCAGGTCGAGCAGCAGCTCACCAACAACAATGCCAATGCGGGCGGCAGCTTCATCGAAGCCGGTCTGCAGCAAATCAATATTCGGTCTGTGGGCCTGGTCAAGAACGTAAACGATATCGAAAACACCGTCATTACCACCAAGACGGGCACGCCACTGCGCGTCAAGGATATTGCCGTCGTCGAACAGGGGCCGAAGATCCGGCTTGGCCAGTTCGCGCGCGCCATTCATCGCGAAGATGGAAAGATCGTCGATAACGACGACGTGGTCTCGGGCATCGTGCTCTTGCGCAAAGGCGCAAATGCAGACGAAGCGCTCGCTGGAATCCACGCCAAGGTCAAAGAGCTGAATGAGCGCATTTTGCCTCCGGGCGTAAAGGTACTTCCTTTCATTGACCGCAGTGATTTGGTCCACTACACGACGCATACGGTGCTGCACAACCTTACCGAAGGCATCATTCTGGTGGTGGTTGTTCTGTTTTTGTTTCTCGGGAATGTGCGCGGAGCCTTGATCGTCGCCCTCACCATCCCGTTTTCGCTCTTGTTCGCCGCCACGTGTCTGAAGCTGAAAGGCATTCCCGCAAACCTGCTGTCTCTGGGCGCGCTCGATTTCGGGATGGTTGTGGACGGCACGGTCGTCATGGTGGAGAACATCCTCCGCCACATGGGCCACGGCGACACCAACCACAAGACACCGATGGAGCGTATCCGCGGTGCGGCCCATGAGGTACAGCGTCCCGTCTTCTACGCGAGAGCAATCATTATCACCGCGTACCTGCCAATTTTCACCCTGCAACGTGTCGAGGGCCGCTTGTTCCATCCCATGGCCTGGACGGTGGCCTTTGCCCTCCTGGGCGCTCTCCTGTTTTCCATGCTGGTCGCGCCGGTTCTGTCCAGTGTCTTATTCAGCAAGGGCGTGAAGGAATGGCGCAACCCGGTAATGGAATTCTTGAAAGCTCGCTATCGCTACTCGGTGAGATGGGCGATCGAACATCGGTCTGTCACGGTGGGGCTGGCGGGTTTGTGTTTGCTCGCCGCTATCTATTTGACCCTGGGCGGAGTCATTGGCTCCGAGTTCCTGCCTCATTTGGACGAGGGCTCGCTCTGGGTCCGCGGCACGCTCGCTCCCAGCACCGGACCTAGTGAAGGCATCCGGCTCGCGAACCAGGCTCGCGTCCTGCTTTGCTCGTTTCCAGAGGCGACAGAATGCACGAGTCAAGTGGGGCGTCCGGATAACGGGACGGATACCACGGGTTTTTCCAATACCGAGTACTACGTCGGCCTGAAGCCCAAGGAAGAGTGGCGGCCGGTGTTCCACCAGGATAAAGAAAGAGTGATCGGCGCCATGCAGCGCGAACTCGACAAAATTCCCGGCGTGATCTGGAACTTTTCGCAGCCCATCGCCGACAACATGGAGGAAGCAGTTAGCGGAGTAAAAGGTGAGCTTGCCGTGAAGATCTACGGTGATGATCTCAAACTTCTTGAGGGCATAGCCGAGCGGATCGTCGGTACCATGCGTCAAGTTAAAGGGGTGGAAGACCTTGGTGTCTTTCGCGTGCTGGGCCAGCCGAACATCGAGTTCCACGTGGACCGGGCGGCAGCCGCTCGTCATCAAATCAACGTTGCCGATGTTCAAGATGCCATCCACACCGCGGTTGGAGGAACCGCTCTAACTCAGGTCCTGCAAGGCGAGCAGCGGTACGACTTGGTGGTGCGTTATCTCCCCCAATTCCGTATAACCAAGGAAGCCATCGCCAACATTCGCTTATTGTCTCCGTCGGGTGAACGAGTCTCGCTGGCGCAGCTGTGCACGATCGAATCGCGCGACGGCGGCTCCGAGATTTACCGCGAGGAAAACCAGCGATATGTAGCCATCAAGTACAGTGTGCGCGGTCGAGACTTGGGCGGCGCCGTTGAGGAAGCGATTCAAAAGGTAAACACACAAGTCCAATTGCCGCGTGGATACCACATCGATTGGGCCGGCGAGTACGAAAGCCAAAAGCGGGCCGAAGCCCGGCTGCTCGTCATCGTACCGCTCACCATCCTGGTGATTTTCGGCATTCTCTACACCATGTTTCGTTCGCTCAAATGGGCCCTGCTCATTCTCGGCAACGTGGCCATGGCTCCGATCGGCGGACTGCTTGCACTTTTGTTCACTGGAACACACTTCAGCGTTTCCTCAGGTGTCGGCTTCCTGGCCCTTTTCGGCGTCTCCGTGCAAACGGGCGTCATCATGCTGGAATACATCAATCAGCTACGCGCGCGGGGACACACCATTGAAAACGCCGCCATTGACGGGGCCGTCCTTCGCCTTCGCCCCATCATCATGACCATGCTGGTGGCGACGTTCGGCTTGCTGCCTGCGGCACTCTCGCACGGCATCGGGTCGGACTCGCAGCGGCCCTTTGCCATCGTCATAGTCGGAGGACTGGTTGGGGCGTTGCTGCTGAGCATCTTTTTGCTGCCGACCTTGTATGTGTGGTTCGCAAGAGATGGCGACCGGCTCCCCGAACCGGAGCCGGGCTTTGAGGAGAGCGCGTAGCAGTATCTCCGTTCGCCCGTCGCGAATCGAGTTAAGTAAGTCGGTTATGGTCCACGAAGGAGGCGGATCGGTGAAAAAGCAAGAAGTTCGCGCTCGTATCGAGGAGATCGGCATTATTCCGGCCGTTCGGACATCTTCTGCAGCAGACGCACGCTTTGCCGCGGAGACCGTTAGCCGTGGCGGCATTCCCGTCGCCGAAATCACTGTGACTGTGCCCGAAGCAATGAAAGTGATTACCGGTCTAACAAGCAGCTTTCCGGAAATGATCGTAGGCGCAGGAACTGTCTTGGACATAGAAACGGCGCAACGCTGTTTGGATGCTGGGGCAAAATTCTTAACAAGCCCCGGACTCGTTCTGGAAGTGGTAGAGTTCGCAGCCAAAAACGAAGTGGCCGTTTTCCCCGGCGCGTTGACACCAACGGAAGTCATCACCGCATCGAAGGCAGGAGCTGACTTAGTCAAGGTCTTCCCATGTGCGCAGGTAGGCGGTGACAGCTATATCCGAGCATTGAGGGCACCATTACCGCACGTACCGTTAATTGCCTCGGGAGGCGTAAATCAACAAACCGCTTTGAATTTCGTTCTGGCGGGGGCTGCCGCCCTCGGCATTGGCGGAGAGCTGATCCCTAAAGAAGCGGTGCAACGGAGGCAAGCAGAACGCATCCTTGAGTTGGCACGCAGGTTCACGAAGTTGGTGAAGGACGCGCGCAGCCGCATGGCGGCGCAATGACACCGCCTCGCAGCTATACGTGCCCTGCTTGTGTCGAGACTTTCGACCATGAGTTGGGACAGATTGTTGAACTTACGGACTGAGTCGATCGAGAAAAAGGAGCTGACTGTTCCGTTCTGCTCACACCGTCGAAATACTTTTCGTCGTACTGCTGTTCTGTTGCCTGATTCGTGCGGCCCATGCGCAAACTGAAGAAAGGGATCCCTCCCCTTCGGCAAGCTTAGAGTCGGGAATTCAGATGTGAGCCCTACTTGATGTAACGGTGGAGTAACTGGACCAGGTTTTGTGCAGCTTTCATCTCGCGCGAATTTGCCTTGGTGTTCTTGGTAAGGACATGAAACTTGATCTCGCCTTCGATGATTTGAGACAGCAGGCTGCCCATGGCGCCCCTGCAGGCCGCAATCTGCTGCAGTACGTCCGCGCACTCCTTCTCTCCTTCAATCGATTCTTTAATACCTTGTAGCTGGCCCTGAATTCGATTCACCCTGACGAGAAGTTCCTTCTTCTCTTCGACCGTGTGTGCCACCTATCCACCTCCTAACATACTGTACACAGTATAGTAAAACACAAGGGAAACGAACAACATCTTCAAACAGATCTTCAAACTGACCGGAGGGCGCATTCGCCGTTTGCCGAACCTGAGTAGCCGCAATGCTGGGAAATGAAGGATCGCACATGAGCAATTCGGGCACGCTGATGACGATCGTGAGACTCATTGCAGAACGCCTCGTATCAGCGCTACAAACTCCTTGACGTACTATACACAGTATAGTAAAAGCAAATAAGAAAATTAACCGTGCCTTCACACGGTATGTAAACTCCAGGGATCCGGCAACAGTCATCACGCGAGACGAATCTGAAAAAGAAATGTAATGCGACGCTTATTCGAAAACTCTCTTCTGCGCTTCAATGTTGCGGGCATGGAAAGGTCTGCCGAAAATGGCAGGGCGTTTCGTCCGACTTGCCTCGGCCGAATCGTTCGGCGAGGAGCACTGCTAATGATCGGTTCTGCGCTCGTTTCCTGGGTCGCGAACGCCCAAAGCGGCTCCCCCGCACCTCGTCCCGAAGAGCAACCCAGCTTGATGAAGGTACTGGCGGAGCACGGCGAGCACGATATCGAGAACGAGAGCTGGAATGCCTACGGACAGTTCACATACATCTCCAGCTGGAAGCTCAGCTTCCCGGCGCTTTATACCAACTTGAATGGCAGCATCAATTCACTCCTTCCCGAAGCTGAGCGGAGCTTTACGGGAACTGCGACCCTTTACCTGGGCGTCCGACTCTGGAGAGGCGCCGAGGCCTATTTCGCTCCCGAACTCATTTCGGAACGTCCGTTGTCTCAGCTTAGGGGGTTGGGAGGAGCTATCCAGAATTTCGAGCTGCAAAAAGGGGGCGGCGAGACACCCCAGGTCTACCATTCGCGAGTGTACATCCGGCAGACATTGGGACTCGGCGGGCAGCCTGTGGCGAAGGAATCGAGCCCATTGCAACTCGGCACGACCTATGACGGCAGGAGACTTGTCTTTGTCGCCGGCAACTTCAGCATCCTCGATTTCTTCGACAAGAACGCCTTTGACATCGACCCGCGCCAGGGTTTCTTAAGCCTCGGATTCCTGACCTACGCTGCCTATGATTTCGCCTCAGACGCGCGCGGGTACTCGTATGGCGGCGTCGCTGAATTCTATTGGGATGACTGGGCAGTGCGCTTCGGCCGCATTACTCCCCCAAAAGACCCCAATCAACTGCCCGTCGATTTCAGGCTCTTCAAGTATTACGGAGACCAAATGGAGATAGAGCACGACCACCAGATTCATGGACAGGATGGCACTCTTCGCCTCCTTGCGTATCGAAATCACGAGAACATCGGCCGCTTTAGCGATGCGGTGGCGACCTTCGCGGCAGACCCACAGAAAAACGCAACCACCTGCACCAGCTTCAATTACGGCTCCCTAAACGCCAGCGCGCCAGACCTCTGCTGGGTACGAAAGCCGAACGTAAAGGTGGGGATTGGCGTGTTCGGCGAGCAGTACGTTGCCCAGGACATTGGCGTATTCTCCCGAGCAATGTACTCCGACGGTAAAACCGAAGTAGATGCCTACACGTCGGCGGATCGTTCCGCCTCCTTTGGGACGCTGGCCAAAGGCTCGTTGTGGTCACGTGCCAGGGACGTCGCTGGTGTCGGTGTCAACTTCGGTTGGATTTCGCACGCGCACGCGCAGTACCTGCGCCTTGGCGGCGTCGACGGTTTTGTCGGGGATGGGACTATTCATCCGGCCAGGGAAAACTCCCTCGATGTCTTCTACAGTGTTTATCTCCCGAAGTCGTCATTGTGGTTAACCGCTGACTATCAGCGCGTTGTAAATCCTGCGTTCAACGCGGACCGCGGTCCCGTCAATATATTCGGTGTGAGGATCCATGGCGAGTTTTGAAACCCGTCGCAGCCGCGGCTCCGCCGTCCTCGGATTGGCACTTAGGCTCACGGCTTTGTGCGTTTTGGCTTCGCTTGCAAGCGCGCAGCAGCAGCCGAGCGTGCGCGGATTTGCGGTTGAGCGTTTCTATCCCTCGGCGCCGGGCGGAGGCTGGTTCGTCATGGACGACCTCAACATAAGCGGAGGTCTCGGCGGCGCGGTTGAGCTTACGAGCGGTTACGCCAGAAAGCCGCTCGAAGTCACGAGCCCCGACGGCAAAACGCGACTCACACTCGTATCCGATGAAGCGTTTGCGGATGCAGGCATTGCGGCTACTTACGAGCGCTATCGCGTTTACCTGAACTTTCCCATCCCGTTCCTGGTCAGCGGACACAGCGGAATGCTCGGACCGTTTCAACTCAACGCGCCCGCTGTGAGTGTCGGAACGAACCCCGATGCCGTCTCCGATCCTCGCATCGGTTTCGACATGCGCCTCTGGGGAAAACCAGGAGGGCTGCTTCGCTTAGGCGCGGGGGCCCAGCTCATCTTCCCGATCGGTGATCGTGCTGACTACGTGAGCGACGGCCGCTATCGTGGGATGCTTCGCTTCCTCGCCGCGGGCGACTCCAGAGCTTTCTCGTATGCGGTCCAGCTCGGTGTCCACATCCGCCCGCTCAATGATTCGCCCGCGCCCGGCAGCCCCAACGGCAGCGAGTTCCTCTTTGGTGGCAGTGCAGGTCGCAGATTCACGGTTGCCAGGGACTGGACCGCCATTGTGGGGCCGGAGGTCTTTGGTGAAACAGCCTTTGTCTCTTTTTTCACTCCGCAACAGACGGGGGTAGAAGGACTGCTAACGACGCGTTTCGAACGCATTGGTCATGGCCGAAATTTGCGGATCAAGATGGCTCTCGGCCATGGCCTTGTCCAAAACTTCGGTGCACCGCAATGGCGGGTTCTAGGTGGAGTGGAACTCTTTGGTGAATTCTCAGGTCACGGAAAGTGAGAGGTATCAGTCATTCACGCGGTCAAAAGCGGCGTTGCCGTGAACAACGGGAGCCTGCGAACGTTCCCACCAAATTGAGCGCCGTTTCCATGAGTGTTGCGGTGATAGCAAGAGTAGAAGAGCACATCGCAAACGACAACGCATAGATAGTCTTCGATTCCCTCGCGTCACATCTTGCCAATGGTTCCGACAAAGTAACAGCGGCGGAAGAAATCTGGACTTTGGCAATGAGTTTGCCAGGTGGATGGCGGAGGTGCATGTGAATTAGGGATACTGGAGTTTGGCCGGTGCTTTGTGCGGCGAGATTGTGTTTGGATTGACACGTGTGTCTACCTCCTGACACATGCCCTGACAGGAACTCTTTTTACAAAGCTCTGCATGTCATTCCCTTGGACGTTGGTTCGACAATTGCCTTTCTGTCGAGAGTGCAAATCAGAATCAGAATTCCCGGTAGAATCAGAATTCCCAAGACTCTCTCCAAGCCTTGGGTAAAGGGCCTGACCGTAGGCTTGGTTGTCCTGTCGATGCTGGGCTCGGCAGCCTTGGCGTACGCATACGTGCGCTACGGCAACATCGTGGTTGCACGCCTTCGCGATCCCATGTTTCCGAACACAGCCAGAATCTACGCCGCTCCCCAAGTGATCAGGGTTGGCGAGAGAATCGGGCCCAAGGAAATCGCCGCAGCCTTGCGCCAAGCCTCATATACCTCAGCCGGAGATCACACCGAGTCACCTATGGGGACCTATCGTCTGCATACAAGTTCGCTTGAGATCATGCCAGGAGCGGAGTCTTATCACACACCAGGGCGGGTAAGGGTTTCATTCTCCGAAGGTCAGATTGAAAAGATTATCAGCCTTGCCGAGCCGGTCAAGGGCGATCTCGATCGCTATGAACTGGAGCCGCAGCTTGTCACCGGACTGTATGAACAAGCGCAGCGCTCGAAGCGCCGGCTGGTTACCTACGACGATGTGCCCAGAAGCCTGCGCGAGGCCATCCTGGCGATAGAAGACCGTCGCTTCTTCGATCACAGCGGGGTCAATTATCTCCGGCTGGCTAAGGCAGCGCTGACGGATCTCGGCACCGGCCAAAACCTGCACGGTGGCGGAGCCTCAACTTTGACCATGCAGCTCGCCAAGGGATTCTTTCTCACCGCGGAGAAGACCCCACAGCGCAAGATTGCACAAATCCTGATTGCTTTACAGCTTGAACGGCGCTTATCCAAGAGACAAATTTTTGAAGACTACGTCAATTGGACACCGATGGGCCAACGCGGGTCATTCGAGATCGCGGGAATGGGAGAGGCCACCCAGTCTTATTTCGGCAAGGACATCAAGAACCTGGAACTGCCGGAGTCTGCTCTGTTAGCAGGGATTGTCCAGCTTCCCAGCTCCCTGAATCCGTTTCGTCACCCTGACCGGGCATTGAAGCGTCGCAATCTCGTTCTCGATGCTATGACTAAAACCGGCGCCATTTCGCGTGGGGAAGCTGACCGAGCCAAGGCTGCCCCGCTCAAGCTCGCCGCGCCCGCTACTGATTCCGGCGACGCTCCTTATTTCGTGGACATGGTGCGCGAAGCACTTCTCTCGGATTACGACGAAGAACAGTTGAACCGGAACGGCATGCGCATCTACACAAGCTTAGAGCCGGCTCTGCAACGGGCCGCCGCGGAGGCGGTGCAAGTTGGCACTAAGCAAATTGACGAGTTGATCCGCAGACAGCGAACGCGGAAGGTAAAGATCGGAGAGGGTAAGAACGCCCGGACAGAGATTCGGGTGCTGCCCGGACCTCAAGCGCAGGTGGCCATTATTGCCATGGATCCGCACACCGGACGGGTCTTGGCGCTTTCCGGCGGTAGGAATTATGGCCTCAGCCAGCTGAATCATGCGCTTGCCGCCCGCCCCACCGGTTCGATTTTCAAGCCGCTGGTCTACGCCGCAGCCCTGAATTCGGCACTCGGCGGAGCGCCGCCGATTTATACCCAATCCACACTTATCGACGACTCGGAATCTGCCTTTCCATTCGGGAACAAGGTGTATACACCAAAGAATTTCCACGACGTGTATCACGGGCAGGTGACTGCGCAATTTGCGTTGGCGCATTCTCTGAACAATGCCACCGTCAAACTGGCGGAGATGGTTGGTTATGATCGGGTTGCCGAGCTAGCCAGGAGCGTTGGAATCGATTCGGTCAAGCCGACTCCGGCAATAGCGTTGGGCGCATACGACGCGACTCCGATGGAAATGGCCCGGGCCTACACGGCGTTTGCGAATGGGGGCACGCTCGTAAGCCCAGCGATGATCACTTCAATTCGAGATGCCCAAGGCAACGTCCTACAGAACTTTGCCGCCGAGAACAAATCCGTCCTCGATCCTCGCGTGGCCTACCTGGTCACGAACATGATGGAAGCCGCCGTGAACAACGATGGCACGGGCGCCGGCGTCCGCCGGTTGGGCTTCACCGCTCCGGCTGCGGGGAAGACCGGTACATCGCACGACGGCTGGTTTGCCGGCTACACCCGCGACCTGCTTTGCATTGTGTGGGTCGGCTTCGACGACTACAGCGACCTTAAGCTCGAAGGAGCACATTCCGCTGCTCCGATCTGGGGCATGTTCATGAAGAAGGCCGCAACCTTGCCCGGATATCAAGACCCAAAGCCCTTCACGCCTCCGCCGGGAATAGTGACGGTGAAGCTGGATAAACTCAGTAACCTCGTTTCCACCACTGAATGCCCCGACTCGTATGAAGCAGCCTTTATCGAAGGAAGCGAGCCCAAGGAAACTTGTAACCACGAGGCGCCACGATGAGGGAAATTTGGTGCTTGACTTCGGCCAGGCGTGTAGCTTTTTCTTTGGTCATGCAATTCGTAATGGCCAGCGGAATTCCCATCAATCGGCAATCAGCGCTAGCTGACTGCTGACTGCTGACGGCTACTTCTTCAGATTGAGCAATCCCGGCACATCGCCGCCGTGGGCATCAATCGCATGCACCCAGATTTTGTTGAAGGCGTCTTTCAATTCAGGATATTGAGCCGCCAGTGAGTTGGCTAGCTCACGCGCGTCGGTTTGCGTTTTGACGAAGTCGCTGGTGGTGGGGACAGAGTATTTGACCGAAAGGTCGAGAGTGTCCAAGTGCTGCACCGTCATTTCCGTGATGCTATAGCTCTTGCCGTTCGCGCTGTAGGTCACGGGCGTACCGGAGGGAACGTCTTTGGGCTGAATCGCGCCGGACTCCTGTGAGATTTTCGAGAGCAACCCGGAGTCCATGAACGTAACCGGCGCCAGCAAATCCCAGGACGTCACGTAGTAGAACCATGCATTATGGTTTTGTCCTTTGGCCTTATAGTCGCGGGCTCGATCCAGAAACCAGATCCCGTCATGCCCCAGCGCCGATTCCGGACGCACGTAGAAACCGGCCAGCTTCCATCCCCCAAGTTCTTGGAAGATGGTAGTAAGGGCATAAGGTCCTTTGTTACCGATGAAGTCCTGAATCACGATGGCATATCTCCCTGCGGGCAGACCGGGAATGTCAAACTCGGCGCTATTGGCGGTTTGGCCGCCGCCACCGAAAACACCGCAATAGAAGCGGCCATCCTGGCTCGGTTTGTCGCCCGTATCCAGCAGGAACGAGGTGCGGAGCTGAGCGCTCCCGCTGGCAAAAGCTGCTTTGTTGTCGTTGACGGCGCCGCTGATCCCGGTGAAGTTTGCTTGCAGCGAGGGAATGGCGTTGGCTTTAAGACTATTGACGTCACCACGGCTGGCTTGGTCGAAAACCAGCTTGGCCGCGCTCTCGCTCGCCGTGCGTGATTGGGCCGGGATTTCGTCGCGGGTCTCGCAACCTTGAGCCCAGGCAGAAACTCCAGCGACCGCCACAGCAACTGCCCCAACAATATGCAAACTCAATCGTTTCATAAGAATATGGTAATCGGGCCTCTCTTAGGATGCGCCCAGCAACAACTCAGATGCAATGCCTAGCCACTGGAACTCTGGATTTCGCAAGCAAAACCTCTTTCTTGAGACGTTCTTTGTTGTGAAGGAGTAAGATTTCAAGATAACGCCGAGCTGGGGGCTTCTTCTCGTTACATTTGTCATGCGATTCATACTGGTTATTTTCGCAATCGTGCTTCTGCAGGCCGGCATTTCTTACGCCCAGGATCCTCCGGCGCCGAGACCGCAGGTACCTCCCAATCGGCGCGCGCGAATGAATCGTGCATTGCAGATGCCCTCATCTGAGAGCGAGACGCCTCCGGCGGCGCAGCCGAATCAGAACGGGTTCCAACCCGCCCAAGCCCGGCCAGTGGGGACGGTGGTTGCTCCGGCGCCGGTCCAGCCAACTCAAACCGGAGGCACGAACGCCAGTCAGGCTCTGCCTGGGCAAGCCGCAACTCCGGTACCCGCGTCAGGCGAGGCCCAAGGACAACTCAATTTGCCACCGCCAACGCCGCCCCAAGTAACTTATCGCGACGGCCAGCTTACGGTGCAAGCCCTCAACAGCACTTTAGGCAGCGTGCTTACGGCCATCCGCAACAAGACTGGCATACAGTTTGAAGGCCTGGATTCGGGTTCAGAGAGGGTTGTCATCTCCATGGGACCAGCTTCTGAGGGAGAGGTTTTAGCCGCCATTCTTACCGGGTCGCACTTCGATTACATTGCCATTGACCGTCAGGACAGCCCGGGAATCGTTCAGCGAGTGCTTTTGACGCCGCGTACCGGCGGCTCCACCGCACCGGTGGCCGATGGGCCGCCTTCTGCCAGTTCGGGCGAGGAGGAGGAGGCCGCAGATGACGATCCGGACAACCTCCGCGCTCCGCAGGATACGCCCGCGCGTCCTCCGGTAATGCAGGCCCAGCCAATTCCTCCACCGCCGCCAGGCCCGCCGCAGCAGCAAGGCGACCCCGCTGCCAAAACGCCGGAGCAGCTCTTCGAGGAACTCAAGCAGCTGCAGCTACGCCAGCAGCAACAGCAAACGCAGGCAGCTCCGCAAAAGGTTCCAAATTAGCAGTCAGCAGTCAGCAATCAAGCACTCAGCTTTGTTTTGAAATCCCGACCCTCAGCTTGCTGAGGGGAGGGATCCATTATCAGATCGGGAGATCCGTAGATCGGGTCATCGGGCCATCCGCGTGAGTCACGCATTATTCGTGCGGTCCGCTGCGCCAATTCCCGAGCGCAGAGCGAGTCTTCGGTTTCCGATCACCCGATCTCCCGATGATCCGATCACCCGACGGGATAGGGATCCCTCGCTCCGCTTCGGGATGTTAGAAAGAGGCACTGAGGGCCGGCTATTAGCTAATTGCTAACTGACGATAAGGCGGCAGGAGTTGCGCTGGGGGCCGTGGTCTTTGTCGGCGCAGCCGGCTGCGGGTCGCGGGCAAAGGTGCGTAGAATGCCGAAGATCACCACGTATCCGCAGGCAATACCGAACGCAAATGAAAACAGGATGGTGAACAGGACAGTCGAGTAAGCCAAGATCGGTCTCATTCTTTAACTCTTAGATGCCGAAAATCTGCGCCGGCTGGTTGGATTCTCCGCAAAATCCCTTTCTTTGTCTTGAGTACAGGTGTGGCTGCCCGCTTGTAGATTCATCATGCCCTTTGGTCACCCCTTGCGCAAGTAACTGAAGTCATTGGGCGTTTTGGGTGAACAATCTTAGTTACTGAGAACAATTGCCTAATTCTTGGGTTAAAGCTCCAGGCGCGAAGCTTCTCGTCTAATACCATCGGCTGGCGGGGCCATAAGATTAATATTGCTTGGACCTTCTCAGGTAGCGTGCCACGACCAGCACTTATTCCCCGCTTACACTCATTACGACCAGGTCAACAGCGATGCCGCGCACAGCCGTGCCGGTGATCTTTTTTCTGCAATCCCGACCCTGAGTTTGCCGAAGGGGAGAGATCCCTATCGCCTCCAATTCAGTTCAGGGAATAGCGATCCCTCCCCTTTTCGGCAAGCTCAGGGTCGGGATGGTAAAACAACAAACATGTTTGCTAACCCTCCTTTACATACTCGAACAACGGCATCCCAAAGAAGTCAGAAACCTTGCCGGAGCTGCGGTAACCGTGCCGCTCGTAAAAGTGGGCTGCGCGTTTTAGGGGCTCAGTCGTGTCCAGTGTGATCCGCGAGCAACCGAGGCTTCGTAGGTGATCTTCTACTGCACGCAGCAGTTGTTCAGCCACCCCGCGTCCCTGCCATTCCGGCAGCAACGCCATACCGCGTAGATGTCCCTCGCTCTTACTCACGACGGCGCCGGCCACCGTACCGATGACTCTGCCCGTTCCATCCGTGGCGACGAAGGCAGTCATTGTCACCAGTCGGGAATGAATTGTTTCGGGCGTAAGGACCGTGTCTTTGAAAGCGTCCGGGGCGTAACTGGTGCGATAAGGCTCAAAGGCGGCGCTCAGGCACTCCAAAATCCCTGGCGCATCATGCACCAAGGCTTGGCGGATTGCGAAACCCGACGGCTGCGCCTGATCCATGAACGATTTTCGCACACTGCCAAGTCCAGCTGGTTAACCCGGCGCAAACCGCCGAAATCTTCAACCCGTGGCGCCCGCCTGAACTCACAAAGTGAATTGAGTTACTTGATGTTGAAAAACTTGACAATGTTACCTGTGTCGCTGGTGACGTGTGGCGCGATCGCATGATAAGCCCACAAATGCACCCAAGCGTTGCCGGTCCTCACCGTCAGAAAGGACTTGATCAGTCCTGGCCAGAAAAACGTCAGCGTCGCAAAGATGATCGACAAAGCTG
>Ga0209648_10000814_pt1 | contig 24626 bp, 18 predicted proteins | sample GraSoi2013_115cm_FD_185830 | JGI IMG/M metagenome (GOLD analysis project Ga0209648, IMG submission 185830) | Grasslands soil microbial communities from the Angelo Coastal Reserve, California, USA - Sample 9_17_2013_115cm (SPAdes) (version 2) | ecosystem: Environmental > Terrestrial > Soil >... | reverse complement strand
CGGCATTCGCTTTAAGCACGAGTCCAGTCGCACCAGCCAGAAGTATCTTCCGGAGTCCATGGGTGCGGGAGTCGCAATGTTCGACTACGACAACGACGGATGGCTCGATCTATTCTTCGTGAATGGAGCAAAAATCTTGGATCCGATGCCACGCGGCAGTTCGCCGGACAAATCCGATCCCCGTTACTGGAACCGGCTCTATCACAACAATGGTGACGGCACGTTTACCGACGTCACTGAAAAAGCCGGTCTACAAGGGCGCTTTTACGGTATGGGAGTCGGAACCGGCGATTACGACAACGACGGCAATGTTGACCTTCTGGTGACGAACCTCGGCGGAAACATTCTTTATCACAATAATGGCGACGGGACTTTCACCGATATCACTGCCCAAGCGGGTGTTGGCGGCAGCGGATGGTGTACTGGCGCGTGCTTCATCGACTACGACCGCGACGGCCGGCTGGACCTAATCGTCACACGATATGTGGAGTGGGATTTCAGCTCCAACATTTATTGCGGGGAACACAAGCCCGGCTACCGGGCTTACTGCCACCCCGATCAATTCAACGCCAACACACACCTGGTTTTTCACAACAACGGCGATGGGACATTCACGGATGTCTCTAAGAAGTGCGGCGTCGAGAGTTCCCCGGGGAAAGGGCTGGGTATCGCGATTGACGATTTCGATGGCGACGGCTGGCCTGACATTTTCGTCGCCAACGACTCAGTCGCGGAGCAACTCTTCCGCAATAATCACGATGGCACTTTCACGGAAGTGGCTTTGCTCTCAGGACTAGCCTACGACCAGAACGGCCACGCGTTTGCCGGGATGGGTGCTGATTTCGGCGATTACAAAAATAGTGGCTGGCCTTCTGTGTTCGTGAACGCTCTCGCCAATCAGAAATACAGGCTTTTCCGCAATGACAAGGGAACCTTCGACGACGTCACTGATGCAATCGGTTTGGGTGCTTCGACTATGTCCCATTCCGGTTGGGGAGCGAAATGGATTGACTATGACAACGACGGCTGGCTTGATCTTTTTATCGCTCAAGGCCACGTGATGGATAACATCCAACTCACCGAGCCGACACTCCGGTATCTCGAGCCTCCGCTGCTACTGAAAAACGAGCAAGGCCGCTTCTCAAGCGTTTCGCAGCAGGGCGACTCCGTTTTCATGATACCTTTAGCGGCGCGAGGCGCCGCATTCGGTGACCTTGACAATGACGGACTCATGGACATCGCGATCAACTGCAACGATGGACACGCGATCATCTTGCATAATCGAGTTGGCAACGGAAATCACTGGCTCATGCTGAATCTAATCGGCACATCCAGCAACCGCGACGCAATCGGTTCCAAGATTCGGCTGTTGACTGATAGCGGCGAGCAGCAGACCCGTTTTGTCAGTACAGCGGGAAGCTACATCTCCGCCAGCGACAAGCGCGTACATTTCGGGCTGGGATCTTCGAAGAAACTTAGACTGATCGAGATCACCTGGCCGAGCGGAATTGTGCAACGTCTGGAACCAGTAGCAGTGGACCAGATACTCAAGGTCAAAGAACCGCCTCGCTAGTGGCACCCGCAGCTGCCGCACTAGGCGATCAGCTGAGCCCCACTTTGAAGCGCGGCCGATTTTTTCTCACGTACTCGTGGCTCAGCGCGGGCTCACCGTCACACTCGATGGCAATGACTGTTGCTGGCTCGTCGGGAGCAGCCGCCGGAAGGCCGGTGATCCTCAATGACAAATCGTCCTGCGCGAACGTCAGCGGTTTGTCGCCAAACAGAAGCCGCACGGACTTCACCTTCGTCCTCCAGCCACCAAGTGAGATCACCGAAGGCGGCTGATAGAACGTAAGCCATTGTTCGGCGGGCGTATCCCCGGGCCAGTTGGTAACGTGCGCATACGCCGTGTTTCCACGCTGTGTGAAGTTGGCATACACGTGCCCCTCGAAATTATTGCGCTCGGTCCCATAGATCGCAGCGCCGTTTTGCGAAGTCCATTTCCCCACGGCTTGCAGAATTTCTATCGATTCTTGCGGTATCGAACCGTCCGCTTTGGGACCGATATTCAGCAGATAGTTCCCTCCGCCGCGAGCGCAGGTGATCAGATTGTTGACGATCGTCTTCGGCGTTTTCCAGTTATCGTCGGCTTTGTGGAATCCCCAACTGTCGTTGAGTGTCATGCAAGTTTCCCACGCGCGCCCCTTGTCAGCAGCGCGGATTTCCTGCTCGGGCGTCGAGAAATCTCCCGGCAATCCGTTGCGGTTATTCACAATGATGTCCGGCTGAAGCTGAAACACCATGTCGTTCATCTTCTGCGACTCCCACTGCTCGGGCGTCAGCGGCCAATCAACGTCGTACCAGAGGACATCAATCTTCCCGTAGTTAGTCATCAGTTCGCGGATAAGCCCGTGGGTATAGGTGACGAATCGCTGTCGCGCCGCTTCATCCGTCGCGCACCGCGCTCCATCGGGATGGTGCCAATCCATTAGCGAGTAGTAAAAGCCCACCCGCAGTCCTTCTGCGCGCGCCGCTTCCACGAATTCACGCACCAGATCACGTCCCGGCGCCTGCTTCGGCGCACAGTAGTCGGTAAGTTTCGTGTCGAAATTGCAGAAGCCTTCATGGTGTTTGGTCGTCATCACCATATATTTTTGGCCCGCCTGCCTGGCCAGCCTCGCCCAATCCCGCGCTGCATTTGGCTTCGGATTGAAATGCTTTGCGAGCAGCTCGTATTGCGGGATCGGGATGCCTTCGACTTCCATCGCCCACTCATGGCGGCCGATGACGCAGTACAGTCCCCAGTGGATGAACATCCCAAACTTGGCTTCGTGCCACCACTTCATGCGACGCTGGTGATCCGGCGGCGTTCCGGGTTGCGGCACAGGCTTGGTCGTGTTTCCTTCCTGTGCGAGGGCCAGGGGCGCAGCTGCCGCAAGTCCTGCGCTTGCCGCCATCATTTTCAAGTAATCCCTTCTCGATGTTCCCCGATTCATCTTCGTGCCTCTCAACAATGTATTGGGATGGATCTTGGTCCGAATTCCACGAAAGGTGGATTCTACTCCGGCGTGTCAAGCCGGAAGTCCGGTTCAGCATGTGAACTATTTCCTGCGAATAAGGAATTCGACTTTGTTGCGACCGACTCTGCTTGCCTTGGTTTTTGCATTCGCAATGCGTGGTACAGTACCAGACCTATGTATTCGGATCTGAACCAGAATGCCGCCGCGGCACGCGGGCTGCTGAAGGAGAACGTCGCACAGCGTCTGCGGGAAGAGATCCTCGCCGCAAGAATTTCTCCCGGAGAAAAGATCGTCGAAGGTAAGTGGGCACGCGAGTACGGAGTCGCTCAGATCTCAGTCCGCGAAGCCCTTAACATTCTTGCGGTCCAGGGCTTCGTGACCAAAGGGCACGGCCGCAGCGCGCGCGTGCTGAAACTTGAGAAAGCTGGCATTATCCACATTTATCAAGTGCGGGGAGCTCTGGAAGGACTGGCGGCGCGGCTAATCGCGGAAGACAAACTTCCCGTGGACGACATGGAAACTGCCTTCAACGACATTCGTCATTCCGTTAACACAGGTGATCTGCGCCGAGTCATCGAGAGCGTCCAGCACTTTCATATGCTCTTACTCGAGAAACCACGCAACTCCGTCCTGCGGGAATACGGTCGCCGGCTCCTGGTGCCGCTTTATGCATTTACCTTGATGAGAGCCTTGGTCAAGAAGGTCGACACCACCCCGTGGGAGAGACAACTTGGACTGCATCGGCTGATTGTTGAGGTACTGAGACAGGGCAATCCTTATCTCGCCGAGCAGACGCTGATTCACGTGACAAATTCATTCCTCCAGGCGGCATTGGAGGTCTGGGCGCAGTAGCTATTTCTTGCGGCGGGCTTTTGAGGTGACATGGCACTCGCGATCGTGATGGGGCTGGCTGCGGTTGTAGTTGCCGGCGTGCTGCAAGGCCTGTTTGCAGTTCCGATGAAGTATGCGCCGCGCTGGAACTATGAACACATATGGCTGACTTACAGTCTGGCGGGAATGGTCGTGATGCCCTGGATTTTGACCACCGCGACCGTGCCACACTTGGCCGAAGTGTATTCCCTCACTCCAGCGCTGGCGCTCGCTCGCATCGCAAGCTTTGGACTTTGCTGGGGAATTGGATCGGCGCTGGCAGGGCTGGGGATGAACCTTCTCGTGATCGGTCTCGGCATGGCGATCATCCTGGGATTGAGCGCGTCCCTGGGATCGCTGATTCCGTTACTCATCCTCACACCTCAGCAGTTGCACACACCGCAAGGGCATACGTATCTCGCCGGCACTGTGATTATGCTTGTGGGAATTGCGCTGTGCGCACGCGCAGGAATGCTAAGAGATGCCGCCCGTAAGCGCGGCGAATCTGTGCCTCGTCGGTCATTTGTTGCCGGATTCATTGTTTGCTGTCTTTCGGGACTGTTTTCGTCAGCTCTGAATTTCTCTTACGCATTCGGTGGTGAGGCGGTGGATCGCGCGCGCTCTCTTGGTGCAAATCATCTCTGGAGCACTGGAGTTGTGACGGCTCTAGCGGTTTCTGGAGGCTTTATCGCAAACCTGGCTTATTGCGGCTATCTCCTGCGCAAGAACCACACACTGGGAAGATTCACCGGCGATGGCGCAGGCACCGGATGGTTGTGCGGTGCGCTCATGGGTTTCTTATGGTTTGGCGGTCAGTCGCTGTACGCGGTCGGCATAACCCGGATGGGCGAACTGGGAGTGGTGATCGGCTGGCCTTTGCTCATGGGGATGATCATCGTGACCAGCAACGCAGCCGGAATATTGACTGGTGAGTGGAACGACGTTTCCAATGCAACCAGACGTTTTCTCGCCTTTGGCATGCTGATTATTCTAGCGGCGCTAGGAGTTCTGGCCATGGCGCAACGAGCCGCCTGAACACGCTACCGCCGATAGCCCAGTTCGGCTCCGCCGCTCACTGGAAGAATGCAGCCGGTAATGAAGCGCGCCTTATCGGATAACAGGAATACAGCAGCGTCCGCGATCACGTCGCCGCGAGGACAGTACCCAAGCAGGTGAATGTCGTCCAGATACTTGCGAATGCTTGCCGGATCTTGTTGCTCTGCACACCATTGCTCCAGCATCGGCGTCCACACTCCCGCAGGACAAATCGCATTCACGCGAATCGAATAACGCGCATAATCGGCCGCCATGGCCTTCGTGAGTGAAATCATCGCTCCCTTGGTTGCGACGTAGGCGGCGTGGTCCTGCTGGCCGATCAATCCGACCATACTTGCAGTGTTAAGGATCGTCCCTTTGCTGGCGCGGAGAGCTTCGAAGGCGTAGCGCGTGGTCCAATAAACCGACTTCAAATTATTCCGCTGCAAATTGTCCCACTCTTCTTCAGTGGTTTCGTGTAGCGGTTTGGATGGGCTGGAGACGCCGGCGTTGTTGTGCACGGCGTCCATGCGGCCAAATTTCTTCAGCACGCCAGCAATCGCTGACTTCACAGCTTCGCCATCAGAGACATCCGCTTGCCAGGCGATACTCGTCGAATTTAGCTCTGTCGCCGTGCGCTGAGCGGTTGTGAAATCCCGGTCGACAATTGCGACGGTCGCCTTTTCGCGCGCGTAAGCAAGAGCGCATTCGCGCCCAATGCCGTCGCCTCCACCCGTGACGACTATCACCTTCCCTTCAAGATCCCGCGGCATGCGATTTTCCCAATCAATCTTCGAAAAATTCAATGCATATGTAAAGGAAGCGCTCGAAGCATCGCGTCAGTTTGAGCTAAGTGCCAAGTAAGTGCTCAGATTTGTGAGGAGTGATACTATAGCTCCCGCTTTGACGCAGTCAATCAAAGTTTAAGCGCTTGAATACTGCCGCCGGACTCAGGAAGCCCTCGCGCCATGCTTTCGGGTCGGAAATGGCAACAAGGGAGACAGCCCACGTGAAGACAACTCCTGGTTCTGACAATTACCCGGCGTACAAACTTGACGGCAGCCGCCGAGACTTCCTCAAACTCGCGGCCGTCGCCGGCTCGCTGCCGCTGCTCCCAGGCGCGGCGTTCATTTCAATCTTTTCCGACGAGCGCACTGCGTGGTACCGAGGCGCCAAGTTTGGCATGTTCATACACTGGGGACCGTATTCGCTCGCGAGCGTCGAAGCCTCGTGGCCGATCATGACTCCGAAGCCGGAGGGCATCACTGAGGCGGAATATGTCGAGTTGCCGAAGCGCTTCAATCCGGAAAAGTTCGACGCGCGCTCGTTCGTGGACTTGGCACGCTCTGCCGGTCAGCAATACATGGTGTTCACCACCAAACATCATGACGGCTTTTGCATGTTTGACAGCTCCTACACGAACTACAAGATCACCAATACTCCTTACGGAAAAGACATCGTGCAGCAGCTATCCTCAGCATGCAAAGAGGCGGCTATGCCGCTCGGCTTTTACTACTCGCCTCCGGATATGCACCACCCCGCCTTTCGTGATACTTCCAAGCCGGCATCAACGAACTGGCACGGAGAGCCAATGCGACCGGAGTGGCCTCTCTACCTCGATTACATGCAATTGCAGTTGACGGAGTTGCTCACCAAGTACGGGCCGGTTGTGTTGATCTGGTTTGACGGCTTGAATGACCAACAGAAATACGACGGCCAGCGCTTCATTGAACTCATACGACACCTGCAGTCGGCAACGCTGGTAAATGATCGCATCGGTGTCCCTGGAGATTATGAGACCCCAGAGCAATTCATCCCCAAGGGCATTCCTACTAAGGACGTACGATTCAATGCCGTTGACACAAGCATCAACGAGAAACTCAAGTCAGTGGTTCCAAAGCCCGAGGAATTTCAGCTTTGGGAGACGTGTATGACCATCAACAATCAATGGGCATACAACGCCAACGATCGGGACTTTAAATCGGCGCAATTCCTGATTCGAGGCTTGGTTGAAGTTGCTAGTCGTGGAGGAAATTTCCTGCTCAATGTTGGGCCGCGTCCCGACGGAACAATCCAGCCGGAGTTTCAGGAACGGTTGCGCGCGATCGGTGACTGGCTCTCGGTGAACGGTGATTCGATTTACGGCACTACCTATGGGCCGGTGCAGGGAATGCCTTCCATTCGCACAACTGCAAAAGACAACAAGATCTTCATTCACGTCCTTGACTGGCCGACCGCAGCGCTGAAAATCAGCGATATCAAACCAAAAGTAATTTCCGCGCGCCTGTTGGCCACTGGGCAATCCCTGAAGTTCACCCAAACTGAAGAGAAGCTTAAATTAGAATTGCCGTCGCGAATGCCTGATGCCAACGTCACGACGATTGCTTTGATGACGTCGTGATTCAGATGCGGTTGGGTTTTGTACAACTGTTTCTAAGTTAATCTTTACTGGCGCTCGCGTGCAGTTGCTTCCAGGCGGATACTTGCTGCCCCGCCCATTCGGCACTTTTTTCATTGTGGCACAGTAAGCACGCGTTTGGACTTTCTTCCTGCCCGAATCGCTTTGTCATTTCGGCATTGGGAATGTCATCAATCTGGTGGTAGCGCGCCCGGAACAGCAAGGCGTCCATAATGCGAGGCATGTGACAGGAGACGCACCGGCTGGCTTCTGATTCCGCCGGATGGTGCGAATGCTGGGTGATCGCGACCGCATCTCTGAACTGGCCGTGACAACCAGTGCACATCAGATCCGGTTGATCGCGGAATCTTAGCGATGTTGGATTCGAAGCGGAATCGTGGCCGTGAGGATCATGGCAAGTCCCGCAGCCTACTTCGGCTTTTTTGAAACAGCGCGAGCGTTCCAGCGCTTCAACTATGAACGTTGTTTGCCGAAACCGCCCGTCTTTGTAAAAACCCTTCCGTGAGAACTCGCCGAATGGCTGCCGCAAGCGGTCCCCGAAGAACTCTCCAGAAGAAACGTAGTTCAATTCACCATCGGGCCCAGGATTGCGGATCGCCGATTGCGTGTGGCATTGCGCGCAAATCGCGACAAAGTGTTGGCTGTCGATTTTATGGAAATTCACCGGTGGATCCAGCGGCTCCTTCGGATGATAGTCATGCTCACTCATTTCTAAGACGTGTCCGCCGGAGGGGCCATGACACATCTCGCAATCGATTCCCGGCTCCTTGAATTCCACATCGTTGACGTCGAAACCGCCGCGCTTAACATTCCGCAACTGGCTGGTATGGCACACGGCGCAAATTGCCTGGTAGCTAGTCGAGGCATCAAGCCTCTCCCAGGTCCGCGGGTCAGCGCGCTCGCTTCCTGGGCCGTCAATCACCTTCCAGAAATTAACCCACTGCTTGTGCAGCACATTGTATTGAATCGGAAATACATGAATTTCACCGTTGGGAAGTTTCGTGGCATAAGCCTGTTCGAATTTTGATCCTATGGTGTAGTCAACAGGATAGGTGTGCCACTTGCCGTCAGACTGCAAGATGTCGAAGTAGTGGCGATTTTCGCGTACGGCCATTCTGGCAAAGAGATGGCGATCCGGTGCGCGTTTCACTCCGAACTTCCCCCCCTGATAGTCTGGTTCATCGCCGAGATAGAACTCATTGTCGTTCGTGAAATCTCCTATGATGTTTTGCGGAGCATAAGGGCGGAACATCTTCGACATGCCGCTTTCCGCCCAGTGCTGGTAAATTTCGGCATGACACGCGCGACATGAATCGGAACCGAAGTAGGACATCGCTGCGGGCCGTGCTGGGACTTTCTTTTGTGTCGCGTTGTTCGAATTCTGAAGTGCCGTTGCCCATCGGTCCCCGGCTTGTTGCGCGAAAGTCTCGAACGAAACGGTTGGCCTGGGATAAAGCAGGCGATATATCGCCTGAAGGCTCTCCAGGGCTTTGGGAGCAAGCTCACCGCCGCCGCGGTATGCTGCGGCAAAATTGCTGCTGGCCTCAAGCGTTCTCCCTGAACTGAATTGCGCCAGCCCCAGCACATAGACAATCTCAAGGTCCTGATTGTTGAAGTGCTGTGCGTCGAGCAGCGACGCCTCGGACTCCTTTAGCAATTGTTTCCGCCTTTCGCCCGCTGGTTGCGCCAGCGCTGCTTGCAAAAAAGCGCGGCCCTTTGCAAAATTTGCGGTTGATTTGAGCCATTGCTTTACATTAGGCCAATCTTCCTCGCGAACCGAGGCTGGCCGAGCGAAGCGATCGAGGTCGCCTAGTGCCTCATCCGCGTGGCCAATAGCCGCGGAGTTCAGATTTTGACGTGCTTCTACATCTGCAACCGGAACCAGCAGCAATGGATTCTCGGGAAGCAGCGCTAACGATTGTTGCGCATAACCGAGCCCCGGCTCATATTCGGCGAGATCGAAGCAGCCGCGGGCTGCGACTTCATACGCTTGCGCCAGAAACCCCGACTGTGGGAACCGCACGAGGAAAGCTTCGGCTCGCGTACGCATCTCTCCCGGTGAAGCTGGTTTGAAGAGTTGCAAGAATGCAGAGCGCTCCGCGGAATCAGATATCTCATCAGCGATTGAAGCCAAGTTACGTTTCTGCAGGGACGGAACTGAATCGATGTCTTGCGCCATTAGACAAGTCAACGACCAGAGGAGAATGACGCTGACCTGCAGCTGAAACATGGCTTACACTCTACAGTACTTCACCTCTGAGCAGTCTGCGCGATGCGAATGGCTTTGTCGATATCCGGGTCCGCGGGCGTGAGCTTTTTTGCTTCGCCCAGTTCCTGGAGTCCATTCTTTGTGTCGCCTGAATGGAGGTAAATGAGCCCAAGGTCCTTGTGCAATTGGCCAAGCGCGGTGCAGCCGCCGCAGACCTGGATGCCTTCTTTCAATTGTGAAATAGCTTGCGGCCAGTCGTGCGCGGCGGCGGACGCTAAGGCAAAGTTCCCTAAAGTTTGAGCCCGATCCATGATTTGTTTTTGTGCCTGCAGGGCCTCAAAGCGCGATTGCAGACGCTCGGCCTCTGCGGGATCAGATTGCGCCAGGTGGCGCGAGAGGTTGTACAGAGCTTCGCCGTGCTCAGGATTGATCTCAGTCACCTTCCGCCATTGCGCAATTGCCCCGGCCCGATCTCCGGTGCGCAGAAGCTCTTGACCGAGCACGAAGAGTGTGTCCGGATTTTTCGGATCGAGTGCAGCCGACTTCTGCAGAGCCTGAACAGCGGCCAGGGCATTTCCGGCTGATTTTTCGATCAATCCAAGCAAATACCATGATTCCGCATTCTGCGGATCAAGATGCACCGCAATTTCAAGCTCAGGCTTCGCGTCCTGGTCGCGCCGCAGATCGAGCAGAACCCGCCCCTTGTTGTAGTGAGCAGGTGCGGAATTCGGATCCAGTTTCACGGCTTCAGAAAACTCCGCTAAGGCGCCCTCCAGGTTGAACTCATCCGCGTACACAATTCCCAGATTCAAATGTGCGCCTGCGGACTTAGGTTCCAGTTCGATGACCCTCTTGAAATAGCCAATGCCCTCTTCCGTCCGGTTCAAGCGCGTGAGTACCATGGCGAGCACAGTCAGCGCCTGGGAATTGTCCGCACTTAGCTTGAGCGCGCTACCTATTACCTGCTCCGCCTCAGAAAAGCGCGATTCGCCGGCGAGAATCAGCCCGAGGTTGATGAACGCCTGTGCATATTCAGGACTATTTTCCGTGGCGAGACGGAAGAGTTCTTCTGCTTCTTTGTTTTTTCCTTGCTGGCCGTATAGCACACCGAGATTGTTCTGCGCCTCTGCATAACCCGGATCCAGCGCAATCGCCTCCTTCAGTTCCTTTTCTGCCTCAGCTTCCTTGCCGGCTTGCAGGCTGAGGAAGCCCAACTGATTGTGGGCGCGAGCGAGAGAAGAATCGAGATGAAGGGCCGTTTGCAGTGCCTCGCGCTCGTCTGCCGTTTTGCCCAGGCGATCAAGCGTTAATGCAAAATCGTAGTATGTGCGTGGGTTCCCGGGGTCCTCGGCCAAAGCTTCGCGATAAAAATCAGCTGCCCGCTGATACTCACCCGCCTGAAAATATTCATTGGCCTGGTTGACCTTCGTCCCGGCCACGTTCTGTTTGACGCTCTGCTGTTTCTTTTGTTGGAAGGCTTCCAATTCCTGACGTGCTCTCTGCTCCTGGCCCAAACTTCGCAGCACGGCTGCTAGCTGAAATCGTGCTTCACTCGATGCCGGATTCAGCTGCACCGCCTTTTCAAGATGAAGCAGTGCTTCTTGCGGCCTTCCCAGCTTCGCTAGAACAAAGCCCAGGTTGTACCGGGTGTCGTAATGATTCGGGTTGAGTGCCTCCGCCTGTTTGAGTAAAGGTTCAGCAGCTACGTAGTCTCCAAGTCCGCGGTCAACTACTCCCATCAAGTAGAGCGCGTCAAAGTCGCTCGGCTTGCGTCGAAAGTAGCTCTGAATTTCGGGGAACGCAGTCTGGAACTCCGCGAGAATGATTAACGCCTTTACATAAGAAAGCCGCGTGACGTCGTTGCTCGGATCCAGCCTCAACGCCTCACGGAACTCATCAACTGCCTGCCGAAACTGAGACTCCTGCGTGTATGCAATACCCAACCTGGCGTGCCGGTCTGCTGATGTTGGATTCTGCTGTACCAATTCCGCCAGCAACTTCACCGCTTCTGCGACATCGCCGTTACTGGAGTAAGCCACTGCAAGGTCGTCTTGCAGTGCCGGATCGGAGGGACCGTCTTTCAAGTATGCAATCGCGGCCGAGTAACGCTTCTGCGCAATCAACGCTTTCGCCAAGCCATCCAGCGCGGGCACGGACTTTGGCACCGACTTCACTGCGAGTTTGAACTCTTCGATCGCGGCGTCATTTTGCCCTAACTCACCCAGTGCTTCGCCCAGCGCAATGTGCCCCAGCGGATCGTCAGGCTTTATGCGTACGGCTACTCTGAGTTCACGAGCTGCCTTCGCTGCTTCGTTTTTTTGCAGAAGCGCCAAAGCAAGATTGAAGCGCGCCTCCCAGGAGTTCGGATCCTGACGCACGGCAGCTTCAAATGCCGCGATAGCGCACAGCAACCGCTGTCGCTGACCGAAGTAGGCGCCCAGCGCGTCGTAGGCACCGGCCGACGGATGCGTAGCAAGTACTTTCTCCAACTCCGCTGGACCTTTGCACGCGGCAGGCATTTGTGCGAACAAACCCGCCATCACGACGTGCACAAGCCAGGAGCAGAGAGCGATTCGGGCCAAAGTGCATGAATACTTCGAGAACGCCATTGGAATTCCCGATTTGCGCTTCCATAGTAGCAGAGAAGCAAAGAAGTACTTAGGCCGAGTGTTATGATCGCGAAATAATGGGAGTGGGACTCGGCACTTGAGCAAAGCACCTTCAAGCGAAATCCTTCTTTTTTTCGGCTTCATACTCCTTGCGCTCGGCAGTGTTCAGCCCGCGCGCGCCCAAGGTGTGGCCACCGGAGGTACCGCGGTTCCCGCGCGCCCACTTCCTCCGGGCACGAAAGCGCCGGCCGTTGACTATCGGGACATCGCAACAGAGTCTGGCCTCGTCGGTGTGAACGTCTCCGGGTCAGACACCTTAAAACAGTACATCGTCGAAACAACCGGCAACGGTGTCGCGATCTTCGATTTCGATAATGACGGCTTGCCCGATATTTTTCTGGTCAACTCAGGGCGACTTGAGAAAGACGCTGCTCAGCCGAAGCACTTCCTTTATCACAACCTCGGCGGGCTGAAATTCGAAGACGTCACTGACAAGGCGGGAATCGCATCCACTGGATGGGGACAGGGAGTCTGCGTCGGAGACATCGACAATCATGGTTATCCCGACCTGTTCATCACGCAGTGGGGACAGAACGTTCTCTATCGTAACCTCGGCAATGGCAAGTTTAGAGACGAAACCAAGGAACGTGGGCTGCTTTCGCCGAAGCCACGCTGGAGCACAGGTTGCGCATTCATCGATTTCAACCGTGATGGATTCCTGGATCTCGTCGTCGTGCACTATGTGGATTTCGACCTGGCGCACACGCCTCATCCTGGCCAGACCAGCCAATGCCAGTGGAAAGGAAAGCCCGTCATGTGCGGCCCGCGCGGTCTGCCTCCGGAGACGCTGTCGTTTTATCAAAATGACGGACACGGACATTTCACAGACATCTCCGATCAGGTACACATCTCAGGTCCTAAGAACTACTACGGTTTCACCGCCCTGACGGGAGATTTCGATAATGACGGCTGGCCAGACATCTTTGTGGCATGTGATTCGACTGCGAGTTTGTATTATCACAACGTAGGTGGGAAAACGTTTGAAGAGATCGGAGTCCGCGCCGGGCTCGCGTACAACGAAGATGGGCGCGAACAAGCTGGTATGGGCGCAGCGGCTGCCGATTTCGACGGGGATGGGTTACTCGATATTTTCAAAACAAACTTTGCCGACGACACCCACACTATGTACAAGAACCGGGGCGGAAATAATTTCGACGACGATACCATCGGCTCGGGTCTGGCAGTGAACACAAAATATCTTGGCTGGGGGACCGCATTTCTCGACTTCGATAACGACGGATGGAAAGACCTGATCGTTGCCAACGGTCACGTCTATCCCGAAGTGGACACTGGCCAGACCGCGGAAAGGTACAAGCAACCCCGGCTACTCTACTGGAACCGCGGCGACGGACAATTCTTTGATCTCTCTGCGCAGGGCGGGCCGGGTATTTCCGACGTTCACTCCTCGCGAGGTCTGGCCGTAGGCGATCTCGACAATGCCGGGAGCGAAGAGGTCGTAATCAGCAATATGGGTGAGGCACCATCCCTGCTCAAAAACTTTGCAGGCAGCGGGAATTCGATACTTATACGTGCCCTTACCTCAGGTCGAGATGCTATCGGCGCTCGTATCACTATTTCTGTGGGCGCCCGCAAGCAAGTTGATGAAGTGCGCAGCGGAGGCTCCTACATCTCACAAAATGATTTCCGCTTGCACTTCGGACTTGGCGCAGCTACCACGGCTGACATCGCGATCCGATGGCTCGACGGCAAAGTGGAAAGTTTCAAGTCGGTGGCAGCGGGTCAGGTCGTCACGATCGAAGAAGGCAAAGGGATCGTTCGCAAACAGCCTTACACCGCAGTAAAGAAATAGCTCCGTTAGTGTCTTCGGAGGCCACTACGGAGAAGGCGGCGTTCCTGCAGGAGGCATGCCAGGCCGCGCAAATTTCGCCTCATCCACGGGAACGTTGAACTTTGCCTCCTCAATCTGGATTGTCAAACGCGAGTTGGGCCGCGCTATGGTCTGCTGAAAGGGAACCTTGAGCCCGTCCTGGGGGCGATAGTCGGCATAATCAATCTGCGTGGGATTGCGGCCCAGTGGGGATTTTGTGTATCGCAGGATGCGCAGTAGAAACCCTGAATCTTTATCGAAGTAAAATTTCGCCGCGAGTTCACCCGAATTCATGCCAGCTACGACGTAGGTCTCGCGGTTGCCAATTGTCTCCGGCGCAAGCGGCTTGATCTCGCTGAACCATTGCTTCATGTCTAAGGGCAGTTGCAGGTCCACTTCCGGTCGCGCAGACGCAACTTCAACAGAGGGAATGTCGCGCACGGGTCGGTTCGGAGCGGCGATCCAGCCAGACGTTCCATCGTACGCGGTCACGCTGTCGCCGTTGGGTAGATGAATAACAGTAAGCTGCTTCGCGCCAACCTTAGTCAGAATCTCGATCGGTAGATTTCGTCCGCTAACATTAATTGTTCCCTTTACCTGCCGGGTAGTGATCTTGGCCAATGCAGCCGCACCTCCGAGTGCATCCACATACTTCTCGATAATCTGCTCCGCCGGAGGAGCATTCGCAACAGAAGCCTCGTCCCCGCGAGCGCTTTCCGAGACTGGCATCAACGGAGCATCCGCAATCATTGGGATCGAGATCGGTCGCGGCGAACCACGGTGGCAAGAATTGCAGGTGACCATCTGTTTCGATTCAAAGTTGTCCCGGTTGATGCCAGCCATCATCTGCATCATCTTCCGGGCGGTCTGCTTCGGTTTTTTGTCATCTTTCTCCAGGGCCCCTTCAACGTGGCAATAACTGCACTCCACGCCTAGAGAGTATGTAATGAACTGCATCGCCGGGACGAGTTGGTCAGCCGGAATGTCCTTCAACACCTGAACATTCTGATATGCCTCTGCAGCCGTCTTTCCCTTCACCGGGGATGTGCTTGCCGTTTGTCCAAGCGAAGACTCGGCTGCACTTCCCCCCAAGGCAAGAACCATACTCAGCCTGTATAACAACTCCCTATGCATCAATAGCTCCCCCAAAAACCTTGGCCGTAACAGAAGTGCCCTCAACCCAACCTCACTTAATCCAGGTGAAACACTTCTTCCATACTCGCCCACCATTCGCCTTCGGCGCGGGATTCAAGCGGACGTTGCATCGGTCCCATAATTTTCCACCACTCCTGGGTCTTGGGATCAGCCGCCATTTTCGCCATGTCCGCCTGGAAGTCCGTACCGTGGTACTCGAAGTAGCCAAACAGCAAGTCGTCTTTTAGGAAGATGGAATAGTTGCGGATATTGCACTTTTGGATCATCTCCAAGACTTCCGGCCAAACCGCCGCGTGATGCTTCTTATATTCGGCGATTGCTTCCGGCTTGACTCCAATCACTGAACCGTACCGTTGCATTGCGAATGCCTTTTTGACCATCAAGTTGCGCTCGAGCAGGTTCACTCGGATGCTTGCCTGCGCTCAATCGAAGTTGCACGGACCCAAGCACTTCAATATAGTCGAAATTTCTCGCACTGAAAAAGAATCTAGTTAGACGACCAGCTAGCTGATATGCACGACGAGCGAATTACCGCGGTTGAAACCCGAGATGTGCGCTTCCCTCTTCTCGAGGGCGCCGGTAGCGATGCCGTACATTCGGGATCCGAGTACGCGTTCGCCACCACACTGATTACGACTGAAGCTAGGAACTTCGGCACCGGAATTGTGCTGACGCTTGGCAACGGAAACCAACTCGTGTGCAGAGCGATAGACATGTTGGCCCAAAAACTCATAGGGCGCGACGTCGAAGAGCTGATGTCAAACTTCGGCGACATTTCAAGGCGGTTGGCTGACGACCCACAACTCCGCTGGCTGGGACCGCACAAGGGTGTCGTCCACCTTGCGCTTGCTTCCCTTACCAATGCTTCCTTTGACCTGTGGGCTAAGGTGCGCGGTGTTCCGTTATGGCGCCTGCTGCTGGATCTCAATCCTCAGCAACTGATAAAACTTCTCGATCTCAGCTACCTCGAGGACGTGCTTACTCGCGAAGATGCGCTTTCAATTCTTGCCACGGAGATGTCCGGACGTGCGGCGCGAGAGCCGATCCTGCAGCATGGTTACCCCGGGTACGACACGTCAGTTGGCTGGTTCGAGTACGGTGACGAAAAGGTCAAAGCCTTAGCGCAACAAGCGATTCAACGTGGATTTCGCGCATTCAAATTAAAAGTCGGGTCAGAAAAGGGGTCTCGTGATTTGCGCCGCGCCTTCATGCTGCGTGAACTGGTCGGATCCGAGGCCATGATTATGCTGGATGCGAACCAGCAATGGACGCTTCCCACTGCGGTGAAAATCTGCCGTGAACTTGCGGCGATGGCACCTTATTTCGTGGAGGAACCGACGCATCCGGACGATATCGATGCTCATAAGAGACTCGCGGAGGCGATTGCACCGACTCGAATTGCACTTGGTGAACATGTTCCCAATCGCGTTCTGTTCAAGAACATGATGCAGGCGGGTGCGCTGCACTTCGTGCAGGTGGATTGCACTCGCGTTGCCGGAGTCTCCGAGTTCTTGACGGTGAGCCTGCTTGCGCGAAAGTTCGGATTACCAGTCGTTCCCCACGTAGGGGACATGGGGCAGATTCACCAGCATCTCGTGCTGTTTAATCATATCGCCCTGGGTCACGATGCACTGTTCCTTGAATGCATTCCACATCTTCGGAAACACTTTGTGGCTCCGGCCAAAATAGAGAACGGCGTCTATCGCACACCGGAGCTTCCGGGCAGTTCGTCTGACCTTCATGGCATTGCGCCCGCTAGGCATCGCTAGAATGCCTTGGGAAAGTAGCCCCCGAAAAACTTTTCATTCCGTGGCGTGATCACCTATTTCTCTCCACACCGGGCCGTCAGGATAGCTGTGGGTTAAAAGGGTCTCCGAGGATATTTCAGTGCTGTATCCGGGTTGCTGCGGAAGCAGGTAATGCCCGTTGACAATGCGTACTGGATCAACGAAATGTTCATGCAGGTGGTCCACAAATTCAGTGACACGGTTTTCCAACGACGTCGACACGCGCAGATAGTCGAAGATTGCCAGGTGCTGGACGCATTCGCAAAGACCAACGCCGCCAGCATGGGGGCAGACCGGGATATCGAACTTGGCAGCCATGAGGAGTACGGCAAGGTTTTCATTAACCCCTGCTAAGCGGCAGCTATCAATCTGACATACGTCGATGGCCCCTGCCTGCATCAACTGCTTGAACATCACGCGATTGTGGCAGTGTTCGCCCGTGGCGATGCGGACCGGCACTTCCCGGCGGATGCGAGCGTGTCCTAGAATGTCGTCTGGACTGGTGGGCTCTTCCATCCACCAGGGGTCAACTTCAGCAAGTTCATTCGTGCGCTGGATGGCTTCGTCCACTTCCCATTTTTGATTGGCATCCATCATCAGCTTGTTGTCGGGTCCAATTTCTTCACGAACAAGGCGTGCACGACGCAGATCGTCGGCTGGATCTCCTCCAACCTTCAATTTGAAATGGGTCCATCCTTGACGAATGCCTTCGCGGCACAGCCGCCGAACCTTGTCGTCACTAAATCCAAACCAGCCCACGGAAGTGGTGTAGGCGGGGTAGCCATGTCGCTCCAAAGTCGCGAGGCGCGTCTCTTTGCAAGAGGCCCGCTCTTTGAGAAGTGCTACCGCCTCGTCCGGAGTGATCGCGTCTGTGATATAGCTGAAGTCAATTGAACGAATTATTTGTTCGGGTTCAAAATCGGCAAGCAGTTTCCAGAGTGGCTTTTTCTCGATGCGCGCGTAAAGGTCCCACACCGCATTGATAAGGGCGGCCGTCGCCAGATGGACCACACCTTTTTCGGGTCCAAGCCATCGGAACTGGCTGTCTCGCGTCAGCTCCCTCGAGAAAGCCGCCATATCGCCAGTAAGCGAGGAGAGACGACGCCCGCGAACCAATCGACCCAGATGCCGAATTGCAGAAACGCAGAGATCAGTCCCCCTGCCGAGAGTGAAGGTAAAACCATGTCCCTCAACGCTGGCGTCGGTTTCAAGGATGCAATACGCTGCTGAATAATCAGGATCTTTATTGACTGCGTCCGATCCAATCTGCTGCAGCGAAGTGGGGAAGCGAAGATCAATAACGCGTACATCGGTAATCTTAGGATCGCTCAAGGTTCAGTTTTCTCCATCGCGCCTACCGCACCCGGTGGTAAGGTGAGAAGACGCATCGACCGAAGCAGTAAAATGGGATTTCCATTCCTGAAAACGTTTTGTTTGTCAATAAAAATCATGTCTGCATGGTCCGGCGTGTCAAAAATCAGACAGCGTTAGCAGATCAAGACGCTGCCTCAGCGGTGATCGACTCCGAAAGCAACACACTTGCCTTCTGTAAGACTTCGCGCACAGTTGCGGGAGTGGTCTGATCGCCAATGCTTTGGAGAAAGGGGACGGTCAATGCAGCGATGGCACGTCCTCGATCGTCGAGGACGGGGACCGGAATATTGATTACACCATCCACTTCATAGCTCGCTCGTTCTTCGTATCCTCGGGAGCGTTCGACATCGCGCGACCGCGAGATGTAGCTGCGCTCTTCGAGACACAAAAGCATTTCGAAATATCTCTGAGACAGTGCGACCGAGGCGACGGGCAACGTCACTCTTCCTGAGCCCTCCTGATTCGCTGGCAAATAGTTTCAGGATGTCCAGCCCTTTTCAAGGGCGGGTGTTGGATATTGCCGAGTAGCCTGCTTAAGCGATTTCGTAGTCATAGCTGTGTTTCCATTATCGTTTGTCGTCACCTCAGGACGTCAGAAAGCCTGTCACACTGTCGAGACAGTCGACAGGTCCGACTGCATATGGCATTCTTGAATGCAAGACTTGAGAATCTATTTTCGTATATAAAAAACTACTTGACAAGCACCCTCAAGAGTGCGCGATTCAGGATACGAAGTCAGGGCGTAGAGTTCTTGAATTAGTTCTCGGTATTTCTCAGCCCTAACACGGCTGCCCAAATATGGACTTGCGACTGCAAGAAAGGTGATCCTGGTGACCGACGGCGCAAAAGGGATCGGCGCCGCAATCGTGAGGGCGTGTGCCGCAGAAAGCGCAAAAGTTGTAATTGTTGATCGCGACGCCGAACACGGCGAGAAGTTACAGGCGGAGTTTTCATCCGGAGGAAATTGCAGCTTGGTGTTAGCAGATCTCGGAGCAGAAGAAAGTTGTTCGCAGGCTGTCGAACAGGCGGTCGGCAACTTCGGCAAGCTCGATGCACTGGTAAACAACGTAGGAGTCAACGACAAAGTTGGCCTCGAGCACGGCAACCCCAACGATTACCTTGGATCGCTTCAGCGCAATCTGGTGCACTACTACAGTATGGCCCATTTATGCCCTGCCGCATTTGAAGGGCTCAAAAGGGTCGATTGTAAATATCGGTTCGAAGACGGCGTCACCGGGCAAGGAGGCACTTCCGGATACGCTTCTTCAAAGGGTGCAATCATGGCTCTAACGCGCGAGTGGGCTGTCGAACTTTTGCCCTACGGCATTCGGGTGAACCCGGTAGTTCCCGCAGAGGTGACGACGCCCTTATACAAGCAGTGGCTGAATACGTTTCCGGATCCCGACGAGAAACTGCGAACCATCACATCGAAAATTCCTCTCGAAAAAAGAATGACTACGGCGGAGGAAGTCGCTGCAACAACGGTATTCCTGATTTCATCGAGATCAAGCCATACCACGGGTCAGCAGTTGTTTGTGGATGGCGGCTACGTGCACTTAGATCGCGGCTCAACTTAGCTGTTCATGATCGTGGAGAAACACGAATGAAGCTTATTCGACATGGCGAACCGGGCAAGGAGAAGCCTGGCGTTATCCTCGCCAACGGCTCGCTCCTTGATGTCTCCGCTTTCGGTGGAGATTACGACGAAGCATTCTTCGCGACTGGAGCTATTGACTCTCTTCAGCGCTGGCTTTCAGCAAAAGGTTCAAACGCCCTGATTTTGTGACCGAACGTCCGCCTGGGGCCGCCGATCTGCCGGCCCAGCAAGATCGTTTGTATTGGCCTCAACTTTCGCGACCATGCGGCCGAAAGCAAGATGGAGATTCCCAAGGAACCGGTAATTGTTTTAAAGTCCACCACGTTGCTCGTGGGGCCAATGATTCCCTGGTGATTCCTAAGAATGGCACGAAGGTGGACTGGGAAGTAGAACTGGCGGTCATTATCGGCAAGAAAGCACTCTATGCAAGCACGGATGAAGCTCTTGACCATGTTGCTGGATACGCGCTGCTGCACAATGACTACTCCGAGCGGAGCTTTCAGCCTGGAACGCGGCGGACAATGAGTGAAGGGAAGGAGCGCCGACAGCTTTGCTCCACTTGACCCGTTTCTGGCGACGCAAACGGAAATTCCTGATCCTGGCAATTTGCAAGTGTGGCTTAAGGTGAACGGCGTTTTTTGCCAGAAGAGTTCGACAGCCGACATGATTTTCGATGTTCCCACGCTTGTCTCCTATGTGAGTCAATTCATGACATTACTCCCGGGTGATGTGATAAGTACCAGAACTCCGGCAGGAGTTGGCCTGGGGATGACGCCCAAAGGATGACGCCCCCACAGTACTTGAAAGTAGGAGACATCGTCGAGTTGGGGATCGAAAGGCTAGGTGAGTCGCGCCAGTTGGCCGTCAATTTCTCAGAAGAACAATACAATTCCACCGCTGTCTGACGTGTTACCGAAATGCGAATTGGTCACCCACCAGCTTTTGGCGATACAACCGTGACTAATTTGACCGGATCGATGCTGTAGCGCAATTCGTCACACCCAAGCCTCGCCGGATGGACGCGATGTTTCACTCAGGACTGTGCGATCAGCCTCAATCCTTCTCCTTCGGGGTCGTTGCGCACTGCGCAGGGCGTGTCAAAGTACATCGTTGCCCGCTGTTCCGAAGTGTATGCGGGCCAATGCGGTAGGCCGTCGTGATTAGGGTTGCCGGTTCGGGCAAAATTCATCCAAGCCGTACTGATCTGCTTCGATAGAACGAATGCCTCGGAAGTGCCCCCACTATAATGGTCGCAAATTTCAGCATTGTCGAACGTGAACGCGATTTCACAGGCGTGGAAGGAACCGGGGCGATTGTCCAGCACGGGCGTCCGCCAAGAATATATATAAGAGTATGCCGGCGCGCGACCCAATGCAGCCTTCCTGCTGGCCTGCTCAAAGGCAGGACGGCGAAAAGAAGCGGCAGCAATGATCGCATACAGCTCAAACGGGTTCGCTTTAGGGTAATCGCGACGGTAGGCGTCGATAATCGTCTGGCTGCGGTCGCCAAATTCTTCCTTAACCAATCGGTTAAGTTCTTCCACTCCCATCCCAATGGCATCGGGACGGCCGAGCCCACTTACACCCTCGTGAAGATCTGTGCCGGTTAACAATGGAACGTCCGCGGATATCTCTGGAGCTCCTGGATCGAATGGGTGGCGAGGAAGGATGCGGCCGTCCACTGTCGGCCCCCAGTTGTCTTCACCATACACTTCACGAAGCGAAGATTTGTGCGGGGGCATTTTCTTCATGGCCTCCTCCGCAGCGCCCGAGAGCCGATCAACCGGAATTACCTGAAGTTCGCTCAACTGAGACGTGGATAGCCCCAGCTCTGCGAGCAGCAGCTCAGCCAATCGCCCTGAGTAGTCAGGAGAAAGAGATTTGAGAAAGGGTCCGCTTTGAACGATTGCGCGGTGAAATAAGCCTTTGGCCGCTGGCATCGCCATAAGGGCGAGAACTTTTCCACCGCCGCCCGATTGACCAAAAATGGTTACGCTGCCGGGATCGCCGCCGAAGTTTGTGATGTTATCGCGGACCCACTCTAAGACAGCTACCAGGTCAAGCATGCCGACGTTGGAAGAGCTGGCATATTCTTCTCCACCCAAGTGTCCGAGGTTGAGATAGCCATAGACGTTCAGCCGATGATTGTGATTCACGACCACTGCATCGTGATTGCGGGCAAGACTTTCGCCGTCGTAGGCAAGAAGATCGTGTCCGCTGCCGGCGGTAAATCCTCCGCCGTGCATGTACACCATGACGGGGCGCTTATGCGACCCATTGATCTCCGGCGTCCATACATTCACACGCAGGCAGTCCTCGCCGGGAACCGTGGCGGCCGCGCCGCGATGCAGCACGAACTGATCTTCATCGGAGTTCGCCAGGTTTTTCCCGTTAGTGTCAAAGTGCGCCGAGTCCTGGTATGGACAAATCCGGCCATACTGCAGCGCGTTGCGAATTCCCGTCCACGGTTCAGGCTTGACTGGCGGCATGAAGCGCTTGGCGCCAGCGGTTGACGCGCCATAGGGTACACCTTTGAAAATGTATACACCGTTCCGTCTGAATCCACGGATTTTCCCTGCGGTTGTTTCTGCGACTGTTGCCGCGTCGGAAGCGATGACCGTGCTGTGTCCACAAACGCTTGCTGCGGATCTTGTTTTCTTGTGAGCTTGCGGCGTGGGCTGCGCTAACGCTGTCGCGGGTAAGAGAACCGAACCGGCTAACCCTGCTCCCAGGGTTGCCATCGCGCTGATGAAAGAACGCCGCTCCTTAAATGGTGACCATGACTCGCGATTTAGTCGACTTTTCGAGGTCACTCCTATCTTCTATTACTGAAATACTGTATTTGTCAATAAAAATTGCGCCCTTGGCCCGCCTGAAGCGTCCGCTAGACGCACTTCCCACTGCCCCTGGCATCGGGCGGCGGTAGTTCGACATCTACCGGAATCCACGGAGAGGACGACCTCCGCCGTATCTCAGGGAGCCCAGGGAGCCAAGACCGATTTTCAAGCCATCCGTGCCGTTAAATTTCTATCAGTTACCGATCACCGAACGATTGACACGGAGAGGTCTGGGGTTCGAGTCCCCACGTGCCTACCATATCCAAAAGATCGTAAGGCCCTCGCACTCAGGCTCTGGCGGTAGACTCTGCGTCGCGACTATACTGACCGCGACCTTTCTATGAAAAACCTGGCGCGTGTCCTCCTGTTACTTTCTTTCGTGTCATCTTTAACCACAGCGCAAACCATGAAACCGAAAAACCAGTCGAAGGCCGACGCGCCAGGCAACGCAAAATTCTTGGCGATGGCTGACCAGTTTGTGAAGGATTCGCTGGCGCTTTCGCCAGTAAGTGCGTCGCAGGCCGGGTACCACAAGCATCGGGACGCAAAGACCGGCAAGATAATCATGCTGGATGCAGAGCTTGACGATGTGGGCGCCAAGGGGATGGCGGCGCAGTTGGAGTTTTATCGTGATTGGCGGCGAAAGTTTCAGAAGCAGACGCCGGTGTCTTCGTTAAATGCGCAGGATGCGGCTGACTACCGGCTCATTGACGATCAAGTCGCGGTCAATCTGCTGGAACTGGAACACATTCAGAACTACAAACATAATCCGACCGTGTTTGTGGAGTTGCTGGGTAACGGGTTATTCCTTCCGATGACTCAGGAATATGCGCCCAAAGACATCCGAGTGGGAGACGTGATCTCCCGCATCGGTCAGATTCCGCGGTTTCTCGATCAGGCTAAGTCGCAACTGTTGGATGCCGATCCTATTTTCATTTCTACGGCGATCGGCGAGAACCAGGGGAACGTTGATATGGTCGATGGGCTCGCCAGCGACATTCCCGTCGGCTCGCCGCTGCGGGCACAGTACGACAAAGTCGCTCCCCCGGCGAAGAAGGCGCTCAGCGACTTCAGCGACTGGATGAAAAATGACCTGGCTAAGCGTCCGACCAACGGCCGCACCTGGCGATTGGGCGAGGAGTGGTACGCGCTCAAATTCCGCTACGTGATTGAGACTTCCATTGAGCCGGCGCGGTTACTAGCGGATGCGGAGGCGGAAATTAAGCGGGTGCGCTCCGACATGTTGCGGCTGGCGTTGCCGCTTTTTAAGGAAATGTATCCTGGCCAGGAGGATTACAGCAATTTGCCGGCGGGTGAGCGCGAGAACAAGATTATCGGCGCGGTGCTGGATAAAATCAGCCAAGAGCATCCGCAGCGCGACCAGTTGATGGATGCGATCAAAGGCGACCTCGCGGGTATCACGCAGTTTATCCGCGACAAGAAGATCGTCACCCTCAGCAGCCGCGAGAACCTGAAGGTGATTCCTACGCCGGAGTTCATGCGCGGCATTTATTCGGTGGCGGGCTTCCATCCCGCGCCGACACTGGAACCGACGGCTGAGGCGCAATATTGGGTGACACCCATTGACCCTAAAACGCCTGATGCAAAGGCCGAAAGCAAACTGCATGAATACAACAACTACACGCTGAAGTGGCTGAGCATGCACGAGGCGCTCCCCGGCCACTATGTTCAGGCGGAGCACGCTAACGATGTTCAGCCTTCTGAGCGGCGGTTATTGCGCAACTTGTTCGCCAACGGACCCTACGTGGAAGGTTGGGCTGAGTATATCGCCGACGTTATGACTCAGGCAGGCTATCTGGACGCTAG
>Ga0209648_10000813_pt1 | contig 24635 bp, 35 predicted proteins | sample GraSoi2013_115cm_FD_185830 | JGI IMG/M metagenome (GOLD analysis project Ga0209648, IMG submission 185830) | Grasslands soil microbial communities from the Angelo Coastal Reserve, California, USA - Sample 9_17_2013_115cm (SPAdes) (version 2) | ecosystem: Environmental > Terrestrial > Soil >... | reverse complement strand
CTTCCAGACTCGAGCCGGTAAAGCCTCCCTTCCCCCGTATTACTTACGAGGAGGCGCTCGAAATCCTGCGGAAGCACGGCCACGATGTGAAGTGGGGCGATGACTTCGGCGGAGACGAGGAGACCACGCTCTCGCAACAATTCGACAGGCCGGTGATGATCCATCGGTATCCCGCTTCGATCAAGGCGTTCTACATGGAGCCCGATAGCGCGCGGCCGGACTTGGCGCTTGGATTCGATGTGCTGGCTTCGGAAGGCTACGGCGAGATTATCGGCGGCGGGGAACGTATCTCGAGTTACGAACTGCTGGTGAAGCGATTGCGAGAGCAAAAGCTCCCGGAAGACGCCTTCCAGTGGTATCTGGATCTGCGCCGCTATGGCAGCGTGCCGCACGCGGGTTTCGGCATGGGCCTCGAGCGCGTGGTGGCCTGGATTTGCGGAACTGAGCACGTCCGCGAGGTTATTCCCTTCCCGCGCATGATTTACCGGGTTTATCCTTAGCCGCTGTTCGCCCGCATTTCCGCCCGCCGATTTAGGCGAACAGAACATCCGTCATGGCGCAAAAGATTCGGATCATCGGCGTGCCGATGGACCTCGGCCAAAGCCGCCGCGGCGTGGATATGGGCCCTTCGGCGCTACGCGTCGCCGGCCTGCAAACCCGCCTCAAACAACTTGGGCATTCGGTGGAAGACATCGGCAACATGCCCGTAAAGCAGCCGGAGGAGCAGCCCTACGGCGAAAAGCGCGCCAAGTATCTGCATGAAATTGCGGAAACCTGTCGCGATTTGGCGGAAATGACGGAAAAGACACTGTCCGAAGGATTTTTGCCTCTTGTGCTCGGCGGTGACCACTCTATCGCCATCGGGACCTGCTCGGGCGTGTCCGATTTTTTCCGCAAGCAATCGAAGAAGATTGGCTGCTTGTGGCTGGACGCCCATGGGGATATGAACACGCCGGAATCGTCGCCTTCCGGAAACGTTCACGGGATGCCGCTCGCCTCGTTGATCGGATATGGCGCACCCGAACTTGTGGAACTGCTCGGCTACAAGCCGAAGGTCGAGCCGCGCAACGTGGCGATTGTAGGTGTGCGCGATCTGGACGCCAAAGAGCGGCGGCTGGTGAAAGACTCCGGCGTGCATGCCTTGACCATGCGGGACATCGATGAACGCGGGATGCGCGAGGTCATGAGCGAAGCGCTGCGCTTTGCCACGGATGACACCGAAGGGATCGCCGTGAGTGTGGACATGGACCTGATCGATCCCTCGGACGCACCCGGTGTGGGCACGCCGGTGCGCGGCGGGATCACTTATCGCGAGGCGCATCTGGCCATGGAAATGATCGCGGATAGCGAGGCCACGGCTTCGCTCGAAGTTGTGGAGATCAACCCGGTGATCGATCTGCACAACAAGACGGCATTGTTGGGAGTCGAAATGGCGCTCTCGGCGTTAGGAAAGAAAATTCTCTAGGCCTCGCAACCCGTGAGGGCTGCGAAGCGTAAAGGAAACGGGCCGAATTCATGGCAGAGAACAAGCGGTTGCGAGTGGGCGTGATTTTTGGGGGGCGTTCGGGCGAGCACGAAGTATCGCTGGCATCAGCGGCATCGGTGATTCGCGCGTTGGATCCAGAAAAATACGAGGCGCTGCCGATCGGGATTGGGAAAGACGGGCGATGGTTCATCGGCACGCCTGCGCAGAAGATGCTACCGGAAGTGCTGCGCCAGGGTCATCGGGTGATGCTGAGCGCCGATCCCGGCGTCGGAGCTCTCTTGCCCCTTGAAGAGCGGGCGGCAGGCTCGCAGCGCGTTGACGTGATCTTTCCCGTCCTGCACGGGACGTTTGGCGAAGATGGTACAGTTCAAGGACTGCTCGATCTCGCCGGCTTGCCTTATGTCGGCTCGGGTGTGATTGGCTCTGCCGTAGGCATGGATAAGGACATGGCGAAGCGCTTGTTTCTGCAAGCGGGGCTGCCGACCGGGGATTTCGTCGCCATCTTGCGTTCGGAATGGGAGAAGGGCCGCGAGCGCGTGCTGAACACCGTGGCAAAGAAATTCCGGTTTCCTTTATTCGTCAAGCCCGCCACGCTGGGCTCTTCAGTGGGCATGACCAAAGTGCATAAGCGCCAGGAGTTGCCGGCAGCGCTCGATCTGGCCGCCGAATTCGCGCAGAAAATTCTGGTCGAACGTAATATTCGTGGCCGGGAGATCGAGGTTTCCGTACTCGGAAACGATGAACCGCGGGCGTCGGTTCCGGGCGAGATCATTCCTCATCGGGAATTTTACGACTACACCGCGAAATACCTGGAGGAGGGCACGCGCCTGGACATTCCGGCCAAACTCACGAAAACTCAGGTGCAGAAATTTCAGGACTACGCCGTGCGCGCGTTCCGCTGCCTGGAGTGCCGAGGCATGGCTCGGGTCGATTTTTTTCTCGAAAAGCCCAGCGGGCGCATCTACCTGAACGAGATCAACACCATCCCCGGCTTCACCTCCATCAGCATGTACCCGAAATTGTGGGAAGCCTCAGGAGTACCTTATCGAGAATTGATAGACCGCCTGATTCAGCTGGCGCTCGAGGAGAACCGCGAAAAGCAGCGCACGAAATATTCCATCGAATTGCCGGCAGGATCGGGCGGCGCCCTGGGTGCCTGACCCTCTCGAACATTCAGTTCTCGGCTATCAACGAAGACAGAGTGGCCGTTTAAGTCCAGTGCGGGGTTTGCTTCTACGCGTTGAGTCTGCTAGTTTTTTCTGCTTCGCGCACCACGTTTGCCTCAACGGGAGGCAGCGACAGGGAAGGATAAACGGGAATAATTTTGGCGCTCTTTGAGACCAGCGCTGAGGAACCGAACTCGAAACGGCTTCGTTATGCCGTGAGCGGCGTAGCGCTGGTCATTCTCGTTACCTTTGGCATCTGGTTCTTTTTCCTGCGCTTCATCAGCGAAAAACACACGGTTGAACATTTCATGGATGCGGTGGTGGCGCAGGATTACCAGCGGGCCTTTCAGATCTGGAAGTCGCATGGCTCATACACATACCAGGATTTCATGGCCGATTGGGCTCTCGACGGCTATTACGGACCGATCAAGAGCTATCGGATCGAATCGGCCTCGCTGCCGCCTAATGGGGGCAGCGGAGTGGTTGTAGTAGTGGAAGTGAGCCCCTTTCAGCCGTTCCCCGAAAATAACAATCCGCAAGGCGGACGGAATAAGGAAATCCGCCTGTGGGTGGAGAGAAGCGATCAGTCGCTCAGCTTTCCTTTATGAAGATTGGGGCGAGGGAGATTCTGGTCTGGCCTCGTCGCGGATCATGACGGGAAAGCCGTCGCGAATCGGATAAACGATTCGGCAGGTGGCACACCGAAGGCCCTTTTCGTCCGCGGTCAGCTTAACCGGTGTCTTGCACACCGGGCACACCAGCAAGTCGAGTAATTCCTGGCTGATCGCCATTTTCCTGTTCCCTCGGCTTTGAATTTAGCAAACGGCGACGCGGCGAGCAATTGCGTCAGAGGCCCTGCGCTCGCCGGAATTCGCGGGCAACGGCGGCGGGGTCGTGCTGTTCAGCATCGACGGCGTAATTCATCTGACGCATTTGCGCATCCGAAATCTTTCCGCCCAAAACATCGAGAGTGGCGCGCAGTTCGGGGTGGTCGCGAAGAGCGCCACCTCGAAGAATGGTCACGGCCTCGTAAGGCGGGAAGAAGTGGCGGTCATCCTCCAGAATGGCCATTCCGAGGGCGATGATAAGACCGTCGGTGGAACTGCCGGCGACCACGTCCACCTGATGTTCCTTGAGCGCTCGGTAAAGCAAGCCGAGATCCATGATGCTGGGTGCGGCGGCGAATTTCAGGCCGTAGGCCCGTGACAAGCCCGGATAGCCGTCGGAACGTTCCATGAATTCGTAGCCAAACCCGGCGCGCCATTGCGAAGCATGGGGAACCAGGTCAGAAATGGCGCGGAGTTTGAGCCTTTGCACATCTTCGCTACGAACGACGATGGCAAAAGTATTGTTGAACCCAAGCGGAGGACCAACTTCAAATCCGAAACGATTGCGGTAAGCATCCCGGACTGTGCGGTAGACCGCCTCGGTATCGTTGGAAGAAGGTTCGCCCAACACAGCGGTCAGAGCCGTACCGGTATATTCCACGTAAAAGTCCATCTGGCCGGCGAGCATGGCTTGATGGCAGATGAGTGTTCCGCCGAGATTGAGCCGGCGATCGACTCGCAAGGCTGTGTGCGCTTCGATCTGTTGCGCCAGGAGCTCGGCGAGGATGATCTGCTCGGTGAAATTTTTTGATCCGGCTACTATTGTGTTCTTCGGCGAGCGGCAGCCCGCAAGTGTGGCGACAGCCCCGCCGAGAAGCGTCAAGGCATCTCTTCTCGTGAAGGTTGCGGCCATTTCTTTATCCGAGATGGGCCCGAGCCTCTAAGGTGTGAGTCTTTGTTCCACAAGCCCGAGGATGAAGTCTACGCCAATCGCCAGTAGCGCCGCGGGAATCGCCCCGGCAAGGATTACGGCGTTGCTGACCATAGCGACCCCCCGAAAAATAAAGACGCCCAGTCCACCCGCGCCGATGGCGGCCGCGATCGTGGCGACGCCTATACAAATGATCATGGCCACGCGTACTCCGGCGAGAATTACGGCCATAGAGAGTGGAAGCTGCACATCCCAAAGGATTTGTTTCGGAGTCATGCCCATCCCGCGGGCGGACTCCAGAACGGCGGGATCGACCCCCGCAATTCCGGTATAGGTGTTGGTCAGGATCGGAAGCAGGGCATAAAGAGCCAAAGCGACGATAGCGGTTCTCGCTCCGATGCCACCCAAGAAAGGAACTGGAATCAGAAATCCAAACAGCGCCAGACTCGGAATCGTCTGAATCACATTCGCGGCACCCAGCACCCAGCGTCGTAGGTTCTGACGGCGAACCAGGGCGATGCCCAAAGGAATTCCGATAAGCACGGCCGCGAGCATCGCTGCACCAACCAGAAGCAGATGCTGCAAGGTCCGCGAGAGGATCTCTGCGCGATCATTAATCAGAAAATTCCAGAAGCTCACGTCTTCCTCCGTCGGCCACCGATCCGTGGCGAACTCCGATCCATGCTTTCGCCGGCATCGAGCGAATGGACAAAAGCCCGGGCCTCGGCATTACTGGAGTGCAAAAACTCGTCCGGTTTGTAAATACCGGCAAGACGCCCTTCGGAGAAGAGGCCAATGTGCGTGCCGATCAGGAGTGCTTCCCGCAGATCATGGGTGACGAATACGATGGCCTTTTCCAGCCTTGCCGCCAACTCGCAAAATTCGCGTTGCAGTTCGGCACGAGTCACAGGGTCCAGCGCGCCAAAGGGCTCGTCCATCAGCAGTATGGGAGGATCGGCCGCGAGGGCGCGGGCGACCCCCACGCGCTGGCGTTGGCCACCGGAAAGCTCGCTGGGCTTGCGCGCGGCGAATTTGGCTACGTCAAGGCCGACCAATTCCAGCATTTCCCGGACGCGCTCACGGACTCGCGACTCAGGCCAGGATTCCAGCCTGGGCACCATGGCTACATTTTGCTCTACCGTCCAATGGGGGAAAAGACCCACGTCCTGAATAACGTAGCCGATCCGCCTTCGGAGGCGGATGGGATCCCATTCGAGCTGAGAGCGTCCCTCCACAAAGATTTCGCCGGAAGAGGGCTCGAGCAGCCGGTTGATCAACTTGAGGGTAGTGGTTTTGCCGGTTCCGCTGCGCCCCAGCAGAACCAATGTTTCGCCCGGGGCCACCTTGAAAGTCACGCCGCTGATGATCTTACGGTTATCAAGCGAATAGCTGACATCTCGCAGTTCAACAGCCAAGCCATCGGAAGCAGGCGCAGTGCTCACGCCCGGCCCTGGACCACAGGTATACGGCTCGACGCCATGGGTGGATATGTTAGGCTGCTCCCATAGCCGTGGGCAATCACCGTCTATCGGGCGAATACGCCCTTCTACTTCGGGGGAACGGTTGCCGCGCGACCAGTTCGCTACCCGAGCATCGAATTTGGAGGGAGTAATATGGCATCTCCAGGGCGTGCCAGGGAACGCGAATCGCTACTGCTCGAGCTATCGGAAGCTCGAGCGCGAAGCGATGCTCTGTTTGATATCGTCCGTCCCGAGGCCCTTTATGAGCGCCCCATCGCCGAACGACATCGGATTGTCTTCTACTTAGGCCATCTCGAGGCTTTCGATTGGAATCTCTTCGGACGTCAACTTGGGGGGCTGAAATCGTTTGCTCCGAACTTGGACAAGCTCTTTGCTTTTGGGATCGATCCTGTAAACGGCAACCTTCCCGACGACCAGCCGGCAGACTGGCCAGCGCGCGAAGAGGTCTTTCGTTATAACGAACGCTTGCGCGCCGCGATCGACGACGAATTGCCGCCTGCCTTGGAAGAGCCCGACAGTCGCCGGCAGGCGATTTCGCAATTTCTCCACGTCGCTATCGAACATCGTCTCATGCACATCGAGACGCTCGCGTACATGCTGCATCGGATGCCCCTCAACCTCAAATGCGTCCGGCAAGGTCCGGGGGCGCCTCGCGCACCGCAGGTGCGCCCGCAAATGATCGACATTCCGGCCGGTATTGCAACGCTCGGATTGAGGCGCGAGGACGGAGTTTTCGGGTGGGATAACGAGTTCGAGGAGCATAGCGTTTTTGTCCCAGCATTTCGAATCGATACGTACAAAGTGACGAATCTCCAGTATCTCCGCTTCGTGGCGGAAGGCGGCTATCGCGAGAGGTCGTTCTGGAATGATGCGGGTTGGGAGTGGCTGCAATCGAGCGGCACGTTATATCCCGCTTTCTGGATCCGCCGAGGTAACCAATTTTTCTTTCGGACAATGTTCGACGAGGTGCCGCTGCCGCTGGATTGGCCGGTGTATGTGAGTCATGCGGAAGCGTCTGCGTACGCGCGGTGGGCACGAAAGGATTTGCCCACCGAAGCCGAGTGGCATCGCGCGGCTTACGGCACGCACAATGGCGCAGAGCGCACTTACCCCTGGGGCGACGCTCCTCCAAGCGGGGGTCTGGGGAATTTCGATTTTCAATATTGGGATCCGACTCCGGCAGCTGCGTTCCCGGCAGGCAGCAGCGCGTTTGGAGTTACGGATCTGCTGGGGAATGGCTGGGAGTGGACGCAAACGGTTTTTGCGCCATTCGATGGATTTGAGCCGTTTCCATTCTACCCAGGCTATTCGGCAAATTTCTTCGATGGCCAGCACTACGTCCTCAAGGGCGGATCGGCGCGAACCGCCGCAGGCCTGCTGCGGCGATCCTTCCGCAATTGGTTCCAACCGCGCTACCCTTTCATCTACACCGGCTTTCGTTGTGTCGAGCACTGATCCACGCTAAGTTGTGATGGAGGAAGGCATGCTCGCTCAAACCCTCGCGGAAGACTCCGTCACTGAGTTCGCGCTCGACGTGCGTTCAGGGCTGACGAAGGAGGGGCAGAAGGAAATCCCGTCGAAATACCTCTATGACGAGGTCGGTTCGGCTCTCTTCGAGGTAATTACCGTTTTGCCCGAGTATGGTCTGTTCCGCGCAGATGAGCGCCTGCTGCAGCTGAACGCCGACACGATTGCGACGGCTTTGCTGCCTGGGCGGGTCATGGTGGCCGAGCTTGGCAGCGGAAGCGGAAGAAAGACTTTGTGGATGCTCGAGGCTCTTGCCAAGCGCCAACGAACGGTATACCACCCAATTGAGATCTCACGAATGGCCTTGGAGGAATGCTCCAGGCAATTGGGCCAAGTACATCGAGTAGACATAAGGCCGGTTCCGCAACCTTACCTTGAAGGGTTGCGCTCGGTGACTGCGGAACGCAGACCGGGCGAGAAGCTGCTCGTCCTTTTTTTAGGCAGCTCGATTGGCAATTTCAACGGGCGCGCCGCGGAAGGTTTTCTTGCTGAGGTGCGGCAGGCTTTGACTGCCGGAGACGCATTGCTTCTGAGCACGGATCTCGAAAAGCCTTCTTCGCAACTTCTGCCGGCCTATGATGACCCTCTGGGTGTGACCGCCTCATTTAATCTCAACGTGTTAGCTCGTATGAATCGCGAACTGGAAGCGGATTTCGACCTTTCCTCTTTCCGGCATCTGGCTCGATTCGATGAGGCGGAGCGGCGGATTGAGATGCATCTGCTTTCGACGCGTGCCCAAACCGTAGTGATTCCGCGGGCTCAGTGCAGCATCTCTTTTGCCGAGGGCGAAACCATCTGGACGGAAAGCTCCCACAAGTATTGCCCAAGGGGGATCGTGATGATGGGGCAGCGCAGCGGATTCCGGCCCCTGAAGCAATGGCTCGACCGCGAATGGGCTTTCGCCCAGACGTTGTTTATCGCGGAGTAACTCGCTTTGCTCGGGAGGTAAGCTGCGGCTAGCCGCGATGCGAATGGAGCCCTGGCGCGCGCGCCGCTTCCACACGCAGGCTCATCTCTCCCGTCCAGGGTTTGCCGGCGGCGAGCTCCAGGGGCCACACGGCCAAGATCTGAGAGCCCTGGTACACACGCTCAAAGCCTTCCTCGGATTCAGAGATCGTCTCAATAGGAGTGATCCAAAGCTCCTTGGCATAAGGGGCTTCGACGGTCGTGGCGACGTTTTGCCACTCATCGACCACTCTCAATCGCGATCCGATCTCCGAGGCCGATATTGCTGCGGAGCAGCATCGAAATTGCCGACCGGTTGGTGTCCGTGGATGAGGAGAACGAGATTAAACTTCGCCAACTTAGAGCCCCGTAAAAGGTGGGTCTTGTCGTGATACTGCGACTTACAAAACTTGCAACGAGCCAGGCGCGAAAGCTGCGTTTGTGAGACAGCACCAAAATCGTGTGCAAAACCTCTCTTATTACTTTCCTCCAAGCCTATCTATCTTAGGCCTGGCGCTTGCGTGCATTTTTGGAATCAGGGCGAAAATTTGAGCGGCCGTACCTAAAGGGACTGCTGTAGGGTAGTCCCCCTACCTGTACCGGAATTACCCTAGTCACCGGTATTTTCTGGTTTCGGAAGGGATTAGTTTGTCCCCGCGAAAAGTTTAGGGGGCAAATTGGACGGACACCCGCCATTTAGTGCAATTGATGCCATCCGTTTGGCGTCCGATCCCATTCACTTTCAGCCGCATAACTTGCCATTCTTCCTGTTCTTTATTTTCCTGATGACTCTTGCCTTTTGTGGCTTCGGATGTGGAAGTGGGACCGGTTCGCTAGCCAAAGCGGTACAGTCAACGAACACAGCACTTTCTACGAACCCGAGCGGTAGTGCTTCACAGCCGCCAAACCCATCATCGAACACGCCAGCGAATCCAGGATCGAACTCGCCGACACCTCCGCCGTCGGCCACTGTCGCCTTCGTGAGCGTTGCACCCTCGACGGCCTCGGTCCCGGCGTGGAGAACCATTCAGTTCACGGCAAACGTACAAGGCGCCGCAGCGGATAAATCGGTAACGTGGCGCGCCTTGCTCGGGACAATTACCTCGTCCGGACTCTACACAGCACCTTCTGCTGCTGGAACGGACACTATAACGGCCGTAAGCGATGCCGATCCCACCAAATCCGGATCGACCACAATCTCGATAACGGCAGCGGCCCCACCCGATGCAGTAAGCCTCCTGAAGTTTGGGAATGCCGGCTTTGGCGGGAACGACGCCAATGTCTTTCAGACGGCCCTGAATTCCACAGCGGCGAATGGCCAAACGCTGGAGATACCGGCCGGAAACTACAACATCAGCCCACTCTCGTTTCCTGACAATTCAAGCGTGTTCGTGGATGCTGGGGTCATCGTGACCGCTAATTCCGGCTACGGTGATGGCGTGAAGATGCTCAATATCGGTTCCTCGAACGTTACGATCAGGGGAGCCGGAGCGGCTGTTTCCGTATTCCACATGCGCAAGGCGGAATACACCAGCGGCGAGTGGCGACACTGCATGGACATCGAAGGCGCCAGCAACGTCACCATCAGCGGGATTTCCTGCAACGATTCAGGCGGTGATGGGCTGTACTTGGCTAACAGCACAAACGTGACGATTGAGGATTGCATCTTCAACAACAATCGCCGGCAAGGCTCGAGCATCACCGGCAGAGTGAATCACATCTTCTATTTGCGCGACCACTTTACGAACACGAACGGCACCGCGCCGCAGAGCGGGATCGACATCGAGCCTAACGATCCGGGCGGTTTTCTGCTCGACGTCAATATTGATGATTGCTACACAGACGGCAATGCCGGCGACGGGCTGATGATCAGCCCCTGGCTGATGAATGCTACGTCAACGCCCATTAGCATCACGGTCTTGCGCCATCACTCCACAGGCAATGCTCGCTACGGCTATGTAGGCATCAACGGAGATGTTGGCCGGCCTTCCCCCTTGAGTTCCACCGACTCAACAAATGCGCCAGGCCAGATTTTGATCCAAGATTCGTTCAGCGATCAGAATGGAAGCGCCGGCGCAGCTGGCCGTTTCTATTCGGCAAACGGAGCGAATCTTATGTTTCTGAACCTCACCGTGACGAATCCGCATGTCAACGGACCCGATCAACCCTATGGCAGCAGCGGCGCCGTGGAACTAGTGCGCGGTGGTGGCGGCACAAACCTAATGGGCAACGTTCATTTCCTGAACATCCATATCGCGATTACCAACGGGAAGAGCGATCATTATTTCGACTTCGAGGACGGCTCCAGCGTTGGTATCGTGACCACGGGCAATAACCGCGTCCAGTTCATCCCGGGGTCGCTGAGCGGCGCGACGACGGTTCCACCCAACGGTTTGGTGGATGGGGCCGGAGCAAACGTGCTCGAGTAATCGCCGACTCGCCGGCGTTTATCTAAATTCCGCGCGAGACGGAAGCCGCACCCACTCGTGGCGCTGATGGATCTCCTGGCGTCTGAGCCGCGAAAAAATAGCCTCCTCGGCGCTGTCCTTGACCATTGCCAGCGCCATCCATACAATCGATGTTTATTCATGACCCCGGAAACGAAACGAGCTTTCCTCAGCCCAGTGGCTCGCCGCTGGGCTGTGAAGTTTTTGGCTTCCTTTTCCTGTGTTCCCCGGGGCCTTTTTAGGAAACGCTAGGAGAGAGATGGAAGGCGCCATTGTAGAAGGGCTGACTTTCGACGATGTTCTCCTGCTGCCGGGGAAATCCTCGGTTCTTCCGGCTGAGGCGGACACGCGCACCTGTCTGACCCGCGGACTCGCGTTGAATATTCCTATGGTTTCGGCGGCGATGGACACGGTCACGGAGGCACAGCTGGCGATCGCCATGGCCCGGCAAGGGGGCCTTGGGTTCGTCCACCGCAACATGAGTATCGAACGCCAGACGGAGGAGGTGGACCGCGTCAAGCGGTCCGAGAGCGGAATGATCGTCGATCCGGTGACGATTTCGCCGGAGCATTCCGTACACCATGCTCTCGATCTCATGAACAAGTATCACGTTTCGGGCCTGCCTGTGACGCGCGGCAGCCAACTGGTGGGCATTTTGACAAATCGCGATCTGCGTTTTGAGAAAAATCTCGAGCAGCCCGTCAGCAGCGTGATGACCAAGGATAATCTCGTCACCGTGCCCGTGGGAACAACGCTCGAAGAAGCCGAGCGGCTCTTGCAGCGTCACCGCATCGAAAAGTTGCTGGTCGTTGATCAGCACTTCAACTTGAAAGGGCTGATCACCGTGAAGGACATTCAGAAGAAATTGGAGTATCCGCGGGCCACAAAGGACCAGCACGGCCGCTTGCGCGTGGGCGCCGCGATTGGTGCGACCGGCGATTTTCTGGAACGCGCCACCGAACTGGCGAAGTTCAACGTGGATGTACTGGCGCTCGATACGGCGCACGGTCATTCCACCCGTGTGATGGAGGCGATTCGCGCGGTCAAGCAACGGCTGCCCAATATGCAAGTGGTGGCGGGAAATGTGGGCACGTACGAAGGCGCGCGGGACCTGATCGCTCTCGGCATCGATGGCCTCAAGGTCGGCATCGGCCCCGGATCGATCTGCACGACGCGAGTCGTCACCGGCGCCGGCGTCCCTCAGGTCACGGCCATCGTCGAGGCGGCTCGGGCCGCCAAAGGCACGGGCGTCCCGGTGATTGCCGATGGCGGCGTGAAATATTCGGGTGATGTCACTAAAGCCATTGCCGCGGGAGCGTCTGTGGTAATGATCGGGGGCCTCTTTGCGGGAACCGAAGAAGCTCCCGGAGAAACCATTCTTTATCAGGGCCGCACATTCAAGTCTTACCGTGGAATGGGCTCGCTTGGGGCTATGGAAGCGGGTTCGGCCGACCGTTACGCACAGGAGTCGGCGGATCGAGGCAAATCCGTGCCGGAAGGAGTGGAGGGCCGCGTACCCTACAAAGGCCCTCTGGGCGGCCTCGTCGATCAACTCACCGGCGGCCTGCGCAGCGGTATGGGGTATTGCGGAGCCGCTAATCTTCGCGACCTGCAGGAGCATAGCCGATTTGTTCGGATCACTTCAGCAGGCCTGCGCGAAAGTCACGTTCACGACGTCATCATCACCCGCGAGGCGCCCAACTATCAGGTGGAATAGTCCCGGATTCTCACGCTTTCGCGCGTGGCTGCTCGTCGTTGTCTGGGCGAGCCTGATTTTCACTTTTTCAACTGATACTTTCTCGAGCGAGCACACCCAAAGCGTCGTCGTCACTATCCTTCACACGTTGCTTCCGAATGTGGCTGAGGCCACGCTCTTGGCGGTGCACGATTTCCTCCGCAAATGTGCCCACGTTTGCGAGTATTTCGTTTTTGGCGTGCTGCTCTTTCGCGCCTTCAGAACGCCCAGCGACGGGTGGCGATGGCGCTGGGCCCTTCTAGCCATCCTCGGCGCGGCATTGTACGCCTCGTCCGACGAGATTCACCAGATTTTTGTGCCGAGCCGTGGCGCCTCCATTTGGGACGCGCTGCTCGATACGAGCGGAGCCAGTGTTGCGCAGTTGGTGGTGTGGATTGCGAACCGGCAAGAGCCGGCCCCGGGCATGCGCAAAGGCTTAAGGTCTCCCGCAAGGGAAAACACCGGGGGGACGACCTGAGCTACCAGAGTGCAAAAGAGAAGGCCCGCTCGCAACGCAAACGGGCCTTCTCTTTCGAATGAAGATTTCTACTAGGCTTTGGTCTCGGCTTTTTCCGGCGTTTCGTGCTCCTCGGCTTTGGCCTTTTGTTTCTCTTTCTTTTCCTTCTTCTTCAACTTAGACCCAAGCAATTCGAGAATTGCAAGCTGCGCGCCGTCTCCAATGCGGAAGCCCGCGTGAATGATGCGCGTGTATCCACCCGCGCGGTCCGCAAATCGTGGAGCAATATCCTCAAACAATTTCCGAGTTGCGACCGGCGTAAGCAGAAAAGCAGCCACCTGCCTGCGCGTATGCAGGGAGTCGCCTTTACCCAGCGTAATCATGCGTTCCACCAACGGCCGAGCGGCCTTAGCGCGGCGAATAGTTGTCGTGATGCGCTCTTTCTCGATGACGTTGGTCACCAGATTGCGCAGGGTTGCACGGCGATGCGCGGGATTGCGGCCCAGCTTTGCTCCTGAATTAAGGTGTCTCATGTCGAATCGGCCGCAGGACTATAGCCCGGCGGTCTCCTCGGGAGTCGGCGGAGCCGTCTGGCTCGGCAGTGGCGGCCAGATGATTCGCCCGTGCTCATCAAACTTCATTCCCAGTCCCAAACCCATCCGGGTGAGAATTTCCTTGATTTCGTTGAGTGATTTGCGGCCAAAGTTCTTGGTCTTCAGCATCTCGTTTTCCGATTTCTGAACGAGTTCGCGAATGGTCTGAATATTCGCGTTCTTGAGGCAATTGTAGGACCGCACGGAAAGCTCGAGTTCTTCGACCGAACGATCCAGGTGTTCCAGGCGAGGATCATTGTAAGACTCGACGGACTCTTCCGGCAGCTCCGTCGGTTCCTCGAAGTTAATGAAGATGCTCATGTGATCCTTGATGAGCTTGGCGGCCAGGCCAATGGCGTCCTGAGGCGTGATGGCGCCGTTGGTCCATACTTCCAGCATCAAGCGATCGTAATCGGTCATCTGTCCAAGACGCGCGGCTTCCACGGAGTAGTTCACTTTGCGCACAGGCGAATGCACGGAGTCCACAGGGATATAGCCGATCGGCAGATCCTCATCGAAATTGCGATCCGCTCCCATGTAGCCGCGGCCATTCTTGACGCGCATTTCCAGCTGTAACTTGCCGCCTTCGCTCACAGTGGAGATGTATACGCTCTTGTCCAGCACCGCGAAGTCGGCGTCCTCTTCGATCATGGCCGAAGTCACAACTCCCGCAGCCTCCGCGTTCAGCGTGATCGTCTTGGGCTGGTCGTTATTGAGCTTGAGAGGCACCTGTTTGAGATTCAGGATGATATCCGTGGCATCTTCCACGACGCCGGGAATCGAGCTGAACTCGTGCAGTACGCCCTCGATCTTGACCGCGGTGATCGCGGCGCCTTCAATCGAGCTCAGCAGCGCGCGGCGCAGTGCGTTGCCTACCGTGGTGCCCCAGCCGCGTTCAAATGGCTGAGCGGAAAATTTCCCGTACTTGTCCGTCAGGGAGTCAAGTTCCGCCGCCAACCGCTTTGGTTTTTGAAAGCCCTTCCACATATTTGCGCTATCCTTCCTCCCCGCAGGGCGGGGATCCAAATTTGCAAATCCGCAGCCGCCGCGATTTACTTCGAGTACAGTTCGACGATCAGCTGCTCGTTGAAAGCCGGCGTTTGAATATTTTCTCGCTTGGGCATGGCCACGACACGCGATTTGAAATTATCGCGATCGATCTCCAGCCAGGGAACCGTATTTTGGCTTTGCGCGACGTTGCGAGCCTCGAGCACCATGGTGTTCTGGTGCATATTTGGCTTGAGCGTGATCTCCTCACCCACGCTTACCAGGTAAGAAGGAATGTTTACCTTCTTCCCATTCACGTTGACGTGCCCATGCAGCACCAACTGGCGAGCCTGTGCCTTAGAACCGCCGAAGCCGCTGCGATTGACGACGTTATCGAGGCGCCTTTCCAGCATGACAATGAGGTTTTCGCCCGTCGGGCCCTTGGCCTTCTCCGCCTTGTGAAAATACGAGCGGAATTGGCGTTCCAACAGCCCGTAGGTGCGCTTCACCTTTTGTTTCTCGCGCAACTGCAAACCGTAACCTGCAATCTTGGGTCGGCGCGCCTGCCCGTGCTGTCCGGGCACAAAATTCCGTTTCTCGATGGCACACTTTTCCGTGAAGCACCGCAGCCCTTTCAAAAAGAGCTTTTGGCCTTCCCTGCGGCATAGCCGGCAAACCGCTTCGCGATGTCTGGCCACTTCGCTTCTCCTTTATTCCTTGCGCCTCTTAGACGCGGCGGCGCTTTGGCGGACGGCAGCCATTGTGTGGAACCGGCGTAACGTCCTTGATGTGTACGATGTGCAGCCCCGCGGACGCAAGCGCCCGAACCGCGGATTCACGTCCCGATCCGGGCCCTTTGACGCGAACTTCGATTGACTTCATTCCGTACTGATCGCGGGCCACTCCGGCAGCCGTCATGGAGGCTTGCTGGGCGGCGTAGGGAGTGCCTTTGCGCGAGCCCTTGAAGCCGATGGAGCCCGCCGAAGACCAACAGACCGCGCGCCCGTCTGGAGCCGTGATGGTTACAATCGTGTTGTTAAAGGTCGCCTGGATGCAAGCCAGACCGTGTGGCACGACCCGGCGCTCGCGCTTTTTCTTGAATTCCTTCTTGCGCTTTGTAGGTTTCCCTGTTGCCGGCGCTGCTCCCTCTTGTGCTTCCTTAGCCAAATGCGTTCTCCCTTTAAAGTCGCTTACTTGCGGGCCATGACCTTCTTCTTGGCGGCCACAGCGCCCTTGCGCGGACCCTTCCGCGTGCGGGCATTGGTGTGCGTGCGCTGCCCGCGTACGGGCAGGTTACGGCGGTGCCGCAGCCCGCGATAGCACTGAATCTCAATCAGCCTGCGGATATTCATCTGGATCTCCTTGCGGAGATCGCCTTCAACGCGCCCTTCGGACTCTATCTGCTGACGAAGCTGATTGACCTCTTCCTCGGTGAGGTCCTTCACCTTCTTGGTTTCGTCCACGTTGGCCTTGGCGCAGAGCGCGCGGGCGCGCGGCTGCCCGATCCCATAGATCGAGGTCAAACCAACCCACAGGCGCTTATTCAGCGGCAAATCCACTCCAGCAATGCGTGCCATAAAACTCCTAACCCTGGCGCTGCTTGTGCTTCGGATTACTGCAAATCACCCGAACCACGCCGCGCCGATGAATGACTTTGCACTTATCGCAAATCTTCTTTACTGAAGCCCTGACCTTCATTTCTGCTCCATTCTCTCACTGTTGGGTGCTTAGCGAAGCATCAGATGATCGCCAGCCCCTGCACGACTCATCGCCTGGAACTCGCAGATCCCGTTGTGGTTCGACGCCCGGGACGAGCATCCAGTCCTGAGGCTCATTTATACCGGTAGACGATTCGCCCGCGCGTCAGGTCATAGGGCGAGAGCTCGACCGCCACTTTATCGCCCGCAAGGATGCGAATAAAATTCTTTCGCATCTTGCCCGAAATATGCGCCAGCACCTGGTGCTTATTGTCCAGTTGCACCCGAAACATCGCGTTCGGCAGCGGCTCGATCACCGTGGCCATTACTTCGATGGCATCTTCTTTCGGATTTCCGGAATCCGCTTTCTTCTTCTCTGGCTGAGGGGTCTTTGCCATACGCTCCAAAATCTTACCAGGATGCTCCTACCGCTTCTCGAGGCCGAGTCAAAATCCAAGGGCCATTCGAAGTGACCGCCACGGTATGCTCGAAATGCGCCGAGCAGCTCCCGTCGGTAGTCACTGCGGTCCACTTATCATCGAGAACCCTGACTTCCGGCCCGCCCGCGTTGACCATCGGCTCGATGGCGAAAACCATGCCTTCCTCGAGGCGAGGGCCGTGGCCGGGCTCGCCGTAATTCGGCAAGTTCGGCTCTTCGTGCATTTTGGTCCCAATTCCATGGCCGACGAACTCACGCACTACCGAGAAGCCATGTTTTTCGACCCATTGCTGCACGGTCGCGGAGATATCACTCAAGCGATTCCCCGGCCGAACCTTCTCAATGGCCTTGTCCAGCGATTCACGCGTCACGCGCAGTAGATCGCCAACCTCGGGCCGGATCTTACCGACCGGCAGCGTGACCGCGGCATCCCCGTAGTAGCCCTTCAGCTCGACCCCGAAATCGAGCGAGATAATATCCCCTTCCTTCAAGCGCCTGGCACCCGAAGGTATGCCGTGGACCACCTCCTGATTGATGGAGGCGCACAGCACACAGGGATAACCGCGATAGCCCTTGAACGCTGGGCGAGCGCCATGTTCCTGAGCTCCCTGAGCAGCGATCTTTTCCAGGTCGAGCGTGCTCAAGCCCGGCTGCACGGCCTGGCGCAGCCGGTTCAACACATCCCAGACCACCAAGCCGGCGCGGTGCATCGCCTCGAGTTCCGCGGCGGACTTACAAACGATCATTTTTTCCGCGCGAGCAACTCGAGAACATTTTTCGTCACTGTCGCTGGGGCGGCCATACCGTCAATGTCTTTCAAAACTCCCCGCCCGCGATAATAGTCGACCAAGGGGCGCGTCTGGCGCTCGTAAGCCGCCAGCCGTTCGCGGATCACTTCCTCATGGTCGTCCGGACGCTGAACGAGCTCTCCACCGTCGCGGTCACAACGGCCGGGTGCCTTTGGCGGCTGGTCGTATATATTATAAATCTCTCCGCCGATTGCGCACGTGCGCCGCCCGGTAAGCCGCCGCATCAGCTGATTCTGATCGACCACAAAGTGAACGACCAGCGGATCGGTCTTGAACCGCCGCCGCAGAATTTCGTCCAGCTTTTGCGCCTGCGGCAGGGTCCGCGGAAAACCGTCCAAAATGAAGCCATCGTTGCTGTCCGGGCGCGAAATCCGTTCCTCGACCATGCTCAGGACCAAATCGTCGGGAACCAATTCGCCGCGTTCCATGATCGGTTTGGCACGCAAGCCAAGTGGCGTCCCACGGCTGACATGCTCGCGGAACATATCCCCCGTGGAAAGATGCGGGACGCCGTAACTTTCCGCGATTTGCCTGGCCTGGGTGCCCTTTCCAGCGCCGGGAGGACCGAGAAAGATGACCGCGCGGCCCAATCCCTTTGCGGCCACTCCCGCCTCAGGCATACCGCCGGCTCCGCAGCTTTCCTTTCTTGACGAAGCCTTCGTAATTGCGCATCACGAGCTGAGCTTCGATCTGCTGAACCGTATCCATGGCCACACCCACGACGATGAGCAGGGAGGTGCCACCGAAATAGAACGATACGTTCAGGCCCTCGAGCACGAACCGCCACATGTGCTCATCGAACCAGGTGCCCACGGCTCCCGGCAAATGGTGAAGATGGATACCTGCAATCATCCATTCCGGGAGCAGGCATACAGCCGCCAGGTAAACGCCGCCCACAAACGTCAGCCGGCGCAGGATGCGATTGATGTGCTCGGAAGTATTGCGCCCGGGGCGTATGCCGGGAATAAATCCACCGTACTTACGCATGTTGTCGGCGAGTTCGGTAGGGTTGAAAACGATGCCGACGTAAAAGAAAGCGAACAGGATAATCAGCAAAACATAAATCAGAGTGTAGAGAGGCTCGCCCCAGGATAAGGCCTTGGCCAAACGGTCGAAGGAAGGGAAGCGCTTCTGCATCACCAAATCGATCGTTCCCGGGAAGGTTAGCAACGAACTGGCAAAGATGGGAGGAATGACGCCTCCAGCATTCACGCGAAGCGGCAGATAAGTCATCTGCCCCCCCATGACGCGGCGGCCAACTACTCGCTTGGCATACTGAACCGGGATGCGCCGCTGGCCACCCTCGACGAAAACGATGAAGCCGATCACTGCGAGCATCAACGCGACGAGTAGGATCAGAGCCAGACCGGTAAAAGGACCCCACTGCTGAGTGGAGGCTTTGGTCCAGAGATCGAAGATGCCGCGAGGCAATCCCACCACGATCCCGGCAAAAATGATCAAGGACATTCCGTTTCCGACGCCGCGCTCGCTGATCTGTTCACCGAGCCACATGATGAAAGCGGAGCCGGTAGTCAGCGTAAGGATGGTCATTAGTGTGAACCCAAGGCCTGGGTTATAGACCAGCGATGAGCCGTTGGGTCCGGTCTGGCGCTGCAGCGTGAAAGCAATCGACAGAGACTGAAGGATGCTCAACAAAATGGTGAGATAACGCGTGTACTGGGTGATCTTGCGGCGCCCGAGTTCGCCCTCCTTCTGCAAGCGTTCCAGGTAAGGCCAAGCCACGGTCATGAGCTGGAGAATGATGGAGGCGGTGATGTAGGGCATGATGCCCAGGGCAAAAATAGTGAGCCGCCGGAAATTGCCGCCGCTGAAGAGATCGATAATGCCCAGAACCGAGCCTTGATTCTGCTGGAAGAGTTGCGTCAGGACATCGGTATTGATCCCCGGCGTCGGCAGGAAAGCTCCCAGCCGATACACAGCCAGTATTCCCAGCGTAAACAGGATCCGCCTGCGCAGATCGGGAACGCGAAACATGTTGGCGAAAGCTTCAAAAAATTGGTTCATGATATCCGCTCGATCTTGCCTCCGGCACGGGCGATCTTTTCCTCCGCCGACCGGCTGAAGGCATGCGCGCGAACCGTGAGCGCTGTGTTCAATTCACCATCACCGAGAATTTTTATGGGGCGCGAGGCGCTATGCACCGAGCCGCGTTCGCGCAATGACTCGGGCGTCACCACGTCCCCGGCGGCAAAGACCTTCAGGGCTTCCAGATTCACAACCGCATAGTCTTTGCTGAAGGGATTGTGAAAGCCGCGCTTGGGTATGCGCCGGTGCAAGGGCATCTGGCCGCCTTCGAAGCCAGGACGCTGGGAATAGCCCTTGCGCGATTTCTGTCCCTTGTTCCCTGCGCCGGCCGTTTTGGGCAATTTTGAGCCGATGCCCCGGCCGACACGCACCTTGCGATGGCGCGAGCCACGCGGCGGCCGCAAATTCGACAACGTCACCGACATGCTTGCCTCAATTCCCCCGAAATTGCGATCATTCCACGACCACAACGAGATGGCGAACTTTATCTACCATACCACGAACCGCAGGCGTGTCTTCGCGCTCCACCACCTGCTGCATGCGCCTGAATCCCAGGCCGCGCACCGTAGCGCGCATATCCCGCGTGCACCCAATAAAGCTGCGTACCCACTTCAGTTTAACCGTTCCGGCTTTCTTCTTCACCATGACGTGACTCTGCTCCTAGCGCAGCTCTTCCACAGATTTAGAGCGCTGCTCGGCCACCCGGGCTTCGTCTTTGAGGCGCAAAAGGGCATCGAAGGTGGCCTTGATGACGTTATGCGGATTTGAGGTGCCAATCGATTTGGTCAACACATTCGAAATTCCCGCGACTTCCATCACCGCCCGCACCGGCCCTCCGGCAATGATTCCGGTTCCCTCTGAGGCAGGCTTGAGTAGAACCTGTCCCGAACCGTAATAGCCAGTTACCTGATGCGGAATCGAGCTGCCCTTCAAGTTGAGGCGGATCAGATTCTTTTTCGCCTGTTCGATGGCCTTGCGGATAGCCATGGGGACTTCGCGGGCCTTGCCCATGCCGAATCCGGCATGGCCCCGTTGATCGCCGACGACAACCAAGGCGGAAAAACTCAAATTCTTGCCACCCTTCACGACCTTGGTTACGCGCTGGATCGAGACAACCTGATCCTTCAAATTGTTTGCGCTGACCTCTACCAGCCGGCGCACCGCTAACGTTTCGCGCAGAATTTGTTTGGACATGGGTTAAAACTTCAATCCGGCTTCGCGGGCTGCAGTGGCGAGAGCCTCGACGCGCCCGTGGAACATATAACCTCCCCGATCGAATACAACTTGCTGGATGCCCGCGGCCAGCGAACGTTCCGCTACTGCCTTCCCCACGATCTTGGCCGCGGCGACATTGCCGCCGCCCTTGAGCGCGGCGCGCGTGTCCTTATCCAGGGAACTGGCCGACACTAGCGTGCGTCCGCTGTGATCATCGATCACCTGGACATAGATGTGGCCCAGCGATCGGTAAACACAAAGGCGCGGGCGGCCGGTCGTGCCCACCACGCGCTGCCGCACGCGGCGATGCACATGCTGGCGATGCGCGTTGCGCGAAAGCTTGAGAACTGATTTCGTAGCCATTCTTCCCTTTCTCTTTCTTGGTCGGTCGCCAACCCGCCAGCGTTAAGCGGCCGTCTTGGCGGCGCCAGCCTTCCCGGCCTTCTTCTTCAAGCGCTCGCCCACCAGTCGGATGCCCTTCTGCTTGTAAGGATCGGGCGGCCGCAAGCCCCGGATATCCGCCGCGGCCTGGCCCACTCTTCCGCGATCGGCGCCGGACACCACGACGCGGGTCTGCTTTTCGACTGCGATCTGAATGCCCTCGGGGATGGGAAACTCGATGGGATGCGAGTATCCAAGCGCGAAGACGACGTTTTTCCCTTTTACTTCAGCACGATAGCCGACGCCGACGATGTCCAGTTCCTTTTTGAATCCCTCAGTGACTCCGCGTACGGCATTGGCGACCAGGGCGCGCGCCAATCCGTGCAAGGCGCGCTGCTCATCGGTTTCACGCAGCGCGGTGAGCGTGCCGTCCTTTTGCTCGAAGCGGATGCCGTGAGGCACGCGGATACTGAGCTTGCCCTTGGGACCTTGCACTTCGATCGCTGCGGGCCCGATCTGCACCTTAACATTCGAAGGCACGGCAATCGGTTTTCGTCCAATTCGTGACATAGCCTTGTAGCCTCTTACCAGATTTCGCAGAGCAATTCGCCGCCCAGGCGCTGTTTGCGCGCTGCCCGGCCAGTCATGACTCCCCGTGGAGTGCTCAAGATGCTCACGCCCAGGCCGCCGAAGACCCCCTTAATCTCTTTTACCCCTACGTAACGCCTGCTTCCCGGGCGCGAAACACGCCGAAGGTCGCTGATGACCGAACTCTTGTCCGGCGTATATTTCAGAAATATCCGCAGGGCTTTGCGCGTTTTCGATTCATCGACCACCTTATAGGTCGAGATGAAGCCCTCTTCCTTGAGGACGCGGGCGATTTCGACTTTGAGCTTCGATGCCGGCAATTCCACACGGGCGTGCCGCGCCTTGACGGCATTGCGGATGCGCGTCAGCATGTCGGAAATGGGATCGGTCTGCATCGCTACCAACTCGCCTTGACCACGCCCGGAACTTCGCCGCGCAGCGCAAACCCGCGGAAACAGATGCGGCACATCTGGAATTTGCGAATATAACCGCGCGGCCGGCCACAGACGCGGCAGCGGTTCCGCACCCGGATCTTGAATTTCAACTTCCTGCGCATCTTTGCAAATTGCGAAAGTCGTGCCATAGCTCTCCTTAGCCGCGCAGCGGTACTCCGATCATTTTCAGCAGCTCGCGGCCCTCTTCATCATTGCGCGCGGTGGTGGTCAGGGTGATATTCATGCCCTTGATCTTGTCCACGCGCGTGTAGTCAATCTCCGGAAAAACCAATTGGTCGCGCAAACCGAGCGTGTAATTGCCGCGGCCATCGAATGCGTTCGGGCTCAGTCCTTTGAAATCGCGCACGCGCGGCAGCACCACGTTGCAGAGCCGGTCGAGAAACTCATACATCCGATCGCCGCGAAGCGTGACGCAGCAGCCGATGGGCATGCCCTTGCGCAACTTGAAATTGGCGATCGATTTCTTGGCCCGGGTAATAATGGGACGCTGGCCGGAAATCTGCCCGAGTTCCGCGGCCGCCACATCGAGCAGCTTGATATTTTGGCTGCCCTCGCCCAGGCCGATGTTGACCACAACCTTGGCGACTTTCGGCACGGCCATGGGATTCTTGTATCCAAAGCGCTTCATCAGCGCCGGAATCACTTCACTGCGATATCTGTCGCGCAATCGGCTCATGGCAGCGTTACTTCTCCAATGTCGTGCCGCAGCGGCGGCAGATGCGCACTTTGGTGCCGTCGGGCATCAGTTTATGGCCCACCCGGGCGTGCTTATTACAAGAGGCACAGACGAGCAGCACGTTGGAAATTTGGATCGGCCCTTCCTTTTCCACGATGCCGCCCTTCACGTTTTTCGAAGGATTGGCGCGCGTGTGCCGCTTGATGATGTTGGCGTGCTCGACGGTGACGGTGCGCTTCCGCGGGTCAACGCCCAGCACACGCCCGCTCTTGCCCTTGTCGCGCCCGCTCATCACGCGCACCTGGTCGCCCTTCCGAATGTTCGCGTTTGTAACAGTTGTATTCATGAATCTTTGTTCATCCTCGGCGCTGGTTTCACCAGACTTCCGGGGCCAGCGATACAATTTTGGCAAATTTCTTTTCGCGCAATTCGCGCGCCACGGGCCCGAATACGCGGGTGCCCACCGGTTCATTGGCGTCATTAATGAGCACGGCGGCGTTGTCGTCAAACCGGATATAGGTGCCATCACGCCGTCGATGTTCCTTGCGTGTGCGAACGACGACGGCGCGCACCACCTTGCCCTTTTTGATCGGACTCTCAGGCGTCGCTTCTTTTACCGAAGCGGTGATGATATCGCCAAGCCCCGCCCGGCTGCCGATATCGCCACCCACCGGCAGAATGCACATCAGGCGGCGTGCTCCCGAGTTATCCGCCACGGTCAGCCAGCTTCGCATCTGAATCATTGCCGCGCGCTCTCCTCGCCTTCACCGAAGGCGCTAATCGACGCTCGTGCGCCGTGCCAGCACTTCAGCCAGACGCCAGCGCTTTAGTTTGGACATCGGGCGCGTTTCCACGATGCGCACAACATCCCCCGGGCGCGCTTCGCCCTGCTCGTCGTGAGCATAGAATTTCTTGGCCACGCGCACGTAGCGTTCGTAGAGCCGATGCTGTATCTGCCGGGTGACCCGCACGACAATGGTCTTTTGCATCTTCGAGCTGGTCACCACCCCGATCAGCTCGTTGCGCCGCCGGCGCCGTTCCGTCGCGTTATTTACCGCCGTGGCCATCAGCTTTTCCTCAATTGGTGCTCGCGCAAAAGCGTTTTGACGCGCGCCAAATCTTTCTTCGCGGATCGGAGCCGGCCCACAGCTTCAGCCTGCCCGGTGGTGAGCTGAAAACGCAGCCGAAATACCTGTTCGGCAAGCTCGCGCTCACGCGCCGCCAGTTCCGGCTCGCCCAAATCCCGCAGCTTATCGATTTTCCCGGGCATCAGAGCTCTCCCGTGCGGCTTACGAATCGCGTGTGAATCGGTAATTTGTGTGCCGCCAAATTCATGGCTTGCGTCGCTGTGGCCAAATCGACTCCCGCCATTTCGAACATGACCCGGCCCGGTTTCACCACCGCTACCCAGCGCTCCGGAGCTCCTTTGCCTTTGCCCATGCGGGTTTCCGCCGGCTTCTTGGTAAAGGGCTTATCCGGGAAAATGCGAATCCATAGCTTGCCACCGCGCTTGATGAAACGGGTGATCGCCACGCGGGCGGCTTCGATCTGCCGGTCGGTAATCCACGCCGGCTCGAGAGCCTTCAGCCCGTATTCGCCGAACGACAGTTCACCGCCGCGCCAGGCCTTGCCACGGCGGCGCCCACGCTGCTGTTTACGATACTTCACTTTCTTCGGCATCATCATGACGGGTTCCCTTTAATCCCCTGCCGCAGGTGAAGTATCGTAAACAGCAGCATGGGCGCCG
>Ga0209648_10000812_pt1 | contig 24641 bp, 23 predicted proteins | sample GraSoi2013_115cm_FD_185830 | JGI IMG/M metagenome (GOLD analysis project Ga0209648, IMG submission 185830) | Grasslands soil microbial communities from the Angelo Coastal Reserve, California, USA - Sample 9_17_2013_115cm (SPAdes) (version 2) | ecosystem: Environmental > Terrestrial > Soil >... | reverse complement strand
GCCTCAGCCTGCCTGGCGGCTGGCGCCACGCTATCCGCCACCGCTCCCTCCGGCGCCAAGCTGACCTTTCGGCGCGTCTTCAAGGGAAGCTCGCCCGAATTCATCGAGATTACCGTGCGGGAAGATTCGGACGCCGCCGCGTATGAAATCCGCCAGTTGGACGAGGATCCCGGCTCATTGCCCTTCCAGGTGAGCCCGGCCTGGCGCATGAAAATGTTCGATCTGGCGGCGCGACTCAAACATTTCCAGGGACAGGATCTGGATGTACACCGCAAGATTGCCAATCTCGGCGAGAAAACGTTTCGATGGGAATCCGGCGCCGAAGTTCATGAAGCAAAGTTCAACTACACTTTGAATTCCGCGGCGGCCCAGCTCCTGCAGATTTTCGAGGGGCTGGCGCGCCAGCAGGAACATGTTGACTTGATTTCGCGGCGCATGAGATACGACCGCCTGGGAATCAACGACGCCCTGCTGCAATTCGAATCGGATCTCAACCGCAGCCTTCTCCCGGAGCCGCAGCGCGTCCTGCCTATGCTCGATCAAATCGCCGGCGATTCGCGCTTTGTGGACATCGCGCGCCAGCGCGCCCGCTCGCTTGCTGAGCGCATCCGCCACCAGAGCTAGGGAGCCACGTGGCAAATTCAGGTAGTCGTCGATACACTTCTCCCATCCCGCCTGCCCCCAGTTAAGCGGTGACGCGATAATGCGAAATCGTTTGCCCTATCATGCTTTGTGGGAGTTCGGGTATAGCAAGACTCGGATGCGGCGATGGTAAGTCTGCCTGACAAACAAATCAACGTGGGCGAATGCTATAAATTAGTTCGAATGTACTGCTCCTGCAGCGGAAGAACTTCTATTCGAGACAGCGCACGAATAAACGCCGCTTGTCAGCCCCGTCCATCCTGCATAGACTCCTCCCGGAGTGCCGCAGTTAACGACTGTGGGCCAGTGACATGACCGAAGAAGGCTTTCAGCCCGGCGGCGACCGCTTTCCTCCGACGCGCCGCTCCGTAATTGAGGCGGCGCGTAGCATCGATGCCGGGGAGCGAGAGCGCGCCCTGGAGGCGCTTTGCGCGGCGTACTGGAAACCTGTCTAATAAATACGTGCGCTGGCGGTGGAACCGCCCGGCCGAAGCGGCGCAGGATCTGACGCAGGGTTTTTTTGCCGAACTCCTCGAAAGAAAACTGCTCGATAAATTTGATTTCAAGAAAAGCCGCCTGCGAACTTACCTGCGAGTTTGCGTGGACAGCTTTGTTTCGAATCAAGACAAGGCTGGACGGCGGCAGAAGCGTGGCGGATGCACCCCGCACGTCGCGCTGGATTTTGCGGGTGCGGAAGAGGAATTCGGCGCGACGGTGCTGGATGCCGCTTTGATTCCTTCCCCCGAATCGCTCGAGGAGTTCTTCGAAAAGGAGTGGCTGCGCAGCCTTTTCGCGCTGGCCGTGGAGGACTTGCGCGAACTGTGCGTGGCGCGCGAACGCGAGCTCACATTTCACCTATTCGAAGCCTACGACCTCGAAGCCAACGAAAAGATTTCTTATCAGCAGCTCTCGAAAGACTACGGAATTTCCGTGACCGACGTGACCAATGCGCTGGCGTGGGCACGCCGTGAGTTTCGAAGGATCGCTCTCGGCCGTCTCCGCGAACTCTGCGCCACCGAAGAAGAATTTCAGCGCGAAGCACGCGCCGCCTTCGGCGGGGATGCCAAATGAGATTTCTTTCGAACGGCGCGCTCGAAAGATTGCGCAATGGCGAGGAAACGCCTGATCTCGCGGGCACGCGCTATCGATTGCTGGACCGCATCGCGCGCGGCGGTATGGGGGTGGTGTACGCCGCGGAAGACGAGAAGCTCCAGCGGCGCGTGGCGCTGAAAGTGCTCGATGTTCCGGAAACAGACGGCGATCTCGCCAACCGGCTGGTGCGCGAAGCGCGTGTGCTGGCGGCTCTCGAGCATCCCGGCATCGTGCCCGTTCACGACGTGGGTATCCTCGCCGATGGCCGCGTTTTCTACACCATGAAATTTGTCGAAGGACGGCGGCTCGACAAATATATCGAGTCCGTCACTTCCGTCCCGGACCGTTTGCGAATTTTCATCCGTATTTGTGACGCCGTGGCGTTTGCGCACGCGCGCTGCGTGCTGCACCGCGATTTAGAACCCGCGAATATCATGGTCGGGCCATTCGGCGAAGTGCTGGTGATGGACTGGGGCCTCGCCAAAATTCTGCGCGGAGAAGTTTCGAACAAAGCTCGTGAAGCCGATCCGGAGGCGACGGTTTTTGAAAAGCCAAAGCAACCCGCTCTCGCCGGCGATGCCACGGAATTTTCGGTCGTGACCGGACACGGCACGGTGATGGGCACGCCGGGGTACATGTCGCCGGAGCAAGCTCGCGGAGACGTGGAACGCGTGGATCCGCGCAGCGACATTTATTCCCTCGGTGCGCTGCTGCGATTCTTGCTCACCGGCCACCCGGAATTATCCTCCCTTCCTGACGGACGCCGCCTCGATAAATCGCTGGCGGCCATTTGTTTGAAGTCGATGGCGGCGTCTCCCGCGGACCGCTATCCCAGCGTTCAAGAGATGGCGCTGGATGTTTCGCGTTACCTGGACGGGCTCGCGGTCGGCGCGCACCGGGAGAGCGTTTTTGAGAAGGCCGGGCGGTTTTACCGGCGCTACCGGTTCTTTATCCTGTTGATTGCAGCGTACTTGGCGATGCGGCTGCTGATTTTGCTTTTCATGCACAGATAGCCGTAAAGGAATTTGGGGATTCGTTGTAAGGAACAGTAGAGAGACAGATCGGGGCGGAGGAATGTGATGAATAAAGTGCTGCTGGGACTTCTGATCGGGGCCGTGCTGGGCGCCATCGACGGCGGGACAGCGTGGTTCACACCCGCGGTGCGAGCGCAATTGGTGGGAATCATATTTGGTTCGACGATCAAGGGATTGATCGCCGGAGTAGCGGCGGGCATTTTTGCGCGAAAAGTGAATTCCGTGCCGCTCGGCATTCTGTTCGGTCTGGCCGTCGGATTCGTGCTCGCGTATCTCGTCGCGTATATGCAGCACGGCTACTATTTCGAGATCATCTTGCCCGGCAGCATCGTGGGGATGATCGTGGGTTACGCCACGCAGCGCTATGGTTCGGCGCCAACGCCGGCGACGCGCTAGATCGAGCCCAAAGAAGAAACAGGAAGTTTGTTCATTCAAATCAGGGGGGAACTATGTCTCGAGTCATCCATTTTGAAATACCGGCGAGCGGTCGGCAGCGCGCGTCGGCGTTCTATCAAAAAATGTTCGGCTGGAAATTCGACAAGTGGCCCGGGCCGATGGAGTACTGGCTGGCCACCACAGGCGCGGATGGCGTACCGGGCATCAACGGCGGAATGTTGAAAAAACCCGGGCCCGTCACCGTGACCACCAATACGATCGGCGTGGAATCGGTGGACGCCGCCGTTGCCGCCGTCGTGAAGGCCGGTGGAAAACAGATGACGCCGAAATCGCCTATCCCCGGCGTGGGTTACTTCGCGTATTGTGAAGACACGGAAGGCAATCTCTTCGGGGTGATGCAGGCCGACAAAAATGCCAAGTGAGTGCATAACAGATTCAATAGCGCTCTCGCAGGAGGGAACGATGAATCTCACCAAGCCCGTTCTGGGACTCGCGGTGGGAGGAACGCTGGGACTTCTTGATGGTTTGAGCGGATTTTTCGAGCTATCACTCGCGCCGTTCATAGGAAGCGTGATCACGTTCTCGCTGCTGAAAGGATTGGTGGCGGGAATCGCCACGGGATATGTTTCGCAACGAGTCCATTCGATGCTGCTGGGGATTTTTGCGGGAATCGGGATCGCCGCGGGACTGAGCCTGCTCGTGATTCTGCGAGCGGGAATGGCCTTGTTTTGGGACATCTTGCTGCCTGGAATGCTGCTTGGAGCCATCGTGGGATTTGCGACGCAGCGGTTCGGGCGTGCGAGGGAATCGGCAGTGGCAGCGCAGTGAACCGTGAATTTCGAGTGACGCAATTTCCAAGGAAGTGCAAACAATACTCGAAGGGAGAATGATCGATGAGAAGCACGTGGAAAATTCTGGGCTTGCTGGTGTTGACGGTGGGAATCCTGGCGGCGCCGAATCCGGCAGCCGGAAGCGGGGCGGAAGCGTTCGAAAAACTGAAGGCGCTTGTGGGGCACTGGGAAACCGACAAGACGAACATGAACAAGGCGACCCTGGACGTGGAGCTGACGTCCGGCGGCACCGCAGTGCTGGAGAAGTTCCACATGGTGGAGAACGGCAAGCCGGTGGACATGACCACGGTGTACTACCTGGATGGCGACCAGGTGAAGCTGACGCACTATTGCATGGCCGGCAACCAACCGACCATGAAGGGATCGTATGCGCCGGAGACGAAGACGATCACGTTTGATCTGGTGAGCATCTCGAACCTGAAGAGCGCCGATGACGGGCACATGCGTCACGCGGTGTACACCTTCATCGACAACGATCATTTCAAGACCACCTGGACGTTCCGGAAAGAACAGAAGGATGCCTTTACAGAAGATGTGACATACGTCCGCACAAAGTAATGCGATACAATGCGAGGACTGCAATACGATAAATCCCCAGGAGGGTACGAATGAAAAGCATCTTTCTCGCAATCGCTTTCCTGCTGGCGGCGGACAACGTTCAAACTCTGACGCAAGAAGAGAGGGACCAAGCCGTAGCGGAACTGGAAGGCTCCAAGAAAGCCTTCCTGGACGCCACGAAAGGTCTATCTCCCGCACAATGGAACTTCAAGCCGGCGCCGGAACGCTGGTCGGTGGCGGAGTGCTCGGAACACATCGCGCTGTCGGAAGGATTCATCTTCGGCATCGTGAGCGAAAAGATCATGAAAGCCCCGGCGAATCCCGAGAAGCGCGAGGCCGCAAAAGGCAAGGACGAATTGATTTTGAAGATGGTCCAGGACCGCAGCCACAAGGGGACGGCGCCGGAGCAGATCGACCCCGCGAAACAGGCGTCCAGAACGCCACAAGAAGCGATGAAACTTTTTCTAGACAGCCGAGCGCATAGCATCGAATACGTGAAGACCACGCAGGAGGACTTGCGGGATCATCTCTTCGATCATCCGGTTCCTGCCATCGGTACGGTGGATGCCTATCAGTGGATCCTGTTCATGTCCGGCCACACGCGGAGGCATACCGCGCAGATTCTGGAAGTGAAAGCAGACGCGAACTTCCCAAAGATTTAGCGGACTGCACACGCCATAGATCTGGCGAACCAACAATTCGGGACGGTATAGAGTGGGGCGGATGAAATCATCCGCCCCACTTCTTGCTTGTGACGCATGTAAAATGGGGCGCATCGAAGGGCTGTTGCGAAGGATTGCGACGGCGGGAGCGATGCGATGGGATTTGCGGCGTTTGCCGGGCACAGGTATCTGAACCTCGAAACATTCAAGAAAAGCGGCGACGGCGTGAAGACACCGGTGTGGTTTGCGGCGGATCCTGCGGCGAGCCTCGAATCGAGCGATGCAAAACTGTATGCGTACACAATCGGAGTATCGGGAAAAGTGAAACGCGTACGAAATAATCCGCGAGTGAGAATCGCTCCGTGCAATGCGCGTGGCGGAGTCCTTGGCGAATGGGTAGAAGCGCGCGCCGAGATCGTTACGGGCGAAGAGGCTGCGCGCGGAACGGCGTTGCTCAACAAGAAGTATTTCCCGTGGAAACAGATCATGGGGTTTTTCGCGTCCTTCAGCCGGCGCGAACGAATCGTGTTCCTGATCCGGCCAGGTTGAATTGAAGCGACAAGGTAATGAGGTAAAGACGCAGGGAGGAGGAGTGTACGGCCCCGCAAACGCGTCCGGGATACAAACTGCGTACCCCGCAAGAGCGTCGGGATGCAAAATGCGCGAATGACGGGCGGTGGGACGAGGCGGCTTACGTCGGGGCTCTTTCGTCTACGCTCAGGACAAGTTCAGCTCGGGCTTCTACGACACACAAAAACACCGGCCTGAAGACCGGCCACTACAAATGCGGTAGGCGTGGAAGGCCCGGCTCACCAATGCAAGTATAGGAAGCTACCGGGGCCAGAGCCAGCCGAAAGTGCCGGCGGTCAGCAAGCCGTAGATGAGGCCATCAAAGGATTCCTTGAGGACCATGCTCCAGGGCTGGCCCTTCCAGATGCCGTTCACCAAGGGGCCCAGACCGTAAGCAAGGAACGCGGCGGTGCCCGCGACACGAAACACCGCCAGATATTGCGCGCCGGGTGTAACGGTACGTCCGGTGAGATAGGCGACGAAGAGGCCGATGATGAGGCAATAGGCGAACCACAAGCCGAGGAACTTCGGCATAGCGGGCGGGGCGCTGGGAAACACGGTTAGCATTCCAACCGGTCCCTGCTTGTATTTTTCCTGCAGAGCGGGCGACTTCATGTCCTTATGGGTACAAAAAGGGAAAATGTAGAGACCCGGCTTCAAGCCAGCCGGCCGCAGGGCGGCAAGAAGCTTGTCCTCTTCCGGGAGCTGCCGGTAGTCGCTGCGGTGATACTGCAGTGCCATGTGGATGATGGAGCTGGCCACGAACACGATGACGGCCGATAGCAGGATGGGGAGCAAGAGAGCGGTGAGAGGAACCATGCGCAGCCTCCTTGATAGTAGAGATGGATGAAGGAATTTTAAGCGCGAGACTATCGCCGAAAAGGGCTGCGGTCAAGGGGCGTAGTTCCGCGTGAACGGGGTGCTTTGCCAGGCTCGGAGTGAACAACTCCGGCACGCATGTCCCGCATCGCAGATGATAGTTGGTATAAAATGATCCGCTTTCCGCGCCGCTGAAGGAGATCGCATGAAAAATCAGAGGTTGTGGCACGTTCGAATCCGTTCGCTGGTCTTCGCTTCGTTCGTCCTTGCTTCCGGGTACGCTCTAGCGGCGGATGACACTCCGTCTTCGCTCCCGGCGCCGCCCATGGCGAAGAAAGCTCCGAAGACCACGGAGATCAATGGCCACACGCTGGTTGATAACTACTACTGGTTGCGGGACAAGAAGAATCCCGAAGTGAAAGCTTATTTGGAGGCCGAGAACGCCTACACCGACGCGGTGATGAAGCCGACGGAAGGATTGCAGAAGAAGCTGTACGACGAAATGCTGAGCCGCATCAAGGAAACGGACGTGGAGGTTCCCTATAAAGATGGCGGCTACTTCTACTATTCGCGGACGGAAGCGGGGAAGCAGTACCCGATTCAATGCCGGAAAAAGGGCAGCATGGACGCGCCGGAAGAAGTGGTGCTGGACGTGAATGAACTGGCCAAAGGGCAGAAGTTCATGTCCTTGGGGGCGTACCACGCGAGCGACGACGGAAATCTGCTGGCGTATACCACGGACAATACTGGCTTCCGGCAGTTCACGCTGGCGGTGAAGGATTTGCGCACTGGCAAATTGCTGGCGGACCACGCCGAGCGCGTCGACTCCGTCGCCTGGGCGAACGACAACAAGACGATTTTCTATACCGTCGAAGACGAGGTCTCGAAGCGTTCTTATAGACTGTATCGTCACAACGCCGGCACAAGCGGCCCCGATAGCCTGATCTATGAAGAAAAAGACGAAAGATTTGATATTGGCGTCGGGAAGACGCGCAGCAAGGCCTACTTATTGCTTATTTCCGGTAGCCACACCACCAGCGAAGCGCGTTACATTCCCGCGGACCAGCCCTCGTCGGAATGGAAACTGATGGAACCTCGTAAACAGGACGTCGAGTACTACCCGGATCATAACGGCAATTTCTTTTATATTCGCGTGAACGACGTGGGACGAAATTTCCGACTGGTCAAGGCGCCGGTCGCGGATCCCGGCAGCAAGAATTGGCAAGAAGTCGTGCCGCATCGCGCCGATGTCATGCTCGATGATACGGACTTCTTCAAAAACTACTACATCTCTTACGAACGGGAGAAGGGGTTGCCGCAAATTCGCGTCACCAACCTGCAAAGCGGGGAGTCCCGGCACCTCGATTTTCCAGAGCCATCCTACGTGAACTATCCTTACGTCAACCGCGAGTACGATACCACCAAGTTCCGCTATGGCTACCAGTCATTTATTACTCCGCATTCGGTCTTTGAGTACGACCTAGCGAGCGGAGGTTCCACCTTGCTGAAGCAGAAAGAAGTACCCGGCGGCTATGACCGCACGCGATATCAGGTAGAGCGGATTTACGCAACGGCATCCGATGGCGTGAAGATTCCGATCTCGGTCGTTCATCTAAAAGGCGCCAAGCTGGATAGCAAAGGGCCCATCCATCTGACCGGCTACGGTTCTTACGGCGTATCGTACGACATCGGCTTCAACTCCAGCATTTTCAGCATGGTTGATCGCGGCGTGGTGGCGGCGGTGGCGCACATTCGCGGCGGCGGCGAATTGGGAAAGGCGTGGCACGACGACGGGCGCATGATGCACAAGAAAAACACTTTTACCGACTTCATCGCCTCTGCCGAATACCTTTTGGCCCAAGGATACGGTTCGAAGGACCGCTTAGTGATCGAAGGGAGAAGCGCTGGCGGCCTGTTGATGGGCGCGGTCCTGAATCTGCGGCCGGATTTGTTTCACGCGGCGCTGGTCGGGGTTCCGTTTGTGGACGTAATGAACACCATGCTGGATGAATCTCTGCCTCTGACGGTCACCGAATTCGAGGAGTGGGGCAATCCAAAGGAAAAGCCGGCGTTCAATTACATGATTACGTACTCGCCGTACGACAATATTGAGGCGAAGACTTATCCCAACATGCTGGTGAGGACGTCCTTCAACGACAGCCAGGTGATGTATTGGGAGCCGGCCAAGTATGTTGCCAAGATGCGCGCGATTCGAACGGACCACAATATCGTAATCCTGAAGACCAACATGAACCCCGCCGGACATGGCGGCGCCTCCGGGCGATACGACCGCTTGCACGAAACGGCTTTTGATTACGCCTACTTCTTGACGCAAATGGGAATTCAGAACTGACAGCCGACCGTTCTTCCGGAATTGAAAAGCTCACCGGGCAATGAGCGCTGACGGAGAAGCCGAGGAAGGAGAGCGGAGAGAATCGGTGTAAGGGGCCCGGGCGGCGCGTGTTCGGAAGAACTGCAACGCTGGCGATTCGTCCCACGCGGTGCTGATAAATCTTCTTTCTCCACGCAGAAAATCCTGTGCGGGTGTTCACACTTGTGGTTACAATAATAGCGACAAGTTATTCAGGGGGAGGTTGAATCGTTCCCAGGCGGTTCAGGATTCCAAACAGCTCCTTCCTGGGAGTTTAAAGATGAAAATGCAAAGTGTGGTGCGCAACGCAACTTTCTTCCTTGCCTTGTCCCGGCTGATTATTCCTTTCACGGCCCACGCGCAAAGCCAAGTTCTAGGGGAAGTGCAATTGGTCGGAAAGACCAATGCGGATAAAACATCCGGAGTGTGGGTCGACGGACAGTACGTCGGCTACGTCAATGAGTTGAAGGACAACAACAAAATCCTGCTTCTGCCCGGTGAACATGAGATTGCCGTGCGTCAGTCAGGGTATACGGATTTCAGGCAGAAGATCGTTGTGGAGCCTCGCAAGAAAATCGTTCTGCAAGTTGTCATGTTGAAGGATCCACGGACACATCTTCCAAATGTCACATCTCAGATCAAGCTACAAGTTACACCCGTGAGAGCGGCTGTTTTTGTGGACGATGCGTTCGCCGGAACCGTCGGTGAATTTAGCGGCGCAGGCCATGGGATGCTTGTGAGCCCCGGAAAACATCGGATCAAGATCGCTCTTCCCGGATATCAAGCTTTCGACACAGAGGTCAACTTGCTGGCGCAGCAGAAAATCGTGATCAAGACAGACTTGCTTCCGGGTAGCATCACGCAGGCCGGACCCTCCATAAAGGAAAACTAGAAAAGACGCGGGCAGGGGCGCGCTGGAGCTGATTTTCAGTGGCCGCCAAAACTTTGTGACAGCCCGCGAGTTACCGGGCTATCGAAGCGTCCGCGTTTGAAGGTGCGGAGGAGAGGGCGCGGAGAGAGGCAGCGTAGGGGGCGCGGGCGACGCCGCGTTCGGTGAAGATGGCGGCAATGTACCGCGCGGGAGTCACGTCGAAGGCGGGATGGGCGGCGTGGACATCGGGGGCGATACGGACGCCCTGAAGGTGCGTGACTTCGGCGGCGGAGCGCTCTTCGATGGGAATGTGTTCGCCGTCGGGGATCGAGAGATCGAAGGTGGAAACGGGCGCGGCAATGTAGAAAGGGACGTTGTTTTCTTTCGCGAGGACGGCAATCTGGTAGGTGCCGATTTTGTTGGCGGTGTCGCCGTTGGCGGCGATGCGGTCGGCGCCGGTGACGACGGCACCGACTTTTCCGGATTTCAAAAAGTGGCCGGCCATATTGTCGGTGATGAGCGTGAGCGGGATGCCGCCTTTGTGGAGCTCCCAGGCGGTGAGGCGCGCGCCTTGGAGATAGGGGCGCGTTTCGGGCACGAGGACGTGGAGCTTGCGGCCTTGTTCGAACGCGACGCGAATGACGCCCAGCGCGGTGCCGATGCCGGCGGTGGCGAGAGCTCCGGCGTTGCATTGCGTCATAACCTGGCCTTCACGCGGCATGAATTCCGCGCCAAAGCGGCCGATAGCTTCGTCGGTGGCGCGCTTTTCGAAATGGACTTGCTGCGCTTCGTCGACCATGCCCTGCCGGATCTTGCCGAGGTCTGAACTCTCCGATGTCAATTCGGCGAAGCGGCGCTTCATGCGTTCGAGCGCCCAGAAAAGATCCACTGCGGTCGGGCGAGTTTTCGCGAGCGCGTCGCGGATTTCCGTGAATTCGGCGCGGAGAGCTTCCACGGATTTCGCGGGAGAGTGCAGAACGCCGAGAGCGACGCCCATCGCGGCAGCGACGCCGATGGCCGGAGCGCCACGGATGACCATTTCCCGGATGGCGTTGGCGACTTCGCGGTAGTCGGTGTAGGTGTAGGAGACTTCCTCGGCGGGAAGGCGGCGCTGGTCAAGCATGATTACGCCGCGTTCGGTCCAGATGATGGGTTGAGCTACGTACATGCGTTCGATGTTCTCACGAAATCCAATTGTAACGAAGGTGGCGGAGGAAGACGAATCAGCATCTGTGCGGTTCAGTGCCCCGGAGGCATGTGGGTGAACCCTTTGGTTGCGACGATGGAGGTGAAAGCAATCATGGAATTGTAGCCGAGGTGAAGAAGGAAGCTGGCGACCACGGTACCGGTCCAGGCACGGGCAAAGGTAAAGATGACACCGACGAGAGTAAGCAGGCTGACGAGGCCCCAGGTATAGCCGAGCTGGGGTGCGTGCATGAGGCCAAATAGAGTGCCGGTCACCAGAATACTGGTTGCCATGCCGGTGCGCGTGGCATAGGAGAATTCCATGCCGAGGAACTGAAGAACCGCGGAAGTAATGCGCGCCAGGACCGGATACAAGTAGCCGCGAAAGACAGTTTCTTCCACCAGGGGTGCGACTAGCACGGCCATGGACATTAGCAAAAAAGCACCCGTGCGATTCTTGAAGAGCTCCTGGATGGGCGCGTGCTCCGCATCCTTGACCCGTGAGCCGGCAATGACAACGAAGATGGATAAGCCGCAGCCGCAAAGGAAATACATCCACGGACGGCCCTTGCCTTCGCCGGGATCGGACCTGAGCCTCTTCCAGCCGAGCGAACGCCAGAAAGGCAAGTCGCGCAGCACCGCGAGCGTGACGTACAAAAACAAAATGATCAGAGCGAACCAAATTATATTCATGCCGATGAGCAGCCGGGGATCGGACTCCAGCAAATGTTTGAGCTGCTTTTGCGAGAGGCGGCGGTCCGCCGAAAAATAAGCAAAAACAGCGAGCTGAAGAGTGAGCAGACTGGCCAAAACAAACATTCCAAAGACCAACAGGTGCGGCCAGGACCAGGAGATGCGCAAGTCTTCAGGCAAAGTGGACGATGGGGCAGAGGCCAGGGGAATAACCGGGACGTAGGAAAGAGGGTCACCCCCGAGTGACTGAGCGAATGGTTGCGAGGACCCCGATTCCGCCGGTTGGTCAGGCATAGCCGGCGGAAGAATATTCTCTTCCGGCGAACGCCGCGAATTGTCATCGAACAAGCTCATGGTCTTCCACCGCGAGGTTTCTTGGGCCATCCAGCGGCCAGCGCGGCGGCGACGAGGGGCAAGAGCAGTTCGTGGTGGCCGGTGATGGCGTAGCCGCGCGATTCGGATCCGCTTCGGCCACTGGCGGGCGCAGTAGGGCGCCTTACTACATTCTGCAACGGACGGTAATGCTGGATAAAGTCGAAGTTCGCCGTGGTAACGGGGCGGAGCGGAACGCCGAGATTGCGAACGACGGAAACGGCTTTGAGAAAAACTTCGGGCAGAAGGACGGCGGAGCCCCAATTGAGATAGACGCCGCCGGGATGCATCTGCTCAACGAGAGAGCAGAAGAGGCGGAAATCGTGATGCGTGGCGTCGCCGAGCGCCGCGCCGCTGGCGGCGGGATGCATGTGGGGGATGTCCGTGCCGATGGCCAGATGAATCGTCACGGGGATGCGATGTTTGTAAGCGGCAACGAGGACGCTGGAATCGGCGTGCTTGACTTCGATGATGCCGCTGGAGAGAAATTGCCCGGCGGCTTGACCGTAGCCGATATGGATGCGCTGAGAAAGTTTGGCGAATTCATTGATGTACTGGCCGGTTTCGGCGGCCATGCCGAAGGCGCCTTTACCGATGCCTGCTTCGACGTCTTCGGAGGTGTTTCCGGCGAGGGCGATTTCGAAATCGTGGATGAGCGCGGCGCCGTTCATAGCGACGCCGGAGACGAAGCCGCGTTTCATAAGATCGATCAGGATGGGGCCGAGGCCGACTTTGATGACGTGGCCGCCGATGCCCCAGAGAATGGCTCTGCGCTGTTTGCGGGCGCTGTGAACGGCGCCGAGGAGCCGGCGAAGATCCTCGGCGGCGAGAATCTTCGGGAGCGAATCCAAAAATTTTGTGAGCGATGCATTTGTGGCCGTCGGCTTTGCAAAGTCGCGGATGCTGACTTTGCTCTTGCGCGAGGCAAGCGGGTAGGTGTGAACGGCGCCGAGCGTGATCGGATGAATGGAGTAGATGCTCATGGAGAAGGAAACACTGTAAACGGGAAAGCTGGAATGTAGCAAGGAGAGAAGGGGCTTGCAGGGCGCGGTAGCCGCGAATGGAGGGTTGAAGCGGCGGTCCACCTCAGAAAGAGGACCTTACGAAGAGCAACGTGACTGGGATTATTTCCCGTTGGTGGCATTTCCGTTGGAATGGCCGTTGTTGGAGATGCCGAGGACGCGGGCGAGGGCCTGGCCGGTATAAGACTTCCTGGTGCGGGCGACGAGTTCGGGCGGGCCCTGAGCGACGATGCGGCCGCCGCCTTCGCCGCCTTCGGGGCCGAGGTCGATGATCCAGTCGGCTTGCTTGATGACGTCGAGGTGGTGCTCGATGATGAGTACGGTATTGCCGAGATCGACGAGGCGTTGCAAGACGTCGAGAAGTTTTCGAACGTCGTCAAAGTGCAAGCCGGTAGTGGGCTCGTCCAGGATGTAGAGCGTGCGGCCGGTCTGGCGCTTGGAAAGCTCGCGGGCGAGCTTGATGCGCTGGGCTTCGCCGCCGGAAAGAGTGGTAGCGGACTGGCCGAGGGTGACGTAGCCGAGGCCGACTTCTACGAGAGTCGAAAGTTTTTGCTGAATCTGCGGAATATTTTCAAGCAGTTTCAGCGCGTCGGATGACGGCAAATTCAAAATATCGCTGATGGAGTGGCTTTTGTAGCGGACGGCGAGCGTCTCCGAATTGTAGCGCCGGCCGCGGCAAACTTCACACATCACGTAAACATCGGGAAGAAAATTCATTTCGATGCGGCGGAGGCCGTCGCCCTGACAGGCCTCGCAACGGCCACCCTTCACATTGAAGCTGAAGCGGCCGGGGCGATAACCGCGTTCGCGGGATTCGGGAAGCATGGCGAAGAGGTCGCGGATGGGAGCGAAGACACCGGTGTAGGTGGCGGGATTGGAACGCGGGGTGCGGCCGATGGGGGCCTGATCGATCTCGATGACTTTGTCGATTTGATCGGCGCCAAAAATTTCGCGGTGCGCAGCGGGCGCTTCGGAAGAGCGATAGAGTTTCTGTGCGAGCGCGCGGTAGAGAATGTCGTTGACGAGCGTCGATTTGCCGGAGCCGGAGACGCCGGTGATGACGGTGAGCAGGCCGAGCGGAAGCGTGACGTCGACTTCCTTGAGATTGTTGGCGCTTGCGCCGAGGATTTGGATCGCTTTGCTATTGGGGCTGCGGCGTTTTTGGGGGACCGCGATTTTGGCAGCGCCGCTCAGGTATTGACCAGTGAGCGATTCAGCAGTGGCCTCGATTTGCGCAGGCTTGCCCTGGGCAACCAAGTAGCCGCCGGCGTTGCCCGCGCCGGGGCCGAGGTCCACGACGAAATCGGCGCGGCGGATGGTGTCCTCATCGTGCTCGACGACAAGAACGGTGTTGCCGAGATTGCGAAGATGCTCGAGCGAGCCGAGAAGGCGTGCGTTGTCCCGGGCATGGAGGCCGATGCTGGGCTCATCGAGAACGTAGAGAACGCCGCGAAGGCGCGAGCCAATCTGGGTAGCGAGGCGGATGCGCTGGGCTTCGCCGCCGGAAAGCGTGGCCGCGGAACGGTCAAGGCCAATGTAGCCGAGTCCTACGGCAAGCAGGAATTCGATGCGCTCGGCGACTTCTTCGAGAGGGCGAGCGGCGATTTCTTTTTGGCGCTCGGTGAGCTGGGCGAGAATTTTGTCAACGACGGGGCGCGCGGCGCTGAGCGAGAGCGCGGTGAAATCACCGATGGACCAGCCGGCGAGCTTGACGGCGAGCGATTCGGGGCGGAGGCGCTTGCCGCGGCAGACGCTGCAGAGCGTGGCGGACATGTACTGGGTTATCCATTCGCGATAGGTATCGGAATTGGATTCTTCAAAATTCCTTTCTAGAAATTTCAGGATGCCCGGGAAACGGAAACCTTTGTCGGCCTTGGATTTCTTTCCCGTTGACCTGTTTTCGCCGGAGGCGCTGCCGTTCGACGGCGGATAGCCGTACAAAAGCATGTTCTGAATGCGCGCGGGAAATTTTTCAAACGCCGTTTCGAGGTCGAAGCCGTGGGCGTAAGCGCCTAGTTCCAAAGTCCGTTTGAGAATCGAGGAGCCGGAGCCTGGGCCGAGGCCGCCATCGAAGAGCGGGCGGGTCCAATCGGTGATGATTTTTGAGGGATCGAAATCATATTTTGAGCCGAGGCCATTGCACGCGGTGCAAGCGCCGTATGGCGAATTGAAACTGAAGGAGCGCGGTTCGAGTTGCGGGACGGAGATGCCGCAATCGGGGCAGGCGAGTTTTTCGGAGAAAGTGTGTTCCTTGCCGCTGACGATAGCGACCGTCACGAGGCCACCGGCCAATTTGAGCGCGGTGGCGATGGATTGTTCGAGGCGCGCAGCAATGCCTTGCTTCACAAGCAGGCGGTCGATGACGATTTCGATAGTGTGGTTCTTGCGCTTGTCGATGACCGGGAGATCGTCGAGCGGGAACAGCTCGCCGTTGATACGCACACGGACGTAACCATCCTGCGCGAATTTTTCAAGTTCCTTGCGGTAGGCGCCCTTGCGGCCGCGGACGATGGGCGCGAGGATCATGACGCGGTCGTCGGGCTTGCAGATTTCGCCGTGCAGGATGGATTGGACGATCTGCTCGCTGGACTGGCGGGTGATGGGCTTGCCGCAATGCGGGCAATGCGGAACGCCAACGGTGGCATAGACCACGCGGAGGTAATCGTAAATTTCAGTGATGGTGCCGACGGTGGAGCGCGGCGAGCGGGTGGTGGTTTTCTGTTCGATGGCGATGGAGGGAGAAAGCCCTTCGATGACGTCTACTTCTGGGCGCTCCATCTGGTCGAGGAACTGGCGCGCGTAGGCGGAGAGCGACTCGACGTAGCGGCGCTGGCCTTCGGCATAGATGGTGTCGAAGGCGAGCGAAGATTTGCCCGAGCCGGAAAGGCCAGTAATGACCGTAAGGGAGTTCCGTGGGATTTCGACGCTGATGTTTTTGAGGTTGTGCTGGCGCGCGCCCCTGATTACCAGTTTGGTCAGGCCCATGAGACGAAAACGCTCCCTCCACAGGAGCCCCGGCGCTCAGTGGTTACACTGAGCCCAAGATAACTCTTCACAATAGCAGGGGGGAAAGATGAGGGTCAAGAAGACGTGTGGTGTGGCTCCCAGGCTTGACACGGGCTGCATGCCCGCCTAGTCTGAAGAATCATGGAAGTCCGATTCACACCGGAAGAAGAAGCACGTCTTGCCAGAATTGCCACGCAGGAGGGCGTGGACCCAGTAGAACTTGTGAAGGATGCAGCGCTGCGGCTGCTGGAAGATGACACACGCTTCCGAGCCGGCTCCGAAAGGGCATCGAGCAGGCTGACGGCGGCGAATTCATCGAAGAAGAGGAAATGGACGCCCGCGTCAAACGAATGTTCCAGCCGTGATGCGGATCCGCTGGACGCGCGCTGCCGCGGAAGACCTAGAGCACATCAAGAATTACCTCACCGAGCATCATCCCCAGTTTGCACAGTCCACTATGATCGAGTTTTACGAAACGATTCGGTCCCTGAAGATCTCACCACGCCGCGGACGACTGGGACGCGAAGAAGGAACTCGTGAACTCGTGTTGTCGCGCCTGCCTTATATCGTCGCGTGCCGTATCAAGGAGCAGGCAGTCGAGGTTTTGCACATTTTCCACGGCGCACAGAACCGGCCATAAGCAGCAGGCAAGAAAGCAGATTCCTCGCTTCGCTCGGAATGACAATTGGCGGAAGTGTTTCAGCAACTGTCAAAGACCTGTGTAGGTTTGGCGGCGGAGAAATCGGCCGGCACCGGGACGGCCGGCGAATTTGCCGGCTAAGCCTGCTTCACGCCAAATCAAAGAGCAGGACTTCGGCGTCCTTCACTCCAGTGATCTCCAGCGACTTTTCGGCGGAAATGGCCGCGCCATCGCCTGTTTCAAGCGGGGTACCGTTCAGCTTAATACTGCCCCGCGCCACCTGAACATAGGCGTGCCTGTCTTTCTTCAGCTCGTGCTTTACCGTCTCGCCCGCGCCCAGCACTGTCGCGTACAGCTCGTTGTCCTGGCGGATTTTCACCGAACCGTCGCGCCCATCCGGCGACACCACTAACCGCAGCTTTCCTCGCTTTTCGGTTTCGCCGAAGTTCTTCTGATCGTACACGGGCTTCAGACCTTGCTTCTCCGGAAGCATCCAAATCTGATACAAGTGCACCGGCTCCGTCTTGGACGCGTTGAATTCGCTGTGCGCCACGCCGGTACCCGCGCTCATGTACTGCACGTCACCCGGCTTGATTACCGACCCATTGCCCATACTGTCCTTGTGTTCGAGCGCGCCTTCCAAAACGTAGGTCACAATCTCCATGTCCCGGTGAGGGTGCTTCGGAAAACCTCCGCCTCCCGCGACTATGTCGTCGTTCATCACCCGCAGGGTGCGGAACTGCACATGCTCGGGATCGAAGTAGTCTGCAAATGAAAATGTAAAATGCGAATCCAGCCAGCCGTGGTTCGCGTGGCCGCGTTCCTCGCTCTTGCGGATGTCCATCATGGCCCACCTCCTGGGTGCTGCAAAGGCATAATACTCGTTATAACGACCATTGTCAAGAGGTATATGCGCACCCCGCGCAGCGCTTCAGCCCTCCACCAACTCCTTGAATTGGCGCGCTTTGTGCCGCCCGTTCGCCCCGTTTCCGGCGGCGCCCCCTTTTGGTGTACAGTGATAACGATAGCGCCGCAGGCGCCCCGCGGCCTCCGAGGATTTTTCAATGGACTCTCCACTGTCCGCAACGACGACGAGAAAGCAAGAGGGCTCCCCCACGCCCCGCGAAACGCTGACCATCACCGACAATCGCACCGGCAAGTCGTACGAAATCCCCATCACGCACGACACCATCCGTGCCGCCGACCTGCGCCAGATCAAAGTCGACCCCAAAGAATTCGGCATGATGAGCTACGACCCGGCCTTCAACAACACCGCCTCGTGCATCAGCAAGGTCACATTCATCGATGGCGACGCAGGGATCCTGCGTTATCGCGGTTATCCGATCGAAGACCTCGCGGAAAAAAGCACCTATCTGGAAACCGCGTATCTGCTGCTGCATGGCGAATTGCCGACGGCTTCGCAACTGAAGGATTGGACCTATAACGTCACGCACCACACGTTCATCCACGAGAGCATCAAGAAATTTCTGGACGGCTTTCATTACGACGCCCATCCCATGGGCATGATGATCTCCACGATCGCGGCACTTTCCACTTTTTATCACGACGCGAAAGACATCTTTAGCGTGGAGTCGCGCAAGAAGCAGACTTATCGCCTTGTGGGAAAGATTCCGACGATCGCGGCGTTTTCCTATCGTCACACTCTGGGCATGCCGTTTGTCTATCCGGACAATGAGCTCAGTTACCCGGGCAACTTTCTCAACATGCTCTTTCGCACCACTGAACCGAAATACCGGCCGAACCCGACCCTGGAGCGCGCGCTCGACGTTCTGTTCATCCTGCATGCCGACCACGAGCAGAACTGTTCCGCCAACACCATCCGCGGGGTCGGCAGTTCGCACGTCGATCCCTACTCGGCCACCGCCGCCGCGATCGCCGCTCTCTACGGCCCGCTTCACGGCGGCGCCAATGAAGAAGTTCTGCGCATGCTCATGGAGATCGGCTCGATCCAGAAAGTTCCTGAATTCATCAAGCGAGTCAAAGCCGGCGAAGTCAAGCTCATGGGATTCGGCCACCGCGTGTACAAGAATTACGATCCCCGCGCCCGCATCATCAAAAGCGTCGCCGATGAAGTCTTCGAACTCATGGGCAAGAACCCGCTCCTCGAAATCGCTCTGGAATGCGAGCGTATCGCCCTGGAAGACGACTACTTTGTGAAGCGCAAGCTCTATCCCAACGTGGATTTCTACACCGGGCTGATTTATCAATCGATGGGTTTCCCGATGACCATGTTTCCCGTGCTGTTCGCGATTCCGCGCACTTCGGGGTGGATCGCGCAATGGGAAGAGATGCTCCTCGACCCGGAGCAGAAAATCGCGCGGCCGCGCCAGATTTACCTCGGATACGACACGCGCCATTACGTTCCGATCGATCAGCGCAGTTAGAAACGCCGTATCCACTTCGCATACCGCCTGCCAGGATGTCCTCGACAATCCCCTCCCGCCGCGTATAGTTGTTTTTAAGATTAAGAGAGAGTTTGTATGGCTCAAGCCTCCAACACACCCTCACATTCCGGAGCACGGCGCCGCAGTCAACGCGTGCTGATGCAGGTACCTGTGCGCATACGCGGGAAGGACGCTCCCGGTAAGGACTTCGAGGAATACACCGAAACTCTTGCGATCAATGCCCACGGAGCCTTGGTTTTGCTTAACGCTCGACTCACCAGCGGAGGCGTGGTGCACATGCGGCACAACAAGACGGAAGAGGAACAGGAGTGCCGTGTGGCGTTCCTCGGGCCGGTGCGCGGGGGCAAAGCCGAGATCGGTCTGGAGTTTACAGCGCCGCGCCCAGCATTCTGGCGCGTGGCCTTTCCTCCCGAAGACTGGACCCCGAAAAGTCCCGAAGCCCGCACGATTTCCAGCCAACGTGGCTATAAGTAACTCGTTCTCACCGGTCCCCACCGCTTTCCATCTTTCTATGAAGGCTTGCAGGCGATTCTTCTTATTCTTGCGGATTGAGGGCAAGGTGTGGCTGTCATGGTAAATTCGGACAACGGCATCGCCCTAGGCAACAAGTTGGTCGCCAGCATTGCCAGAGAACACTGCTGCCTCCAGCGCAACGCGGATGACCTCCTTCTCTTGATCGCCAATACGGCGGGCACGCCCGCCGCCCTCGAAAAGTATGGGCAACTCAGGAGGTGATACCGCCGAAGCACATGTATTTGATCTCCACGAATTCGTCTATTCCGTATTTTGAGCCTTCGCGGCCAAGGCCGGATTGTTTCACGCCGCCGAAGGGGGCGACTTCCGTCGAAATGAGGCCGCTGTTGATGCCGACGATGCCGTATTCGAGGGCTTCGGCAACACGCCAGACGCGCGCAATGTCGCGTCCGTAAAAGTACGCAGCCAGTCCGAACTCCGTGTCATTAGCTAGCGCGATTGCTTCCGCTTCCGTCTTGAAACGAAATAGAGGCGCCACCGGGCCGAAGGTTTCTTCCCGTGCCACGGCCATTTGGGGCGTGACTTCCGTGAGCACGGTTGGCTCGAAGAAGCGCCCACCCAACGCATGGCGGTGCCCTCCCACGAGCACTTTTGCTCCTTTCGATTGTGCGTCGCGAATGTGACTCTCCACCTTTTGGACGGCGGCGTCATCAATCAACGGCCCCTGCGTGGATCCGGCTTCGAGACCGGGGGCGGGCTTCAGCGTTTTGACGGCGGCGGCAAGTTTGCCCGCAAAAGCATCGTAGACACTTTCCTGAACGAGCACGCGATTGGTGCAGACGCAGGTCTGGCCGGTATTGCGATATTTAGAAGCGATCGCGCCTTCGACGGCGGCATCCAGGTCGGCATCGTCAAAAACGATGAACGGCGCGTTGCCACCCAACTCGAGCGAAAGCTTTTTTACTGTTCCGGCGCATTGGGCCATCAGGATCTTTCCAATTTCGGTTGAACCGGTGAAAGATAGCTTGCGCACGATGGGATTGGAAGTCAGTTCGCCGCCAATCTCCGTTGCCGAGCCCGTCAAAATATTGAAGACTCCCTTGGGAACGCCGGCACGCTCGGCAAGCTCGGCCAGGGCGAGAGCCGAAAAGGGAGTCTGCGAAGCGGGCTTCAGCACCACGGTGCAGCCAGCGCCGAGCGCCGGCCCCGCCTTGCGTGTGATCATTGCCAGCGGAAAATTCCAAGGAGTGATGCACGCGACGACGCCGATGGGCTGCTTGATGACGACGATTCTTTTATCCGCTTGATGCTGCGGGATGGTGTCGCCGTAGATGCGCTTGGCTTCTTCGCCGAACCATTCCAGGAAAGCGGCCGCGTAAGCAACTTCTCCCTTTGATTCAGCAAGCGGCTTCCCCTGCTCAAGGGTCATGAGCCGGGCCAAATCCTCCTGATTCTCCATCATCAGATCGAACCAGCGACGAAGAATCGCAGCGCGTTCCTTGGCCGTTTTCTTACTCCATGCGGGGAAGGCGCGGTTTCCTGCCTCAATCGCTTGCCGAGTTTCCAGGCCACCCAGTTTGGGGACTTTGCCAATGATTTCACCCGTCGCTGGATTGTCGACGCCGATGGCCTGGCCCGAGGCCGCTTGGATCCATAGCCCGTCAACGTAGCATGCTTCACGGAAAAGCCGAGTGTCTTTGAGTTGAGAGGCCGCGCCTTCAACTTTTGTTGCGGTGGTCTGCATGATCGAACTCCTGATAATTCGAAAGGGCCAAGACAGCCAAGGTTAGTCTAGCGCACCTCCACGCCCGGATGAATGGCTACGCGTGAGAAAGGGCCGCCTGCTTGCGTTCCGCAACGGACGCAAGCGCGGACTCGATCACGTCCAGACCTTCGTCGAGCTGCTCGTCGGTAACCACAAGCGGCACTAGGATGCGAATCACATTGTTGAAAGTGCCGGCGCTAATGGTAATGAGACCATGCCCGTAGCAATACTTGGTGATTTCCTTCGTCTCGGAGTCCGCAGGCTCGCGTGTCTGTGCGTCACGCACCAATTCAATAGCGCACATGCCGCCCAAGCCGCGGACGTCACCGACCAGAGGCCATTTCTCTTGCCAGGCTTGGGCGCGCTGTTCAAAATGCTTGCCGATTGAGGTGGAACGCGCGAGCAGGCCGTCTTTCTCGATCGTTTCAATTGCGGCGAGCGCGGCCGCGCACGAGGCAGGGTGCCCGCAGAACGTGCCGCCGAGAGCGCCCGCGCCGGGTGCGTCCATGATTTCGGCGCGACCTGTCACCGCGGCGATGGGCATGCCTCCGCCGAGCGATTTCGCCATGGTAATCAAATCAGGCTCAATCCCGAAGTGCTCCGAGGCGAACCACTTGCCGGTGCGGGCGAACCCGGATTGCACTTCGTCCGCGATGAAGAGAATGCCGTGCTTGCGGCAGATATTCTGCAGCAGCTTGAAATAGTCGCGCGGGGGAATGATGAAGCCGCCTTCCCCGAGAACGGGCTCGGCAATCACGGCGGCCACGGACTCGGGAGCCACGGAACGCTTGAAGGCGTCTTCCAGATAGTGCGCGAAGGTCTCCGCCGTCGCTCCTTTTTCGCTCCGGTAGGCATAGGCGAAAGGAATACGGTAGATGTCGCTGGCGAAGGGCTCGAAGCCGGCTTTGTAAGGATGCGTCTTGCTGGTTAGCGACATGGCGAGAAGCGTGCGGCCATGGAAAGCGTCCTCAAAACAAATGACGGCAGGCCGCTTTGTGTAGGCGCGCGCGATCTTGATGGAGTTCTCGATGGCCTCGGCGCCGGAGTTCAGAAGGATGGTTTTCTTCGGAAAATTGCCGGGAGCCAGCGCGTTCAGTTTTTCCGCCACGGCAACGTAGCTTTCGTAGGGAGTGACGGCGAAGCAGAGATGCAAGTGCTTCTCGAGTTGTTCCCGGATCGCGGAGAGCACCCGAGGAGAGCGGTGGCCGATATTGAGGCAGCCGATGCCTCCGGCGAAATCGAGATAGCGATTACCATCGACATCCTCGATGGTGGCGCCGTCAGCTCGTGCAGCGAAAACCGGCGTGGCATTCGAAGGGCCGCGTGGAATAGCAGCTTCACGCCGCGCCATCAAGGCGCGCGACTTGGGCCCCGGTATTTCCGTGCGAATCTGAATCGTAGACATTTTTGTTTTTCCTTGCCTTGAAATCTAATACCACCCGATGGGCGTCTCATCAAGGTTTACGAACACCTGTTTGGTTTCCAGATATTCTTCGAGGCCCCAGGGGCCCAGCTCGCGGCCAAAGCCGGACTGCTTGTAGCCCCCCCAGGGCGCCTCGACGTACGTCGGCTGCATGTGATTGACCCACACGATTCCGGCGCGAAGCGACTTCACGACGCGGAAGGCCTTATAAATGTCGCGCGTCCAGACCGCAGCCGCGAGTCCGTACGGTGTGTCGTTGGCGATGCGAATGGCCTCCGGCTCGCCTTCGAACGGAATGACCGAAGCGACGGGGCCGAAAATTTCTTCTCGAGCAATACGCGCGCTGTTATCCACGTCATAAAAGATGGTGGGCTCGACGTAGTAGCCCTTGCCAAACTGCTTGGGTCGCCCGCCGCCGATGGCGACCTTCGCTTCCTTCTTGCCAAGTTCGAGGTAGGAGCTGACGCGGTCAAACTGCTCTTTGCTGACGAGCGGGCCCATTTTTGTTTCGCGGTCGAGTGGCGCGCCCAGCTTGATGCGCTTGGCTTTTTCCGTCATGGCTTCCACGAACTTCGGGTAGATTTTCTTCTCGACGAGAATGCGGCTGCCCGCGGAGCACACTTCGCCCTGATTGATGAAGACGCCGAAAAGCGCGCCGTCCACGGCTGCTTCCCAATCCGCGCCATCGAAGAAAATGTTGGGAGACTTGCCTCCAAGCTCCAGGGTGACGCGCTTGAGCGTGTCCGCAGCGCTCTTGACGATCAATTTTCCAACTACGGCGCTGCCCGTGAACGCGATTTTGTCCACGCCGGGATGGGCTACGAGTGCGGCCCCCGCCGTCTCGCCAAACCCGTTGACAATGTTGATCACGCCAGGTGGAAAGCCCAATTCTTCAAACCAATTGGCGACTTCCATCATGGTGAGCGGCGTCTGCTCGGCAGGCTTGAGGACGCAAGTGCAGCCCGCGGCGATTGCCGGAGCGAGCTTCCAAGAAGCCATGACCAGCGGATAGTTCCAGGGAATGATTTGCCCTGCGACACCCACGGGTTCACGCAGAGTAAAACTCAGCGCATTCGCGGGAACCGGATTGACATGCCCCAGAACTTTGTTTGCGAGGCCGGCATAATATTCGAAACAGGTTGCGGCATCGGCGATGTCGTACTCCGCCTCAACAATAGGCTTGCCCGAATTGCGGCATTCCAGCTCGGCAAGCGGCGCGGCGTTCGCCCGAATTTTTTCAGCGAGCTTGTATAGAAGGCGGCCGCGGTCGGCCGCGCTGGTCTGCCGCCAAGGGCCGGAATCAAACGCCGCCCGCGCGGCTTGCACGGCGCGATCGACGTCTGCCGCCACGCCCGAGGCAACATGGGCGATCACCTCTTCGGTAGAAGGATCGTAGACGGGAAACATCTCACCAGAAGAGCTCTTGACCCACTGTCCATTGATGTAGTTTGGATAGGCTCGAGCGATTGTTTTCACACTGCTGGACATTACTTCCTCCTAAAATCAATCTGCGGGCGCCGCCGCCAGTTTCCGCGCGGCCTTGCGCCGGCCGTAAACAAAGAAGAAAAACGCCGCCAGACCGATGAAAAACAACGTGCCCCCGAACATCCAGATCTCGTAAGAGACGAGCGACTTAATTTGCTGCGCCGGGAAAAACGCCAGGGCGATTCCGAGACCTGTGGTTGTGAATCCACTGAAGCCGGCGAGAATCAGCGTTGCTTTGCCGTAACGCCCTCTTGCAAAGGAATCGCTGGAGGCGATTTTCAGCA
>Ga0209648_10000811_pt1 | contig 24661 bp, 22 predicted proteins | sample GraSoi2013_115cm_FD_185830 | JGI IMG/M metagenome (GOLD analysis project Ga0209648, IMG submission 185830) | Grasslands soil microbial communities from the Angelo Coastal Reserve, California, USA - Sample 9_17_2013_115cm (SPAdes) (version 2) | ecosystem: Environmental > Terrestrial > Soil >... | reverse complement strand
CAGAGTCTCCCGGCACGGTGCTGTACCCGGCCGACGAAGGCCTGATCAGCCGGACCCGCCAGCCAGACCGGAGGGAGCCGGTTCAGCATCCTTTGCCTGTGACATGTCGGGCCGGAACCCGAACACGGTGACCAGTCTTGGGTCGCCGAAGGAGGAGACCCGGCGGATGCCTGCGCCGGTAACGGTGAGCACGCAGATTCCGTACGGCTGGTAGTTCCCGTGCTGGTCACGGGTGTAGGCCGCTGCGGCAGGCTGCCCGTTGGCGCTGGTGGCCAGCATGCGCCAGTCACCAGGCGATCCCAGGATGTGGTTGCGCAGGAATGGTACGCAGGTCTTGCGGCCGGCGAACCAGGTACGCAGCGGCGTCGCCTCTAGCGTGGCGTCCTCTATCAGGAGCCGCTCCAGTGCGGCGGCGTCGGCATTCTCAAACGCCGTGATGTACTGGTCGAGGAGTGCGCGGGCTCGCGGTGCGGTCGGCTCGGCGATCTGGTCGGCGGCCAGGGCCAGTGCGCTCAGCCGCGCCCGGGCGCGCTGGAGCGCACTCTTGACCGACATCGTCGTGGTGCCGAGAATGACCGCGACCTCGGTAGCCGGAAACGCCAGCACATCCCGCAGGACCAGCACCGCCCGCTGCCTTGGCGGAAGATACTGCAGGCTGGCGATGAGCGCCAGCCGCAGTCCCTCGCGCGCCGCAACGATGGCCGCGGGATCAGCCGAGCCCGGGGTCACCATCGCATCCGGCGCCGGCTGCAGCCAGTTCACCTCTGTCCCGGCCGCTTCCGGGTACCCTCCGGGATCCGGTTCTGGGTCGTACAGGCCGGATGGCAGCATTCGCCGACCGTGCCCGGCCAGCTGAGTCAGGCACCTATTGGTGGCGATCTGGTATAGCCAGGTACGTACCGAGGACCGTCCCTCGAACCCGCCGTAGGACCGCCAGGCCCGCAGGTATGTCTCCTGGACCAGGTCCTCCGCATCCTGGATCGAGCCGAGCATGCGGTAGCAGTGCGCGAGCAGCTCACGCCGGAACGGCTCGGTATCCCGGACGAATCCGGCGCTATCGGGCACGACTCACACTACGCGGCCGAGGAAGGCGACGAACTGGTCGGTCGCTCCCGCCCCGGCAGGAGGCTCGCGAGCGGGCCCGAACAGGGCCTAGCCGCACGGCGTTGGCCCGCCCAGATCCTTGGGCCGGACCTTGGTCAAGATGGCCAGGGTGCCCTGGAGGGTCTGGTCCAATGAGCATTCCATCAGTTGCGATCCTCTCACTAGTGATCCGGCTTCAACCATGCAGACCTGACGGGGGCGGAAAAGGAATCGCTCCGGACCCTTTCATCTGCAGCAGCGCTCCGCACGAACTCGTGGCCTGCGAGGCGCCCAGCCGTCCAGCCAGAGAAGACCTACGGCGCGGGGAAGACCGCCACCATCCGCATCCTGCTCGGCCTGCTGCGTAAGGATGGCGGCGAAGTCAGCCTGCTCGGCGTCGATCCGTGGCGCGACGCGGTCGACTTGCACCGGCGGCTCGCCTATGTTCCGGGCGATGTGACGTTGTGGCCGAGCCTGACGGGGAGATCATCGATCTGCTCGGCCGGCTGCGCGGCGGCCGGACGGGGAGGAGGGTCATGAGCAGTACCGGCACGCCGACCTCGTTCCCGGTAGGGTCGACGGCCAACAGGTGCGGGGTGGGCACGTCGATGTGTTCGACAAAGCGAAGCGCCGGGCCGCAGGTCTGGTCGTCCGGAACCGGGTATCGTGAGGTCGGCGCTGGAGGGTGCCACCGGGTCCGCGGGAAGGACTGAGTCCACCTCTGTGGCACCCCGAAACTGGCTGTTGGCCTCTTCCTCGGCCTGGGCAGCGGACCGCAGGCGTAGGAGGGAGACGCCATGTCCACTTCGCTTCCCGAGCGCCCCGACCTCCGCCAGCTGCGCCGCCAGGCCAAGGAGCTGCGCGACGCCGCCCGCCGCGGCGATCCCGACGCCATCGAGCGCTTCGCCCGCCACCATCCGGGCGCACCCCAAGGAACCGTCACCCTGGCCGCCGCCCAGCTGGTCATCGCCCGGGAGCTGGGCTTCGCCAGCTGGCCGCAGCTCAAGGCGGCCGTCGAGGCCCATGCCGCCTCTCCCGAACGCCGGGCCGAGTTGTTCGTGGCGGCGTCGCGGGTATCGTGAGGTCGGCGCTGGAGGGTGCCACCGGGTCCGCGGGCGCGAGGCCGTGACCATCCTGGACGCCGTCCCTGACATCGCCCGCTACAGCCTGGAGGCCGCCGTCGTGCTCGGCGACGCCGCACAGGTGGGCGAGAAGCTGGCTGTCGACCGGGCAGCTGCGATCGCCATCGACGAGGTTCGAGGATGGTCGCCGCTGCTCTATGTCTGCTACTCCCGCTGGCATCGGATCGACCCTGGCCGGGCGACAGGGATGGCCGAGGTGGTCCGGCTCCTGCTCGGCGCCGGGGCCAGCCCGAACACCAACAACGGCGCCAGACAGGGCTACCGCTCCGCCCTGAAGGGGTCCGTTGAGCTGAACAACCCTGATGTCGCCCAGGCCTTGCTCGAGGCGGGAGCCAATCCCGACCAAGGGCGGCCGATTGCCGCCGCGGCCGGCCTCCGCGACCAGCGATGTCTGGAGCTGTTGCTCTCCCGCGGTGCCCGGGTGGTGGCCGGAACCTGGACGGTCGGCGCCGCCGTGTATGCCGACGACGCCCACGCGGTGTCGGTCCTGCTCGACGCCCTCCAGCGCGACGGGGGCCAGGCGGCCCGGGAGGCAACCGAGGCGCTGCCCGACGCGGTGGCGCAGGCTTCTGACGAGGTCGTCGCCGCCCTTCTGGACGCCGGAGCCGACCCCAACGCCTACGACGACGATCGGAGCATGTCCGCGCTTCGCCGGGCGGTGCGGGCAGGCAAGGACCAGGCCGCCGCGCTGCTCGCCAGCCGCGGTGCGTCAGACGACAGCACCGACATCGACCGCTTCATCGGCGCCTGTCTGCGCGCCGACCGCCTATTGGCGGAGCGACTCCTGGCCGAGCATCCCGACCTGCGTGACCGGATGACCGATGACGACCGCGCGGCAGTCGTCAAGGCCGCCGACTTTGCATCGGTCGCGGGCGTCGGCCTCATGCTCGATCTGGGGCTCTCCCCTCATGCCCGCAACGGCTTCGGCGAGCAGCCGCTGCACACCGCCGCCTACGTTGGGAACGCCGAAATGGTCCGTCTGCTGATTGACGCCGGAGCCGACGTCGACGGCCGCGACACCCGATTCGATGCCACGCCGCTGGCCTTCGCCACGGTGGGCAGTGGCGAGCTCGCCGGGCAGACCGGCAACTGGATCCAAGTGGTCCGAGCACTCGTCGACGCTGGCGCCTCCCGAGACGGCGTGTGGATCTCAGGCAAGCCGCCGTCCGAGGAGGTCATCGACCTTCTTCGCGGCTACGGCATCACCCCTGACGATGAGCCCGAGCTGCTACTAGACGACCAGACCGAGGTGCCTGGCGCGGTCGGCGCCGGCGTCATGGTCGACATCGCCCGACACCTTGAAGCCGCCTACCGCGACCTCGACCTTGAGCTGCTGGGGTCGCTCCTGCACCCCCAGGTCCACTGGACTGGAGTTTGCACCAGCAGCGGCGAGGTCCTCGACTGGTACCGAAACCTCCTGACCGACGGCATCCGATCGACCGTCGAAAGCGTGGAGGTCGATGGCGACGCAGTCGTGCTCGGTCTCAGCGTGGCCCGCCAGGCCGAGGGAGCCCGGCCGGCCCCGCCCGAACTGCTCTACCAGGTCTTTACCGTCGGCAACGCCCAAGTCATCGACATACACGTCTACCCCGACCGGGCCGGCGCACTCACCCGTCCCACCCGTGAACAGCCTCCCGGCACGACCTGATCAGTGTGACCCACCCTCCAACTCGGCCTCAACCTTCGGGTCACCAACCCGAAGGTCGTCATCTGATCGGGGGTCCGGCCGGCACTTCTGGGGACCCAGGCTGGGAGCGCCGACAGCGACACGCGGGGGTGTTATGCCCGGGTTACGGGCTCCCGGGCGGGACTCCCGGTAAGAGAGGCCCGGCAGGCATTCCCCGCCGCCGGACGCGGCATCACCACCCGCAGGGTACCCGCGACGATCACCGTCTGCGGCCCCATCGCCGCCTGAACCCAGCCCCCGACCGCATCCCCGACGGCAACCGCACCGCCGGCCCGTGGAACCGGCCGCCCACCCGGAGGTACATGGCATTGGGATAGGAGTTGCGTGCGCACCGGACTGCCGTCTCTGACCAGCGGATACGCGGCCAACGGCTGGTTTGCTGGCTCCCGGTGGTTACCGGGGATTCTCGGCCGCTGGTGACTGTTTGCGTAACCACGGCGAAACACGCCTAGCCGCCGGCCTCGTCGCGGAGGGAGTCATCGATCCGAGCGTTCCAAAGTTGCACGTCCCATCGATGCACCCGGCGTAGACGCGGAGCAGTACCGCGACGCCATGCCCGGCCCGGCGAGCGACCTCAGGGGCAGGTCCCCCCAGCGTTCAGGGCCGAGGGTTACGCCGCTATGCCGCAGGTCGTAGGGCCGCCCGGCTAGCGGTGAGTCCGCCTGGGGGGAGGTGAGCGCTTGCTTGCATTGTTGATGGCAAGGCCAGTTCCGACCTGGCTGCCTTATCCGTCAGTGTCAGCGCCTTCTGCGTCAGGCTGGTCAGGCTCGGCTTCACTGACAGGGTGGTCGGGCTTGTGCGCGGTGATCCTCTGGCTCCTCCACGCATAGCCACCGCCGGGCTCGGACTCCGGCTCCTCGGGCCACAAGATCACCGCGCGTGCGGCGGCTTCACGGATCGCTGACCCGTTCAGTTCCGCGCGGGTCTCGGCTGCCCCGTACTCAGGCCAGGACGCCACAAACGTCACCGGGCCCTCCGGCGGCAGCGGGTGCGCCCAGAACTGGCCATCCCACCGCCGGGCGTTGCCCCCGCCCCCGCCGTGCTGCAACACCAAGCGTCCGGGATCGGCATCCTCATCGGGCCACCAGTGAGTTGTGGTCGCAGCACGGCGCCCGTCGGCGTACAGGACACCCAGCCGCAGCACATCACCGGGCGGCTGGCTCCCTCGCCGCCCGAGGCGGTCAAAGGGATCATGCCAGACCGGCTCGCCCTCATCCTCGCCGCGCACGCGGACATGAGCGGTGAACTCAAACCCGTTGGGGTAGGCGCGGATGCTGCCGACCGCCACCGCCGCCTGGCCGGTGCGAATCAGCATCAGCTCGCCTGGGAGCGATCCGGGAATCACCGCATCCGGCTGCTCCCACGCCGGGCGGGGCCGTCGCACCGGCTCGGGAGGAGGCGGCGGCTGCGGGATCGAGTCGAAAAAGCTCATGCCAGCAGGCTGACACCGTTCCCGGCGATCCGCCATCCGCTGGCGATTCGCACAGACGGGTACAGCAGCAAAGTACAGCAACGCACCCGCCCAACCGCTGGTCATCCCACACCGGCACGCACTGCTCTACCGGCAGCGGAACCCGAACGCCGAGCACTGCCGCTAGTTCGGGACGAAGAGGCTGTTCGCAACCATGACGAAACGGCAGCCTCAGTTGAAGGCTGCTTGGACGGTTCCGCAGGTAGAAGCCACGGCGCTAACGAGGCCGACGACTCCCTGTAAAACCGTCGGCCAGGAGCGGCCAGGCGTCGGCTTCGTCGCGGTGCGCGCTGTCGGGCGCGCTCGCAATCCGGAGCCGGTCTACTTCGGCTGAGCCAGGTCAGCGGTCGAGCTGTCAGAAGAACGAGAAACCCTGTGTAGTGGAAATACGGAAGACAGAGCCTGGAAACACGGAAAATATCTGTCGGAATCGCGGAAATAAAGTAGTAGGATTCGGATCATGCGCGGAGCCTTGACCGGCCTGGCGAAGCGGCGGCTGGTGGACGTGGTGGAAGCCAGGCTGGCCGAAGAGCCCGTCGTCGTTCTCAACGGGCCGCGGACCGTGGGCAAGAGCACCCTGCTCAGCCAGCTCGGCGAGCGGCTGGGGCGATCCGTGATCGACTGTGATGACCCCGCCACCAGGTCGGCGGTGCGAGAGGATCCAGCCAGGTTCGTTGAATCTGACCAGCTCGTCCTGATCGACGAATACCAGCACGTGCCGGAGTTGCTGGATGCCATCAAGGCTCAGCTGAACCGGGATCTGCGGTCCGGCCGGTACGTCCTGGCCGGGTCGACCCGGTACGCGACCCTGCCGGAGGCGGGGCAGGCGCTGACCGGGCGGGTGGACATCATCCCGGTGCTTCCGCTGTCGCAAGGCGAGATCGACGGCGGGCGCGAGACCTTCGTCGCCAGGCTTCTGGACGGCGCCGGGGTGGATATGGCCTCGCCGAGGGTGCCAGCCACCCGCGACGAGTACGCCGAGCGCGCGACGTCCGGCGGGATGCCCGTGGCGCTTGGCCGCCCGCCGGGCCGTTCCCGGTCCCGCTGGTTCTCCAACTACGTCAGCCTGGTAATTGACAAGGATGTCCTGGACATCTCCCGAGTACGGCAGCGCGAGATGCTGCCCCGCCTTCTCGGCCAGCTCGCCGCCCGATCCGGCCAGGTCCTGAACATGGCGGCGATCAGCGGAACCATCGGCCTCGAGAAGTCCACGACCGAGAACTACATCAAGCTGCTGGAAGCCGTGTTCCTCATCTACCGGCTGCACGCGTGGGGCACGACTCTCGGCTCACGCGTCGCCAAGCACCCGAAGCTACACCTCGTCGATTCCGGCGTGATGGCATGGCTGCTCAGTCTTACCCCTGAAAAGATCTCCCAGGCCATGCCCGCGGCTCTCACCGACTATGGCCACCTCCTCGAAACCTTCGCTGTCGGGGAGATCCTCAAGCAGGCCAGCTGGTCGGATGCGCCAGTCACCACCGGGCACTTCCGCACCGAAGCCGGCGACGAGGTTGACCTCGTGCTTGAGCGCGACGACGGTGACGTAATCGCCTTCGAGATCAAGGCCGGTACCCGGATCGGCTCCGACGACCTCCGCGGCCTCCGCCAGCTGAAGGACCGCCTCGGCACGCGGCTCCAGGAAGCGATCATCCTCTACACCGGGGTCCATGCCTATTCCCGCGATGACTGGATCAGGGTCCTGCCACTAGACCGGCTCTGGGCGTCAGGCGACCTGCGAGAGCGGCCAGCTCCCTGACGAGCACCGCGCTGCCCGGTGGTTCCGGCCCGCGGCCCGTTCGGCGCCGGGGCCGAAGACCCGGTAGTCGACGGCGCCGATGGGAAGATCGATGGTCGGCATGCTCTCTCCGTTAGGCTCAGAACTTCCATGCAGTATGTACGGAAGTTGCAAACAACTAGGAGCCGGAAGGGGTCAAGGCGCTCGGCAAGGAGTTCGTCGGCAGCTACGCCGCCGATCTCGCGCGTACCTGCGGCCTGCACCTCTGGTACTCATTAGACCTGCCCAACTACGTGGTCGGTGAAGCCTGACCACGACGTCGTGGTGCACGGATCCGGCTGGTACACCACGGCTGACAACACGCCATTGCCGCCTGACGCCACCGTCCGCGTCAGTAGCTGCGATGACATCGCAGCAGCGGTGATGGCGTGCCGGTAGCCCGGCGCTACTTTGCTCAGATCAACCGCAATGGGTTGACTTCGCCCGCAATCCATCGTTGGGTCGGGTCATGGAGAACAATCATGGTATAGGCCGTAAAGGCCCAAGCCGCCGCGCATTCCTGTCCGCCTCGGCCGCCACCGCGGTCGCGGCCCCGATCGTGGCGCGAACCGCGACGGCCCACGCCTCCACAGCCGGCAGCAGGCCACGGCCCACGCCTCCACAGCCGGCAGCAGGCCGCTTCGTCCACAACAGGAATTCGATGCCGAGTTGCGTGATCTCTTGCGTCAAATCGACCCGGACCGGATCCAGGCCACGATTTTGCGCCTTACTCAGTTCGGCACCAGGCACACCGCATCCAGTCAGACAGACCCAGTGCGTGGCATCGGCGCGGCCACCGCTTGGGCGTTCGGCCAGATGCAGGGATTCGCCGCCGCCTCAAACGGCAACATGACCGTCCAGAAGCAGACGTTCGTGCAGCCAGTGTCCAACCGGATTCCTGTGCCCACCACGATCACGAACGTCATCGCGACGTTGCAGGGTACTGCGACGCCTGAGCGCTTCTATGTGGTCACCGGGCACCTGGACTCCCGGGTGACCGACGTACTTGACTTCACCAGCGACGCCCCAGGCGCTGACGACGATGCCTCAGGCGTCGCCGTTGTCATGGAGCTGACCAGGCTGTTCGCCACTCACCAGTTCCCCGGCACCTTGGTGTTCGCCACCGTTGCCGGCGAGGAGGAAGGACTTTACGGGTCGACCTTCATGGCGAAACAGATGAAGGCGGCAGGCAACGACGTGCAAGGCATGTTCAGCAACGACATCGTCGGGGCCAGCTCCGGACACGACGGCACCAAGCCAGACCCGTTCACCGTGCGGATGTTCCTCGAGGGGATCCCGACCGCGGTAACCCCGAACCAGATCGCGCTCATGCAGGCGGTGGGCGGCGAGAACGACAGTCTGTCCCGCCAGCTTGGCCGGTACGTCGCCGACGTCGCTCCGCCAGAACTTACCGACATGAACATACGGCTGATCTGGCGCCGCGACCGTTACCTGCGTGCCAGCGACCACGTCTCCTTCCAGGGTCAGGGATACACGGCCGCCAGGTTCACCGAGCCTCGGGAGAACTTCAACCACGAACACCAGAACACTCAAGTGGTCAACGGCGTGCAGCTCGGCGACCTGATCGACTTCGTGGACTTCGACTACGTGGGGCGAGTGGCCAAGGTCAACGCGGCCGCGCTGTGGGCGCTCGCCACCTCGCCAGGCACTCCCAAGGGCGCGGGGATTCACACGACGCCGCCCGGCACGTTTTCTGGCACCAACCTCAGCTCGTTCCAGTGGAACGCCAACCCGGAGTCCAACATTGCCGGGTACGAGATCGTGATGCGGGAGACCACGTCACCTGACTGGACCGACGTCATCGAGGTCGGCAACGTCACCAGCGTCACGCTCGACATCTCCAAGGACAACGTGCAGTTCGGTATCCGTGCCGTCGACACCAATGGCAACCGCAGCCCGGTTGCCTTCCCGCAGGCCATCGCCTAGCAGCCCAGGCCCATTCGGCCCAGCGGTGTCTAATTGCCGCCGCCGGCCGGGTGGGCCGCAGCTGGTGGCTCTCACAGCAATGTCGGCCCGACGTTGTCGCTCCAGCAGCAATGTCGGGCCGACGTGCTGTCGAAACTGTCTGGGGGACGACAACGTCGGCCCGGCGTTGCTGTTGTGGGGCGGGCCTGACTCCGTGATCGCAGCTTGTCGCAAGATCACGGAACCCCAGCGGCACATTGCGCGGTCAGCGATACGTGATCACCGGCCAGACCATGATCACGGTTCCGTGGCGTTGGCTGGCACCGGGTTGTTGAGCTACGCCACACATTGCGCGGTCAGCGATACGTGATCATCGGCCAGACCATGATCACGGATCCGTGGCGTTGGCTGGCACCGGGTTGTTGAGCTACGCCATGAGACCGCGGATGTCGTCGGCGGTGAGGGAGGAGCCGAAGACGTTGCCGTCGTCGAGGACGCTGGTGAACAGGTCGGCCTTTCTGGTCTTCATCGCCATGACCTTCTCCTCGATGGTGTCCTTGGCGATGAGGCGGTAGACCATCACGTTGCGGGTCTGGCCGATGCGATGGGTGCGGTCGATGGCCTCCGTCTCGGTCGCCGAGCGCAGCGACGCCCGCTCCAGCGCCCTGGACGAGGCCCTCGCGCCGCTGCTGGAGCTGGCCCGCGGGCTGCGCACCACGACCTCGCGGTCCGGGCGATGCGACGGCGAAAAACTCATGCGAAAGTTCTGGAGGGGGATGTCAAGACGACGGCGGCGGCTCCGACCAACCGGTCAAAGGGCCCAGCCGGGCCCGCGAACCACGAGGAGTACGAGATGCAGTTCCTGATCAGCCTGCATATCAACCCGGCCGTGCTGGACGCGCTGACCGACGAGGAGAAGGCTGCGATCGGCGGCGGCCACGGCACGTTCATCGAGGCGCTGAAGAAGTCCGGAGAGCTGATCACCACGCAGGCGCTGGTCGACCCGTCGCAGGCCGCTGTGGTGTCCGTACGCAACGGCCAGCCGGTGGTGACCGACGGACCTTTCCTGGAGTTCAAGGAGTATCTGGGCGGCTTCTACCTTATCGACTGCGAGAACAAGGAGCGGGCGATCGAGCTGGCAGCGCAGATCCCGGACGCCGCGATCGAGGGTCTGGGGGTCGAGGTGCGGCAGGTGATGTTCGCTGACGGACAATTGGAGGCATGACAGCACCAGCCCTCGAGGACCTGCTGCGTGATCTCACACCGCAGGTCCTCGGCGTGCTGGTACGCCGGCACGGCCAGTTCGAAGGGTGTGAGGACGCCGTACAGGAGGCCGTCCTCGCCGCCACCGTGCAGTGGCCGGCCGAGGGAGTGCCGGCCAACCCGCGCGGCTGGCTGGTGACTGTCGCCTCCCGGCGGCTCATCGACCAGATGCGCAGCGACCACGCGCGCCGCGAGCGGGAGTCGGCGACGGCCACCGAGGTGGTGCCCGAGGACGTACCGGACACCGACGACACGCTCGTCCTGCTGTTCCTGTGCTGCCATCCTACGTTGACCGCGGCCTCCCAGACCGCCCTGACGCTGCGGGCGGTCGGCGGCCTGACCACTGCCGAGATCGCCCGCGCGTTCCTGGTGCCGGAGGCCACGATGGCGGCCAGGATCAGCCGGGCCAAGCAGCGCATCAAGGCCGCCGGCAGCTCGTTCACCCTGCCGGACGGCGCGGAGCGCGAGGAGCGGCTACGGGTCGTCCTGCACGTGCTCTACCTGATCTTCAACGAGGGTTACACCGCCTCCTCGGGCAGCGAGTTGCACCGCGCCGACCTCGCGCTCGAGGCGATCCGGCTGGCCAGGATGGTGCACGAGCAACTGCCCGAGGACGGCGAGGTGACCGGGCTGCTCGCGCTCATGCTGCTGACCCACGCGCGCCGGGAGGCACGTACGACGTCGGCCGGCGACCTGGTGCCGCTGGACGAGCAGGACCGTACGAAGTGGGACCGCGGGCTGATCGACGAGGGCTTCGAGCTGGTCAAGGCGTCGCTGGCGCCCCCGGCGCTGGGGCCTTACCAGCTGCAGGCCGCCATCGCCGCCACGCACGCCGACGCGGCCACGGCCAGGGAGACCAACTGGCCCCAGGTGCACGCCCTTTACCTGATCCTGGAACGGATCGCGCCCAACCCGATGGTCACCCTCAACCGCGCGATCGCGCTCGCCGAGACCGAGGGCCCGCTGGCCGGGCTGGCCCTGCTGTCCACATTGGACAGTGACGAGCGGACGGCCGGGCATCACCGGCTGCTGTCCGTACGGGCGCATCTGCTGGAGAAGACCGGCGACACGGCCGGGGCGTACGAACACTACCGGCGCGCCGCGAAGTCCACCGCCAGCATCGCCGAGCAACGCTACCTGGAGTCCAGGGCCAGCCGGGTGAGGACGTAGTTAGTGGAGATGCCGCGCTGATCGGCTGGGACGATCGAGCCACCAGCTCGACATCGGCGGGTGCCCGGCACCTCCTGCCGGCCCGACTGGCCGACTTGCCACCTGGGTTGCTGAAACAACGCTCGACGACATTCCCGCCTCCGTCCGCGACCGCGCAAAGCACCTGGTACTGGACGGTATCGCCTGTGCCCTCGTAGGTGCGCAGCTACCTGTCTCCCGCCTGGGCGTCGAGGGCGTAACAGCGCTCGACAGTGCCGGAGATGCCGCGCTGATCGGCTGGGACGATCGAGCCACCAGCTCGACATCGGCTGCAATGCTCAACTCCAGCTTCATCCAGGGGTTCGAGCTCGACGACTACCACCCGCTGGCCCCGCTGCACAGCAACTCGCTGGTCCTCCCGGCGATGCTCGCCGCCGCTCCGCACCTGGGCCGCGTCTCGCGATGCTCGCCGCCGCTCCGCACCTGGGCCGCGTCTCCGGCGAGCGCTGCCTTCTCGGCGCGATTGTCGGGTACGAGACCGGCCCGCGGGTCGGTCAGGCGCTCGGCGGCCTGGACATGATCTCCGGACATGATCTCCCGAGGGTGGCATTCGGGCGTGGTCTTCGGCCCGCTCGCAGCGGCTGCTGCCGCGGGATCGCTGTATGGACTGGATGCCGCCGGGTTTGAAGACGCCTTCGGGATGGCGGCGACCCAGTCCTGCGGACTGATGTCGGCGCAGTTCGAGTCGATGGTCAAGCGCATGCAGCACGGCTCGCGCAACGGCCTTACCGCCGCCGCGCTCGCGGCATCGGGCTACGTCGGCATCAAGCGGGTGTTCGAGCGCCCGTACGGTGGCTGGCTGTCCACCTTCGGTCAGGGCCACCGCACCTACCCCGAAGAGATCTACGCGGGCCTCGGCACCCTCTGGGAGACCGAACGGATCGCCGTCAAGCCGTACGCGGCCATGGGATTGCTGCACGCCGCGATCGACGCCGCACTCGAGCTACGGCCAAAGGTCAACGTCAGCCAGATCCAGCGGATCGACATCGACATGCCCGATGCCGCTTACCGACATGGCGGATGGGAGGCCGAGCACCCGCTTGAGGTGATCGGCGCTCAGATGAACGTCGCCTACGTCGTCGCGGTCGCCCTCCTCGATGGCGACGTGCTCATCGACCAGTTCTCGCAGGACCGGATTAACCGCGATGACGTCTGGAGGCTGATCGACCGGACACTAACTCACCACGAGCCGGCCTACGACCACCTCCCGGCCGACGAGCGGCTCACGACCCAGGTGCGCCTGACCCTCAACGACGGAAGCACCCGCGCCGCCAAGGTCGCACATCCGCGCGGCACCGGCGACCGGAACCTTACGAACGCGGAAATCCGTGACAAGTACGCCAAGCTGACCGGCCGCACCATCTCTGCCGAGCGCCAAGCCGCCATCCAAAAAGCGGTCCTCAACATCGAAACTATCGACGACGTCGCTCAGCTGACGGCTCTGCTCACGCCAACCGTACGCTCGCCGCTCGACTGAGCGCCGCCCGCCATCTGCGCATCCCAGGCGCAAGCTCGCGGGCTTCAATCCTTGCGGACAGCTCGGTGATCCCGGCTTTGGTGGATTCCGGTGGAATGACACATGCGCGGCCTGTTTCTCCTGGACTGAGTCTGGTAACCCAATCCTTTCGGGAAGTAGGCCGCCTTTCAGCAGGTGCGCCGCAATTCAGAACATTTGTTGCTGTACGGACGTCCCCCGTGAATAGCCCTCCATGGCTGAGATCGCTAACCTGACGACCGTGAGAATACGACGAAGGAGGGTCCTGGACGGGCTAATCCATGAGGACCAGCGGGCAGGCCGACGTTACGCCCGTGGTAACCGTGGAATACTCCCAACCGTGGCTTGGTTTTCGGGGGTCAGTCGGAGAATGGTCGCCATGATCGCGGCGGGTGAGCTGCTCGTGATCGTCGTGCTGGGGTATCTGCTCCTCCGCGCGCAGGCTGGTCACGGCCAAGCGGCGAATCACCGGCTCGAAAGCGACGAGCAGGCGTACGAGAAGTGGGTCAACGGGTTCTCGACCGGCCTCGGTAACCGGCCCGCAGTGGTGATCCTGGAGCCGGACGCGCTCGCTCAGCTGAACAGCTGCCCGGACAACGCCCAGCAGCAGGCCCGGCTGCAGATGCTGTCGTATGCCGTCAAGGCCCTCCAGACGAAAAGCGACCAGGTGTACCTGGATGCGGGCCACTCGAACTGGGTGCCGGCCGGCCAGATGGCGGGCCGCCTCCGAGCCGCCGATGTCGCTCAGGCCTACGGGTTCGCGCTGAACGTGTCCTACTACGACACAACCGATCAGGAGATCGGGTACGCGACCGCGCTGGATCGGGATCTGGGAATGGCCAAGCGGTTCGTCGTCGACACCAGCCGCAACGGGCAGGGCAGCCCTGGGGGACGGGCTCATCCGGCCGCCGGCCCGATCTCGCGAGCTCTGCCGGGCGTCGGCCGGGGCGCACGGGCGAGCCGGCTCTTCACTGACCCTGACACGCAGGCGGCCAACTGGGTTCGGGCCCATCCCGGCGACCCCCGGGCGCACGAGATCAGACAGCGCATCGCGAACGAGCCGACAGCAAAGTGGCTCGGCGCATGGAGCGGTAACATCACCGCTGCCGTGTCGCGCTACACTATCGCCGCGTCCGCAGAGCACAAGGTGCCGGTCCTGGTCGCGTACGACATCCCCCATCTAAACTGCGGCAGCAGCAGCGCCGCCGGAGCAAGACAGTGGTGCAACCCCCCCGGCCGGCAGCTTGGCTCGGTCCCGCAAGTGCTCGATGACCGCGGCGACATGAGCCTTTGGATCAAGGCACCCGGTGAATCCGATGGCAACTGCGGCGCCGGTGCGGGGACCCAGCCGGGCGAGTTCTCACCCGCCATCGCCACGGAGCTGATCACCGGGAGTTCGTAAGTAGCCGCTTGTGGGTGGGCGGCCCGGGGCGTGTGTGCGGGATCGATGCCGCCTGACCGCCCCGGTCCCGGCGGCTGCGGCAGAGCAGCCGGCATGACCAGCCGCACCAAGGCCCTGCGCAGTCCGCAGCGGACCTGGGCTATGGTGGCGGGTTGTCTGGCGCGCGGCGGGAAGGGCACGGGATGAGGGCTATGGTGGCGGGTTGTCTGGCGCGCGGCGGGAAGGGCACGGGATGAGGGCTGTGATCGTTAGCCAGTTCGGCGGCCCGGAGCAGCTGCGCCTCGCCGATGTCGCAGATCCCGTGCCCGGTGCGGGCCAGGTCCGGATTGCGATTCATGCGGCAGGCGTCAACCCGGTGGACCCGTTCAACCGGGCCGATGGCAGCTGGTCTGGCCTCCAGGTGCCGTGCATTCTGGGTTACGACATAGCCGGCGTGGTCGAGAGTCTCGGGCCTGGCGTTACCGGGTTGCGCTCCGGCGATCGGGTGATGGCCATGACGCACTTCCCCGACGGCGCCGGCGGGTACGCGGAACTCGCCGCTGTGGACGCCGACCAGGTCGCCCCGATCAGCCCAGACACGTCAATGGTGTCGGCGGCGGCTACCCCGCTCGCGGCCGGGACCGCCTGGGACGCTTTGGCCCGGCTGGCGCTGAGCCCAGGCGCCCAGCTGCTGATCTTGGGCGGCAGCGGTGGCGTCGGGCTGTTCCTGGTGCAGCTGGCAGCCGGCCGCGGGATCGAGGTCATCGCCGTCGGGCGCCGGGCCATGCACGACCAGATGCTCGCGCTGGGCGCGGCTAGCTGCATCGACTACGCCAGCGAGGACGTCGCGGCGCGGGCAGTCGCCCTGGCGCGCGGTCCGGTTGACGCCATCGCAGACCTGGTCGGAGGGCGACTCCTGGCGGCGGTGCTCGGCGCGCTCCGGCCCGCGGGCCACGTGGTCGCCATCGCCGCCCCCGAACTCGACCTCAACCCCGTGCTGGATGCCAATATCACCTTTCACGGCGTGACCATCGAAGACGACGGCCAGCGGACCCGCGAGCTTGCCTCGCTGCTAGACGAGGGCGCCCTGCGCCCGGTCGTCAGCCACCTGCTGCCCCTGTCCGAAGCGGCCGAGGCCCACCGCATCCAGGAGCGCGGGCACGCCGGCGGGAAGATCGTCCTCACCGTGGCCAGCTAAAACTTCAGGCTCGGCCATCTCAGCTTTCGTCCCGCTCGGGTCGCGGGTAAATGTAGGACACCTTGTGCATCTTCAGCTCCATGAACGTCTCCGAGGCGGTAATGCCGCCCACTGCGGGCATTCGTTCATAGAGCAGCTCCCACAGGTGGTCGTGATCACGGCAGACGAGCTGCGCATAGAGGTCCGCGCGCCCGGTGCAGGACGAGATGTAGGTGATCTCGTCCCACGACGTCAGCGCGTCGATCACCTCCTGTTGCCTGCTTGGGACCACCTTGAGCAGGGTGAACGCGAGCACGCGGTAGCCGAGCCGGAAGGGGTCGGCGATGGCCACGATGGTGAGCGCGCCTGACCTCATCAGCCGGTTCGCGCGGAGTCTGACGGTGCCTTCGGCCACGCCGAGCTGGCGCGCGATCTCCCGGTACGGCATGCGTCCATCGTGCTGAAGAAGATCGATGATCGCGCGATCCGTCTCATCCAGCGGTCGGCTGTCGGGCAGCCGTGCCGCGGAAAGCAGCGGCTGAGCCGAATCGGCCGGGCTGTGCCGCACGTTCATCCCCGAGTGGTCCTCAGATCTGCGGCAGGAGCGGCAGACCTGCCGCAAGGAAGCCGCCGTCGACGTAGATCGCCTGACCGGTGAGCCAGGTTGCGTCCGATATCAGGAAGCATACGGCTTCGGCGATGTCGGCTGGCGTGCCGAACCGGCCCATCGGGGTGCGGCTGAGCTCATGGCTGGCGATCGGCCCCCGGGCGAGGTAGTCCTGGCCCATCGCGGTCTCCACGGTCCCAGGTCCTACCCCGTTAACGGTGATACCGAGGGGCGCGAGCTCCACCGCGAGAGTGCGGGTGAGCAGCAATACGGCACCCTTGGACGCGCAGTAGGCGCTCTCCAGGGCGAATCCCTGCGACGAGGCTGTCGACAAGATGTTGACAATGCGTCCCTCGCCCTCGGCGCGCATCCGGCGCGCCGCCTCCTGGCATGAAAGGAACACGCCCCGGGCGTTGACGTTCATGACGCGGTCCCAGACGTCGACGGGAGTGTCGAGGAACGCGATGTCCGCAAAGACGCCAGCCGCGTTGACCAGTGCATAAGGGCGGCCGAACTCATCGTCAAGGCGCTCATAGGCGCGCAGTACGTCCGCCGCGTCTGACACGTCGACCTCGACTCCCCATGCGGGCCGGCCCAGCTCACGCACTCGGGAGAGCGTCTGTGTCGCGGGCTGCCGGTCCAAGACAGCGATCCGTGCGCCTGCGGCCGCGAGCCGCAACGCGATGCCCTGACCGATGCCCTGGGCACCGCCGGTGACCACCGCGACCCGGTCATCGAGTGCCATCGGCGCTCCCTCGCATAAGGCGGAGAAGTGGGAACGGCGTCACGAGATCAGCGCCTGGAAGGTCCTGCGCATGAACGCCTGCAGGTTGTGCTCGGTGTTCAGCATGAGGCGGCCGGCCGGGATCTGCCCGGACCGATAGCCCACCTGCTGCCGGTCGGTCGCCTCCGCGTCTTCGCGCAGGACCTGGTCCCACATGTTCAGCCACTCGTCGACGATGGCTTCGTCGGCGCCGGGCCGGACGTACATGTCGGCGAAGGCTGAGCAGCGCTCCGGCCCCAGGGGAGTCACGCTGCCGACGAACCCGATGAAGTCGTCGACGGCGAAGAAAGAAGACGGCCAGAGGAATGCGAACCGGAAGCCCTTGAGCGATTTCGGGTCCAGGTCGCCGGGAATCCACTTGATCGGCGACTCGTGCCAGATCGTGTCGGGCCAGGAGATGGTCTGGTAGGCGTCCGGGCCGGCGTCGTAGCTCTTGCCGAAGCTGTCGCGATGCGTGGTCGGGCAGTGGTAGCACTCGATCGCGTTCTCTGCCCAGACCTTCCAGTTGCAATCCATCTCGTAGGTATAGCGGATGCGGTACTCGTACTCCTTGAGGTCGGCGTTCAGCTCGTCGGTGCGCGGGCGGATGTCACTGGTCACCGTCCGGAGCGCGGCGGCGCCAGCGTCCGCGTTGACGAAAACGAACTGATCCCACCGCTCGACCGAGACCGGCTTCAGCGCGATGGCTGAGCAGTCGAACCCGCCCTCACGGTCCTGGCGGGGAGCGTGCTTGAGCCCGCCGTCAAGCTCGTAGGTCCAGCCGTGGTAGGGGCACCGCAGCAGCCGCGAGTTCCCGTTCGCCGTGGCCACCGGGTGCAGGCGATGCCGGCAGACGTTGACGAAGCCCCGAAGCTCGCCATCCTTCCCGCAGACGATCATGATCGGGATCTCGCCGGCCTTCGTGAGGACCACGTCTCCCGGCTTCTCCAGCAGCGAGTCGTGGCAGGCGTACTGCCAGGCCCGCGCAAAGATCTTCTCCTGCTCCAGCCGGTGGACCTCGGGGGCCACATAGAGCAGCGCCGGAAGGGTCGCACCGCCTGCCAGCGCCTCGAACACGTCCGTGTCCGATCCAAGACCGTACCGATCCCGAACGTCACCCAGAGTTAGCATTCGCGCCGCCGCCCTTGATCATCGAAATGCGTAGCAGACTACCTCGAAGGCTACGCGATGCGCAGATCCGGGGCAATGGGGAGCAGGCATGCGAGCGATCGGGCCCAAATCAAGTCTCGATACGGCAACGTCTGCTTGTGCGCTCTTGCCCCAGCTCGCATGATGTTGCCACCATCTGCTCCAGCAGCATTTCGCGTGGTCGCAGACGCTGCGGACCAGTGGCCTGGACGTGCCTGGCCGGGCGGGAGGTACGACGTGGCAGATGACCTTGATCGAGCAGCCGGCTCACATGCTCGTCACGGCGCGGGGACCGGCCCGCATTCGCTCGGGCGACGCGATTTCCTCCGCTATACGGGGATGGGTGCGGTCGCGGTCGGCGGGGCAACGGCGCTGGCAGCGTGCGGCTCTTCGTCGACGCCCTCGTCCACCAGTTCGAGCCCGGCCGCGGCGGGGAAGCCAAAGAAAGGCGGCACGCTGCACGCTGGGCTCACCGGCGGTACCGGGTCCGACACGGTCGACGCGCACCGGGGGGTCGACAACGTCGACTTCGCACGGATCATCGCCCTGTACGATCCGCTGATCGGCTACGACCTCAAGGCGCAGAACAAGCTGGCGCTGGCCGAGTCGATCACGCCCAACGCGAAGGCAACGGTCTGGACGGTCCGGCTCCGTCCCGGGGTGACGTTCCACAACGGCAAGCCGCTCACCGCCGAGGATGTCATCTACTCGCTCACCAGGATCGTCAAGAATAACTACGGTGGCGCGTCGTCACTCGCGTCCGTCGACGTCAAGAACCTCAAGGCGCTCGACTCGCTCACCGTCGAGATCCCGTGTCTCACACCGTACGCAACCCTGCCCGACGCCATGACCGGTTACTACTACTATATGGGTATTGTTCCGGTTGGGTACGATCCCACCCACCCAGTGGGCACCGGCCCGTTCAAGTTCCAGTCGTTCACGCCCGGCCAGCAGAGCACCTTCGTGCGCAACGACCACTACTGGGACACGAGCGACGGGCCGTACGTCGACACGCTGGTGATCACCGATTACCCCGACGAGACCAGCCAGGTCAACGCGTTCGTCAGCGGTCAGGCGGACCTGGTCAACCTGCTCTCGGCCACCAGCATCCCGCAGGTGCAGGCGGCCGGGAACATCCTGACCGCCGACGGTGGCGGCATGACGCCCTTCACCATGCGGGTCGACCAGCCTCCGTTCACCGATCCCCGGGTGCGCCAGGCGTTCCGGCTGATCTGCGACCGGCCGCAGATGACGGATCTCGTCTTCGGCGGTCGCGGCACGATCGGCAACGACGTGTTCTCTCCCTTCGACCCCGAGTTCGACCACTCGATCCCGCAGCGCACGCAGGACATCGCCCAGGCGAAGTCGCTCCTGAAGGCCGCCGGCCAGGAAAGCCTGACCGTCCAGCTCGTCACGGCTGACATCGCGCAGGGCACGATCAGAGTGGCCCAGGTCTTCGCGCAGCAGGCGGCCGCGGCGGGCGTGACGGTCAACCTGCGCCAGGTCACGAGCACCGAGTTTTACGGGAACAACTACCTGAAGTGGAACTTCGCGCAGGACTACTGGTACTACAGCAAGTACCTGCCGCAGGTCGCCCAGGCCACCCTGCCGAACTCCCCGTTCAACGAGACACACTGGGATAACCCGGCGTACAACAAGCTCTACAACCAGGCGATTGCGACCGTCGACCCGACGGCCCGGACGGCCATCGCGCACGAGTTGCAGGCCATCGACCACTCGATCGGCGGCTACATCATCCCCTACTTCCCGCCGACGATTGACGGCTACGCGAAGAAGGTAAACGGCGTGGTGCCGACCAGTGTCGGGCTCTCGCTGGGCGCCTACAACTTTAAGGCCATGTGGCTGGCGTGACCGCTGAGGCACCGCCGACGGCGCGGGCGCCCGCCGAGGCGAGCGCCGAGAGTCGGCGGCATCCGATCGCCTGGCTGATCTGGACGCGCACGGCCCTCGGTCTCGTCACGCTGTTCGTGGTCTCGATCCTGATCTTCGCCGCAACCCAGCTCCTGCCCGGCAACGCGGCCACGGCGGTGCTCGGTCACAACGCATCAGCCAGCGCGGTCCGCACGATGGAGCTTCGCCTCGGGCTCAACAAGCCCGCGGCGACCCAGTACTGGGACTGGCTCTCCGGGGTGCTGCAGGGGCGCCTCGGCACGAGCCTGGCAAACGGCCAGTCCGTGTGGAGCCTCGTCGGTCCTCGCCTGCTGAACTCGCTGGTGCTCGTCGTCCTCGCTGGCCTCATCGGCTCGGTGCTCGGCGTCGGGCTCGGGATGTTCGCCGCGATCCGCCGAGACAAGCCCGCGGACCACGCCTTGTCGGTGAGCGCGCTGGCGGTTACGTCGTTGCCCGAGTTCGTGGTCGCCATCTTCCTGGTCATCATCTTCTCGACCGTGCTCTTTCACGTCCTTCCTGGCGTCTCGCCGCTCGAAAGCACGTCGGGAGCACTGAAGCCCTGGCAGGACCCGAAGGAACTCGTGCTGCCGGTGGCCGCCCTGGTGGTCGTGATCGTCCCGTACATCTTCCGGATGATGCGCGCCGCGACCATCGAGGCAATGGAGAGCGACTACGTCGAGATGGCGCGGCTCAACGGCCTGTCCCCGGTCCGGGTTCTGCTGCGCCACGCGCTACCCAATGCCATCGCGCCCACCGTCCAGGTCATCGGGCTGAACTTGCTCTACCTCGCGGGCGGGATCGTCCTGGTCGAGTTCGTCTTCGACTACCCGGGAATCGGGCAGGGGCTGGTCAACGCGGTGGCCGACCGTGACATCCCGCAGATCCAGTTCATCGTGCTCGTGCTCGCCGCCTTCTACATCGCCATGAACATCGTCACGGACGTGGTCGCGCTCATGGTCACGCCACGCCGACGGGTGGCCAGGTGACTACGCCCCCGCCCGCGGCACCCCCTCAAGCCATGACCGCGCCCCGGGTGCGGCGGCGCGAATGGCTGCACATCCTCGCCGGCGCGGCGCGCACGCCGCGCGGCATGGCGGGCTCGGGACTCGTCCTTGTCGTAGTTCTGATTGCCGCGATCGGGCCGTTCCTCTCTCCCCATCCGCCGCTTCAGTTCGTCACGACGCCCGGAGCCCCGCCGACTTCCAAGTTCCCGCTCGGCGCCGACATCCTCGGGCGGGACGTGCTCTCGCGCGTGCTCGACGGCGGCTGGCAGCTGTTGCTCATGGCGACAGCAGCGACGGGAATCGGTGTCGTGCTCGGCACCGCAGCCGGCATCGCGGCGGCGCAGCTACGGGGCTGGCGTGACGGGGTCATCATGCGGACGGTCGACGTGATCCTCGCGTTCCCGCAGCTGGTCTTCGCGCTTCTGCTCGTGTCGATCCTCGGCCCGGCGCGGTGGCTGCTGGTGGTCGCGGTCGGAATCTCGCACGTGCCGCAGGTTGCCCGCGTGATCCGAGCCGCCGCGCTGGACGTCTCCGAGCGCGACTTCGTCAAGGCCGTCGAGATCACAGGGGTCCGGCGGCGCCGAACTGGGGCTACATGATCAACGAGAACCGGATCATCCTGACGACGAACCCGTGGGCGGTGGTCGCGCCCGCCATCCTGATCGCCGTGCTCACGGTCGGGCTCAACACGTTCACCGACGCGATCGCTCGCGTGGCACTCGGCATCGAGCGCGCCGAGATGGTGATTGCCGAAGCGGCAGCGGGGTCCGTGACGGAGATCCCGGCATGACCGTGAGCAGGCCCCCTTTGCGTCTCGTCGTCGAGGGCCTGACCGTCGCCGCGGTCGGGTCGGGAGCAGCCGTCATCGAGGACGTGTCCGTCGAGGTTGCCGCCGGCGAAGTGCTCGGCGTGGTCGGCGAGTCCGGCTCGGGCAAAACCACTCTTGGCCTGGCCATGGTCGGTCATGCACGCCGTGGGCTGAAGATTGCCGCCGGATCGGTACGCCTCGACGGCACCGACCTGCTCTCGTTGTCGCCCGCCGAGCTGCGCAAGTTGCGGGGGGCGGCGATCGCGTACGTCCCGCAAGACCCGTCCTCGGCCATCAACCCGTCGTTGCGAGTCGGCGGCATGCTCAGGGAGGTCCTCACCGCCCACGGCCGGCCGGGCCAGGAGGCGGACGCGCGTCTGAAGGAGGTGCTCTCCGAGGTCGGCCTCGATTCCCGGCAGGGGTTTCTTCCCGGCAGGGGTTTCTTTCGGTTTACCCGCATCAGCTGTCGGGCGGCCAGCAGCAGCGAGTCGCGATCGCGATGGCGTTCGCGTGCCGACCGCGCCTCATCGTGCTCGACGAGCCGACCACCGGGCTCGACGTCACGACCCAGCGCACGGTGCTCGAGACCGTCGCTCGCATGTGCGCCTCGTACGGGGTGGCCGCCGTCTACGTCAGCCATGACGTCGTCGTCGTCGGCGAGCTCTCCAAGCGGGTCGCGGTCGTCTACTCGGGCCGGGTGGTCGAGACGGGAGCAACCGCTGACGTGTTCGGCGCACCGGCACACCCCTACACCCAGGGGCTGCTGCGCGCGGTTCCGTCGCCCGAGCGTTCCGGGCGCCTGGTCGGCATGGAGGGAGTCCCGCCGCGCCCCGGGCAGCGCCCAGCGGGCTGCGGGTTCGCGCCCAGGTGCCCGTTCGTCATGCAGCGATGCACCGCAGCCATGCCAGAGCTGATCCCAACCGACCGGACTGGGCAACTGGCCCGCTGCGTGCTTGTGGAAACTGGCCAGGCACGCGCCAGAGGAGCGGCCCAGACCGCATCGGGGCAGGACCTAGCCGAACCCGCGCAGTCCGCGACCGCCCCGGTGCTGCAAGTGGCCGGGCTCGACGCGTTCTACGGCCACCGCCAGGTCCTGTTCGGAATTGATCTCGCCGTGCCGCCGAACACCTGCGTCGCGATCGTCGGTGAGTCCGGCTCCGGCAAGACCACGCTCGCGCGATGCATCGCGGGTCTGCATACGAACTGGACCGGGCAGGTGCGCTACAGCGGGCAGCCGCTAACGCCGGGGATCCGCCGCCGCCCGAAGGAGGTGCTGCGCGGAATCCAGTACGTGTTCCAGAACCCGTACGCCTCCCTCAACCCGCGCCGCACGGTGGGCGGCCTGGTCGCCCAGCCGGTCGAGACCTTCGCCGGGAGCCGGCGCGCGCGCGCCGACGACAACGAGATTCTGAACGCGCTCCGCGCGGCGGCGCTATCGGTCGAGGTGGTCAACCGCTACCCCGACCAGCTATCCGGCGGGGAGCGTCAGCGGGTGGCGATAGCCCGGACGCTCGCGGTCTCGCCCACGTTGCTGGTCTGCGACGAGGTCACGTCCTCTCTCGACGTGTCGGTCCAGGCAGCCGTAGTCGAGCTGCTGCGCCAGCTCCAGCGCCAGCACGGGCTTGCGATGATCTTCATCACCCACAACATTGCGCTCATCCGCAGCATCGCCCAGCAGGTCGTCGTTATGCACGACGGGCAGATCGTGGAGACCGGAACCGTCGCGGACGTGCTCGACCGCCCACGTGCCGACTACACCCGCCAGCTGCTCGACGACGTGCCGAAGTTCAGCGCCGCCATGACCGGCGCGAGCGACACGTAACGGCCATGCGCCCACGGCCGTGCACCCGGCTGGACAATGGTTTCCGGCAGGGTGCACGGGCCAGAAGTCCCGGCTGAGGAGGACCTGACCATGAGTGACGGAGATCCCGAATCTGACGCGTGTTAGGGCAATGTGGCCGCGATGTTCGCCGCGTAAATCTCGGCCTGGTTCCCGCTGACGTCCGGGTAGTCGCTGCCCCAGCTAGCCACGACGTGCGTGGGCGAGAGCGTGGACAGGCCGGTGGTGTCACCGGGCCAGACCGCGCTGCTGCCGTAGTCGGTCGAGATCTGCGCCGGCCCGGACAGCCAGCCCCGGGTGACCGAGAAGGCGCGCAGGAACAGGGCGTAGCCGGCCGGGTTGCTGTCGGACAGCCAGCTCACGTAGGCCATCCCGCTACCGCCACCGGTCACCTCAGTGATGTGCGGCACGTTGAGCCGGTCCGGCGCCACCTGGACGGGTGCCGACCAGCGTGCACCGTGGTCGGTCGAGAAGGCCAGCCATCCGATGTCGTTCGGGGACCCGTCCGGGTTCGTGCCCTGCGTGTCCCAGGTGGCGTAGAGGTTCCCGGCCGCGTCGATCCCGATGTCGCCGTCGATCCACCACTCAGACAGCGACATCGTCCCGGCCTGCGGTTCTACCGCCACCGGCGTGGACCAGGTCGCTCCGCCGTCGACCGAGGACGTGAAGTAGCTGTACGCCGGGTTCATGGTGTAGGTGGTGGGGTTGGTGATCTGGTAGCCCTGGTAGAGCACGTCGATGCGGCCGCCCGGCTCCACCAGCAGCGGCGCGCTATCCCCGCCGCTGGCTGGGAAGCCCGGGCTGATGTAGGACATCTTGCTCCAGGTCTTGCCGCCGTCGGTGGATTTCTGCATCACCACGTTGAGGTCGCCGGTCGCGAACGCGCAGCTGCCGTTGCTGGCGCAGATGGACGTGATCGAGGTGCGTTCCGGGCCGTAGTCCCAGGTCACGTAGACAGTGCCGTCGGGGCC
>Ga0209648_10000810_pt1 | contig 24662 bp, 23 predicted proteins | sample GraSoi2013_115cm_FD_185830 | JGI IMG/M metagenome (GOLD analysis project Ga0209648, IMG submission 185830) | Grasslands soil microbial communities from the Angelo Coastal Reserve, California, USA - Sample 9_17_2013_115cm (SPAdes) (version 2) | ecosystem: Environmental > Terrestrial > Soil >... | reverse complement strand
TCCCCTGATCTGCGATTCCGATATTGCGCGCGTGGCCAATCCGGGGACGCCTCTCCCGCGCCGCGCCTACCGGCGTCCGGAAGATGCGCGCGAACAATTGCAGCGTGCCCGCGAATATCATGAAAGAGTTTTTGGCGTGAAGCCCGCCGGGCTGTGGCCTTCCGAAGGCTCGGTATCGGATCAGGCGCTGACGATCGCAGCGGAAGAGGGATTTCAGTGGTTCGGAACGGACGAGGGAGTCCTTGGCCGTACGCTGAACGTCGGATTTTTTCGCGACGGAAATGGCATTCCCGCCAATGCCGATCGCCTCTACAAACCCTGGCGCGTGCAGTTGGCCGGAAACACGATCGCCGGATTGTTTCGCGATCACCACTTGTCCGATCTTGTCGGTTTCGTCTACAGCCGCATGGACGCGAAAGCCGCCGCGACGGATCTCCACGTTCGAATGCGCCATCTCGGGGAATCCGTGCAAAGCGATCAGCCGCTCACCATTTGCCTTTTCCTCGATGGCGAAAATGCCTGGGAATACTACCCCGGGAACGGACGCGCCTTCCTCCGCGAATTTTACGGACGCATCCATGGCGATCAGGATTTCCGCGCGCTGACCGCCAGCGAAGCCATTGCCGCCGCTGGTCAAATTCCGGCCACCACCGGGATTTTTCCCGCTTCATGGATCAACGCGAATTTCGACGTGTGGATCGGCCACGCCGAAGACGTCGCCGCGTGGGAATTATTGTGGGATGCGCGCGAAGCCTACGCTCGCGCATTCGAATCGCGCAAGCAGGGAAGATCGAACGCCCCCACCGAAACCGCGCTTAAGCAAGCGTTGGAATCGCTCCTGGCCGCGGAGGGCAGCGACTGGTGCTGGTGGTTCGGCCCGGAGCACAGCACCGCCAACGACGCGGAATTCGATGCGCTGTTTCGAAAGCACCTGACGGCCATCTACCTGGCGCTGGGGCAGGTCGCCCCGGAAGAATTGGCGAAGCCCGTCAAGCGCAGACCCGAACACGCGTTGCAGTTGGCTCCTACGGGCTGGCTGAATATTAAAATTGATGGGAGGGAGACGTCGTATTTCGAATGGCTCGGCGCGGGATTGTATTCCCCGGAGCGGCGTGGCGGGTCCATGCACGGCCGCGTCTTCTACTTGCACGAACTGCGTTACGGATTCGAACAAGAGCGCTTCTGCGTGCGCATCGATCCATTTCCCGAGGCTCTCGCGGAGATGGACGACCCGGAGTTTCGCATCACCATCGGCGGGGCGGAAGAAGTGACCATCGTCGTGAAGCTGGAGCGCGGGCACCTGCAGGAGTTCGCGGTCGAAAAAAATCTCGTGTGCCTGATGAATCCAAAGGCAGTCGCAGAAGCCGCGTTTGAGCGCGTTTTGGAAGTGGCTATCCGCAAGGACCAGCTCAACCTCAAAGGCCAGAGCAAGCTGCGGCTCGGCGTTGCGCTGTGGCACGGGGGATTGCCCGTGGATGTCTTGCCCGCCGAAGGATTCCTGGACGTAAATCTAGGCGAAGACAATTCGGCCTGGCCGCCGGAGTAGTAAGAGCGTTTTGAGCGATCGTTAAAGTTTTTCTTTCCGTTTTTATTTCAGTTTTTCTTGAAGCGCCTCCGGCAGGCCTCAGAAGGCCGACCTTACAAAGCCAATTCTTTCTAAAACAATTTGACGGCGAGATCCCGGGGGTGATCGCCGACGGGAATCATCGTGAGCAGAAAATTGGTGCGCACGCGGATGACGGCGAGGTCGCCGGAGCCCTGGCTCACCACGAGGAGCAGGTTTTCCGCGGGATCGAAGCGCAACGCCGCGGGAGAATCGCCGGCAGGAACAGGGAAGCCTTTTCCGGGATCGCGAACGATACGGCGATTGAAAATATCGACAGGCGTGACGCGGCCGGCAGCCGTGTCCGAAACATAGAGCAGGCTCGCATCCTCGCTGAGGACGCCGCGAGTGGGCGCCGATCCGAGAACCATGTAGTCGCCCACCTCGTGAGTCCAGGTGTTGATGGCCTGCAGGCCGTGTGCCTCTGGCGAAATCACGTAGAGTTCGCCGCCATCGGGCTTGAGCAGCATGTCCGTGGGCGCACCGGCCAGCTCGAGATTGGTGACGAGAACGCCGCGGCGCAAGTCCACGACGGAGATGCGGCGCTCGGAGCGGCTCAGCACGAACGCCAGGGAACTGTCCGGCAGAAGGGCGACATCTTCCGGCTGAGAGACGACGGAAACGCTGCCTCGCTGGGCGAGAGTCGTTGCGTCATGAATGCCAAGAGAGCCGTCGCGGCGATTCACAACGAGGACGGACTTGCCGTCCGGCGTGACGTGGGCGAGGATGGGTTCGCGCCCGGTGGGGGCACGCGCGACGATGGTGCGCGATTTAACGTCAATCGCGAGAAGGGTGTTGTTACCGGAAGCCGTCGTGTAGATGCGGTTGCCGTCCGGCGAAAAATCGAGGGCATAGGGAAGCGGCCCCACGGGGATGCGCGCAATGACCTGCCCTGTGAAGTAATTAGCGCGCGGATCGAGGATCCATACGTAGCCGCCGGTGGTGCTCACGCCGAATACCTCGGGGCGCGTGGGATGCTCTCGCATCCCGGAAAGTCCCGGGCCGACAGCGATGCGGGCGACGGCTTTGAGCTTCACTAGATCGACGACGGTGACGTTGCCGTCGCGGGTGGTCACGTAGGCGGAGAGATGCAGGTCCGGGCGAAGGAAGGAAGGGCGATGCTCGCGGAGCAGTAGGACAATCCCGCCGATGGCCAGCCCGGCGAGCAGGAAGTAGACGCGGAAGTTCTTGGGTCGATTCATGCGGGCCTCGGAATTGTGGCATGAGAGGAGGAAGGAAAGAAGTAACGAAGTAAGGGGGTAAGGATGTAACGAAGTGGGGCAGGGGACCGAGGAAGGCGGAATTGCTGGAGGGGGGTACACCCCCCATTAGATGGAAGACCATAAAAATAAAGGGGTTGCAGAATGGGTTCCACGTAAGTGCATGAAAAGAAAGGTGGATGCGCGGAGGGGAGATGAGTTCTGGCATGGAGATTGTTCGGGTATACCCGGCTATTTTTGGAAAGAGTGCGGATCCCTTTAGAGCGAAAGGAGTTGTGAAACGCTCTTGGTGTAAAGAGTGAAAAGAGAAGAGAGAGAGAGCGGCGAGGAAAGAGAAAAACCTTTGGCTTAAAGGATGTGACCCGGCAGTTCTCGTAAAAGCGGATTCCAAAGGAGTTGCGGGCGTCACGGTTTGTAACTGCTGATTCTGAAGGGGTTGCTGTGACGGTTTTTTCGTCACGTGACGGTGGCAGGAAGAGAGGAATCGGATTTAACACAGAGGCCAGCCAGGGCGCAGAGTTCACCGAGACGGAAGCAGAAGGGAAGTACGAAGAGCTACCGGGTCCGCTCCCCCCGATGTTTTTGTAACGATATGATACGGCGAAGTTTAAGGGGTGGGGGTCTGCAAACGATATGATTCCATGGGAGTTAGGGGATGGCGGGCGGGAAGTAGGGGTGGGGCGGGAGAAAAAATCAAAAGGTCGTCGAGAGTGGGGCTTGGCAAACACAGGACAGAATAGCAGGAACTACTGCGCGTGTCAATGTATTTTTTGGATATCATTCGAATGGAGCCGTAAGACCTTGAAACGTTTGCAGGTTGCAAGTTTGAAGGTTGAAATTCAGGGACGGGGATCGGGGGTGGGAAAGCGGAAAATCGAGAAAAGAGCGTGGGGAGGAATATCTAGGAAATGTCAAAAGCCCCAGATGCCAAACGAAGCTGTGAAGAAACGTCTCGCGTAGGTGTTTTTTTTAGCGCGAGAGGGATTTTGTCTGTTTAGCTCGTGCTGCTCGTCTCGATTCCTTCTTTTTCTTGGCTCTTCCGTTTTCTGAATCTACCCCGTGGCTCGTGCTGTTGGTGGTTTTCGCAAGCGGATCCAGGGCTGCAGGTTGTAGGTGAGGCAGGCCCACAGCATCCCCATCTGCAAACCGATTCCCGTGGTCTTCAGAAACTGAGCTTCAATCCAAACTGGATTTGCCGCGAGGTCGTCACCGTGCTCAGAATGGCGCCGGCGCTGCTGTTAGGGCTTCCGCACGTCTGCCCGATCGGACAAGTTTTGCCGGTCTGGTCTATAAAGGGCAACAGGGCCGTCCGGTTCGCCGAGTTGGGCACGCCGAAGTTCGGGTGGTTGAAGATGTTGAACATCTCTGCGCGGAAGAGTAGTGCTTTGCCTTCTGCCAATGCAAATAGTTTGAAGAGGGAAAAATCGCAGTTTATCAGCTTCGGCCCGATCAGCGTGTTCCTGCCAAGGTTTCCAACCGTATTGGCAGGCTGCAGCACAAACGCGTTCGGGTCGAACCAGTGTTTAGGGTCGCCGGTGACCGGATTATTGGAAAAACCCGGGCGGACATCCGGACGCTCATGAATCGAGAAGTCGATGGTATTCAGATTTCCCGATTGGTTGTGGTTGAGCCGCACTTCAAAGGGCGTCCCGGATTGCGCCGTCACGATACTATTGAGCTGCCAGCCTTTCGCCAGCACACCAGCAAGCCCTGTCCTGCTGCTTCCAAACGGCACTTCGTAGCTCCAGTTCGCCACCAGAACATGCTTCACCGAAAAGCTCGAAAGGCCGCGGTCCGCTTTGCGATCGAAGAAGTTAATTGAGTACTGCGTGGTATTGTCAAAATCCTGCGAATTGATTCCGCTGGACTCGTCGATCGAGCGCGAAAAAGTGTAGGACAATTGCGCACGCAGCCCATGCGATAGCCGCTTGGAGACGCCCGCTTGCAGCGCGTTGTAGAACGATTGGGCGTCTGTCTCTCGCTGCGTGACGCCGCCGAAGGTGGCGTTGCGGCGGCAGCAGGTATTGAGGCCTGTCTTGGGGTCCTTCGTCGTGCCAATAAATCCTGTTCTCCCGCTGGCGCTAATGGTGAATGGCGCGAGGTTCGCGTCCGCGATCCGTATCAGGTGCAGGCCATGGGAACCTGCATAACCGAGTGTCACCTCCCAATTGCCGGGTAAAGCGCGCTGGACGCTCAGGTTGTATTGCATGATGTAAGAGGGTTGCAGGTCGTAATTGATCGTCTGGAGATTGGCCTTGATATTTGGGGGAGGACAGCTTCCCGTCGGGCCGCCGGGAAGTCCGCAGACCGGGGCATCCAGAGGGAAACCTTGCACGGCGTTCGGAAACGGAATCGGAGCACCAGGTTTAGCGATGCGGCTAGTGCGCGTGGTGAACGGGGGGTTGAGGCTGCCCGAGAACACGTAATACTTCGGCAGAAGCTGGTCGTAAAAGATTCCGAAACCCGCGCGCACCGAAGTTTTCCCGTTCTTGAACGGATCCCAAGCAACACCAATTCGCGGCGCAAAATCTTTCAGTGCTGGGTTGGCGTACCAGGGATCGCCAATGACTATGCTGGAGTCCGAAATACTGCGGAGATCGGAGATTTTCCCGTTTGCTTCCGTGGGAACGGTAGCGAACTCGTATCGCAAGCCCAAATTGAGGGTCAAATTCGGTTTCAAGCGATAGTCGTCTTGCAGGAAAGATGCAAAGAGCGATTGCCGGAATCCGCGATTCGGATCGATTCTTCCCGGCACAGCAAAGTTTATCTGCGTCGGTGCGCCCTTCAAGAAATTCTCCAAAGTTGTGAACGTCTCAATGCCCCCCAACTGGCTCGTGGTCTGCTGATTGAATTGCATGCGCTGGCCCTCAAATCCAAACCGCAAACCGTGCGCTCCCTTGGTCCAAAAGAGCGTGTCATGCCACTGGTAATTGTTCAGGTGGTCGTTCCGCGGTAGACGGTAATCACCCACCATCTCGGTCACCAGTCCCGAAATGGTCAGAAATCCGAACTGCACCCCGCCCGCCGAGGGAGGTATCCACCATAGGTTTGGCGGTACATCCACGGTGCGCTGGTTATCGACCTCAGAGGTGGAACGCGAGAAGCTAACCCGCAGGGTGTTTAGCAGCGCCTGCGAAAATGTGTGCACGTGTTCAAGCGTCAGGTATTGATTGCGCGAGCGCTCCTTAAAAAAGACGTCCGGCGGCTTGTTACTTACTTGACGCTCCACATTGCCGTTGTCGAATGTGTATCGGCCAAACAATATGTCCTTCTCGGAAAAACGATGGTCGATTCGGCCCTGCGCGAAGTATTCATCCGTCGGCTGGGTTCTGGTAAAGAAATACTGCGCGACTCCGCCCCCGCTTACTGGACCATTCGCGCGCGGAAAAAGAATCTGCATTAGCGAATTCACGTCCGCGCGGGTACCGGGTACGGACACGTCCTTCAGCCCGTTCGCCATGCAGCTGGGGTCGGTTGCCGTGCAGGGCAATAGAAAATTGCGGGCGTTATCGTCCGGAACAAACGTTGTGCCCGTTACACCCAGCCGCTCCTTGATGGCCTCGAAGGCTCCAAAGAAAAATGTCTTGTCGTGCCGGATCGGCCCGCCCAGCGTTCCTCCGAACTGATTGCGCTTGAAAGGCGGAATGAGATTTGCCGCCGGATCAAAGTAATTCTTTGCGTCCAGCGCCGAATTGCGCAAATACTCGAACAAATTCCCATGGAGCTTGTTGGTTCCCGACCGTGTAATCGCGTTGATGATGCCGCCGGATGACCTGCCAAACTCCGCCGAGTAGGCGTTAGTAAGCACCTGAAATTCCTGCACCGTCTCCACGCCCAGCAGCACGCCGCCTACTGACCCCGGCGTTTTGTTGTAAACATTGTTGATGTCCGAACCGTCCAGAAGGAAACTGTTTTGCTCCGGCCGGGCCCCATTGATCGTGATTTTCTTGCCCCGCCCGCCCACCGCGTCGCTACCCGCTGCCACCGCAGCGTTTACGCCCGGTTGCAAAAGTGCCAGTTCCTGAAACGAGCGCCCATTGAGCGGAAGATCATTCATCTGCGAGCGGCTCACCGTCCCGCTGAGCGCGGCGGAAGCCAGGTCGATGGGGGGAGCGTCGTCGGCGGTGACGTTCACACTTTCCGTCCCGCCCCTGAGCTGCAGCTTGACGTCCAGCACGGCGTCTTGCCCCACCGTCAGTTGAATTCCCTTCAGAACCACGGGTTGAAAACCGGCAACAGTCGTGCGCAGTTCGTATTCCCCCGGTGGCAACAGCGGCTCGCGATAGCGTCCGTGATCATCCGTCGTCAGCGCACGCGTGCCGCCCTTTTCCACATTGCGAATCTCAATCGTGGCCCCCGGCACGAACCGGCCCGACGGGTCGTACACTGTCCCTTGCAAACTCGCCCCAACGGTTTGCGCCAAACAGCTACCGGCGCTAATAAAAAATCCGAGAAACAACACTCCCCAGGCAACTCGCATTGGCAAACCCTCCTTTCCAGAAGAACTGTGGCGATCGGTTGAACAGCGGACTCCACATCGCGTACCATACGCCCAAGATCGTCCCAAAGGGCAAAATAATTGTGACCCCCTTGGACCCTTGGGTTTCCGCTCTCCCTTGTTGTAGGCGACGCCGCTCTTGCCGGAGTTTTGCCGTCGAGAAAACTAATGGGGGAAAGTGAAAAACAGAGAGGAAGAGAGAGTTCATCCCGCAAAATGCGCGGGATGGTGCAGAGGTCTCTCTATACAGGCCGACCGCCTCGCCGTATTGAGGCGGGAGGAAAAAAGCGTCGGCTTGCTCCGTTCGAAATGACCGGCGGGGCGGGTGTTGAATTACACGGCTATGGCGGAAATACGAGTTTGGACGAGCGCGTTTACGGGGGCGGGGAAGACGGAATCAGGTTGGCGGCAACTTCCTTGAAGAGGCCGTTGTCGCAGTTCGCCACGTCCGATGCGGAAGCCCCTAGTGGCCCATATAGTTGACGTGAACGTAGACGCCGGTGTGAACGTTGTAGAGCAAATACCAGCCGGCGTGGTCGGTATCCTCATAGACGGCGAAATCGTCGGCGCAATCCCAGCACCAATCGGCGCAAATGGGCCAGTCCCATTCCGCAACTTCAAAGAAGAAGCCACCCGGCAGCCAGAAGCGGTGATGATCGCGATCGAAGCGTTCGATGCGGTAGCGGTAGGACGGGCCAAAGTGCTCGAAGCGACCATGCTCGAAAGGATGGTCGAAGTGATAGCGCTTATCGTCCGGCCGGTCGTGGCCGTACCAGTGGTCGTTGTTGACGTGAGGGGTGCTGTTCATGCGGCCGGCGTCATGATGCTCGGGTTCGGGATCGGAGCGTGGATCGTCCCTCTTCGGAGGGGGTGGCGGAACGCGGCCCTGGTTGGCGCGCGGCGGATTCTGCCCCCGGCCCCCACCGTGTTGCGCGAGAACAGGGAATGCCACGAGTAATGCCAAAGCAACCGGAAAAACGAACCGTCGTTTCATTTTCTCCTCCTCGAACGGGTTGAGAATAGTTTGCTTTACAGATTACGTGAAGGTTTTGGGGGGCAAGACCGGGGCCTAATGATACGACGTGCCGAGCATGCCTGGCGGGTACAGTCGTGGAAATCCGAGAATGGAAACTGAAAAATCGAAACCAAAGAACAGCGCGAGCCGGGGCAAACGATAATCGCCCAAAAGAAATCGTTTGGCGATGCTGGCAGTGGGTCTCGCAGATGGGCTGGGTCAGGTGCCGCTGTAAGTGCGGTAGGCGGACCACGTGACGCGGCTGCCCTGGAAATTCAATCCGATGAGGTAGCGGTCGTCCGGGAGTTTCTGGCAATAGACAACCTTTCCGCGGATCGTGATTTCGTCTTTCAAGGAAGTGACCTGCGCCACTTCGCCAGGTTGCCAGGGGCGGCTGGAAACCACGCGGGCACCATGAGCACTGACGTTATCCGTACAGGTCCGTTCTGCTCCGTTGGCAGGCTGATCGTGCGCGTGGGCGAGGCGCACAACAATCGCGATTGGTAAGCGTTTCTCCATACGTCCGTCGAGTCTGCTCTTAGAGCCCATTTGGCCTAGTCTGGTGGCGTAGATCTGCGACGCTGGGCTGGTGGGTGCCGCGGACCGCTAACCGGTTTTTCTCTCTACATTTAACATCGAGATGCTTTCCTGCATATCCGGTAAAGACCTGAAAGCGGAATCATGTCAGTTTCTTAGTTCATCCGTAGTACTTCGGGCGATAAGCAGCTCCGGTGAGAGAGCATACTGCTTCCGGCCGAGGTCTCGCAGCGCCTGGAAGCACGGCTTGGCGAGAGCGAGACGGGTGACAAGGGGCCGACTAGTTGATGGAGCGGTGGAGGACGGCGGCGATCTGGCGCATTTCGTCGGCGAGGGCGATGAATTCCTCGGGGAGAAGGGACTGCATGCCGTCGGAGAGGGCTTTTTCCGGCTCGTGATGGACTTCGATGAGCAGGCCATCGGCGCCGACGGCGACGGCGGCGCGAGAAAGCGGCAAAACTTTGTGGCGCTTGCCGGTGCCGTGGCTGGGGTCGACAAAAATGGGAAGATGGCTGCGTTTTTTTACGGCGGGAACGACGGCGAGGTCCAGCGTGTTGCGCGAAAAATCGGAGAAGGTTCGAACGCCGCGTTCGCACAGCATTACGTTGTAATTGCCCTCGGAGAGGACGTACTCGGCGGCCATGAGGAACTCGTCGAGCGTGGCGGACATGCCGCGCTTGAGGAGAACGGGTTTCCTGGCGCGGCCGGCGCGTTTGAGCAGGGAGAAGTTCTGCATGTTGCGCGCGCCGATCTGGATGACGTCGGCGTACTCTTCGACGAGGTCGAGGCTTTCGTTGTCGACAGCTTCGGTAACGATGCCGAAGCCGTGAGTGGCGCGGACTTTCGAAAGAATCTTGAGTCCGTCTTCACCGAGGCCCTGAAAGCTGTACGGCGAAGTGCGGGGCTTGTAGGCGCCCCCGCGGAAAAGGCGCACGCCGGATTTCTTGAGGCGTTCGGCGATGGTCAGGCATTGCTCCTCGGTTTCGACGGCGCAGGGGCCGGCAACGAGGGCGATCTGATCACCGCCGACGATGACGTCGCCGGAGGGCGTGGGGATTCGAATGATGCTGTCTTCCTGCTTGGTGTCGCGGCTGACCAGTTTGTACGGCTTGCTGACCGGGATGCACTCGACGACGCCGGGGAGAGATTCGAGGATGCCGAGGTCGATGGCGCCCTTGTTGCCGGTGATACCGATCGCGGTGCGGAGGGACCCCGGCATGGGGTGAGCCTTCAAGCCGAGGCTTTCAATGCGCTTGCAAACTTCGCGGATCTGCTCCTCGGTGGCGTGCGACTGCATGACGACGAGCATGGATGGCTCCCCCGGCGCCGTGAGTGAACCATGAGTCTACGGCAAGCTGCGGCTGGGCCGCAAACGGAGACCGCGTCGTGAGAGGCGTGATAGAATGCATTCTTGATCGGTGAAGAGGGACGGCGATTCATGTGCAGCGTATTAATCCACAAGGCCAATGAGCTGAAGCCGCAAACTCGCGCCGCGGTCGAGGCAGAATTGGGCCGTTCCCTCAATGATGATGAAGACGTGATCATTATGGCATTCTCTCCGCACGAGGCGCCGACTGGTGAGGCCCGGCGAGAGGCGGGGCAAAGGCTGGAAGAGTATTTCAAGAGAATTGACAGTTGCCCGTCAAATGTAACTGAAGAAAAAGCGGAATCGGCTCTCAGCGAGGCCATTAAGAAAGTACGCCCCGGGTATCGCGAGCGGGAGTGAGGATTGTTTTTGATTCAAACGTACTGGCCCGGGCCCACCAAAGGGCCAAGGGCCCAGCACGGCGGGCGCTGCTGCAAGTCGTATCCAGTTCCGATGTTCTGCTTCTTTCCCATTATATTCTTGCAGAACTGGAGCGCATCCTTATATATCCAAGACTACTAAAGCGCTCGGGTTTAAGTCCGCACGACATTGCCGAGTATCTGGAGAGTCTGGCTCTCATCGCGAATCTGGTTACACCGGAGAGGGTTCCGAAAGGGTTGCTGCGAGAGGCCACGGACGCACCCACCCATTCTAGGAACAGCGTTGGATGGCGGGGCTGACGTTCTGTGCACCCGCGACGCTGATTTCTTTGAGGGAAATGTCCAGCGATTCTGCGCCGATCATGGGATTCGCTTGCTAACAGACTTGGAATTGCTGGAGACATTCAGGAAGTGATTTAGCACTTTCGCATGGCGGGAGGCGAGGGATCCGAAAGAATTGCGGGAACGCGTTGAAAGACAAAAAACCCACACGTAAAACCGACGTGCGGGCCACCCGACCGCCCTCAAAAACCGAGCACGGAGCGCCCTAAGTTCTTCCTCGGGCTAGTCCCGGGCCACCCGTCCCGGACTGCGTTTCGGATGGAACAGGCACCTTCTTGAGGTGGCGGAGTAACGGGTAGTCGCCCCGACGAAACGGATTGGCGTTCAAATTCGCATCGAGAGCAAAGTAGAGCGTACCCCAAGGAAATATGAATCGATTCAGGCGTAACCAACCAATGAACGGATGCCAGACAACTCCCGTCGCCACGATTTCGTCATCACGAATGGTCGTCCACTTAAAGAAACGCCGGTAGCGGAGAACGCCGTCGCGCACTTCAAGAATGGTGATCGTTGCCCCAAAGAGTGCAGCCATAATAAATGGGGAGGCAAACAGGAAACGCCAGGTGAGGAAGTCTTTGCCGAAGACGCCCACCGTGGCGCCTATGCAGAGAAGTGGTCCCCAGAATTTTGCGAGAAAGATATTCGTTGGGTGACTACGCAAAACAAATGGAGAACCCATACCTTTGATAATACCCCAAAAAGATGCTTTGCTCAGACACTCAATCGCTAGCAAATCGGCGCCACTGACTGGTGGCTCATCTATCCAGATGGAATTTCGATTCGGAGTTGCATTTGTGGTCGTCGGCGGGGGACTGCGGCGGAGAATACACCCCGTAGCAGATTGGGAACGCGGACGAGAGGCGGCGTTGTGTGGGTGAAAGGTGCGGTCTACTCTGATGGGGCAATCATCCGTGGCGATTGGCCGCGTGTTCCGCCCAGGGGAAATAGCATGGCGGGCGCGGGCCGGTTCATGGAGAAGAGGATTGATCATGTCGGAACCCTTTCGTCCTTACGAAAAGCTCGTGGAGATCACCGTTTTCGGGAGAAAATTTCAGGTCCCGGAGCGGAATTCGCTTTTGAGGTGTTTCCAGTTCATCAGCCCGGAAACGATACCGTATGGGCGCTTCTGCTGGAATCAGGATTGCCAGTATTGCCGGGTGACGTGCCAATTGCCGGATGAGGACGAACCGCACGAGATGCTGAGCTGCAAGTTCATCGTGATGCCCGGGATGGAGATCACGGAGATGAGCCAGGAATTGAAGTGGTGCCTGCGCGCGAAACTGCCGGCGGATACGCCTGTTTCTTCCTGAGTTTTCAGTTGTCTGTGAGAGAAGTGTTCAGAGGCGCGGTCCACGCCGAGGTTCTTGTCTTTAGTTCTTAGTTTTTAGTTCTTAGTGAAGAAAATCCCCCGCCAGAGGCCCGTGCCTAGTTTGGCATTTCGTTCGCAGAGTTATCCAAATTATCTTCGCAGAGCCGCCCGCGATTGTGGCGGCGTAAAGCCGCCCCTACAAAACACCTAGAAACAGTAATTTGCAGTCAGCGCGGCGATGCACTACATTCAGGTGGAGATAGGTCGCCGGGCTAAAGCCCGGCCTCTACAGGTTCTGGCCACAAGACCCATGACAAACTCGATGGCTTTGCCGTGCGACGGGTGCGGGCAGACCGCGTCGGCGGAACATATTGCACGGCGGCTGCAGCGCCTGGAATGGACCACGCGGTGCCGGCCGGTGCATATCAACACGCTGCTGCTGGGGGCGTTCTCTCCGCAGGAGGAGAAAGATTTTCTGTACGCGCCGGGTGGCGAGTTCCACGGGGAAGCGGGGCTGCTGCTGGATGCGCTGGGAATCTCCACGGCAGGAAAATCGGCGGAGGTGGTGCATGCGGAGTTTCAACGAGCGGGTTTTTTTCTGACCCACGTGCTGGAATGCCCGCCCGACAAGGATGCCGGACAGGGGGCCGAGGCCGCGGCGTTGCTGGCACAGCGCCTCCAGCCGGTGGCTACAAGGATTCGCCGGTCGCTGAAACCGAAGCGAGTGGTGCTGATTTCGCGGGCGCTAGGGCCGATTCTGGAAAAGATACTGGCGTTGGAATTGGGTTGTCCCGTGGTGCTGGACAACGGGAAGCTCTTCGAGTTCGATGGTCCCGCGCCGACGAATACGGTTGCGCGGTTGCGGGAAGCGCTGGCAGGTCGCGCGGGGGGCTGAGCTCTTGAGCAGGTTCGCGCTGGACATTGGGATCAGCGGAAGTGGCACTCAAAGCAGGTATACGACTTTTTAAGCTGTGGTAGAATCAAACGGATTGACGGATTGAGGGCGCTGCAGGAGTACCGCTGTGAAGAAGCAAGCAAAATTTGGCGTGGGAATCGGCGTAATCGTGGCCGCGCTGGGGTTTTTGGCGTGGCTGGGTTATGGCGAGAGCAAGACTTACTACCACACCATCGCCGAACTTCAGACCCTGACGGGCTCCGCGAAAAGCCAACGCATGCGCATCGGCGGCACCGTCGAAACCGGAAGCATTCGCCACCTCAGCGGCCACGTTGATTTCGTGCTGGAGGGGGAAGGGAAAACTCTCCCGGTCAGTTACATTGGCAGCGACCCGCTGCCGGATACTTTTGTGGATAAGTCCCAAGCCCTCGTGGAGGGGCACCCCGATTCGAATGGACGATTTGTCGCCGAGGTTGTTCAGGCGAAATGCGCTTCCAAGTATGAAGCAGCGCCGGGCGGTACCGGTGGCGCCGCGCCCAAGTCCACTGAACGAAGCAGCATGTAGGCACCCGGGAACTCCGGGGGAGAGGCGGGGTCGCCGTGGATGTATTCGGTTCCTTTGCGCTCGTCCTAGCGTTCGTGTGCGCGGTCTACGCGTTCGGCGGGGGCATTGCGGCGATTGTCACGCGCCATCCGCTGCTGATCAAGAGCACACGCCAGGCCGGGATGGCCACCTGCTGCCTGATTTTCCTCGCCACGTTCAGCCTCGAATATCTGTTCTTCAGCGATAATTTTTCAAGCGCATATGTGGTGGCGCACAGCAATCGCGACCTCTCGACATTTTATAAGATAGCAGCGCTGTGGTCCGGGCAGGAAGGTTCGCTGCTGTTCTGGAGCTTCCTGCTGGCCATTTATGTTTTTTCGGTGTTGATCACCTATCGGAACAAGAATGGCGAGTTGATGCCGTACGTCGGCGTGGTGATGGCCGGCGTGCAGATTTTCTTCCTGACGCTGAACAATTTCGTTGAAAGCCCGTTCAGAGCGCTGGCGGTGCCGGGAGCAAACGGCGCGATGGACCTGGTCGCCCGGGCTGACGGCAACGGATTGACGCCGCTGCTGCAGTATCCGGAAATGGTGATTCACCCGCCCAACCTTTATTCGGGCTACACCGGCTTCACGATTCCATTTGCGTTTGCGCTGGGCGCGCTGCTGGCCCGATACCCGGGCGAGAAGTGGATTCATTTGACGCGCAAGTGGACCATGATTGCGTGGATGTTTCAGTCGATGGGAATTTTGCTCGGCGCGCACTGGGCTTATGCGGTGCTCGGTTGGGGCGGTTACTGGGGCTGGGACCCGGTCGAGAATGCATCGCTGCTGCCGTGGCTGACGGGCACGGCGTTTCTGCACTCGGTGATGATGCAGGAAAAACGCGGCATGATGAAGGTGTGGAACGTGTGGCTGGTCTTCTGCACATTCTTGCTTTGTATTCTTGGGACGTTTTTGACGCGCAGCGGCGTGGTCAGCTCAGTGCATGCGTTCGCGAATTCGAGCATCGGAAACTGGTTCGTCGGTTTCATGGGGATCATCCTGCTGGCGTGTTTCGGGGCGTATTTTAAGAATCGCGACTACCTGAAGAGCGAGAACCAGCTCGACTCGATTGTTTCCCGCGAATCGAGCTTTTTGTTCAACAACCTGATTCTGCTGGTCTCCTGCGTCGCGGTTCTCTCTGGAACGCTCTTTCCGGTATTTTCCGAATGGTTCACCGGGAACCGCATCAGCGTGGGCGCGCCGTTCTTTAATAAGGTGAACATCCCTATCGGGCTGTTGCTGCTGTTTTTGACCGGCGTGGGGCCGCTGCTGGCGTGGCGGAAGACTTCTACGGAGAGCCTGAAGCGGAATTTTGGCTGGCCTCTGGGAATTGGGCTGGCCGCAGGCGTGATTGCCCTCGTGTTTGGCTTCCGCGAGTTCTATTCGTGGATTTGCCTGCTCCTGTGTGTATTCGTCGCGTCCACGGTGGGGATGGAGTTCTATCGGGGCGCGAGGGTGATTCGCGCGCGATCGGGCGCTTCGTTTATGGCATCGGCGGTGGATCTCACGATGCGCAATACGCGGCGTTACGGCGGATATATGGTTCATATGGGGATGGTGTTCGTTTTTATCGGGCTGGCCGGCGCGGCGTTTAACCGGGATCTGCAGAAAGACATGCGGCAGGGCGACACCATGCAGATCGGGCCGTACACTTTGGTTCTTCAAGGCTTCGAGACCAAGCCAGAAAAGAATTACACGGCGCAACGGATGCTCGTGGAAGTGCTGCGGGACAAGAAGCCGATGATGATGCTTTATCCGGAGAAACGACGCTTCGCGACCACCGTGGAGAACGGCACGATGGTGGCGATCTATTCGACGCTGAAGGAAGATTTGTACGTGGTCTACGCCGGGACTAGTCCTGATACGCAACTGCCCGTGCTGCATGCCTACCTGAATCCGCTTGTAAAGTGGATCTGGTTTGGCGGAGTGGTCGTGGTATTTGGAACGCTAGTGGCCTTGTTGCCGAATCGGCGTGCCGTGCTGGTGCTCTCCGGCGCCCAGCAGCCGGCGGCGCAGCCATTGGCGCATGGACTTACCCCGTCCGTCACGTTGCGAGAGGGCCATGACTAAGGCACGGGCGACTGCCGCGATAATGATGCTGGCGATGTTGGCGGTTGCGCCGCTGCTGGTCGCACCGCTCGGGGCGCAGCAACTTTCCGATCGCGCCAAGCAGATCGGCGGCAAGTTCATGTGTATGTGCACCTGCAGCCAGGTTCTTACCCAGTGCAATCACATCGGATGCACCACGTCTACCGGGATGCTGAAAGAATTGAATCAGAGCTTAGCGCGTGGCGATTCGGAAGATACCATCACGCAAATGTTCGTCCAAGAATTCGGGACGAAAGTTTATGCGGAACCGCCGAAATCAGGTTTCAGTCTGGTTGCCTGGGCATTGCCGAGCGTTTATCTTTTCGTGGGCACCGGAGTGGTCATTTTCGTGATCGCCCGTTGGCGAAAACGCCCTGCGCAACACGCGGCGCCCGCGGGTGGCGCGCCGGGAATTTCAGCCGAGATGCTGGAGCGTGCCCGAGCGCAGGCGTCCCGCGAGACTCAGGATTGATGGTGGCTGCTCTTTATACAATTGCGATATTCCTGATTGCTTCCGCGGATTGGGCGGTGCTGGGCGCATGCCTGGCCCTGGCTGCCGCCACCGTGCTTTTCATTTTTTACATTCAGCCAGATGCTTCGGACCTTGCGCCGCACCGGACAAAGCTCGATCAACTTCTGGAGCGGCGCGACACTATCTATGATAATTTGCGGGACTTGCGATTTGAGTATCGTTCCGGAAAATACTCGGAAGGTGACTTCGAAGCGATGAAGACGGCCCTTGAGAATGAGGCGGCGCTGGTGCTGGCGGAGATCGATCAGGTGACGGATGCGCAAGTACGCAGGCCGCGCGGAACGCGCTCGGCTGACGGGAGCGCGCAATGAAGCGCTCTCACTCCGCGCGTTTGGCTTTGCTGGGCGCACTCGTTCTGGCTCCTCTAGCGATAGCCAGGGCGGGGACGGTCCGCGGCACAGTGATGAACGGCACGACCGGCAAAGCAGCCGCGGGAATTGAACTCACGCTCATCCAGCTGCAGGGAGGGATGCAGGAAGTCGCGCATTCCAAAAGCGGCGCGCAGGGAGAATTCACGTTTGACCATCCCGGACTCGGTGCGCAGCCGATGCTCGTGCGCGCGGTGTATCACGGCGTCAACTTCAACCGCGCCGTGCCGCCGGGCACGACGACCGCGCAGGTAGATATTTATGAAGCGTCCAAGGACGTGAAGACGATCAACGTTCCTTCACACGTGGTGATCTTTCAGCCCAACGGCGCGACGCTGATTGTCGGCGAAGAATACCAAATCGAGAACAAGTCTCAACCGCCGGTAGCTTACTTCCGGAGCGAAGGCAGTTTTGATTTCGCGTTGCCGGAAAAGGCCCAGCTTCAACAGGTAGCCGCCGCCGGGCCGGCGGGAATGCCAGTGGTGCAACTTCCGATCGACAAGAAAAATAATCATTACTCGATTGCGTTCGCGTTCCGGCCGGGTGAGAACTCGGTGCGGTATTCCTACGAGCTGCCGTATACGGGAAACGCAGCGACGGTGAAGATCCCGACGATTTATCCGGGCGGCCGGTTGCTGGTTGTTGCGCCGCCCAGTGTGCAGATCAGCGGCGATGGCTTGGCTCCGGGCGGACAAGAGCAGGGCATGAATCTCTACGGCCGTCAGGATGTTCCGGCGGGCACGCTTGTGGCCGTGAGCGTATCTGGCACGGCGCCTGCGCCGGACGCGACTGCCAGCGCGGAGCAAGGTCAACAGGGCCGAGACGCACAGCAAGGCGGCGGAGAAGCTGCCAGTGCAAATATCCAAAGGGTTCCTGGACGGCTGGACGGATTGAAATGGTATTTAATCGGCGGATTTGCTTGTGTTTTTGTTCTGCTTGCGATTCTGTTGGCGCGCAAGCCTGTTGTGGCGGTGGCCGGCCCGATGCCGGTGGAGGAAGAAATCCCCGCCGCGAAACAGATGAAATCAATGTCGAGTGTTCCCTCTGTGCCAAGTGCGACTAAGGCGCCCACGAACGGGGCCGCGAGTCTTGCGGAGGTCGATGCCGCCATCGGCACAAGCCTGGATGGGCTGAAGGAGGGTCTGTTCCGGCTTGAACTGCGCCGTCAAGCGGGCACCATCTCCGAAGAAGAATATGCACAGGAACGCGCACGCGCGGAAAAAGTGTTGCGCGATCTTGTGCGAGGCTAAGCGTTGAAGACCAGGAGCGATCTGCCGATCTCCGAGGCCGTCCGGTGACGCCAACGCGTTTTTCTCCCACAGGAATTCGCTTCGAAAATATCGACAAACGGTATGGCGGGCTTTACGCGCTGCGCCGGGTATCTCTGGAAATTTCCGCGGGAGAATGCGTGGTTTTCGCCGGGCGGAACGGCTCCGGCAAGACGACGCTTCTGCGAATTGCGGCGCAGCTCGCGCGTCCTTCGTCAGGCACAGTGAGCTTCCTGAACGGCAGCGGAGAGAGAGGCGGGACGCTGCCGCCGGCCGGTTTTGTGGCTCACGCCACGATGGTCTACGACGAGCTGACGGCGGAAGAGAACCTTTTGCTCTTCTCACGATTGCAGGGAATCGCGGAACCAGCGGCGCGCGCCGAGACGCTCCTAAGGGAGGTGGGCCTTGAGGAGCGCCGGAACTCCCTCGTGCGGACGTTTTCTCGCGGAATGCGGCAACGCGTCGCCATTGCGCGGGCACTTCTGAACGAACCCGCCGTGGTTCTCCTTGACGAACCGACGACCGGGCTTGATCCGCAAGGGGCTAGTTGGTTTGCACAGACAGTGCGTCACTTGAGAGATTCGGGCCGCACGATCTTGATGAGCCTGCACGGCGAGTCGGAAGTCTCCACGCTGGCCACGCGAGCAATCCGTCTGGATGCGGGATCGGTTGTCGCCGACACGCGAACCGGCGCGAATTTCCGCTCGATCCTCGCCTTTGCGAACGCGTGAATGGCGCTACTCTCCAATGCGGCGGTCCTGCTTGGCAAGGAACTTCGTACGGAGTTTCGCTCGCGCGAGCTTCTCACGACTACTACCGTTTTTGTTCTGATCGTCATAGTGCTCTTCAGCTTTACCTTCGATCCGACTTCGGCGGAATCGCGGCGGTTCGGCGCGGGTCTTCTGTGGCTGGCGTTTCTCTTCGCTGCATCTTTGATGTTGCAGCCGTGCTTTCTCCGCGAACAAACCAGCGACACGCTCAGTGCGTTGCGTCTTTCGGTCTCCGATCCTTTCGCCATCTTTCTAGCGAAGCTCGTCGCTAACACCCTGTTTCTTCTCCTTACGGAACTCTTGCTGCTGCCGGTCTTTGCGGTGATGTACAACGTGCCAGTCTTGCCGATGCTCCACTGGCTGATTCTCGTGTTTTTCCTGGGGAGTCTAGGGGTCTCGATTGCGGGCACAGCTCTCTCCGCCATCTCTGCACAAGCTCGGATGCGTGAGCTCCTTTTGCCACTGCTTCTGCTCCCGCTTCTGACACCCATTCTTGTAGCCAGTACCGAAGTAACGGCAGCCCTATTTGACCGCTCGCCTTACGTCCAATGGAAGGGAGTGGGCTTCCTGGCGGTTTTCGATGTCGCTTTTTTGACGATCCTGTGGCTTTTGGGCGAATATCTTCTGGAGGAATAAGCCTCATGAAGAAAAGCGTTTTATCTGCAATGGTTGTGCTGCTACTGCTCGGGGCAGCGGCCTATGCGGCGTTCTTTGTGGCCCCGACGGATGCGAAACAAGGTGTGGTCTACCGCATCTTGTACCTGCACGTCGCGAGCGCATGGACCGGCCTTACGTCATTCTTTATCTGCTTCATCGCGAACTTGCTATACGTATTCAGCCGCCAGCCACGATGGGACTGGATGGGTGTTTCGGCCGGTGAAACTGGTTTGGTGTTCACAACCGTGGTGCTCCTGACCGGCCCCATCTGGGCACATCCAGTTTGGGGAATCTGGTGGACTTGGGACGCGCGGCTCACATCGACTTTTGTATTGTGGCTGCTCTATGTCTCCTATCTGCTCCTGCGGACGCTGGTCGAAGAGCCCGACAGGCGCGCACTTCTTAGCGCGCTCTTCGGCATATTCGCATTCATCGATGTGCCTCTCGTCTTCGGTTCGATCCGCTGGTGGCGCACCCAGCACCCGCAGCCGGTGGTCATGGGCGCGCCCGGCTCCGGGCTTGATCCGACGATGTACAAAGTGCTTTTCTTCACGTGGTTTGCCATGCTCGGATTGATGACACTGCTGCTGCGGCAGCGCTACCGGCTAGAGGCCATGCGCGGGGATCTCGAGATCGTCCAGCGTGAATTGGAGGCAGCATGAAAAATCTCGACAGCGTTTTCGCGGCATATATGGCTGGCTGGACCGTTTTCTTTGTCTATTACATAAGCGTGGCGCGGCGCACCGCGGCGCTGCGCGAGGACGTCGAACGCCTGAAAAATTCATTGCAACGGGGCAAGTAGCTTGGCAGGGAAGAAGAAAGTCGGAATTGTTTTGTTTCAGCTCGGCGGGCCGGATTCGCTGGAGGCCGTCGAGCCGTTCCTGCTGAACCTGTTTTTGGATCCCGACATTATTCCGCTCGGGCCCTTTGGACTGCTCCGCCGCCCGATTGCGAGGCTCATTTCTTCACGCCGGTCGATCCCGGTCGCCGGGCGCTATGCTCAAATCGGGCGGCGCTCGCCGATTGGGACGCTCACGGAACGGCAGCGAGTTCGATTGGTGGAAGCCGTCTCGCCGTACATCGATGCTGTGGCCGTTACGGCGATGCGCTACTGGCATCCGTTCACGGCTGAGGCGGTGGATACGTTGCGCAAGGCTGGGCCCCTTGATGAAATCGTTTTGTTGCCCCTTTATCCGCATTATTCGTACGCGACCACACTGAGCAGCTTGAAGGAATGGCGCCGGGCGGCCGACCAAGCAAGGTGGGGACAATCCACGGGGGACCCGCCGGAACGCACCATCAACAATTTTCACGACCATCCGCTGTATATCCAAGCGCTGGTTCAACGAATCGGATCCGTTTTGCGGCAATTCCCGGACGGTTCGCGGATTCACCTGGTGTTCAGCGCGCATGGTCTGCCGATGAGCCTGGTCGAGAAGGGCGATCCTTATCCGAAACAGATCGAGGAGACGGTGCGTCTGATCTGCGAGCTGGGTGCAAAGCAGTACGCCGGTTGGCCTCGGACGCATTTGCTCTGCTATCAGAGCCGCGTGGGCCCCGCGAAGTGGCTGCAGCCGCCGCTTACGGGGACAATCGAGCGGCTGGGCCACGAAGGCGTGAAGGAAATGCTCGTCGTTCCCATTTCGTTCGTCACCGAGCACATCGAAACACTTCATGAAATCAACATCGAGGCGCGCGAGGAAGCGAGCAAGCTCGGCATCGAGACGTTCCGCATGATGCCTGCGGTGGGTGACTCGCCGTTATTTATCGCCGCGCTGAAGGATCTCGTTTTGCATGCCGTGGGGATCGAAGCTGGTGAGTCATCATCTGGACGGCTTACCACGGCAGCAAGTAAAATGTATAATGCGCCGCTGGGACAGGGGCTATGACAACCACGTACAACCCGGGTGTGCACAAATTTGCCGTATTCACGGTCTGCTGGACCGTCCTCCTTTTCATCGCCGGGGCGCTTGTTACCTCCAAAGATGCAGCGCTTTCTGTACCAGACTGGCCGAAATCCTTTGGAACTTGGTTCCCATCCTTGAGAATGCTGGCCGGGGGTGCGTTCTTCGAGCACTCGCATCGTGTGATTGCGGCGGTAATGGGTTTGCTCGTGCTGTTGCTGGCGATTTGGTTGTGGAAGAGGGACCCTCGGCCGTGGATGCGCTGGTTCGGCGTGATCGCCGTAGGCGGAGTGGTCGCGCAAGCGGTTCTCGGGGGCCAGGTCGTGCGGCAGTTTCTACATTACTGGCTGCCGGTCATCCACGCGAGTTTCGCGCAAATCGTCTTCGCAGCGGTCCTGAGTATTGCGGTGTTCACCAGCAAATGGTGGGTTTCTGATCGGCCGCAACTGGAGGACAGCGGAACTCCTTCGATTCATTCTCTGGCGATCCTCAATGCCGCCGTCATCTATCTGCAGGTAATTCTCGGCGCAGGCTTCCGCCACAGGGAAATTCCGATCTGGCCGCACATGGCGGGAGCCATGCTGGTGCTTGGAACGGTTATCTGGACGGCGGTCGCGCTGCGCAAACGGTTTGCGCAATCGCTGGAACTCTCCAAGGCGCGAATTTTGCAGCACGCGATTTTCGGAACGCAGTTCCTGCTTGGCCTTGGGGCCTATTGGTCGCGGCTCAGTACCGCGGATGCTCCGCAGCCGATGCCGGTCATGGTAACGTTAACCGTGATCCATACGGTCGTTGGAGCGATACTCTTCGCGTTTTCGGTGTTGGTAGTGCTGATGTGTTACCGGTTGATTCCGCGCGGAAGGGAAGTTGCCGCGCCGGCGCCGCGACAGGTGACCATCGGATGAGCACGGCCCGCACCACGGAACTGACGCTTTCGGCCCGCGCTAATGGTTATATCGCGCTGACCAAGCCGGACGTTTCCTTCCTGGTGCTGATGACCACGGCTGCCGGCTATTACATGGGTGCGCGCGGCCCGGTCGGATGGCTGCACTTGATCCACGCCGTTTTCGGCACGATGCTTATCGCTGCCGGTACGGCGGCGCTGAATCATTACATCGAGCGCGAGTCCGACCGCTATATGCGGCGCACGGCTTTGCGACCACTGCCAAGCGGCGTGCTGCAGCCGCGCGAAGCGCTGGTTTTTGGCGTCGCGCTGGCGATTGCCGGAGCCGTGGACCTGTATGTGGCGGCGGGCGCGCTTGCTTCAGGACTCGGGATTGCGACCTGCCTGAGCTACTTGCTGGCTTACACTCCGCTGAAAAAACGCACCGTGTGGGCGACGTTCGTGGGCGCTTTTCCCGGGGCCATTCCACCGATGATCGGCTGGGTGGCGGCAACGGGATCGCTCGACCGCGGCGCGTGGCTGCTCTTCGGAATATTGTTTCTCTGGCAGTTTCCGCATTTCCATGCCATCGCTTGGATGTACCGCGAAGATTATGCTCGCGCGGGCATCATGATGTTGCCGGTGGTCGACCGCGAAGGCACGCGCACGTTCCGGCAGATCATTCTGTATGCGGTCGCGCTGGTGGGCATGAGCCTGCTTCCGGCAATTCTGGGGCTGGCCGGCGTGGTGTATTTCTTTGGCGCGCTCGTCATCAGCACGGCCCTGGTGCAGGTGTGCCTGTGGGCCGCCAGCAATAAAACGAACACTCGCGCCAAGTGGCTCATGCACGCAACGGTCCTGCACATACCGCTGTTGCTGGGCTTGATGGTTTACGACAAGTTACCGCGCTGATCAGGGCGCTTCGGGAAGGGACGAATTCACACCCATGTTTTCGCATGCCGCCCTCAATGCTTCTCTCAACGGAATCAGTGCGCTGCTCCTGGCGGGAGGATATAGGGCGATCCGGGCCGGAAAGCGGGACGTGCACAAAGCTTTCATGATCTCCGCGTTTACCACTTCAACCGTTTTCCTGGTGTCCTACGTCGTTTATCACATCCGCGTGAAGCAATTGGTCCTCTTTCAAGGGCAGGGCTGGATCAGGCCGGTGTATTTCATGCTGCTGACGTCGCATACTATCCTGGCGATCGTGATTGTGCCGTTGATCTTGATTACGCTGCGGCGCGCCTGGCTGGAAAAATTCGACAAACACCGGCTGATCGCGCGGTGGACGCTGCCGCTGTGGTTCTATGTTTGCGTAACTGGCGTGATCGTTTATCTGATGGTCTACCAGATTTATGCGGGGACGAGCAGTTGAGGCCGGGCGATTTTCGCGTCGCGAAATTCCGCTAGAATTGCCGAGAATTATCCTGCCGAAACCCCGGCGGCACCAGCGCTCCCGTCAGTGAAGAACGAACGGCCTGGCGCGTGCCAGACTTGGGGAATACGACGTGCCAGAAGTCTATGTTGGGATTGGCGAATGCAATTCCGACAAACCGCCTCTCGCGCTTCTCACGCAAGGAAGTGACGATGCAGTCCACCGACTTGGCGGTATGTTCGTTGAAGACTTTCACGGTCTGGCCGGGAATTAAGGGGGTATCCATGAGCACAAGGGCCCCGTTGGCACTCACGGAGTGAGTGGAGGCCTTGAGGTCGATAGTTTCGCCTTCGGGCAGACGGCAGCGCACCGTCAGAGGTACCTGAAGGGACAGACGCGTGGTTCGCCGACGTTCGGGATATCGAGATCTCTGCATAAAGTCGCCTTGGACGGGACACTCGAGGCTACGGCTAGGGAAGCTATCATGATCCAGATTGAAAAACAAGCACATTAACGATTTGGAACTTCTAGTACTTCACGGCTGTTGAGCTGAGTATTACTTTTCTATTTGAAGGCGGCGATTACAGCGTCCGCGAATTCCTCCGTGCCGGCTTTGCCGCCAACGTCCCGGGTCGTATGTTTTGCCTCGCGGTAGACTTTTTCGAGGGCGTTCTGAACCCGCTCCGCCGTAGCCCGCTCGCCCAGGTGGTCGAGCATGAGAATGCTGCTCATCAGCAGGGCGGTTGGATTGGCGAAACCCTTGCCGGCGATGTCGGGCGCGGTACCGTGCACGGCCTCGAACATCGCGCAATCATCTCCGATGTTGGCGCTGGGCACCACACCCAGGCCGCCGACGAGGCCCGCAGCCAAATCGCTCATCACGTCGCCGTAAAGATTCGGCAGCAGGAGCATGTCAAACTGCATGGGATCCATGACCATCTGCATGCAGGCGTTATCAACGATGAGTTCTTTGTACTCAATGTGGGGGAATTGCTCTGCCACCGCGCGGACCGATCTGAGGAACAATCCGTCCGAAAGCTTCATGATGTTGGCTTTGTGAATGG